>Ga0137412_10000012_pt1 | contig 83673 bp, 66 predicted proteins | sample CZODoug2_1_16fun_FD_122160 | JGI IMG/M metagenome (GOLD analysis project Ga0137412, IMG submission 122160) | Vadose zone soil fungal communities from Angelo Coast Range Reserve, California, USA - CZODoug2_1_16fungal (Hybrid Assembly) | ecosystem: Environmental > Terrestrial > Soil > Vadose zone...
GGGGCCATAGCTCAGCTGGGAGAGCGCTTGCATGGCATGCAAGAGGTCGGCGGTTCGATCCCGCCTGGCTCCACCACCCCCTGTTTTTCGCCATTCAAAAGCCCACAACCCGGCAGGCTCACGCTGAGGCTTGCGCCGAGCCGCATGCTCGGTGCGGCGACTCGCACGACTTACTGTTGACGATTTACAACAAATGGGCTGGCTGCTGCGGCCAAAGGCGGCTCGCTCTGCGGCGTAATTGATACAGCATTTGCCTGCCGTGTTCCCCTGGTGCTACGCTGACTTTAAGTAAAGCTAACCAAGCTTGGCGCATTGTTCCCGAGGACAGCACCGCGAAGCGCCACGGCCAATGAGTCGTCGCGCTGCGGGTTAGCGCCGAGAAGACAAATCTAAGGGGAGATCATCCATGCGATCAGGTTCATCGGGCCGTTCGAATCAGATCAGGCTGGCGGTTCAGGGAGCACTCGCGGCGTGCTGTGCGGCGGCGCCGGTGCTCGCGCAACAGGCGCCCGCGGCGGGGCCGCCGACAGTCCAGGAGGTCGTCGTCACCGGTTCGCGCATCCTCCAGAGTGTCGCGCAATCCACGCAGCCCCTTTCGGTCATCAGCGCGGATCAGATCGAGAAGACGGGACTGGCAAGCGTCGGCGATCTGCTGCAGCAGCTGACCACCGGTGGCTCGGCGCTGAATGCGAAATTCAACTCTTCCGGCAACTTCGGTTATCCGCCGGATGGCGGCGGCATCGGCGCGGGCTCCTCTCAGGTCGATCTGCGCAACCTCGACTCCAAGCGCACTCTGGTGATGGTGGACGGGCTGCGCTGGGTGAATGAATCATCGGCGTCCGGCATCAGCGGCAGCGCCGATCTCAACACCATTCCGCTGTCCATTATCGATCACATCGAGGTGCTCGAGGACGGCGCTTCGTCGATTTACGGCTCCGATGCCATTGCCGGCGTGGTGAACATCATCACCCGCAAGAAGCTCGACGGCGTCGAGGTCAGCGGCTACACCGGCGAGTTCAGCAAGGGCGGCCGCACGACTGAGGCGAGCCTCACCGCCGGTGGCTCGAGCGGCAAGTTCGCAGGGCTCTTTGTAGCGAGCTTTTACAACCAGGAAACCATCAGCTCGTCCAAGTGGTGGCAGTCGGCCTTCCCTGAGCCGCTCGCGGGGTTGGACGCGGGCAGCTCCGGGACGCCGCAGGGGCGTTTCAGATTCTGCGATCCCTCCGTGGCGGCTCCGAACACCGGATCGTGCCCGGACAATTTCTACAGTGTGACGCTGAACAATGGCACCACGACTCCGGCGTGGGATCCCAACAATCCGAATGGCGGTACCTACCATCATTTCACCAACGCGGACCGCTTCAACTTCGCCCCTTTGAACCTGCTGCTGACGCCGTCGCAGCGCAAGGCGCTCTTTACGAGCCTGAGCTACGACGCCACCGACGACATCCAGCTGTATGCGAAGGGCCTGTTCAACACTCGCACTTCCACCAACCAGGCAGCTCCGGAACCGATTTTCGTCGGCCCTGTCGCCGGCACCGGCGGCATCGCAGACAGCATCAGTGTCTCCCATCTCAACCCCTTCAACCCGTTCGGTATCGATCTGTGCGCGGTGGCATCGCCTACATGCGGTAGCGGCGTCGCCAACTTCCTCGGTATCACACGCCGTCCCCTCGAGGGCGGGCCGCGCATCTTTGACCAGGATGTCGACACCTGGTACTTCAGCGCCGGTGTGAAGGGCACGCTGCACCTCCTCGATGGGCTCACGTGGGACATCAGCTTCGTCGACACGGAGAACAAGGCGAGCCAGAAGTTCATCGGCGGCTATAACGTCGCGAAGATCGGCATTGCACTCGGCGATCCCGCCGTCTGCGCCGCGGTGCCGGGATGCACGCCGCTCGATCTCTTCGGTGGTCAGGGACGGCCACTGACCCAGGCGATGCTGAATTACATTCTGGCGCCGCAGCTCGACTCCAGTGACCAGAAGCTCAAACTCGTGTCGGCCAACATCACCGGCACGATCTTCCACATCCAGGATCGTGCCGCCGGCCTCGCACTCGGTGCCGAGCACCGCCTGTACGACGGCGTGTTCAACCCCGATCCTCTGCGCGAGATCGGCGAGTCCCAGGACTCACTGGCGTTTCCTGTCTCGGCGAGCTATCACGTAAACGAGGTGTATACCGAGCTGAGTCTGCCGCTGCTCAAGAGCCTGGGTGCGAGCGCGGCGGTGCGTTATTCGGATTATTCGACCTTCGGCAACACGACCACCTACAAGGGCGGGTTGCGGTGGCAGCCGCTCGAAGACCTTGCCGTGCGCGGCACTTATTCGACCGGCTTCCGGGCCCCGAATCTGGGCGAGCTGTACGGACTCACGCAATTCGGGGCCACGCTGGTGGATCCCTGCGGTCCGACCGGAGGGGTGAACCCACTACCGGCGGGCTGTGTGGCACAGGGTGTCAAGCCCGGGTTCCAGCAGGCCAACACCCAGATCACCACCTTTACGGGCGGTAACCCCAACCTGCAACCTGAAAAATCCGACAGCTACACGGTTGGCATCGTGTACCGCGCGGGCTGGATGGCGGGTCATGCCGCGACCGATCACATGAATTTCGAGGTCACCTATTACAATCACAAGGTCAAGGGCGCAATCCAATCGGAGGATATCCAGGCGCTGCTGAACGCGTGTATCGCGGCGGGCGGCACGGATCCCACGTTGTGCGCTCCATTTTCGCGCATAGCGAGCGGCGACCTCAGACCGCCGAAGAACTTTCTGCAAAATCTTGCTCAGATCACCACCAACGGCGTGGACCTGAAGGCAACCTGGCTGTCCGAGCCGCTGAGCTTCGGCCACCTGTCGGCCGCATTGCAGGCGACGCGTGTCAACGACTACAAGGCGGAGGATAAGCTCGGCCTCATCGACCAGCGCCAGGTCGGCATCGAAGTCCGGAACAGCGCGATCCCGCGTTGGCGCGCCAACGCGCAGCTCGGCTGGGGAGCCGCTGGCGTTGATGTGAACTGGAACCTGCGCTTCTTGTCTGCCGTGAGCGAGGCGTGCAGCAATGCCGCCATAACCCCGGTGCCGGGTTGTGGTGCCGGGGCGACTGATATGCACAGCCTGCACTCGATTGTCTATCACGATGTGCAGGTTTCATGGGCGGACGCGTTTCGCCTGACCGGACTCAAGGTCGAGGCCGGCGTGAACAATCTCTTCGGCACCAACCCGCCGATCTGCTTCACCTGCACGCTGAACGGCTACGACGCCGGCACCTACGATCTGCCGGGTGCGTTCTGGAACGCCAGGGCGACATATAAGTTCTGATAAATCCTGAGAGTCGAGCTGCCTGCCGCGGGATCGTCAGGACCGCGGCGGGCGGCTGCCGCAGGCTCGCCCCACACGTTGTTCATCAGGCGCGAGCCGTGTAATCTTCCGCGCCCCGCTCGGCAGGTCCAATCTGCGTCCCCATCGTCTAGAGGCCCAGGACATCGCCCTTTCACGGCGGTAACAGGGGTTCGAATCCCCTTGGGGACGCCAATATAATCAACGATTTGCATGAGAAACCGGCTGCGCGCCTGCGAGAACGTGCGTGATCTGGTGCGCCCACCGGCTTAGTTGGCAGTGCTGGGCGCTGTTGGCCGCAACGCTGGCATTTTCCCCTGTAAGCGACGCGCAGACCAAAGAGCGGGCTGTGATTGCCGGCCATGTGGCTCACTTCGACGCCGCTGGTCATCTACTGCCATGGATCTCGTGGATGACCGCGCTGGAGCGCGAAATGCTCTTCTACCAACAGTGCCCGTCCGACCATGGCTACCCCCGTTTCGTCACTGAAACCTTTCTGGAGGCTGACTGGTCGCTCGTGCCCGATCGCCGCGACACGATCCCGGCGATGCAGAATGGCATGGGCATCCTCTCGTATTTGAAACTCTACGGGCTGCGCGACCGACGCGATGCCATCTACCTCGACACGGCGCGCGCGATGGGTGACTACCTGGTGCGGGAGGCACTCACACCCGCGTTGGGCAGGTATCCGCGCTTCACTCGTTCCACCGGCACCCGTGGACAGTTTCCGCTGGCTGCCGATGCCGGCTCACAGGGCGATCATCCCTACGAGATCGAGCCGGACAAGGGTGGCATTGCCGGTTATGCGCTGGTGCTGCTGTTCGAGGCCAGCGGCGAGCGCAAGTATCTGGAGCAGGGACTGCAGAACGCCCGCGTTCTGGCCGCCAATCAGCAGCCGGGCGACGGCTCCCATTCTCCCTGGCCGTTTCGCGCCGACTATCGCACCGCTGCGGGTCGCGGGCCGGTGTCCGGCAACATGACCTATATCCTGCGTTTGTACGACGCGCTGCAGGCGCACGGCTATGCAGAATTCACGGTACCGCGGCGGGCCCTGTGGAGGTGGATCAAGCACTATCAGATTCCCAGCGCGGCAGCCGATGGCGCGCTGTTCGCGCAGTTCTTCGAAGACCACGATGTGACCTCTAATCGCACCGCTTGGGCGCCATTGAATCTGGCGCGCTACCTGTTGGAAAGGCGAGCGGCGCTCGAGCCGCACTGGCGCACCGATGCCGGTACGCTGATGCACTTCGTTCGCAGAACCTTCACGCACCTGGAATTCGGCGTGCGGGTGTGTCATGAGCAGGATGAGGATCGCGAGGCCTGGGGTGGCGTGAACTCTACCTACGGCGCCGTCCTTGCTTTGTACGCGAAAGTCGTCGGCTCCGCGGAGTTGGCTGGCGAGGCACGCCAGGCGCTCAATTTCACGCTCTACTCCATCGACGATGCGGGCCGTCCGCGCGATTTGTTCAAGCGAGCGCTCCCTGGCGGCTGGCAGCAGGACGCGCATACTGACGTCATCCACAACTATGTGGACGCACTGCGCGCCTTTCCGGCATGGGCCGAGACACACTGACCGATCCCGATCAGGAGCGATGAGCCATGGCAGAAGAGACGCCAACCGCGACCTGGGAGGAGTTCCAGCGGGTCGGGCTGCGAGCTGGAACCATCCGCAAGGTGGAGCGGTTTCCGGAAGCTCGCAAGGCTGCCTACAAAGTCTGGGTTGATTTCGGGCCTTTTGGCATCAGACAGTCGAGCGCACAGATCACGGCGCTCTACAGCCCGGAGGAGCTCATCGGACGGCAGGTGCTCTGCGCCACCGGACTTGGGTCGAAACGGGTTGCCGGATTCAAGTCCGAGATCCTGATCACCGGATTTGCGCGCGAGGATGGTGCCATCGTGCTGTCGAGGCCTGACCGCACGGTGCCGGACGGCAGCGCACTGTGCTGAAGCGTGCAGGGTGACGCGCAGCGCTGCAGAGGGGGCCCTACCATTTGGAGCTGAGCATGATGGCCGCAGCGAGCAGCGCAAAAATCCCCGCAACCGTAATGGGAAGACCGATCGGCCCCCACAGCTGCATGGCGCCGCCGGCCAACGGGGTGCCCACGAGGCCCCCCAGACCCCACATCGCGGCGAACGCAGCGTTTCCGGTTGCCAGAGCCGATCCCTTGAAGCGCTCGCCCAGACGCACGAGACTCAAGGTGTAGATGGCAAAGTAGCCGCCACCCCAAAGGAAGACCAGCAGCCATAAATAGAGTGGCGCGCGCACCGCAACGGGCAGGAGCGCGGCGGTCACTGCGGTCCAGACAGCACAGGTGAGGTACAAGGCTCGTCCGGGCATGTGGTCCGCCAGCCAACCGACGGGTAGCTGGAATCCTACGGTGCCGGCGATCATGACGATGAGAGTGAAGTTGCTGGCATTCACGTCGAGTCCGTGACGCAGGGTGAAAATCGGCAGCAGCGACATCGTCACCTGATCCGCCAATGCCGCCGCCGCTATACCGGCCAACAGGATCGGCGCTGCCGACACGAAGGCCAGGGTCGACACGCCAGAGTCGCCTTCGACTGCCTTTCGCGGTACCTCACCGCGGACGCTGAGGAGAGGTACCAATGACAGCAGTCCGCAGGCGGCGCCGGCCAGGAACGGCGCCCACCCCTGGGTGCCCACCAGCAGTAGCAATGCCGGCCCGACAGCGAATCCCACCGATTGCAGCATCGAGTACAAGCCGAGGACCCGGCCGCGGGCGTGCTCGGTTGCAAGTTCAATCATCCACGTGTCGCTGACGACAAACAAACAGGCGAGCCAGAAGCCGAGCAGCAGGCGCAGGGGCATCCACGCCCAGGGATTGGAGGTCGCGCCGATCAGCATGAGACCCGCAACTGCGCCCGAAATGCTGATTGCAGCCAGCGCCCGTGCGCCGAGCCGCTGCATGAGTGGGGCTGCGAACGGAGCCGCCAGGATCATACCCAGCGGCATCATCGCCGTGTTCAGGCCGATGAAGGCCGCCGCTGCTCCGCGGCGGTCCAGAACCACGGCCAGCAGTGGATAACTCAATCCCTGCATCGCGGTGAAAAGCGTGGCGATGGCAGCCACCGCCGCGATCGGCCGCCACCGGATTCGTGCGCGAGCGATCCCCAACGGTGTGCTCAATCCGAGTCACTGACTGCGCCGGGTCTTGCTGCGATCGCGCGCCGGCCTTCCACGGCCTGCCAGATCAGTAATATCGGCACTCCGACCGCGATGTCGCGCGCCCTTTTCAACAGCGACACGGCAAGCCCGAATTCCGCGCCGACACCGAACAGCGGCGCGAGAATCGTGTAAGCGGCTTCCTGCACCCCCAGCGCATTGGGGATGAAAGCTGCGGCACTGCGTGTCGCGTAGACGAGACTTTCGACTGCCATCACCGCTGCGAGGTCGACTTGCGCCCCGATCAGGCGAAAGGCGATCCATGCCCCGACCGCACTTGCGATCCATCCGGCAAGATGCAGCGCAGCGGAAAGGCCGACGCGTGCCGGGGCACGATAGATCGCATCGAGCCTGGCGGCCACCGCCGCGGTGGGCGCGACAGCGCCAGGCATCAGACGCGCCACGAGTTTTCCGGTAACCCTGTGGCCGTAGCGCTGCAAAACGATGAACAGTCCGGCGGCAAGCGCGGCAAGTACCAGGCCGATCACGAAGACCGTCGTGAGCGACACTGCCACGGAGGATCGCGGGGCGCGTGCGCTCAAGAGCAGGACGCCGAGCACGATATAGGCGATCTGCGCCATCATCTCGGTGGTGACATCGACGATCGTCGAGGCAAAGGCGAGAGGTGCCGCAACGCCGTGCAGGATCGCCGCGCGCGCGCCCAGCACGATTCCGCCCAGCTGGGAAAACGGCAGCACTTCCGCGGCCGCATCCCGAACCATTCGCGCCCAGACGAACACCCACAGTCCCGTCGCAGACGGGTCCGGCGGCAGGACGTACCAGGCGGTTCCGAGGATGAGGAACAGTCCCAGGGCATAGAGGCACAGGATCGCGAAACCGCTCCATCCGACCGTGACGGCCGCCGAGAGTACCGCCCCCATGCCGACATGCGTTACGAGGTAGAGGGCGAGAGCGAGTCCCAAGGCAGCGATGATGAGGATGCGCAATTTCATGCGACGGAAGCGATACGCGCGCGACGCTGTGCCCTAGGTTCGCATGAAACGGCGTATCAATCTCGCCAGGGCCGGAACGGCGAAGGGTCGCAGCAAGCGGCGATCGTAGGGGCTCATGCGCCGGCTGTTTTCGGCCAGGCAGATGTCGATCAGCTGCGCGACGTCGATGTCATCGCCGAGCGACTTCGCCCCGGTCATGGTGAAATTGTTGTCCTGTGCACCGCTTCCTACATCGCGGGCGATGCCGATGCGTTCCCAGATGAGAAAGAGCCAGACGGCCAACACTTTCAGCTCGAAGAACGGTCGCCGCCACAGCGGCATGGTGCGGCGATGCCACGCAGCCCAGTTGACGAAGAAAAGGATGTGACGGGCTTCCTCCTGGATGACGGGCTCGAACGTGTCGACGAGCGCGTGCGGAAAGAATCCGGAGCGCTTGGCCGATTCGAACAGGCCGAAGGCGAAGAAGCTGTCGATGCACTCGCTATAGCCGGTCACCATGAAGGCCCATTCCGGGTCGCCCTGTACGACGTATTGCGGCTCGGGCGCAAGCGCGATGCCGTAGGCCGCGACCAGATTGGAGAGCACGTGTTTGTGGCGGCCCTCCTCGAAGGCGTTGAGCTCGATCGCTTTGCGCAACAGGGGATCAGAGGTGACCACGGCATAGGAGGCGACATTGAGCCGGGCTCGTCCCTCGGTCTGCACGGCGATGTCCCAGATGGGCAGGCTCACGAGACGATCGCGGGCCTGCGTATCGAGCGTGGGCCAATCGATGACCGCCGGTTTGTAGGGATTGAACGTGTCCAGGAGCGTCCGGCAGAAGAGGGTCTTGTGCGCGTCGCTGCCGAAGCGAATGGGCCCCTCGGGGAAGGCCTCGCGCGCACCGGCGGAATCGGAGATCGCCGAGACGGGCGGATTCACGGCAGCGGGCTCCGGTTGGGCATCGCGCCCTGAGACGCGCGCACCGTCGCGGAGGGGAGGAAATCGCCGAATCCGCCCAGCCGTAGTGAGGCATCGCGGCTCGCCGCGATGACCTCAGGAGCCCTGAGCGCCTCGAGCTCTTCGCGATAGTGATAATCAGCGGCGGCCCCGGCGAACGGGCCAGTGGCGGGATGAAGATAGATCTCGCTGAGGCCGTGCGGCAGGTTACGGATCAGACCTGCCAGACGGTCCCGGGTCATGCGTCCGGACCATTGAAGTCCGAAGACGCGATCGGGGGTGAGCAGGCCGGCGGCGCGCAGGCGCTTGCGTAACAGCAGCGCAAAGGGCGCCGTGAGCAGCGCCGGCACCCAGGGGGTCCGTGGCTCGATCTTTCGCAGCACCTGCACGGACTCGAGGGGTACGCGGGCCGCGCGCAGGCCGAAGCGAGCGCCGATCGCGGCGATCAACCCTCCGACCACCGGATGCAGATGGAAATGCTTGTGCGCGTTGCAATGATCGAGGGTGAGGCCGGTGTCGCGAAAAGCCTCGAACTGTGCGGTGATTTCGGCGGCGAGTTGGCGGCGCGCCTGCCGGCTGAAGCACAGGACGGCGCCGAGGGCCGCCATATCGGAACGAAACACGCCGTTGCCATCCACCAGATGAGTTACGGCAAAGGCAGGAAGCACCGGCCGGCCTTCCACCAGCACCACGTGCAGGCCGATACGCAATGACGGCATGCGCCGCGCGCGGCCAATCGCATCCGCCGCCGCGGGCCCCGAGACCATCAGGCTCGCGGCGCTGAGAATGCCGCCGCGGTGCGCCGCCTCGACGGCGTCGTTGACTTCGCGAGCGGCGCCGAAATCATCCGCCGTGACGATCAGCCGCTTCAAGCACTGTCCCGCCGCGTGCGCAGGAAGCGGAAGAATTCCACACCCTCGCGCAAACGGCGCTTCATCATTTCGGGGCTGGCGATCATCTCGGCCACGATGGACGCGATCTTGGCGGGGCGGAAATAGAATTTCTTGTAGAAATCCTCGACGGAATCGAAGATCTCGCCGTGGCTGAGATGCGGGTAATTCAGCGGCGCAATCTGCGTGCCTTCCTGAGTGAGAAGATCGATTTCCTCGTTGTAGAGCCAACCGTTCTCCTTGGCCTGGCGGTACAGGAAGGTGCCCGGATAGGGGGCGGCGAGCGAGACCTGAATCGTGTGGGGATTGATCTCCTTGGCGAAATCGAGCGTCTCCTGGATCGTCTCCCGGGTCTCCCCGGGCAGACCCAGAATGAACGTGCCATGGATGACGATGCCGAGCTCGTGACAGTCCTTGGTGAAGCGGCGGGCGAACTCCACCCGCATGCCCTTCTTGATGTTGAACAGGATCTGCTGATTGCCGGATTCATAGCCGACGAGCAGCAGACGCAGGCCGTTGTCCTTCATGACTTCCAGCGTCCGGCGTGGAACATTGGCCTTGGCGTTGCACGACCAGGTGACTCCGAGCTTGCCCAGCTGCTTCGCCAGCGCCTCCACACGCGGCAGATTGTCGGTGAGGGTGTCATCGTCGAAGAAGAATTCCTTCACCTGCGGGAACGCGTCTTTCGCCCATTTCATCTCTGCGATGACATCTTCGACCGAGCGCACGCGATAACGATGCCCTCCCACCGTCTGCGGCCACAGGCAGAAAGTGCAGCGCGATTTGCAGCCCCGTCCCGTGTAGAACGAGATGTAGGGATGCAGCAAATAGCCGCCGTAATAGTTCTCGATGGTGAGATCGCGCTTGTAGACCGGCGTCACCCAGGGAAGGGCATCCATGTTCTCGAGAACTTCACGGTTTTCGTTGTGAACGATGACGCCCTCGCGGTTGCGGTAGGAAAGCCCTTTGATGTCGCTCCAGGGCCGGCCGTCGGCGACTTCCTTGATGGTGAAGTCGAATTCGTTGCGGGCGACGAAGTCCACTGCCGGTGCGGCGATGAGGCTCTTCTCGGGCTCGACTGCGACCTTGGCTCCGATGAACCCGATTCTGATATCCGGATTGACCGCCTTGATCATCTCGGCCGTCTTCAGGTCCGATTTGAAGGACGGGGTGGAGGTGTGCATCACCACGAGCTCGCGGCCGCTCAGCTCGGGGGCGATGTCCTCGAATTTCAGGCGGTGCGGCGGTGCATCGATCAGCTTCGAGCCCTCCACCAGAGCCGCCGGCTGCGCGAGCCAGGTCGGGTACCAGAAGGAGCGCACCTCGCGCTTCATCTGGTAGCGGGCGCCGGCCCCCCCGTCGAAGCCGTCGTAGGAAGGAGGATGCAGAAACAGCGTTCTCATCATGAACCTCGCCAGGAGACCCGCGAATCCAGTCGCGGGCGCAAATACGCCGTGATGCTCAACTCGATCGCTCGGCCCGGCCGAAGCAGGGTGGCACGCGACCAGAGATCTTCTCAAGGGATCGGATGCGCCGAGCCATCACGAGCGATTCGGTAGCGGGCGCGCCGCCATTGTACGCGACGCGAGAGGAAGCCCCAGCACCACAGCGCAAAGCCCAGCAGGTCAGTGAGCGGCAGCACCCACAGCTCCCGCACGGCCGAGCGGGCATCGCGAACGCCGAAATGTAACATGAGTCGTGCCAGTGCGGTGATGGCGAGCAGGGCTGGCGCTGCCCCCGCGCCCGCCGCAACCAGGCACCCCAGGGCTGCCGTCGCCAAGCCGAAGGTCACGAAGCAGAGGGCGTAACCCAGCGGCCGAACGGCCCGAATGGTGCGCAGCCAACGCAGCTCATGCCGAACGAGGTCACCGAGGCTGCGCTCATCGACCAAGGTCTCGACCACGACCTCAGACAACACGGTGTGCAAGCCCATACGGCGCGTCAGCTCGCCCAGCCGGTAGTCATCCGCCAGCTGATCGGCTATGGCCATGAACCCGCCTATTCTGGCCAGTACCTCCCGGCGCATGGCGATGGTTGCACCGAAGGCGAAGGCACGCGAGCCCAGCAGGGCCGCGATATACACCGAGGGCATGAACCAGTCGTTGATGAACGCAGATCCCAGCGCGGACCACGGTCCGCGCTGCGGGGAGCCGCGGTAGGGACACGTGACGATGCCGACGGCGGGATCGAGAAGCGGTGGGACGACGTTGGCCAGATAATCTGGAGCAACCCGCACATCGCTGTCCGCGACGACCAGATTGTCGTGGCGGGCAAACGGCATCATGTTGATCAGGTTGCTGACTTTGCCGCTGCTGCCGTGCTGCGCCGGATTGATGGCGATTTGCAGGTCGAGCCCCGGAAACTCGCGTTGCAGTCTGAGTACGACAGTGACTGCATCATCGTCCGCGTCGCGCACTCCGCACACGATCTGGAAGCCTGGATAGGCCTGATCGCAGAACGAGCGCAGACAGTCGTAGAGGTCGGGCTCCGCGCCGCACAAGGGCTTCAGGACGGTCACCGGGGGCAGCGTCGCAGGGCCGGGTCGTGAGCTGTGGCGCCGCGACCGCACTGCCAGCCATGCCGTGACGGTATAGGCCATGGCGAGTGCGGCCACAGCGGTGCCACCCCAGTTGAGCCACGGCTGAACGGTCGCGCTCACTCAAAGGCCCGACAGGTTAGCGGGGGGGCGCAGCGGACGCCGCCAGGGCCGCCCTCGCCCGGAAGAAAGATTGCTGTAACGTGGCAGGCAGCTATTATGCACGGGGTGCCGGCGCCACAGCCTGATTGTTGCGGTGCGAACGCGGGTCGTCCGGCCTGCGGGCGTGAGTGACTGGAGCGGTGTTTGCCGCGACGGAGTGCCTCGTACATGGATCAGGTTCGTAGCTTCCAGATCGGTGCCGACGATATCGCGCCAGATTCCGAGCTGATTCTGGTGGATGAAGCCGACCGCGAGGTCGGCCACATGAGCAAGGCTCAGTGCCACCAGGGGGGCGGAGTTCTGCATCGCGCCTTTTCTCTGTTGATCTTCAATGACGCCGGTGAGCTGCTGTTGCAGCAGCGAGCGGCGTCGAAACAGCTCTGGCCGCGATTCTGGTCGAACAGCTGCTGCAGTCATCCCCGACGCGCCGAGACCATGGAGGCGGCTATCCACCGGCGCCTCTACGAGGAGCTGGGCTTGAGCTGTCCATTGCATTTTCTGTTCAAGTTCAAGTACCAAGCGCAATTCGATACGGCTGGCGCCGAGCACGAGCTGTGCTCGGTCTTCATAGGGCGCTGCACCGAGCGGTTGCGGATCGATCCGAATGAGATCCTCGCCTGGCGCTGGGTCAGCCCCCCGGCCCTGCAGGCCGAGATGTCCGGCAGCGGCGCCGGTAGCTTTACCCCATGGTTCATACTGGAGTGGGGGCGCATCTGGCGGGACTACCGGGCAGCCGTGCTCACCATGCTAGGAGTCAAGAGTTGGGCATTCCTCTGATCCAGACGTATCGTGTCGCCCGCTACCTCGCCGGCCGCAAGCTGCGCGGTGAGAAGCGCTATCCGCTGGTGCTCATGCTGGAACCGCTGTTCCAGTGCAATCTCGCCTGCTCCGGCTGCGGCAAGATCGACTATCCGAAGGAGATCCTGCAGAAGCGCATGAGCGTCGAGGACGCGGTGCGCGCCGTCGACGAATGCGGCGCTCCGGTGGTGTCCATTCCGGGCGGCGAGCCGCTGATTCACCGCGAGATGCCGCAGATCGTCGCCGCAATCGTCGCGCGCAAGAAATTCGTGTACCTGTGCACGAACGCCATTCTGCTATCCAAGCATATCGATGAATATCTCCCCTCGCGCTACCTCACGTTCTCGATCCATCTGGACGGCAATCGGCAACGTCACGATGAGTCGGTGTGCCAGGAGGGAGTATTCGACAAGGCGGTCGCGGCAATCCGCCTCGCGCGCAGCAGGGGTTTTCGCGTGACCGTCAACTGCACGCTCTTCAGCGGCGCGGACCCGGACGAAGTCGCCGGCTTCTTCGATACCGCGATGGGACTCGGCATCGAAGGAATCACGGTCTCGCCAGGCTACAGCTATCAGCACGCACCGCGGCAGGATGTCTTCCTGGGGCGCAGCGCGAGCAAGCGGCTGTTCCGCGAGATCTTCAAACGCCGTCGCGGCCGCGCTTCGCGCTGGTCCTTCAATCATTCCGGGCTGTTCCTGGACTTTCTCGCGGGCAACCAGACATACCAGTGCACGCCGTGGAGCAATCCGACCTATAACATCTTCGGTTGGCAGCGACCCTGCTATCTGCTCTCCGATGAAGGCTACGCGCCCAGCTACCGATCCCTGCTGGAGGATACGCGCTGGGATCAGTACGGTGTCGGACGCAACCCCAAGTGCAACAACTGCATGGCGCACTGCGGATTCGAGGGCACGGCGGTGGATGACGCGTTCGCTCATCCGATCAAGGCGCTGAAAGCCGCTCTGCGGGGTCCGCGGGTTACGGGTCCAATGGCTCCCGAGCTGCCGATTCTGTATGGCGAGGGGCTGCCGGACTTCGCCGTCGCAGTTCCGGTTACACAGGTGAGACGGGCGAGCGGGTCTGACGGGCGGCGTTCAGCGAGGCTGCCGTAGTGAACCGGGCGGTGGATATTCGACTTGCCCCGCAGGCGGAGCCGGCCGAGCGCGATGCATTCGCTGCACAGCTCGAATCCTGGCGCGCCCGCATGGAATCGGCGTTGGCGGCGCGGCTTCCGGACTGCGACGCGGTGCCGACGCGTTTGCACCAGGCCATGCGCTATAGCGTGCTGGGCGGGGGCAAACGGGTGCGTCCGATGTTGTTGTTTGCCAGCGCGCGGACCCTGGGCCTCGCGGAAGCAGAGGTCGAGGCGGCAGCCTGCGCCATCGAGCTGGTGCACGTGTACTCGCTGGTCCACGATGATCTGCCGGCTATGGACGATGACGATCTGCGCCGGGGTAGACCGACCTGTCACAAAGCCTACGACGAGGCGACGGCCGTCCTGGTGGGCGATGCACTGCAGCCCCTCGCGTTTCAGCTACTCGCCCGCGACCCCGCCCTGCCCGCCGCGCCAACAATACGTCTGCGACTGATCGAATTGCTGGCGCAGGCCAGTGGCACCTTCGGCATGGCCGGAGGTCAGGCGATCGATCTCGCCGTGCAGGGCAAGCAGCTCGGTATTGCGCAGGTGGAGGAAATGCATGCCCGCAAGACCGGCGCGCTGATCCGCGCCAGCGTGCTGATGGCGGCGGCCTGCGTACCCTCGCTCGATGCTCGTCTGTACGAGGCACTGAGCGGTTTTGCGACTCCAGTCGGCCTGGCATTCCAGATTCAGGACGACTTGTTGGACGTGCTCGGAGATTCCTCGACCCTGGGCAAGGCGACCGGCGCAGACCGCGAGCGAGCAAAGCCCACCCATCCGGCGGTCATCGGCATCGCGGCGTCGCAGGAGCGGGTGCGGCTGCTGCACGCGCAGGCGCTCGAGGCCCTGGCGCCTTTTGGGCGGCGCGCGGCGCCCCTGCGCTCGGTGGCTGCCTGGTTGCTCACGCGGCGTTTCTGACTTCATCATGCGTTTCGATTCCGGCATGACCGACGAGGTCTACCAGGAGCAGATACTCCCCCACGTGTCGCGCACCTTTGCGCTCACGATTCCCCAGTTGCCGCCGGGCCTGCGGACCGCGGTGACCAGCGCTTATCTGTTGTGCCGGATCGCCGACACGATCGAGGACGAGCCGGCGCTGTCGGCTGCCGAAACCTTCGCTTTCCTCCAGCGCTTCACCGCAGTGGTGTACGGCCGGGAGGAAGGGGCGTTGCTGGCGCGCGAGCTCGAGCCGCGGCTCTCGGACCGGACCCTGCCGGCCGAGCGCGATCTGGTGCGCAACATGGAGCGGGTCGTGCGCATGACCGCGCGTCTTCATGAGCAGCAGCGTGCCGCAATCCACCGTTGCATCGAGGTGATGTGCTACGGCATGCATCGCTTCCAGTCCACCGCCAGCCTGCGCGGTCTGCCTCTGTCAAGTGACCTGGACAGCTACTGCTACTATGTCGCCGGTGTCGTGGGTGAAATGCTCACCGAGCTGTTTTGCGGCCACTCGCCGCGCATCTCGCAGCGGCGCGCGGCACTGCATGGTCTCGCCGTATCCTTCGCACAAGGGTTGCAGATGACGAACATCCTGAAGGACGTCTGGGAGGACCGCCGCCGCGGGGCCTGCTGGTTGCCGCAGGAGCTCTTCACCGGGCACGGCATCGACCTCGCGCAGCTGTCCCCGGAGCGCTACGACGCCCGATTCCATGCCGGCGTGCGCGAGCTGATCGGCGTGGCTCATGCCCATCTGCGCAACGCCCTGTCCTTCACCTTACTGATTCCCGGCGAGGAGCCGGGCATCCGGCGTTTCTGTCTGTGGGCCATCGGTCTTGCCGTGCTCACACTGCGCAACATCGAGCGCACTCCGCAATTCACGGCCGGCTCGCAGGTGAAGGTGTCACGCGCGGCGGTCGGCATGACGCGCGTACTCACGAGTCTGGCGGTGCGTAGCGACCGGATACTGCTGCGCCTCTTCGAGCGCGCCGCCAGGGGTCTACCGCTGGCGGCGCCATCGGCCGTCAGACAGCCTGCCCGCCCGGCCATGCTCGCCGCCGCTCACACACCGGATCCGGCGGCGGCGGACTACAGCCGGCGGGGTCTGCGCTCGCAGCTGGAAGGCTCGAGTGGCCGCTCCGACGGGAGCCCGGTACCGTGAATCGCGGCTCGCCCACGCGGGATTCATTGGCGGCGGCGCCGAATGCGGCGCGCTCCGAGGCGCCCGCGCACAAGGTTCACCGGCTCACGGAATTCTCGCCGCTGGATCGCACGATCGCCGCCGCGCGCGACGCGCTGATCAGTCTGCAGAGTTCACAGGGTTACTGGCTGTTCGAGCTGGAGGCGGACTGTACCATTCCCGCCGAGTACCTCCTGATGATGCACTTCCTGGAGGAAATCGATGCTCCTCTGGAGGCGAAACTCGCAGCTTATCTGCGCGCTCGTCAGGCCGAGCACGGCGGTTGGCCTCTGTACTACGGTGGCGAGTTCGACATGAGCTGCAGCGTCAAGGCGTACTTCGCCCTGAAGCTCGCGGGCGACAGCCCCCTGGCGCCCCACATGGTGCGGGCGCGCGCGGCAATTCTGCAGCGCGGCGGCGCGGCCCGGTCCAACGTGTTCACGCGCATCACACTCGCGCTGTTCGGGCAGATTCCGTGGCGCGGCGTACCCTATATTCCCGTGGAGATCGTGCTCCTGCCGCGCTGGTTTCCCTTCCATCTGAACAAGGTCTCCTACTGGTCGCGCACGGTGATGGTGCCGCTTCTCATTCTGTGCACGCGCAAGCCCCTCGCAGCAAACCCACGCAAGGTGCAGATTCGCGAGTTGTTTACGACGCCGCCCGAGCAGGAGCGCCACTATTTTCGACGCCCCGGCGGGCGCGCCGACATTCTGAGCCTGGTCTTTCTGGCGCTCGACCGGCTGGGCCGCATGATCGATCCGCTGGTTCCCAACGCTATGCGCGCGTACGCCACGCGCCGCGCGGAGGCCTGGGTGCTCGAACGGTTGAACGGCGAGGACGGCCTCGGTGCCATCTTTCCCGCCATGGTCAACGCGCTCGAAGCGCTGGCGGTCCTTGGCTATGCCAGCAGCGACCCGCGCCGGCTCGCCGCCAAGCGTGCCCTCGAGAAGCTTCTGGTGGTCAATGCGTCCAGCGCCTATTGCCAGCCGTGTGTGTCACCGGTTTGGGATAGCGCCCTGGCGAGCCTCGCGCTGCAGGAGACCGGCGGTGCTGCCGCACTCGCCGCTTCGGTGCGCGCGCTTGATTGGCTGCAGCCGCTGCAGCTCCCGGACGACCCCGGAGACTGGCGCGTGCGCCGACCGCGTCTGGCTGGGGGCGGTTGGGCCTTTCAGTTCTCGAACAGTCATTATCCCGATCTTGACGACACGGCTGTCGTCGCCTGGTCGATGCACCAGGCGAGCAATTCGGCACACTACTCACATAACGTGCAGTGCGCCCTGGATTGGCTCGTCGGTATGCAGAGCCGCAACGGCGGATTCGCTTCGTTCGACGTCGACAACACTCATTACTACCTCAACGAGATTCCATTCGCGGATCATGGCGCGCTCCTGGATCCGCCTACGAGCGATGTCACCGCCCGAGTGGTGACGGTGCTGGCGCGGGTCGGCCGTCCCCAGGACCAGGCGGCGCTCGGGCGGGCAATCGCTTTCTTGCGCGCGGAGCAGGAGGCGGACGGCTCGTGGTTCGGCCGCTGGGGCACGAACTACATTTACGGTACCTGGTCGGTACTGACTGCGTTCGCGCAGGCGGGCATCAGCCCGGATGATCCCGCCACGCGCCGCGCCGTGAGTTGGCTGGTAGCCCGGCAGCATGCAGACGGCGGCTGGGGCGAGACCAATGACAGCTACGCGGACCGGCATCTGGCAGGGGGAAAATCGGCGAGCACTCCCCACCAGAGCGCCTGGGCCCTGCTGGGGCTGCTTGCGGCCGGGGAAGCCGGCTCCAATGCGGTGCGGCGCGGTATTGAATACCTGTTGCGAACCCAGCAGGACGACGGTCTATGGAGTGATCCGAGCTTCACCGCACCGGGATTTCCGCGAGTGTTCTACCTCAGATATCACGGCTATTGCGGCTACTTTCCTCTTTGGGCGCTGGCGGTGTACCGCACCCTGACACGGCTCGGAACCACGCATTGAATGTCGTCGGCATCGTCTCGGCTCTCGCGGTCGAGGCGCGCCATCTTGGTCCCGCGACGCAGCGGCACGGGGCGCTCGCATCCCTCGCAGACGGAACACTACTGGCGGTGTGCGGGATCGGCGGCAGCGCTGCGGCGCGTGGCGCGCGCGCTCTCATCGACGCTGGCGCAACGGCACTCATCAGCTGGGGTATGGCCGGGGGACTCGATCCGGCGCTCGCCGCCGGGACAATATTCTTGCCGGGCGAGGTGATCTCGCGCGATGGCACGGCTCTCATGACGGCGCCCTACTGGCGAGAGCGCTTAAGCGCTGCGCTGGCTGCGCACCGCCCAGTGGCGTGCGGCAAGCTGCTGACGAGCCCACGAGCGCTCGGATCCATCGCTGACAAGGCCGCGGCCTTTCGCGACACCGGTGCCGCAGCGGTGGACATGGAAAGTCTCGCGGTCGCGGAGGTTGCCCGCTCCCATGGGCTGCCATTCATTGCCGTGCGAGTGATCGTGGATACCGCCGAAGATATTCTGCCTCGGGCCGTGCTGGCCGCCGCCTGCAGCTCGGGACGTCTGCCGATCGGGCGCCTGCTCGCCTCATTCGCGCTGGCGCCCGGTGATCTTGCGGCGCTCATCCGCCTTCTGCCGCGGTATCGTGCCGCACGGCGCTCTCTGGGGGCCGTTGCGCACGCCGGCACTCCGGCGCGGCATGCGTTCCCGATCGTGCCAGACGCCGCCAACTCATGAGGGCGCTGGTCACAGGCGCGACTGGCTTCGTCGGCTCGGCGGTCGCCAGGGCCCTGGTGGCGGCGGGCTGGCAGGTCCGTGCGCTGGTGCGCGCCGGCTCCGATCACCGCAATCTGCAAAACCTTCCCGTAGACATGGTCGCGGGAGATCTGGCGGACGGCGCATCGCTCGATCGCGCCCTCGCGGATTGCCAGGCGCTGTTTCATCTCGCTGCGGACTACCGCCTCGGGGCGCTCGAGCCGCAGCAGCTGTATCGGACCAACGTGGATGGAACCCGCAGTATCCTCGATGCCGCCCGCCGGGCCGCAGTCTCGCGCGTCGTCTATACGAGCAGTGTCGCCACGATCGGCTTGCCTGAGGACGGCTCACCCGGCACGGAGGAGACACCGGTAGCGCTCGCGGACATGATTGGCCACTACAAGCGCTCGAAGTACCTGGCCGAGCAGCTCGCATGCAGTGCGCCGCAGACCGGCACTTCCGTGGTCATCGTCAATCCGTCGACACCGATCGGACCGGGCGACGTAAAGCCCACGCCGACAGGCCGGATCGTCCTGGACGCCGCGTGCGGGCGGATGCCCGCATACCTCGACACGGGACTCAACATCGTGCACGTCGATGACGTCGCTGCCGGGCACCTGCTGGCGTTTCATCGCGGGCGAGCCGGTGAGCGCTACATTCTGGGTGGGCAGGACATGATGCTGCGCGATATTCTCGCGGCGATCGCGCTCCTGGTCGGTCGCAAGGCGCCGCGCATTCGTTTGCCGCATGCAGCGGTACTGCCGCTCGCCTATGCGGCCGAGGCCTTTGCCAGAATCACCGGGCGCACCACTCGAATTACGCTCGAGGGCGTGCGCATGGCGCGCAAGCGCATGTTCTTCTCGAGCGACAAGGCGGTCCGCGAGCTCGACTACCGGTGGCGAGCGCCGAGCCAGGCATTCGAGGATGCCGTGCAGTGGTTTCGCGAGCATGGGTATCTGCGTTGACTCAGATTCGAATCGTGAGCGCCGCGGCAGCCGCGCTGGCGAAGGCGAGCGCCGCCGCAGTCGACATCACCAGCCGCGCCGTCGCAACCGCCGAATCGGCGACCAGAGTGCCGAGCACCGCAATCACCAGCAGGCTGGCCACCGCGGCCACTACGTTGTTGATGCCGGAAGCGACGCCCGTTTCCTGCTCCTTTACGGAGTTGATGACGGTCGTCGTGAGCGGCGCCACGGTGATGGCCATTCCGAAGCCCAACAGGATCATTGGCCCGAGGTAGACCCAGTAGCGCTGCTCGGCGCTGACGAGGGCGAGCAGCGCGAAGCCGACGGCTGCGATGAGCGGCCCGATGATGAGCGGCCGCCGTGCACCAAAGCGGTCGACCAGTCCTCCGGACCAGCGCGACAGCACTGCCAGAACGAGCGTGAACGGCAAATAGACGGCGCCGGCCGCGGTCGCTGAAAACCCATGCGCCTGGATCAGAAGAAACGGCAGGAAAAAGAACGCGCCACCGAGTGCGCCGTACAGAAATAGTGTGAGTAGGTTGACGCCGCTGAAGCTGCGCGAATCAAACAGTCTGAGCGGCATCATCGGCGCACGGCTGCGGCGCTCTTCCAGCACCAGCCACAACAATAGCAGCGCACCTGCCGTCAGCGATCCGACAACAGTCGCATCCCGCCAGCCGAGAGTGGCAGCGGCGATCAGTCCGTATACCAGACTGCCCAGCCCGCCGAACGCCAACACGGCGCCGCGCCAATCCAGGCCGGCGTGCGCAGCAGGGTCGCCGCTTTCCGGCAGATGGCGCACCGCAATCCACAACGTTGGAATGGCGATCAGGGGATTAATCAGAAATATTGCGCGCCAGGAAAGATGATCGATGAGCCAGCCCCCGAGCAGTGGGCCGGCACCGGCGGCGAGCGCAGAGGCGCCCGACCAGATTCCGATCGCCGCACCGCGTTCCTGCTCGTCGAACGCTGCGCCGATGATCGCCAACGAGCAGGGGATGAGCAGCGCCGCCGCTACGCCCTGGATGGCGCGCGCGGCGATCAGCGCTGCAATGTCCGGCGCGAAACCGCAGGCGATCGAGGCCAGCGTGAAGCTGACAATGCCGATCAGAAAGATCACGCGGCGCCCGAAGCGGTCCGCGGCGGCGCCGCCAATCAGCAGCAGAGCGGACATGCACAGCGTGTAGGCATTGATGACCCATTGCATCGCCGCAAGGGTGGTATGGAGATCGGCCTCGATCGTCGGCAGCGCAACGTTGACGACGGACTCGTCGACGAACGCCATGGTCGATCCCAACACCGCCGCGGCCAGCACCCAGGTCTTGTCCCGCTTGGGGCAGGCGGAGGTGCCGCGGGTGGAGCGAATGACTTCCGCGGCGCAGGGCTGGGCCTTCGAATTGATCACGGGTTGCCGCTCTATCCGGGCATGCCGGGGAGCCATGGTACACCGGCCGCGCGCCGCGATGGCGAGCGCTTCTCTGTAGGCTCGGCCGGTGCCATAGTTCCGCACCAGACGCCGGAGCAAAGCTCATGATCATCCGTAGCGCGATCGCGTGGCTGTCATCGTTCGCGTGCTCGGCCGCGTTGGCGCAGCCCCCGACTGCCGGCGCTGGGGCGGGACCCTACGATTTGCTCATCAGCGGCGGGACCGTCTATGACGGCTCGGGAGGCGCCCCCTTCGTCGGCGATGTGGCCGTCAAGGGCGATCGCCTGGCTTACGTCGGACCGCACGCGCCCGCAGCGGCGCGCGAACGGATTGATGCGCACGGCAAGGCGGTGGCGCCGGGCTTCATCAACATGCTGGCGCATCCGGAGGAGTCGCTGCTCGCGGACGGGCGTGCGCTGAGTGACCTGCGCCAGGGGGTGACCCTCGAAGTGCTGGGCGAAGACTCGATGGGGCCGCTGACCGCGGCAATGAAACGCCTGGCAACCGGGCGGCAGGCGGACATTCGCTACACCATCGACTGGACGACGCTCGGGGAGTATCTGCGCAGGCTCGAGCGGCGTGGCATCGCACCGAACGTCGCCTCCTTCGTCGGGGCCGGCACGGTGCGCACCAACGTACTCGGCGAGCGTGACGTGCAGCCGACGCCGGCGCAGCTGGCGCAGATGCGCGCGCTGGTGCGTCAGGCCATGGAGGAGGGGGCGCTCGGCGTGACCACCGCGCTCATCTACAGCCCCAATGACTATGCCAAAACGCCCGAGCTGATGGCGCTGGCGAGCGAGTCCGCCCGCTGCGGTGGCATCTACAGCGTACACATGCGCAGTGAAGGGGATCGGCTGATCGAGGCGGTGCAGGAGACGATTGACATCGCCAGGACTTCCGGAGCACCGGCGGAGATCTATCACCTGAAGGTCGCCGGCAAACGCAACTGGAACAAGCTGGATGCGCTCATCCACGAGGTGGAGGCGGCGCGCGCAGCGGGGACCCGCATCACCGCGGACATGTACGTGTATACGGCGGGCGCGACGGGTTTCGATGCCGCCATGCCTCCCTGGGTGCAGGACGGAGGCCTGGAAGCATGGATCACACGGCTCAAGGACCCGGCGATTCGTACCCGCGTGTTGGCCGAGATGCGCGATCCGGCGCCCGCCTGGGAGAACCTCTATGGGGCGGCCGGCGCGGCCGGCACGCTGCTGCTCGGCTTCAAGAACCCGGCGCTCAAGCCCCTCACGGGCAAGACGCTGGCGGAAGTGGCGCAGCAGCGCGGCGTGAGCCCCGAAGGCGCCGTGATCGACCTGGTGGTGCAGGACGGTTCGCGCGTCGCGGTAGCCTATTTCCTCATGTCGGAAGAGAACGTGCGCCGCGAGGTCGCGCTGCCGTGGGTGAGTTTCGATTCGGATGCCGACGCCCCGGCGCCCGAAGGGGTTTTCCTGAAATCCAGTCGGCACCCGCGCACCTACGGCAACTTCGCCCGGGTGCTCGCGAAGTATGTGCGCGAGGAGCGGGTGCTCACGCTCCAGGAAGCGATTCGCAAGCTCGCGGCGCTGCCGGCGACGACGCTGTCGCTCACGGATCGCGGCATGCTGAAGGCGGGCGACTTCGCCGACATCGTGGTGTTTGATCCGCAGACCATTCAGGATCACTCGACCTACGAGCGTCCGCAGCAACTGGCGACCGGTGTGGATGATGTGTGGGTGAACGGGGTGCGGGCCCTGCGCCATGGCGAGGCCACCGGCGCCGCCAGCGGTCGGGCGGTGCGCGGACGCGCCTGGACAGGCGCGGCTGGCGGCGGCTGTCGCGCCGGCGCGCGCGAGTGGACCTGGAGCCAGTGAAGGTTTCGCCGCTCCAGCCGCCGCGCCCGATGATCGACACCGGGCGCGGACCGGCGGCCGCTGCGCCGCGCGACCGCTGGTACGTGCTGGCGGTCCTGACAGTTGTGTACGCGCTCAATATCGCGGACCGCTTCTCGATCTCCACGCTCCTCGAACCCATCCGGCAGGAGTTCCGGCTCACCGACACCGGCATCGGCCTGCTCACCGGCTGGGCGCTGGCCATGTTCTACGTGACGGTCGGAATCCCGGTCGCCGCGCTCGCCGATCGCGCCAACCGCCGCAACATTCTCGCACTCGCACTCGCCGTCTGGTCCGGGATGACGGCCGTGTGCGGTCTCGCTCAGAACTACTGGCAGCTGCTGCTGGCGCGCTTCGGAGTCGGCATAGGCGAGGCCGGCGGCACACCGCCCTCCACCTCGATGCTCGCTGACAAGTTTCCCCCGGCGAGCCGTCCCATGGCCAACACCATCTACGCGCTCGGTACCTGCCTGGGGGCGGCGCTCGGCTCGCTGGTGGCCGGGGCGGTCGCCGAGCGCAGCGGCTGGCGGGCGGCGTTTCTGGTGCTTGGGATTCCGGGGCTGCTGGTCGCGCTGCTGGTGTGGTCGACGGTGCGTGAGCCGCGCCGCGGCCAGCTCGATTCCAGCGCCGCTGGAGGGCAGCCCGTTGCGCTGCTGACGACGCTGCGTTTCATCGCCCGGCAGCGCTCGGCAGTTCACCTGATCCTGGGAGGCTCGGTGGCGACCTTGTGGAGCTGGGGGCTCATGTGGTGGACGCCCGCGTTCCTGCAACGCTCGCATCACATGACGGTGGGGCAGGCCGGCCAGCTCCTCGGGCCCATGCACTTGATCGCGGGCACGGCGGGTACCTTGCTCGCCGCGTGGCTCGTGGGCCGGCGCTCGGCGGCGGATCCGCGCTACGTGACACGCCTGCTCGGCTGGGTCACGGCACTGACCACCGTTCCCTCCATCATTCTCTATTGGGTGCTGTCGGACAGGGCGGCGACCGCGTTGCTGTGGATCTTCGTGCCGTCGGTGTACTTCTATATCGGGCCGATACTGGGACTGCTGCAGAACGTGATGCCGGCCAACATGCGCGCCACCGCCTGCGCGATTCTGCTGTTCACCGCCAACGCAGCGAATCTCATTCTGGCGCCGGGTATCATCGGCTGGCTGAGCGACTGGTTTGCGGCCTCGTTCGGCGCCGGATCGGAGTCGTTGCGCTGGGCGCTGCTGCTGCTCGCGCCTACCGGCTTCTGGGCCGCGTGGCACCTGTGGACCAGCGGCGCCACCATCCGCGAGGACGAGGCGCGCGCAAGCTGAGCGCGGGGCCCGTTGAGCACGCGACCAATGAGTGCGGCTGCCGATCAGCCGCCGCAGCCGACTGTCACGCACGGAGCAATGTGCGGCTGGTTCAGGGTGTCCCTGTAGTGCTGCACGGCGGCGCCCTGGTCCCTGATCTGGCTTTCAGTCTTGCAGACCGTGCTCAAGAACGCCGTGCCGGTCACCGACTGTGAGCGGCAATACAGCAGCTGATCTCCGCGCTTCACGACCCGGTACCCTTGGCTGACCAGGCTCGCATTGACCAAAGCGGGCGCGCGGCGCGTCGCTGCAGCTCCCTCGTCCGTCGTTGCCGTGCTCCCTGCACGCGCGATCGGCGCCGCAGATGCTGCCGGACCTCTCATCGGCACACCGGAGCACGACACGCCGAGTACCGCACAGAGCAGCACACCCGCCAATCTGTTGTTACGCTGCATTTGCACAGACCCGTCCTGGCCACGTCACGCGTGTCATGGTGGCATCATCCATCACAACGCCATGCCATGCGCGCGACAGCCTGCGATTGGCCGCCGGCACCGGCGCCGCTTGCGCCGTGGCGAGTCCCGCTCGCGCCAGTCCGCTGACCTTCTGGGACCCTTCCCTCCTAGACTCCTCAGGCATGGAGTTCCTTCAGCGTGAGGGAGGCGGCGGCGCACCGCTGACCCTTTCCGAGCCCGGCCCGTGGGGCGTGATCTGGGGCGTGGGGGGGCTGTGCTGGCTGGTCGTCACGGGCACGGCGCTGCTGTGGATGCTGCCGACGAGCGGCACGACCATGAATGGAATGTACATCATCACCAGCCGCGCCCGTAGCGTGCAACACCTGCTGGTGTTCGTCGCGGCCGCGTTCGTTTATCGTCTCGCGATCGCGCTGGGGTGGCCCGGGACGGTGTGGGCCCGCGCGCGGGTCGCAGTGGCCAACACACTGCTTGCACTGGGCGTCGTGGCATGGGCACCGCTGGCGACGGCGCTGGCGGCCGGTTACGTCGACGGGCACACACGCGACATGTACGACACACTCGATGCCTGGTTGCCGCCGCCGCTACATGCGGAGTCCTGGGCAACGCCGTTGCGATTCTTCTTGCCGCCTTACGTATTGGGGCTGTGTGCGATCGCGCTCGTGCTGATGGCCCGCCGCCACCACCGCGAAGTGGTGCGCGCGGCGGATCTGGCGAGCGCCTATGCCGCGGCACGCATGGCCATGCTGTCGGCCCAGCTGCAACCGCACTTTTTGTTCAACTCGCTGCATGCGATCAGCGTGCTGATCGAGGACAGTCCGCGGCAGGCGATGACCATGCTCGCCCGGCTCAGCGATTTTCTGCGCCACGCGCTCGAGAGCAGCCACTGGCCCTGGGTCGACGTGGCCACCGAGCTCAGTGGCCTCGAGGCGTACCTCGCCGTGCAGCAGACGCGCTTTTCCGATCGCCTGAGCATCTCCATCGACGCGAGTCCCGAATCCCTCGGCGTGTACGTGCCATCACTGTTGCTGCAGCCGCTCGCCGAGAACGCGATCGAGCATGGACGCAAGCAAGGCGGGGCCACCTTGCACGTGCGGGTGGCAGTCTCGGTGGTCGCAGAGCGCCTGTGCATTGTAGTGAACAACAGCAGCCCGCAGCTGCAGTCCGATCTCTCGGCGGCCGACTATGGACATGGTCTGTCGAACGTGGATCTGCGATTGCGTGCGGCCTACGGCAACGACGCGCGCCTCACTGTCGGGCCCGACCACCAGGGCGGTACCAGCGCCTTCCTTGACCTGCCGCCGCGCAGCTTCGCCGGCCCGCGTTTGCCGGAAACGGCTCGATCATGAGCGGCGCCATCCCGACCGTAGTGGTGGACGATGAACCTCTGGCGCGCAAGCGCGTGGTGCGTCTGCTGCGCGCAGACCCCGGCATCAACATCGTGGGCTCATTCAGCTCCGCGACCGAGGCCGCCGCTCAGGCGCGCGAGCTTGCGCCGCAACTGATGCTGCTCGACATCCGCATGCCGGAGCTGGATGGCTTCGAATTGGTGGCGACGCTCGCCGAGCAGGGCCTGAACCCCTACGTCATCTTCGTGACCGCCTACTCGGATCGCTCGATGGATGCATTCGCGGTCGGTGCGGTCGACTATCTGCTGAAGCCGTTCGACGACGGGCGCTTTGCCCGCGCGGTGGCACGCGCCAAGTCGCTGATTGCTTCGACCAAAGCTCCCGGCGCCGCACCCGCCGCGCCGCCGCCGTCCCTGGTCGCCGGCCGCACGCGCCTGCTGCTCTCTGAGCGCGGCAAGGTCGTGGTACTGGCGATGCGTGACATCGAGTTCGTCCAGGCGGCGGCCAAACACGTGAAAATCTACGCCGGCGGACGTTGCTTTTCGTTCCGTCAGTCTCTTGGGCAGCTCGAGAGCCGCCTCGATCCGGCGTCGTTCGTGCGGGTGCACCGCTCGACGCTCGTCAACGTCGAGCATATCGCCGAAATGCACCCGCTGTTTCACGGCGATTACGAGTTGATACTGAAGCGCGGCACGCGCCTGACGCTCAGCCGCCGCTACCGGGATCGCATGGCGCCGTTTCTTCTGCAGTAGCGCTCAGTGCGGCAGCCGCAGCTCGACGGTGCGGCTGCGGACGCTGCCGAGCCGCACGTGTCCGCGCCAGTGCGGCCCGCGCCAGTAGATCGTGTTGCGGCGCCGGACGATGTGACCACGTACGTGATGGAACCGCGGTCCGCGGCGGGCTACGCCGGGGCCCTGCGTGTGGCGCAGCGCTGCGCTCGCGAACACCGGGGAAGACACCTCGATATGCTCGAGCAGTGGGCGCCTGCCGAGCCGCGCGCGCTTGGCGTTCAGGCGCACCGGACTGACGGGCGTATGCACCAGGTCGGCGCGCACGGCCATCAGCAGAAACAGCGCCAGCAGCATCGGGATGTCGCCGGCGACCGCCGCCAGCGAGCGGTGGATCACCTGCTGGCGTGTCGCCGCCGTGCACGCCACCTCCCGGTAGTAGCGTTGCCAGGAGGGGTCGAGCCGGAACCCGGCGCATTGCAGCAGCTCGTCCACCTGTGGGTTCAGGGGCTCACGGACCGCGACCGTCGGCCCATCGAGCAGCGCTTCGCTGGGAACCGCCACGATGCCTCCATCCAGATCGATGATGGTTTCGACGGCTGCCAGCAGCGGCTCCTGCGGCTCGGCACGTGTCAGCCAGAAGGTACGCAGACTCCCTGCGCGGCCACGCGGATGCGCGGAGATGAGCGCTCCGGCACGCAGGATGTCGGCAGCGGCCACCGGCGTACACTCCGGCAACACGCGCGCCAACTCATCGCGCCGCGCCGCTTCGTCCCACTCGATCCACATCTGCTCCGCGGGGATGTGCAGCAGATCGAGGCAGCCTGACAGCTCGTCGCCGTCGGAATAGGCGAGCGCGGTGCAGGTGCGCACCAAGTCGTCGGCGAGCACGTAACGCAGCGGACACCGCACCAGGGATGGCGCGAAATCGGCAGCGCCGCTGAGGCGCCAGATGTCGCCGCGATCCTGGCGGACCAGGAAGGGGGCGGTGCACTGCGCGATATGATCCAACAGTCGCAAGACGCACACCTCCGGCATCTGCGCGACTTCAGCGTAGAAAACTGGGCGCAGCGGGCGCAAGCGTCGTGGCGCCAGCGGCTGCCCCCCACGGCCCGAGCGGCGCAGGCGCTGCACGAACGGAACTCGTGCGCCGGCTCCCGGGCGCGAGCGGCACGCGTTGTAAAGAACCCACGCCCGCCGCCGCCGCGCGCGCCGCACGCTGTCTGTGCGGCTGCCACTCCGCTCACGCCGTGAGGCGCTCCGCTCGCGCCTGTTGGGTTGCGGGCACGACCTGACTGTCGCTACGGTTCCGGCGCGCAGCCACAGGCCCGGCGCCGTGCTGAAACGAATCAAACGAGGGAGATCATTCCAATGAAAGCAGTTGTTGCACGCGCGCTGGGGCTCGTCGGCGTCCTGTGTCTCGCTAGCACGGCGCTGGCGCAAACGCCGCCGGCCACGCAGAACGCGGCGCCGGTGATCGAGGAGGTGGTGATCACGGGATCGCGCATCGCGGGGCCGAACCTGACCGCGACCAGTCCGATCCAGGTCGTGAGCTCAAAGGACATTCAGACCAGCGGCAAGACCGACATCAACGACATCATCCTGCAGTTGCCGCAGAACTACGATAACGGTCTCGGTCAGGACTTGGGCAACCGCACCAGCGGTCTGACGACCGCCGGCGGTGTGGCTACCGCGGACCTGCGCGGCCTCGGGCCGAACCGCACCTTGGTGCTGGTGGACGGCATCAGGCTCGGCATCGGTTCGCCGTACACGTTCATCCAGTCACCTGCACCCGACCTAGATCAGATTCCGACCTTCCTCCTCGATCGTGTTGAGGTGGTCACGGGCGGCGCCTCGGCGACTTACGGGTCGGACGCCATCGCAGGCGTCATCAACTTCATCATGAAGAAGAATTTCCAGGGTGTTCAGGTTGACGGCCAGTTGGGCGAAAACTGGCACGACAATCACAATAACTACTGGCAGCAGCAGGACATCGCCTTCCACGGCACCCCGGCCACCGGTACCTCGAAGGACGGCCGCAACCGCAACGTCGACGCCATCTTCGGCTCGAACTTCGCGGACGGCAAGGGCAATGTAACTGCCTACTTCAGCTTCTTCCACACGGACCCGGTCTCGGGTGCCGACCGCGACTGGAGCAGCTGCCAGGCGAGTGAGGTGTTCGATGCCGCCGGCAACGTGACCAACCAGGTCTGTGGCGGCTCATCCAACTCGAACTATTTCAGAGTGAACAATGGGCCCCTTAAAGCGGGCACGGTCTACAGCGTGTTTGGCACCAGTTTCGTGCCCCAAGGATCGGTCCTCACGACGCCCCCGGCCGCCTTCAACTCGCAGCCTTTCATCTACATGACCCGCGAGGACACGCGTTACGCCGCAGGCTTCATGGCGCATGAAGAGGTCAACGAATATTTCAAACCCTACGGACAGTTCTTCTTCACGGACGACCAGACGCACCAGGCCATCGCGCCGGCGGCATTGTTCAGGGATGCGAATCCCAACGATTCCATCAGTGGCAACTACAACGTGAACTGCAGCAATCCGCTCCTGAGCGCGCAGCAGGCGGGTATCTTGTGTACGCCTGCCATGATCGCGGCGGATGCAGCCAATCCGGGATCGACGACCGTCAACGTACGAATCGGGCGCCGCAATGTCGAGGGTGGTGCACGCTTCTCAGACTTCGAGCACAGCAGCTACCGCGCGGTGCTCGGCAGCAAGGGCGACTTCCTCGACGCCTGGAACTACGACGTATACGGGCAGTACTACTTCGTGAGTTTCTTCAACTCGAACAGCAAGTATCTCAACTTCGCCAATGTCGACCAGGCACTGCTGGTCACCGGCACGAAGGCTAACCCGGTGTGTATTAACGCCAACGCCAGGGGTTGCGTGCCGTACAACATCTGGTCAGATGGTGGCGTGACGCAGGACCAGCTGAACTACCTGTACCTCACCGGCACGGGTTCGGGCAACTACACCCTGCGTACAACGCACGGTGAAATCACCGGCGAACTCGGCAAGTACGGCGTGCGTCTGCCGACCGCGAATGACGGTATCGCCATCAACCTCGGTGCCGAGCATCGCAACGAGAAGCAGGTGTTCAATCCCGATTCCGCTGAGCTTAGCGGCCAGCTGTCGGGCTTCGGCAGCGCCGCGGTGGCCATTGACAACGGTGACTCGGTGACTGAGGAGTGGGCGGAGCTGCGTGCGCCGCTCGTGCAGGACAAGCCCTTCGCCAGGGACCTGGTGTTCGATACCGCGTTGCGTCATTCGGATTACTCGATCGCGGGGCAGGTCAACACCTATAAGTACGAGTTGCAGTGGGCGCCGATCTCCGACCTCCGCTTCCGCGGCACGTTCCAGCGGGCCATTCGTGCCCCGACCCTGATTGAGCTCTTCAACCCGCAGCTAGTCGGCCTGATCCAGTTCGGCAACGACCCGTGCGCGCCGACGTTAAATGCAGCCAACCAAGTGGTGCATGCCACCGCCTCCGCCGCCCAGTGTGCGGTGCAGGGTGTGACGGCGGCCGAATACGGTAACGGCGGCACGACCGACACGGTACCCCAAGGGTCGAACGGCCAGCTCTCGCAGCTGACGGGCGGCAGCCAGAGACTGCAGCCGGAGACGAGCAAGTCCTGGACTCTCGGCTTCACCTTCACGCCGGAATTCGCGCCGGGACTCACGGGCAGCCTCGACTACTTCCACATCGCGGTGGATAAGGAAGTGGGCGTCATTCCTGCCGCAGTAATCATGAGCACCTGTCTGGCGAGCAGCACTCCCCTTTACTGCAACCAGATCGTGCGTAGCCCCAACACCGGCGGATTGGTCGGAAACAACATCCCGGGTGGGGGCTATTTCATCCAGACGAATGTGAACGTGGGTGCGGCACTGGTCAGCGGTGCCGACGCGCAATTGAACTACAAGTGGACCCTGCCGGGCCAGCACCTCGGCGCCTTGGGGTTTGCGCTGAATGGCTCGTACCTGCAGCACGACGAAGCCACGCCGCTGCCCGGCCAGCACACTTACGACTGCGCGGGGCTCTTTGGCTTCACCTGCCAGACCGTCAACCCGCGCTGGCGTCATATCTTCCGGGCTTCCTGGCTGAGCCCCTGGAACGTGGACCTCGCCGCCACCTGGCGCTATCTGGGCAAAGTGGCTAACGACAACAACGATAATGATCCGTCATTGCATTTCGCGGTGTACGGTGCGTACACGGGGCAACCGGCGGTTATTGGCTCGTTCAGCTATCTGGATCTGGCGTTGAGCTGGCACGCGCTCAACAACCTTGAGGTTCGCGGTGGCGTCAACAACCTCACCGACAAGGATCCTCCGGTGGTGCCGTTCTTCATCCAGCCGGGCGGTGCGAACGCGTACTCGGCTTACGACCAGCTCGGTCGCCAACTGTTTGTCGCGTTCACCGCCAAGTTCTGATAGGGCCGCTGGGAGCAAGGAGAGAGTGTGCTGGGCGAGCGCTTCGTCGTCCCCGCTCAGCGTCCGTATCCTCACGAATGACCACCTCCGATGGTGCGCCACCCGCAGCGTCGTGGAAGGGAATCGACACCGTGGCGGCGACGCCGCCGCCGCCAGCCGCTCGCACTTCGAGCGACTGCTCTTCGCCGTACAGCTCACGCAGCCGCCGCCGCGCGTTGGCAAGACCCATGCCCGAGCGGTGCCCGGGCTGCATGCCGGCGCCGTCATCCACGACCTGCAACTCGAGCCTTCCGCCACGGCGGTCCGCACGGATTTCAATTGTGCCGCCCCGGGCGAGCGGCGCGATGCCGTGGATCACGGCGTTCTCGACCAGTGACTGCAAGACCAGGGACGGCAGCGCGGCTGGCAGCACCTGGGGCGCGATCCGATAGTTGACACGCAGCCGATCGCTGAAGCGGCGCTGCTGAATGCGCAGGTAACAGGCCACCAGATCGAGCTCCCGCTGCACGGTCGTCTCCTGCAGCGTGGAGTCCGCGAAAGCCGCACGCAGGATCTCGCCCAGGTCCGCGATCATGTCCTCGGCGGCGCCGGCGTCAATGCGCACCAGCGCCGACACGGCGTGCAGGGTGTTGAAGAGGAAATGCGGCTGAATCTGCGCTCGCAACAGCGCCAGACGGGAGGTGGCCAGCAGCGTCTCCAACTCCGCCGCGCGCTCCTCACGCTCGCGGGCGCGCGCGTGTGAGTCGATCAAAGCCTGGATGCATACCAGCGGCCAGTACATCCAGATGTCGCCGTAGATCTCCTCCAGGAAGCGCAGCTTGAGGAGCGAGCCCGGGTAGTGCGCCGGGACAGCCAACAGCGGCCCCCCGACCGCGCCGGCCACCACGCAATGCAACAGCGACAGGAGCAGGAACGCCGCGACGTGTACGACGATCGCCCTCGCCAGGGCCGGCCGTGCCAAGGGGAAGCGGTGCGCAACGAACAGGACCAGCGGAGTAAGCGCGGCCCAGATCCACTGTTCCGTCAGTGGCCGCTGGAACACCGCCCAGAAGGCCGGATGCCTTCCCAGCAGCTCGGCGAGCAGGTAGTCCGCGAGACCGCCACAAATGGCGGCGATCGTCCACAGAGCGAAGACGAGCGCGAAACGCTTGGCGAACGCTTTCATCGGGAGCTTGGCTCGCAGGGTCAGTTTGGCAGACGTGGCCGGGCGTCGCAACGGCGCGCCGGGGTTTTCGCGTCACAGCGGATAAAGGCCGCGCACCCGACCGAACAGGCGCGCGAGCCCGAACAAGGCGTCGCAATTGGGCGTTGCGACCCCGACACGCTGACCGATTTCACGTACCGCGCCGATGAGTGCGTCGAGCTCGATCGGGCGCAGTGCTTCGACATCCTGCAGCATGGAGGTCTTGAACGCGCCGAGTCTGCGGGTCACGGCGTAGCGGTCCTGCGGGGATTCGCGCACCTCGCAGCCGATGCGGGCACCGATGGCGGCGGCCTCGGTCATGGCGCGCGAGCAGAAGCCACGCACCAGCTCGTCGTCGAGCACCTGGTCCGTGGTCGCGCCCGTGAGCGCCGAGACCGGATTCATGGTCATGTTGCCCCACAGCTTGTACCAGATGTCGTAACGGATTCGCTGCGAGCAGGTCACCTCGAAACCGCTACGCGTGAGCAGCTCGCCGAGCGCGCGCACGCGCGCGGACTCTCCGCCGGCGGGTTCGCCGATGATCAGACCCCGTCCCATGCGGTGCAGCGTGATGCCCGGTGCGGCGGTCGCGGCGCTCGCGTGCACCACGCAGCCGATGACCTGCCGCCCGGGTATCGCTGCGGCGATGCCGCCGCCCGGATCGACGCTCTCGAGCGGGCGTGCCCCGAGAGCCGCGATGCCGTCGCTGAACCACCACGGCACGCCGTTCATCGCCGGCAGCACCAGGGTGTCCGCCGCGATGAGGGGCACAAGGGCGGGCGCGAGGGCCGGCAGTGCCTGGCCCTTCACCGTGATGATGACAAGATCCTGGGGTCCGAGGGCACGAGGGTCGTCGCTCGCCGTGGCCGCGGGCGCCTGCAGCAGTGTGCCGCCTTCGCGCAGCCTCCAGCCGTGATCGCGCAGCGCCACCAGCGTCGCGCCGCGCGCCAGCGCCGCAACGCTCGCCTCGCCGCCCGCCGCGAGGCGCGTGCCGAGGAAGCCGCCGATGGCGCCCGCGCCGACTACACAGACTTTCAACACTTAGGCTTGCGGCGCTGGCAATTTGGGCGCGGGGCCGTCAGCCCATGTGCAGACCGCCATTCAACGAGAAATCCGCGCCGGTGGCGAATGCGGACTCGTTGCTCACCAGCCAGGCGACGATCGAGGCGATCTCTTCCGGCTCTCCCAGCCGCTTGACCGGGATGCCGCTGACGATTCTCTCGAGCCGGTCGGGCTTGATGGCGCGCACCATGTCGGTGCCGATATACCCGGGCGACACGGTGTTGACCGTGACGCCGCGCGCGGCGACCTCCTGGGCCAGTGCCATGGTGAACCCATGGATGCCCGCCTTGGCGGTCGAGTAATTGGTTTGACCGAACTGGCCGCGCTGGCCGTTCACCGATGAGATGTTGACGATCCGGCCCCAGCTGCGCGCCAGCATGCCGTCGATCACCTGCTTGGTGACGTGGAACAGCGAGTTGAGATTGGTCTCGATGACCGCATGCCAGGCCTCGTTGGTCATCTTCTGGAACATGCCATCGCGGGCGATGCCGGCGTTGTTGACCAGGATGTCGATCTCGCCCACTTCGGCGCGCGCGGTATCGAAGGCGCGCTTGGTCGAGTCCCAATCCGAGACGTTGCCCTCGGAGGCGTGGATGTTGCAGCCCTCGGCGCGCATCTCGGCCAGCCAGCGATCCTTGCGCGGCGAGCCCGGGCCGCAGCCGGCGATGACCGTATGACCCTCCTTGCACAGGCGCCGGCAGATGGCCGTGCCGATGCCCCCCATACCGCCGGTGACGTAAGCGATCCGTGTCGGCTGTGATGCCATGGCTGCCCTCGTAGTTCTTTGCAGATCAGTGCGCTGATTTTTAGTCGCGTTCCGAGAACCACGCAAGTACGCGAAAACACCCGCCTTCATGGCGCGCATCGTGTAAGGCGCGTCGCGCCGCACACCCCATCAGGGCCGATCCGGGCACCGCCCCCGGCAATCTCCCAGCCAGATCAGCCAGTTGCGCCCCGGCCAGCTTGGCCTCAAGGCCGTCGCAGCACCGCAGCGCGCGGCACGTCAGCCACCGGCTGGCCTGCGGTTCGGCTTGGATCATAATGCGAGCCCATGGAAACGGCGGCCGAACAATGCGACGTGGCCGTGATCGGCGGCGGCCCGGCCGGCAGCACTGCCGCGGCTTTTCTGGCCCGCCGCGCCTATCGCGTGATTGCGCTGGAGAAGGCGCACCATCCGCGCTTCCATATCGGGGAGTCCCTGCTGCCGATGAATCTGCCTGTATTCGAGCGGCTCGGCGTGCTGGAGAAGGTGCGCGCGCTCGGGGTGTACAAGCGCGGCGCGGATTTCGAGGCCGACAACGAGTGGGGCTACAACACCTTCGCCTTCGATCGCGCAATCGGCAACAGTCCGCCGCACGCCTATCAGGTGTGGCGGCAGGACTTTGACAAGATGCTGTTCGAGCACGCGCGCGAGTGTGGTGCGACCGCGCGCGAGGGCCATGAGGCGGTCAGCATCGAGCAGCGTGGTCCGCGTGAAACTCGACTGGAGGTACGCACCGATGAGGGCCGCAGTTATCGGATTCAGGCGCGCTACCTGGTCGATGCCAGCGGCCGCGATACCTTCCTGTCGGCGAAAAAAAAACTGCGGCGCAAGAACGACCAGCATCAGAGCGCGGCGATCTTCGGGCACTTCCGCGGCGCGGATGCGCGCCAGGGCGCGGACGCGGGCAACATCAGCATGTACCGGTTCGAGCATGGCTGGATGTGGATGATTCCGCTGCCCGAGGGTGTGATGAGCGTGGGCGCGGTGTGCTGGCCGGATTATCTGAAGCAGCGCAAGGGCCGCACGCTGGAGTTCCTGCTCGACACGCTGAAACGCAACCCCGCCCTGTGGCAGCGTGTCAAGGGAGCCGAGCTGATCGGCAACGAGGTGCGCGTCACCGGCAACTATTCCTATGACTCGACGCAGATGGGTGGACCGGGCTGGGTCCTGGTCGGCGATGCGTTCGCCTTCATCGATCCGGTGTTTTCCTCCGGCGTTTATCTGGCGATGAGCGGTGCGGAGCAGGCGGCGCAGGTCGTGGACGCGGCGTTGTGCGAGCCCGCCACCGAGATGAGGTTGTTGCGCAAGCTGGAAAAGCGCCAGCGCAGCGGCATGGATCGATTCTCGTTTTTTATCTACCGCTTCAATGGCCCAATAATGCGCCAGATGTTCAGCCATCCGAAGAATATCTGGCAGTTGGAGCAGAGCGTGATCTCGATGCTCGCCGGTGACCTGTTCGATACGCCGAAGGTGCTGAGGCGCCTGCAACTATTCAAGCTGGTCTATGCGATCAACGGCCTGCGGGACTGGCGGCGCTGGCGCGCCGGGCATCAGTATCGGCTGGCACAGGCGCGTGCGCAGTTCACCGGCGGCAACACCCCGTTGGACAAGTCCTAAGGCGGTTCATTTCGCCGCAGAACTCAGCGTCGACCTGAACACCACGCCATCCTTCATCACGAATCCCACGTTCTTCAGTACATTGACATCCTCGAGCGGATCGCTCGCCACTGCGATCAGGTCCGCGTACGCTCCGGGTGCAACCACCCCCAGCTCGGCGCGCTTGCCGAGCAGCTCTGCGGCCCGCGACGTGGCGGACTGAATCGCCTGCATCGGCGTCATCCCGAACTCAACCTCGCGGGCAAATTCCTGGGCCATCGGATCGGTCCACACGAAGCCGCCGACGTCGGTTCCGAAAGCTATCCTGACGCCGGCGCGCAGCGCCTTCTGAAACGAGACGCCATGGACGGCGACGCGCTTGCGGTCGCGCTTTCCAGTCGGTGTGTCCGCCGGATCGTGATCGTAATAATAGACTGACAGCGTGGGGACTAACCACGTGCCTTGTTTGATCATCTGCGCGATCTGCGCGTCGTTTAGCTCGAGACCATGCTCGATGGAGTCACAACCGCCATCCAGGGCTCGCTGCAGGCCCGGCCCGTTGTAGGCGTGGCAGGCGACCTTGCGGCGCCAGCCGTGCGCCTCGTCCACGATGGCCTTGAGCTCCTCGACCGTCAGGGTGGGTTGCGAGACGAGCGCCCCCTGCTCATCGACCCAGGAGCGGTGCGTCATGTACACCTTGATCCAGTCCGCGCCGTGCTCCAGCTGCTCGCGTGCAGCCTTGCGCGCCTCGACGGGGCCATCGACCAGCTGCGCTCCTTTCGGCACCACGATTTCGGGCGCATATCCTTCCAGGTTGTAGCCGCCGGTCGTCGAGATCGAGCGCGTCGAGACGAACATTCGCGGGCCGGGAATGCGACCCTCGTTGATCGCCTGTTTGATTCCGACGTCGCCATATCCCGCGCCCTCGGTCTCGACATCGCGAATCGTCGTGAACCCCTGTTCCAGCGCACGCCGCGCCGCCACGATCGCGCGCGCCACGCGGTAGGACGCGGGGAACTTCAGCAATTGCACATCGTAGCCGCCGGCTTCAGGCACCTCGCCCTGCAGAAAGATATGAGTGTGACAATCGATGAGGCCGGGAAGAACGGTAGCGGCGCCCAGATCGATCAGTTGCGCCCCCGCAGGCGGTGGATGCATCCCCGCCGTGTAGACAGCGACGATACGGTTGCCGCGGATCACTATCTCCGGATTTGCCAGCGGCCGTGCGCTCGTACCATCGATGAGCGATCGGGCGCGGACGATCACTGCGGGTGTCGATATGTTGGCGGCTGGCGTCGCGGTTGAATCCTGCGCGATGCTTAGGCGCGCGAGGCATAAGGCGATGGCGCCGAGGCAACCCATGGAACGCATGCAGACACTCCCCGCCATAGAGTGGCCCTGCTAGCTGCGGGCCGTCTTGAAGCGGCCCATATGATGCCCGCCCGCGAGCTATTCGCAAAGCATCGCTGGATGCTCTTGCGCCTACCTGCCGGGCGCGCGTCTAATTGCGGCGGCAACCGGGGAGACATCGATGAGCAAGGCGCTACCTGTCGCCGCCGCGACTCTGCTCTTCATCGCAGGCGCGCCCGCACGCCCGCAGACGCCCTCCGCCGAGCAGCGCTTCCGCGAGCTGTACAAGGAGTTGGTCGAGACGAACACCAGTCTGTCCGCCGGCAGCTGCACGCTGGCCGCCGAGCGCATGGCGGCGCGCCTCAAGGCTGCCGGGTTCACCGACGAGGAGCTGCATTTGTTTACCCCGCCCGGACATCCGCGGGAGGGCGGATTGGTGGCGGTTTATCCGGGGCGCAACGCGAAGCTCAAGGCGGTTCTGCTGCTGGCGCACCTTGATGTGGTCGAGGCGAAGCGCGAAGACTGGACGCGCGATCCGTTCACGCTCGTGGAAGAGAACGGCAATTTCTACGCGCGCGGGGCCGTGGACGACAAGGCCGAAGGTGCGATGTGGGTCGACACGCTGGTGCGCTTGCGCGAACAGAATTACCGGCCGCTGCGCACGCTGAAACTCGCGCTCACCTGCGGTGAAGAGACCACTGGCGCCCTGAACGGCGCCCAATGGCTCACCCAAAACCGGCGCGACCTCATCGACGCGGCGTTTGCGATCAATGAGGGGGCGCGTGGCGAGCTCGACGCCGAGGGGCACCGCGTTGCCCTGGAAGTCCAGGCGGGCGAGAAGACCTCGCAGAACTACCGCCTCGAGGTCACTAATTCCGGAGGACACAGCTCGCTGCCCGTGAAAGACAACGCCATCTATCGACTCGCGGGCGCCCTGAAGAGGATCGAGGCCTACACCTTCCCGCCGCAGTTCACCGACGGCAACCGCGCGTACTTCACTGGCATGGCAAAGATACAAGCGGCCAGGGGCGAACCGGCCATCGCCAACGCCATGCAGGCCTTGGTGCGCGATCCGGCCGATGAGCAGGCGATCGCGCTGGTGTCCGCGAAAGATCCGGGTTGGAACGCGACATTGCGCACGACGTGCGTTGCAACCATGCTGGACGCCGGACACGCGACCAACGCCTTGCCGCAGCGGGCGAGGGCGAACATCAACTGCCGCATCTTTCCTGGCGTCACGCAAGAGGCTGTGCGTGCGCAGCTCGAAGAGCTGGTGGCCGACCCGGCGGTCAAGGTAACGACGCTCGAGACGCGAGGGCCGAGTTCCCCACCCCCGCCACTGACGCGCGAAATCCTGGCACCGGTGGAGAAGCTCGCGGCACAGTTCTGGCCGGGTGTGCCGGTGCTGCCGATTCTGCAGCCAGGCGCGACCGATGGCCAATTCCTGAACGCGACTGGCATCCCGACCTACGGCATCGAGCCGCTATTCCTGGGCCCGGATTTCGGCCACATCCATGGCCTCAACGAGTACGTCAGCGTGAAGTCGCTGGTGGAGTGTCGCGACTTCCTTTACCGCCTGGTGAAGATCTACGCGGACCAGAGATGAGGCCGGCGCGGTGCGCTCATCCGCGCACGTAACTTCCGGGCGCATCCTCGAGCGCACGGTGCGCCGCGCCGGCAGCGGCGGCCAGGGTGCGGGCGGGTTGTCGTTTCGCGGTGGAATGCTCGATCAGCCAGTTCTGCCAGGCCGGCCACCACGAGCCCTCCAGCGGCGGCGCGCTGTTCAACCACTCATCCGCTGACGGCCTGTCGGTGGCGTTGGACCAGGTGAGCATGCGGTGCCGGCGCCGCGGGTGCACCGGGCCGCTGACGATGCCGGCGTTGTGGCCGCCGCTCGTCAGGAGAAAGGTGTAATCGGCGCTGCGCGTCAGGTCGCGTACCTTGTACACCGAACGCCATGGAGCCACGTGGTCGGTCTCGGTTCCGACCACGAACATGGGCGCGCGCAGCGAGCACAGATCGACCCGCTCGCCCCTGACGGTGAACTCACCGCGCGCCAGCTCGTTCCTGAGGTACAGCCGCTCCAGATACTCGCTGTGCATGCGCCGGGGCATGCGCGTGCCGTCGGCGTTCCAGGCCATGAGATCGTTGAGCTTGGGGCGTTCGCCACGCATGTACTGATCGACCGCCGGCTTCCACAGCAGGTCGCGCGAGCGCAGCAGGGCGAATGCCGCGCCCATGCGCTCGCTCTCGAGCACCCCTGACTTCTCCATCATCGCCTCGAGCATGGCGATCTGGCTCGGCGTGATGAACACCGACAGCTCTCCGGGTTCGCTGAAGTCAGTCTGGGCTGCGAGCAGAGTCAGGGACGCGAACGGTTTGTCGCCCGCCCGGGCGAGCGCCGCCGCGGCGATCGCCAGCAGCGTGCCGCCGATGCAATAGCCGACCGCGTGCACCTTGCGCTGCGGGATGAGGCGCCGCACCTGGGCCAGCGCATCCAGGAACCCGAGCTGCAGGTAGTCGTCCATACCCAGCTCGCGGTCCGCCGCGCCCGGGTTCTTCCAGGAGATCATGAATACCGTATGACCTTTCCCGACCAGGTAGCGCACCAGGGAATTGCGCGGCGACAGGTCGAGAACGTAGTACTTCATGATCCACGCCGGGGTGATCAGGATAGGCTCGGCGTACACCTCGGGCGTCTGCGGCGTGTACTGCAGCAGCTCGATGAGCCGGTTGCGGAACACCACCTTGCCGGGTGTCACCGCCACCTCCTTGCCCACTTCGAACTGCTCGGTTCCGGCCGCGCGCGCCCCGCTCACCGCACGTTGCGCGTCCTCGAGCCAGTTCTTCAGTCCACGGATGAGATTCTGGCCCGATTCCGCCGCGGTCTTGTTGAGCAGCTCGGGATTGGTTTGCAGGAAATTCGCCGGCGAGGCGGCCTCGAGCAGCAGCCGCCCGGCGAAATTCAGGCGCGACAGCTCCGGGTCGGCTGCTGCTGCCGGCGGCTGCAGGGCCTGTTGCCACCACGAGGCCCAGTTGGCGTACGTGCGTGCGTAGGCGTTGAAAGGCCACACGTTCCACGAGGTATCGCTGAACCCCAGCTCTTCGTGCCCCGGGGCGAGCGGCGTGCCGCCGGCGGCGCGCGCCATGAACTGCCAGCTGTCGAGGATCTTCTGGTAGGCGCTGCGCGCCAGCTGCGCCTGACGCGGCGGTTGCGTGGCGAGCTTCAGGTACCACTCCCACCAGGCGTTGAGGTAATCATCCGGAGCGAGCCCTCCGGTGAGTGCGGCGAGCTGAGCACGCAAGTGGCGCTCGATCTCCGCCTTCAGCGGCGCTCTGGCCGCCTCGGCAGCCGGGGGAGCCTCGGGTGCGCCGGCGCTGGTGCGCGCCCTGGGCGCTGCCCGGCGTGTGCGCGCCCGGGCCTTGGCTCTCTTCTTCGCGTGGACGGTCAAGGCGGTCTCCTCAAGACTCACACCCGGGAGCGTCTGCCCCCGGGTGTGGGATACCGCCAAGATATCAGGCCGCTTTGCGCGCAGGCACTGCCTTCGCGGCGATTTCGCTTCCCAGCTCGGTGAAGCGGCTCTGGATCTCGGAGGTCACCGTCGCGAACTCCTCGGCGCGCGTACGCAGCTTGTCCACCAACTGAGTGGTGAGCTCGGCGTGCTTGTTGACCAGCTCGGTGGCGTTGGTGGCGCTGAACGCAACGTTCACGCGCGCCAGGCCGCTCTCGAGCACGTCGCCGGCGACGGCGTACTGCAGCCGCGCCAGGCGCTCGAGGGTCTTGAAGCCTTCCTGCTGCGCCTTGAGAACCGGGGCGAACGCCTCACGGGCGGCGGCAATCATCGTGGTGGGGTCGAAAGTGCGGTCGATCATGGTCGTTTTCTCCGGTGCGTCTGTGTCTCCAATGCGCAGCATTGTACAGCAGTTTGTATGCACTGCAAGAGAAACATTAAGTCCCGGATCGAGTTGAGATTTTTATATATAAGCTACTAATATATAAACAATTACTACGGTGTTTTGGCATGATAAAGGTCAGATTCGTGGGCAGAGTTTTTGCGATGCACCTCAAGAATGTCTCACATGCGCAGGCCGGCATCGACTTCGAGGCAGCGTCCCGTGAACAGCTCGCTCTCGAATATGAAGCCGACCGCGTGCGCGATCTCCTCCGGCTCGCCCAGGCGCCCGAGCGGTATGGGTGAGGTCATCTTCGCCAGCGCCTCGGGCTTCATGCTCTCCACCATGGGGGTGCGAATGAACCCCGGTGCGACTGCGCCCACGCGGATGCCGTAGCGCGCCAGCTCCTTCGCCCACACCACGGTCATCGCCGCCACGCCCGCCTTGGAGGCGGTGTAATTGGTCTGCCCGACATTACCGGCGCGCGAGATGCTCGAGACATTGACGATCACGCCGCCGACGGCGCGGTTGATCATGCGCAGCGCCGCTTCGCGCGCGCACAGGAACACCCCGGTGAGATTCACGTCGATGACCGCCTGCCACTGCGCGAGCGTCATCTTGCCGACCACCTGACCGTCCTTCACCTTGACGAGCAGGCCATCGCGCACGATGCCGGCATTGTTGATGAGGCCATCGAGGCGCCCGAAATGCGCCGTCACCTGATCGAGCGCACCCACCACGCTGTCCTCGTTGGCAACATCGGCGACGTAACTGCGTGCCACGACGCCCACCGCGGTACAGCGCGTGCAGCTCTCGGCCAGGTCTTCGCTGTTGGTGTCCAGCAGGGCAAGATTGGCGCCCTTGCGGGCGAAGTGCACGGCGAGCGAGCGGCCGATGCCGCGCCCGGCTCCGGTCACGAGAATGGTTTTGCCGCGAACATCCACGGGCGGATCACTCCTGCGGTGGTGCGCGAGGCGCGCTTCAGCCGCGACGCTTGTCGGACTCGGCTTTGGGTGGCGCGGCGCCGCCGGCGGGCGCCGCGGTCGGGGTGAAGGCCGACAGCATCGATGCCTGCATCTTGGCCCACATTTCCATGTTCTGGCGCGCCATCTCCGCGATCGGCGCCATGGGTGTTTCGAGCGCCTTGGCCATCTCGGCCTGCATGAGATTCTGCTGGCGCAGCAGCCCGCCGATGCTCTGCTCCAGGTAGGAGGTCAGCATCTGCTGTATCGGATTACCGTAGAAGCGGATGATGGCCTCGAGCAGCTGCAGACTCAGCACCGGGGTTCCGAACTGCTCCTGGCTGGCGATGATCTGCAGCAGGATGCTGCGCGTGATGTCGTCGCCGCTCTTGTCGTCCACCACCTTGATCCGCTGGCCGCCGGCGATCAGCTTGCGCAGGTCATCGAGGGTGACGTGGCGGCTGTCGTGCGCGTCGTACAGGCGCCGGTTGGCGTATTTGCGTATCAGGCGCTCTTCGGCCATGTTTGCGGTCTTTCAGCCGGCCACACGGGCGCGAGCCCGAGGACGCAGGCGGCACTTGAAACGGGGTCGAATGGTAGCCCCTATGTATGCAGCGCACAATGATGGTCTTCACGATCCTGGTATCGGACCACCCGGGTAAAAAGATGGGTTTCCACCGCTCGGTCCCGCCCCCCGCCTGAGGGCGTCGTCGTCCTTGCGACCTGGTTTTCGGCAGCGCATACAACATGGAAACGCCCTTCACCCGTCCCGCCTTCAAGCCCGACGCGGCTTTTGCCAGCGCCGCGGAGCGCTTCTTCGAGCTGCTGAAGACCTTTGGCATGCCCGGCGCGGCTGCGGCGGGCGACGCTCAGGACTGGTCCTCACTGGCGGGCACGCTGGCCGGGCAGTTCGAAGCTTGGCTCAGGAGCTCCCAGTCGGCCGGTCCCTGGTTCGCCGCCGCGAATGCCGCATCGCCGGGTCCGGGCGGGGGATTCGGTGCCGCCCAACCCGGGTCCTTCGGTCCGTTGCCGCTCGGCGCGGGGGCCGCCCCCCAACAGGACGCACAACGCACCTGGGATCTGTTCGCGCGACTCGCGCAGCTGCAGGGACAACTCGCCTCGCACTGGAGCGAGATCGCCAACAGCGCCGCGCGGCGCTTCATCACGCGCCTGGGAGCCGCGGCGGGCGGCGCGCCGACGCTCGACAACGCTCTGAAGCTCTACGAGCTGTGGGTGAATTGCGCCGAGGAAAGCTACGCCGCGACGGTGCGCAAGGATGACTTCTGCCGCCTGCAGGCGGAACTCGCGAACACCTCGGCCGCACTGCTGGTGGAGCAGCGCCGGCACGCCGAGACGCTGGTGCGCGCCTTCGGACTGCCGAGCCGCAACGAGGTGGACGCGCTGTACGCGCAGCTGAAGGATCTGCGCCGCCAGCTCGCCGAGCTCACCGATGCGGTGCCCGCCAGGGGGGCGGGCGCGAAGCGCCGCGCGGCGCGCGCAGGGGGCACGCGGCGTCGCAACCGTGCGCGGAAGCCACGCGCTTGAGGCCGTTCGCCCCCGGCGCCGAGGCGCTGTTTCCGGAACTCACTGTGCGGATCGCCGCCACCCTGGCACGGCTGCGCGAGGTGCAGGGCGTCACGGTCGGCTGCTCGGCGAAGCGCGCCGTGTGGAGCTGCGGCAAGACGACTCTGCATCAGTATCTGCCGCTCGCACCGGCGCCGCCGCGCGCCCGCGGCAGGCCCGTGCTCATCTGCTTTGCGCTCGTCAACCGCCCGTACGTGCTCGACCTGCAGCCGGATCGTTCGCTGGTGCGCCGGCTGCTGGCGGCGGGCCTGTCGGTGTATCTGATCGACTGGGGCGATCCGGACGATGCCGAGCGCTGTCTCGATCTGGAGGACTACATCGAGGGCCATCTCGGCGGCTGCGTGCGCCACATCCTCGACAGCCGCGCAGGCGAGGCGCTGGATCTGCTCGGAGTCTGCCAGGGCGGCGTGCTGAGCCTGTGCTACACGGCGCTGCACCGCAAACAGGTGGCGAATCTCGTGACGCTGACCACCCCGGTAGATTTTCACACGCCCGACAACCTGCTCTCGAAGTGGGTGCAAGGGCTCGACACCGAGCTCCTCATGCGCAGCGCCAACGTGCCGGGCGAGGTACTCAACGGACTGTTCCTGTCGCTCATGCCGTTCCGCCTGACGCAGCACAAGTACGTGCGGCTGCTCACCGGCAACTGCGATCGGCGCACGCTGGAGGACTTCGTGCGCATGGAGAGGTGGATCTTCGACTGCCCGCCGCAGGCGGCGGTCGCGCTGGCGCAGTTCGTCAGGTGGTTCTATCAGGAGAACCGCCTGGCCCGCGGGACGCTGCGCATCGGTGGCCGCAGGGTGGACCTGGGAAAGATCCGCCAGCCGGTGCTGAATCTCTACGCGCTCGAGGATCACATCGTGCCGCCGGCCGCCTCGTCCGCCATGCAGCGCTACCTCGGCAGCGCCGATTACACCGGCTGCGGCATCGACACCGGACACATCGGCATGTACGTCAGCCGCAAAGCCGCACACTCGGTCCCGCAGCGCATCGTCGCCTGGCTGAAGGAACACAGTTCCTGATGCCCCACGGCGGCGCAGCGGCCCGCCGAGCCAGGTCAGTATCCGCGCTCGACGTCCACCACCGACAGCAGCGGCTCGCCCGCGACATAGCGGCGCAGATTCTCGCGCAGCACCGCGACGCGCTGCTCATCGGCCAGCGGCGTATCGGCCGACACGTGCGGGGTGATGATGAGGTTCGGCAGACGCCACAGGGGGCTGTCGGAGGGCAGGGGCTCGGGATCGAAGACGTCGAGGCCCGCGCCGGCGAGCTTGCCGCTGTTGAGTGCGGCGATCAGGTCCGCGGTCACCGTGCTGCGCCCGCGCCCCACGCTGATGAAGTAAGCGCCGGGCTTGAGGCTGGCGAAGAACTCGCGGTTGAAGATACCGGTCGTCTGGTGCGTGAGCGGCGCGCAATTGACCACGAAGTCGGCATCCTTCGCCAGCTTCAGCAGCTCATCGGGTAGTCCGACGTAGCTCACGTAGTCAGGTCCGGTGCGGCCGCTGGCGCGGGTCGCGGTCACGCGCATGCCGAAAGCGTGCGCGCGCCGGGCGACTTCGGTGCCGATACCCCCCAGGCCCACTACCAGCACGGTCTTGCCCTCCAGGTCGGCCAGGGGCGGCGCGTTGTCCTGCGTCCAACGGCCCTGTTGCTGCTCCTTCAGGAAGTAGTCCAGGTGGCGACTCAACATCAGCATCATCCCCAGCACATGCTCGGCCATGCTGGGGCCCATGGTGCGCTGCAGGTTGGTCAGCAGCAGATGACGCTCGCGCATCAGGGGCTGCTGCACGCAACGCTCGACGCCGGCGGCCGGCCATTGGATCCACTGCAGCTGCTTCGCCTGCGCCAGCACCTCGGCCGAGCACACCCCGAAGGTGACGTCCGCGGCGGCAATCTCGCGCGGGGTCGCCGCGGCGATGTTGATGAGCTTGGCGTGTGGGGCCGCCTGCTGCAGCAGCGGCAGCTCGTCATGCAGCTGCTCGCTCACCAGCACGATGCGCGGCGGCCGCCAGCCGGGGCGCTCGCGCGCCGGCTGCGCCGCGACGTGCAGGCCGAGCTTCTCGATCAACTGGGCGGTGGATGCCTCGCCCACGGCAAGGTTCGCGGCGAGCGCGCGCGTGGGGACGCTGAGCGCATACAGGCTCAAGGTGACTGCCACCGTGAGGAGGCGGGGCCTGATCAGCATGACGAGCTCTCCCTGCGGGGGACGTGCAGTCTACGCCATGCCTCCGCTGACCGAGATGATCTGTGCGGTCACGTAGGAAGCATCCTCCGACACCAGAAACGACACGACGCCGGCAATCTCCTCGGGGGCCCCCAAGCGGTTCATGGGTACCAGCCGCTCGATGGCCCGGGCGTCGAACAGTCCGGCCGTCATCGGGGTCTCGACGATGCCGGGGGCCACGGCGTTCACCGTGACGCCGCGGGTCGCTACTTCGAGCGCGAGCGCCTTGGTGGCGGAGTTGAGGGCCCCCTTGGCGGCGGCATAGTTGACCTGGCCCTTGTTGCCGATCAGTGCGGCGATGGATGACACGTTGACGATCCGGCCCCAGCGGGTGCGGATCATCGGCAGCAGCAGCGGCTGGGTGGCGTTGAAGAAGCCGTTGACCGACACGTCGATCACCCGGTGCCATGCTTGCGGGCTCATGCCCGGCAACACCGCGTCATCGTGCACCCCTGCGTTGTTGACCAGGATCTGGATGGGACCTGCCTCGAGCACCGCCTCGAGGGCGGCGCGTGTGGCGGCGCTATCGGTGATGTCGAAGTTGATGGCGCTGGCGTGCCCCCCCCCCGCGACGATGTCCCGCACCAGCGCTTCGGCTATCGCCACGCCCCGATGCGAGTGCACGTACACGTGGTGGCCATCACGCGCCAGGCGGCGGCACAGCGCACCACCGATGCCACCGCTGCCGCCCGTCACCAGGGCGCGCCGGGGAGCGGCGCTCATGCGTGGGTACCGGCGTCGAACACGATGCTGGCGCGCCCGCTCACGAGCGGCTGCTGCGCGCTCCACACCGAGAACTCATACAGCACCGTGCGTGCGTCGCCGGTGACCCGCTCGGCGGCGGCGATGAGATCCGCCTGCAGATCGTCCAGGCGCACGACGTGCAGCGAGACGTTGCGCACGCTCGCCAGGTAGCCGACGCTCGCGCCGATGCTGCCGCGTACGCTGGTGGAAACGGTGCTGGCGAGCGGCGCGCTGGCGGCCACCAGTGCGCCATGCACCGCCATGGCCTGCGCGGCGTACTCGATGCCGCAGGCGGCGCCCAGGCGCCCGTGCTGGCGCAGCGGATTATCGGGGCTGCGATGTGTCGCGCTGCGGCAGCGAATGCGCGTGGCGTCCCAGGACAACACCTCATCGAGCAGGCACATGCGGCCCTTGTGGGGGATGTGCTGCTCGATCCATTGTCGGTCTAACGGCATGCGCTCACCTCCACGGCCAGGCGCTTGCCGGCGAGGTATTCGAGCAGCACGCGGCCCGTGCTGCGCCGCGCCAGGTGTGCGAGCAGCGGCAGGCTGCGGGCGGCAGGAATCGAGCGGCGTAAGCCGTCGAGCGCGCACTCAGCCATGCCATCCGCCGGGGCGTCACTCAGTGCGGCGGTGAGGTGCGCCTGCGAGGCCGCCCCTGGCGCCGGCGCCAGCACCAGCGCCACACCGAACGCATCCGGGATGGGACGGTGCTGATGCAGGGGCTCGGGGTAACCCGCGTCGTAGGCGACGAGCAGTACGGTGGTTCGCTCAACAGCCACCTGAAGTAAGGCCTCCAGCAGTCCCGCTGCAAAGCTCGCATCATAGGCGCACAGCGCATTGGAAGCGGGGGTGGCCTGGGTCGCAATGCTCCAGTAGCCGGCGGCGGCGTTGTGCACGGAGTTATGAAAGCGGGTGGGCGAGAGGTGTCGCTCAGCCGAGGCCAGCACCTGGCAGATCTCGTGACAGTTCTGACCGTCGCCACCGGAGGAAGCGAACACCGCCGCCAGAGCCGCCGGATCCGCGCCGGCGCGCGCGGTCGCTTCCAGCCCCACCGCCAGCGCCAGCCGCACGACGGTGCCGGTGCGCCGCCGCTCGGCGCTCGGCAGACACTCGGGCGCGGGCAGCACCGTCGGCGCGCGCGCCCAGGGTGTCTCCCGGGTGAGCAGGCGTGCCCCGGCCGGCCAGTCACCGATGCCCGGTCCGAGGAGCCCGATGCCGTTCACGTACGCCGCGAGGGCCGCCATCGCGCTCACCCGGCCCGGCCGAAGATCAGGCTGCAGTTGGAGCCGCCGAAGCCGAAGGAGTTGCTCATGACGCGCGCGAGGGGCGTGGCACGGTTATCGCGCAGGTAGTGCACGGACAGCGCCGGGTCGACCTCGGTGGTGTTGACGCCCGCCGGCATCACTGCGTGCTGCAACGCGAGCGCGCAGATCACCGCCTCGAGCGCGCCGGCGGCGCCGAGCGTGTGACCGGTCGCGCCCTTGGTCGAGCTGCCGGGGATCGAATTGCCGAGCACACCGGTCACGGCGCGCGCCTCGGCGTCATCGTTGCTCGGCGTGCCGGTACCGTGAAAGTTGATGTATTCGATGTCCTGCGGGGCGAGTGCGGCGGAGTGCAGCGCCTGCAGCATGGCGGCGCGTGCGCCGCGGCCTTGCGGATGCGGGGCGGACATGTGGTGCGCGTCGCTCGATTCGCCCACCCCGAGCAGCAGCACCGCATTCGCGTCCAGGCTCTCTGCGGGACGCTCGAGCAGCGCGAAGGCCGCGGCTTCGCCGATGGAAATGCCGTCGCGCGCGACGTCGAAGGGCCGGCACGGCGTGCGCGACACCAGCTGCAGGGAGTGAAAGCCATAGAGCGTGGTGAGGCACAGCGAGTCCACCCCGCCGACGAGGGCGGCGTCGATCAGCCCCGCCTCGATGGCGCGCCGCGCCGAGGCGAACACCTTGGCGCTGGACGAGCACGCGCACGAGATCACCACGGCCGGACCCGACAGCTCCAGGGCCTGCTGCGCGAACGCCGCGAGCGAGAACGTGTTGTGCGCGCCGCGGTAGCGAAAGTGCGCCGGCAGCGCACCGCTCACCGGGTCGCGCTCGCGGTAGGCGAGCTCGGTCTCGAGGATGCCCGAGGTGCTGGTGCCGAGAAACACCCCGACGCGCTCGCGCCCGTAGCGGGCGGCGGCGCGCTTCACCGCCTCGGCAAGACCGTCCTGCGCGAGGCCGAGGTGGGCAAGGCGATTGTTGCGACACTCGAACTCGTGCAGCGTCGCAGGGAGCGGGGCGTCATCGACGCCCGCCACCTCGCCCACCCAGGTGTCGAGCGTCACCGTCTCGAAGGCGCACGGGACAAGCCCGGTGCGCCGCTCGCGCAGCGTGGCGAGCGTGGCGGCGACACCGCGACCGATGCAGCTCGTGGCCGTGAAGCTCGTGAGCGCGAGCGGATTCATGCGCCGCTAGTCTACGTCAGACGCCCGGCACGATCTGCGGCCGCGCGCAGCGTGATGGGGGTGAGCCGCGCGGCGGTGACCGCCGCCAGCAGGAGCGGCAGCACCTCCAGGATCACCGCGCCGCCGGCGGCGGTGCGCGCGGCGTGTCCATCGTGCAGCAGCAGGATGTCACCGCTCTGGAGGTGGCGAGTGAGTCTGCCGAGCACGCGAGCAGGACTGCCGCTCAGGGTGTCAAAGCCGCGCCGGGTCCAGCTCACCAGGCGCAGATTGGCGCGCGCCAGCACCGGCTCGAGGAAGGGGTTGCGCAAGCCCGCGGGCGCACGAAAGAACCGCGCGACTTCCCCGGTCGCCGCCGCGATGCTCTGCTGCGCGCGCCCGATCTCCTGCGCCAGCGCGCGGGGCCCGAGGAGCGAGAAGCGATGCAGATGGCGCTGGCTGTGATTCTCGATGGCGTGGCCGCAGCGCACGATCTCGCGGGCCAGGCCCGGGTGTCGGGCCACCCGCTCGCCGATGCAGAAGAAGGTGGCCCTGGCGCCGTGCGCCTCGAGGAGCGCCAGCACGCGCGGGGTGACCTCCGGATCGGGGCCATCGTCGATGGTGATGGCGATGGCCGGGCCGCCGGCACCGGCCGGCAGCCGGGTCCAGTTCGGGCCCAGCAGGCGACTGCGCGGCCACAGGCCTGCGGCGGTGAGCAGCAGATGATCGGCCACCACCGCCGACAGTGCCCACGGCCACCACCGCGGGCGTGCGAGCAGCGCGCCCACGGCGCCGAGGTGCAGCGCCACCGAGCCACGCAGCAGCACGGACGGCCGCCGCGGTTGCGGCGCGGACCGCTCAGGCATGAGCAGCACTCACGAACCGGGCATCGAGAAAATTCTCCCAGAGCCGATACCAGGTGGGCCAGTCGTGGCCGCCCGGCACGATGTCCACGCTCCCGGGGGCGAGCGCGGCGGCCATCAGCCGATGCCGCGGTGCGAAGCGATCCTCGCGCCCGAGCCCCAGATGGATCGGCAGCGCGCGCGCGCCGAGCGTCTGGATGAAACGCCAGATGCGCCGCTCTTGGTCATCCGCGGCGATCTCACCCGGGCGCCAGGCGTGCACGCCGTCGGCGCGGGCAATCTCATCGGTCATGATGTGACTGCCCAGGTAGGGGGCGAACAGGCACAGCCCGTCGATCTCCTGCGGGTAGCGCTCCGCGCAGCACAGCGCAACGTAACCCCCGAGCGAGATCCCGCCCAGCCAGATCGAGCAACCCTGCGCCCGCGCCGGCAGCAGCAGCTCCTGCCGCACCCGCGCGAGCAAGGTGCGGTCGGTGAGGTGCTGCAGCTCGAGCCGCGCGAACAGCAGGTCGACTTCCAGGTGCCGTTGGCGCACCGCCCGGGCAAATCCTGCGCGCACGAAATCCTCGGGCCCGCTGTAGGCGGCGGGCAACATGAGCACTCGCATGGGCGCGCTGTGCCCGGCGTGCGCGGCGTCCGCGATGGTGTGCATCATGAGCCAGCCGCCGGCGCCGCATCCGCTGCCGGGCGCGCCAGCAGCGCTGCGAACAACAACGCCAGCAGCGTCCCGGGCGCCACGGTGGACCCCAGGTCCGCGAGCACCGGGACGCTGGAGGAGGCGAGCACGCCGAAGGTCAGCACGGTGGCGATGTTGGCGACCAGGAGCGATGCGAGCGTCAGCGGCACGGAACCGGAACGCGCACTCGCGCTGCTGCGATCGAAGAACAGCGCGTAGTTCGAGCCCACGGCAACGATCAGCAACATGCCGACGACGTGCAGGATGGTCAGCCGCTCACCGAGGGCCACCAGCAGCCCCGCGACTGCCAGCACCGACAGCGCGAGCGGCGCCACCACCCGCGCGACCCGCGCAATCGAGCGCAGGGCGGCCCACAGCAACAGCACGATGGCCCCGAAGCCGGCGAGCGCCAGCCGCACGGCTTCCGACAGATAACCGGCATACAACCGATCGGCTTCGCCCTTCAGATCAAGCAGCACGGCGTGCACGCCGCGCGCCTGCGCCAGTGCGGCGCGCACGCGCTCGACGGCGCTCGCGGGCAGATCCGCGGACGCCACCGCGGACAGCGGCAGCAGCGCCGACCAGCCCCCGCCGCTCTTGACCAGCAGGCCTTGCGCGGCGGCGGCGAGTGAGGTGCCCTGGAGGTCGGCGCTGGTCAGCGGCGGCGCGGTGCGCGAGCGCTCGACGTCAATGAGAAACGGCTGCAACCGCGCCGCGCTCACCGGCAGACCCGCGAGGCCCTGCTGCAGCCGCGCGCTCAATTCCGCGGGCGCCGGAAGACTCGCGCGGCGCGCGCGCTGCGTGGCCAGTGGCGGCAGGAAGCGGGCCGGGGACTCGAAGCCCCCGATCACGCCCTGATCGATGAGCGGCGTGAGAAGCGCTCCCAGTGTGTGGGCGGCGGTGAGGGCGGATTCGCGGTCCGGCGCGGATGCGACGATCGCGTAGCGCACATCCGGGGCGCCGGCCTGCGCACGCAGCTGTTCATCGAGCGCCTGGTCCGCCGCGGGAGTCGGGTTCAGCGCCGACAATTCGCGATTCCAGAGCGTGCCGCGATGCGCATACAGGACGGCGCCGGCCAGCAGCGGCACCAGCACGAGCGTGCCGCGGAATTGCCTCAGCTTCTGCACCGCGCGCGCCAGACGTTCGCCCGGCGCGCTCAGGTCGCGCACGGTGAAGCTGCGCGGCAACCACCCCGGGAGCACGAAGCGCGTGACCAGCGCCGCCGCCACGAGTCCCGTGACCGAATACAGCCCCAGCTGCGCCAGGCCAGGAAACGCGGACGGCAGGAGCGCGGCGAACCCGCAGATCGAAGTGAGCACGCCCAAGCGGATCGTCGGCCACACCGCGTGCCGCCAGTGCACGGCGCCCTGGATGAAGAGATAAATGGAGTAGTCCACCGCCTCACCGATCAGCGTGACGCCGAAGCCGAGCGTGATGCCGTGCACGGCATCGAACCCCAGCGCAACGGCGGCCACCCCGGCGAGGGCGCCGCAGGCGACCGGTACGAGCGTGAGCAGCAGCGCCGGCAGCGAGCGATACACGCACAGCAGCAGCACCGCGACGAGTGCGGCGCTCACGCCAGAGAGGCGCATCACCTCGCTCTTGATCATGGCGCGCGAGGCCACCGCGAACACCGGCGGTCCGCTCATCAACAATCCGACCCCCCGCCGGTCGGCCGGCGGGATCGTCGCCAGGCTCGAGGCGAATGCCCCCCGGATGGCCTGGCACGCCGCCTGTTGCGCGTCGGTGTCGGAGCCGGCGGCGCGGACCTGCACCATGAGCAGCGCGCGCGCGCCATCGCGCGAGCTCCACACCCCGAGGGTGGTGTGCGGACCGCGCTCCGGTCCGAGAGCCGCGAGAATCGTGAGCATCTCGCCGGTCGGATCGCGCGTGAACAGCGGTTTGATCAGAGCGCCCTCGGGCGAGGCCAGCAGGTCGAGCGAGTCGGTGATCGCCGTACGCAGCCCCTCCACCGTGAAGCGCTGTGCGGTGACTGTCTCACTCAGCAGGTAGCGGTGGCGAAACAGAAACTCCCGCTCGCGCTCGAGGCTCGCCGCGTCACCATTGTTGACGGCGATGAAGCGCGGGTCGGGTCTGAGCTCGCGGGCGAGCTGCGCCGACAGATGCGCGCGCGTGAGCGCATCCGCGCCCTCGAGCGCCACGAGGATGAGGCGCCCGGCGGGGCCGCTGCGCAACTGCTCGATCAGGAGGGTCTGGGTCGCGCTCGGGTTGCGGGGCAGAAACGCCGACAGGTCGGCGGTGTAGGTGGCGCGTGCGACGAGGGCGACGGCGATGACCACCAGCAGCCCCCAGATCAGGTCCGCGGCAGCCGGCCGGGTCATGGGGGAATTTCGGGACCGAGGGTGAGGAGCGAGGTATCGCCGTCGCTCTGGCGGATCTGCACGGTGCGTATCACATCGCGCTCGCCTTCGATGCGGACGTCCTGCACGGCGCCCGCGAGGCTCGCGTCCACGGGCACCAGGAGCAGCGTCCAGTGCGCGAGCGTGCCGTCGAACTGAACGCGGAAACTGCGCTCCAGCGCCGCGCGATCTCCGGCGAGCGTGGCGCGGATACTCTCGACGAACGGCGCCACCTGCGGATGCTCGCGCAGCTCCATGACGTAGGTGCGCTGTCCGCGGCGCGCCGTCAGCACGCCGTGCTCCAGCACCAGGGTCTGCGCCTTGGGTTTCAGCGTGCGCTTCTCCAGGCGATCGGGTGCGTCGTACAGCAGCTCACCGGATGATTGCAGCGGGCGCTCGAGCATCGCCAGCTGCTGCACCTCGGTGAAGGCGACGTGGCCATGCCGGCGCGCCGCGAGGAGCCGCAGAAGCTCATCGAACGCCGGCGCCGCGGCGGCCTGAGCGGCCGCGGCGCAGGCAGCGGCGAGTGCCAGCGTGCTCGCAACGCCGACGGCGCGGCGCTGCCGTCTCACACCGGTGCTCGCGGCGCAGGTAGGGCCGGGGCATCGGCGCCGTGCCAGAAGTCGTAGAAGTTGAACCAGTTGTAGGGATCGCTGCGGCAGTACGCCTCCAGCAGCGCGACGTAGCGCGCGATCGCGGCGCGCACCGCCGCCTCGCGACCGGCGGGATCGGGCCGCGAGAAATCCGCGATCTGCCGGAACACTACGTGGTAGTGATTGCCGCCGCGGTACAGGCCCGTCATGAAAATCACCGGGCGCCTCAAGGCGGCGGCGGCGCGCATCGGACCGGAGGGAAACAGCGCCGCACGCCCGAGGAAGCTCACGACCTGCGCCGGGGCATCCGCGAGGGTGCGGTCGGCGAGCATCCCGACGAACTTGCCCTCATCCAGACAGTCGCGGATCCGCAGCATCGCCTCGAGCTGCCCGAGCGCAATGATCTCCGGCGCGCTCACGCGGTTGGCGGCTCGGAAAAATGCGGCGACCCGGCTGGCGTTGCGCTCGTACATCGCCATGGCCACGCGCAGACCCGGGCGGCGCCGGCCCACCGCGCTCATGATCTCGAAGCTCCCCAGGTGCGCGCCGAGCAGAAACGCCCCGCTGCCGCGCGCGACCGTGTCGTGCATCAGTTCCTCACCCTCGATCGAGATCGCGAACAGGTCGTAGCGCTCGTGCATCAGATAGAGGCGATCGAGAATGGTCGAGGCAAAGGCATACACCTGTCGGTAGCGATCGGTGGCGCTGGGCTCGCGTCCGAGCGCCCGGTGCAGGTACGCGCGCGCGCCGCGGCGCGCGCCGGGCGCGAACGCGAAGAAGTAGGCCGCGATGAGATGCAGGAGGCCGCGCGCCACCGGGCGCCCGAGCCGCAGTGACAGGAAGATCATTATCCTCAGGAGGGTCGCGCTGCCTCGCTCGGGTGCGTCGGCCCATTGCGCGCCGCTCGCCCGCGGGCCGGCGGGGACGGCAGCGGCCTGCGCGTCATGCGGCTCAGCGGGGACGATCGCGGGCACGAGCACCCCGTGCGCCACCGGATGTCCGGCGCTCGCGATATGGAAGCGGATCGACCCATTCGGCCGGGGTTCGTGCTCAAGGGTCAGTGTTTCACCTGGACGTACGGGTTTCACGAACTTCGCCGCGCCGATGCGCCAGCGTGTGCCCCCGCACGCCTGCGCCTGCTCCACCGCGCGCAGCATCTCATCGAGCAGCAGCACGCCGGGCAGAATCGGCGCGCCGGGAAAGTGTCCGGCGAGCGCCGGGTGCTCCGCGCCGATGGTGACGGTGACGGCGCCCACGGCGGCGTCTCACGCTGACTTCAGGTGCGTCGCCGCCAGAGACCTCAGGGCCTCCTGCGGGAGCTTGCCGGTGCTGTTGCGCGGCAGGTGCGCCACGAACAGCAGCGGGCGCGGCAGGAAAACCGGATCGATCCGCCGGCGCAGCTCCTGCACCACCCCCGCCGCATCCAGCTCCGGGGCGACCACGCAGGCGGCGACGCGCGCGACGCCGGCGTGTGAGGCACGCGGGTCATCGAAGTGGAAGAAGGCGCCATCGAGGACGCCGGGGATGGAATTGAGCTGGTGGTTGAGGTACGCGAGCGAGCTGCGCTTGCCGCCTATGTTGACCAGATCGGCCACCCGCCCGTGCAGCAGGAAGCTCCCGGGGCCGGTGACTTCCAGCACGTCGCACATGCGCGTCGGCTGCTCGATGTGACCGCCCTGCGCCCAGGTCTCCCCGTCCCGCGCCGACAGCGTGACACCCGGCCACAGCCGCCACTCGGGGGTGTGCGTCGGACGGCGCACGCTGATCTGGCCCGTTTCGGTCGAGCCGTAGATCTCCAGCAGCCGGGTGTTGAAACGCTGCTCGACCTCGGCGGCGAGCTGCTGCGCCAGAGCCGCGGTGGAGGATACGATCAGCTCCGCCGGCGGCAGCGCAATCCCGGACTCCAGCAGTGCGCGCAGGTGAATCGGGGTCGAGATGAGAATCCGCGGGCGCGGCACCGCGGCCAGCACCGCAGCGATATCGGCGGGGTAGAAGGGACGCTCCGCGCACAGGGCGTGCCCGCACCCGAGCGCGAGCAGCACGCTGGATTCGAAGCCGTACATGTGCTGCGGCGGCACCGTGGCGACGATGGCGCACGAGGTGCCGGCGGACAGTCCCAGCCGCTTGGCCTCCTCACGCACGCAGGCGATGAGCCGGCCCCAGGTCTTGCGGTACGGGAGCGGCGTGCCGGTGGAACCGGAGGTGAACACGCAGGCGGCGAGCTGCGCGGTGTCGATCGCGGGCACGAGCGCCGGGTTCGCCGTGAGCGCGGCGCCGCCGGGGAACGGCACGCGCGGCAGGTCGATGTCGCAATCGGCCTGGTCGGTGAGGCAGATCACGTCCGGGGCGAAGGCAGTGAGCTGGCGGATGACTTCGGGGGTGTGCGTCGAGGGCAACAGGCTCACCTTGCCGGACACGAGGCTGGCGGCCAGACCCACCGTGAAGTGATAGCGGTCCGCGCACGCGTTGAGCACGTGGGCGCCGGCGCCCAGGACCTGCGCCACCCGGGTGAGGTCGGCGAGAAACTGCCTGGCGAGAATCGGCACCCCGCCGCGGTAGGCGATGACCGCGTCGGCGGAGGTGTGCGCTATCAGCGGCAGCGTAGCCAGAGGTCTACTTAGTCCTGTGCGCGGTGATGTAGTCGGCGAGCTGGCGCAGCGAGCCGAAGATGTGCTCGTTCTCCTGGCTGTCGGCGCGCAGCTGCACGCCGTACTGCTTGGATACGACCAGTGCGATTTCCAGGATGTCGATCGAGTCCAGGCCCAGGCCCTCGCCGTACAAGGGCGCGTCCGGATCGATGTCGGCGGGCGCCACGTCCAGGTTCAGGGCCGCGATGATGAGGCCGGCGACCTCGCGCACGAGTGCGGCGGCGCTGGCCGGGGCGGTGGGCTGCCGCAGGGGCGACACTTTCTCTGACATGAGACCTTAACGGAGCTTGGGCGTTGGCAGCCGCCATTATACAAGGCGCCGCGCGATGAGGAGCGGCAGGCGGATCAGGAAGCCGGGAAGGAGCCGCAGGTACATGGATGTCAGCAGCACGTTGTCGCGCCAGTAATTAAAGTGTGAGACGCCACCCTCCGCGGCGCTGAAGTAGCGCACCGGGGCCGGCAGGTTGACGGCGGGAACGCCGCGCCAGCTCAGGCGCACCACCGCCTCGGGGTCGAAATCAAAGCGCCGCATCCAGCGGCTCCTGCGCATCGAGGCGAGGAGCGGCGCGATGGGATAGACACGAAAGCCGAACAGCGTGTCGTGGATTCCGGCCCACAGCGTCTCGAGATTGGTGGACCAGTTGGCGACCCTGCGTCCGCGCCGGCGGATACGCGGCACGCTGGCATCGAATACCGGCTCGCCGAGAATCATGGCCTGCGGTGCGGCCATGGAGGCGGCCATGAAGGCAGCGATGCACTGCGCCGGGTGCTGGCCGTCGGAATCCATGGCGAGCGCATGGGTGAAGCCGGCGCGCTGTGCCTCGATGAGGCCATCCAGCAGCGCCGCCCCCTTGCCGCCGTTTCTGGCGCGTACCAACACGCGCAGCCGTGGGTCGCTGCGCGCGAGAGCGCCGAACGCCTCGCCCGAGCCGTCGGTGCTGCCATCCACGATCACCCACACCGGAGCCCACTGTGCCAGTGCGGCGCGCACCGTCTCGACACCCTTGCAGCCCGGGTTGTAGCTCGGGATCAATACGACGTGAGTGGGGGAGGCAGTCAATCTTCGCTGTCCACGAGCCGTGAAGAGCGCCGGATGATCCAGGCAACACCGAAGCCGCCCGACCAGTAGCTGTCGCGCCTGACCAGCGGGCTGTCGGCAAAGCTCGCGCCGGCGAGTGTGTCGTGGCGCAGGTACGCGCCCAGCCAGCAGGAGGGGTAGCGCCGCGTCAGCGCGGCGATGAACTGGGTGCCCGCGTAGCCGCCGTGCGCCTGGAACGCCGGCCGATCGGCCGTCGCGTATTGGGGCGCGACGCTGTAGAAGTAGTCGTCATAGCGGCGATTGGCGAACAGCGGGCCGGCGAGCAGTCCCAGCTTCCAGCCGTCCGCTCCGCGCCTCTGGGCGATGTCGAGATTGACGTGCGGTGCGAGGAACAGGCCGACCATCCGCGCAGAGGCCTCGACCGTGAACGCGGCGCGCGCCGGCAGGCGCACGTCGAGCGTGACAAGCGCAGAGGCGCTCTTCCATAGGTGCACATCCAGGGACGGCCCGACCTCGAGCGTCGGGCGCAGGTCCGGCATGCCGTGCCGCGCCGAGTCGCTGCGCACCGGGGTGGTGCCGTTGACACTCAGGTTGAGCGCGATCCGCTCCTGGTCGAGGAGCCTGCCCCGCAGGCCGCGGTGATCGGATCTGAGAAACTTTCCGCGGTACACGAGATACGGCACCGGCACCGGGTACGCGTGCACCGTATCCGCGCCGCGGTAATCGTTGAATACCAGCGCGCCGGCCCCGAGGCCAAATTCCCACAGCGGCTTGGGCTCGGCGCGCGCGGCAGCGCAGGCCGCCGCGGCCAGCGCCGCAGCCGTCAGCAGCGGCGCGACTTTCCGGGTGCGCATGTCAAACGCGGCGCGCGTGCAGCTTCAGGCATCGGTGTGCAGCGGGCACATTCCGGTCGCTTCGATCTCGACCAGCAGATCCTGGCGGCAAATGTCCGCCTGCAGGTAGATGACCCTGGCGCCGGCGCCGAGTGCGGCCGCCAGCTCCGCCTTGATGACCGGCAGGTCCGCGGGCCGGCGCACGTACACCTTGCAGGCGAGCGCACCGAGCTCGAAGCGCGCGCTGCGCGCCACGCGGTTGGCTTCCGCGAGCAGCGCCTCGATGTTGGCCAGGGTCTCGCGCGTCTGGGCGGCGGTGTCGCCGACGTGGAGGGATCTGTGACCGACGATACTCGCGGTGCCGGAGATGAACAGAGCGAGTCCCCCGCTCTGGCGCAGCAGCGTTGCGCGCGAGAACATCGGGCTGTGACTGCCGTACTGCCGCGGGTAATGGTAGGCGCTCACCTGGCGGGGATTCTCGAGGAAGGTGGGCGCGGTGCGAGCGGCCAGGAAGTACACCACCAGGGGACTGTCGCTGGCGGCGCCGAGCGCGGAGGCCGCCGGCACGTTGCCGCTCAGCGCGCGGCCGCACTCGCGCAGCACCTGCTGGCGCGCGGTGTTGAACTGCCGGTAGCGCTCGGTGCCGTTGGAATCGCGATTGATGTCCGGCAGGTAGTTCCACACGCGCAGCAGGTGCGGGTAGTGCTCCGCATCCAGGGTCGCGCAGATCTCCCGATAGGCCTGGGTCGTGGCCTCGTGCAGGGCGCTGTGCGGCGGGCCGCGGCCCGCCGGCGGGTGGCATTCGGGCGCTTCGGTCAGGGCGATGCAGCCAAACAGCATGTCGGCGGTGCTGCGGAAGCGCACCCGCTGGCGCTGGCCGGAGGTGGCCGGCGTGTCGCAGCGCCACACCTCGTAGACCTGCCCGCTGCCGGGCAGCACCGGAGTGCTCACCTGCGCGACCGGGATTTCCGCCGCCGCGCTCGGCGAATCCCGGGCGCCGTTGAAGGTGGCGACACCCAGCACGTCGCCCCACCGTGCCGCCTGGTACTCGGCAAGTGAGACGTAGTCCAGATGCAGGCCCGCTAACGCGCGCATCGGCCGCACGATCGAAGCCCTTAGTTCTTCGGCTGCGGCTCGTCGGACTTGCGCGTCACGGTCGTCTTGACCTTCTCGGCGCCGTCCTTGACCGTCTTGCCGACGGTCTTGGCGCTGTGCGCGACCGCGTGACCTGCCTTCTTCGAGTCATCGCGGATCGCGTCCCGGGCCTTGCCGGTCTTCTCGGCGACCGCGTGTCCGGCCTCCTTGGACTTGGCTTTCACCTCGTGTCCGACGGTGCGGGCGCTGTGCGCCACCGCGTGCCCGACCGTCTTGGCGTCCTCCTTGATGACCGTCTTGGTGTCGGAGGCTGGCGTGCTCTGGGCGTGCGTCCCCGCTCCCCAGGCCAGTGCGAGTGTGGCGGCCATGGCCGCCCGGAGGAAGTTTGCTTTCATGACAAAGTATCGTACGACAGTCGCGCGGTGTTTTGCACGGCGTGGCTCCCCACGAGCGTGCGGCACCCGCCGGCGGGTGGGCAAAACGGTGCCAATCGTCACCTCCTTCGGGCACACTTCGGCGGATGCGCCTCGAGCGGCTGCCGATCTCGGTTCTGCGAACCCGTTACGTGCCGGGCGGCTGGGACCTGCTCGCCTTCGTCTTGGTGTGTGCCTTCTTCGTGTATTTCGCCCAGGCGGCGCACGGACTGGCCGGCTCGCTCACGCGACTTGAGGCGACGCCGATCTCGCTGGCCCCTGCGGCGCTGGTCGGCTACGCCGCGCGCACTGCGCTGCGCATGCTGATCGCGATGCTGGCGTCGCTCCTGTTCACCTTTACTTACGCGACGCTCGCCGCCAAGAGCCGGCGGGCCGAACTGATCCTGGTGCCGCTGCTGGACTTCCTGCAGTCGGTGCCGATTCTGGGCTTCTCGATCACCATCCTGTTCTTCCTGCAGCTCACGCCCGGGCGCGTGGCGGGCGCGGAAATGGCCGCCATCTTCCTGATCTTCACCAGCCAGGCGTGGAATATGGCGTTCAGCTTCTATCACTCGCTGCGCAGCATTCCGGACGAGCTGGTGGAGGTGGCGCGCAACTTCCAGTTGAGCCCCTGGCTGCGTTTCTGGCGCCTGGAAGTGCCCTTCGGCATGCCGGCGCTCATCTGGAACATGATGATGTCCATGTCCGGCGGCTGGTTCTTCGTCGTGGCCTCCGAGGCCATCAGCGTCGGCAACACCACGGTCACCCTGCCGGGCGTCGGCTCCTACATCGCGCTCGCCATCGAGCAGAAGAACCTCGCGGCGATCGGCTGGGCGATCACCGCGATGTTCGTGGTCATTCTGATATTCGACCAGCTGCTGTTCCGTCCGCTGACTGCGAGTGCCGACTGGTTCCGCCTCGAGCAGGAGACCGGGCTCACGCCCAGCCACTCATGGGCGCTCACGATGATGCGCCGCTCGCGCGTTCTCGGCCTCCTCGCCCCCGCGTTCGCCGCCATGCTGCGCGCCGGCGTGAAGCCGCGCGCGCCGGCGGCGGCGGGTGCGGCGCGTCAGCCCAGCCCCTGGAACGCGCGTTGGGTCGACTACGCCTGGTACGCGCTGCTCGGGCTCCTGGGGCTCACGGCGCTGTGGAAGACCGCGCGCTTCGTTCTTGCGGAAGTGCACCCGGCGGAGATCGGCCAGGTCATCGTGCTCGGCTTGCTCACGCTGCTGCGCGTGGCAGTGCTGATCGCGCTCGCCAGCCTCATCTGGGTGCCCGTCGGGGTGTGGGTCGGCTTGCGCCCGCGTGTCGCCAGCATCGTGCAGCCGATCGCGCAGTTCCTGGCCGCCTTTCCGGCGAACCTGCTGTTTCCCATCGTGGTGTCCGGCATCGTGCTGCACAAGCTGAACCCGAACATCTGGCTGAGCCCGCTCATGATCCTGGGCACCCAGTGGTACATTCTTTTCAACGTGATCGTGGGCGCCTCGGCACTCTCGCCGGACCTACGCTACGCCGGGGAGAACCTCGGGGTGCGCGGCTGGCTGTGGTGGCGCCGGGTCGGCCTGCCGGCGGTGTTCCCGTTCTACATCACCGGCGCCATCACCGCCTCGGGCGGCTCCTGGAATGCGAGCATCGTCGCGGAAGTGGTCAGCTGGGGTAAGGAGAAGCTCACGGCCCACGGGCTCGGCGCCTATATCGCGGAGGCCACCAGCGCGGCGGACTTCCAGCGCACCGTGCTCGGCATCGTGGTATTGAGCCTGTTCGTCGTCACGCTGAACCGGCTGTTCTGGCGGCCGCTGTATGCGCGCGCCGAGCGCAAGTTCCGCATCAGCTGAAGGACCCTCAGGTGAGGAGAATACCGTGAACGTCACCGCCCCGGCGCTGAATCTCGCGCCACTGCTCGACGTGCAGGGCTGCTGCAAGTCCTTCCGCAAGCCCGACGGGGACGAGCTCGTCGTGCTCGAGAACGTCAATCTCACACTGCGGCCGGGGGAGATCGTGGGTCTCCTGGGGCGCTCCGGTTCCGGCAAATCGACGCTGCTGCGCGCGATCGCCGGGCTCGAGGAGCCCTCCGCGGGCGCCGTGAATTATCTCGGCCACCCGGTGAGCGGCCCGGCCGCCGGTATCGCCATGGTGTTCCAGAGCTTCGCGCTGTTCCCGTGGCTGACGGTGCTGGAGAACGTGCAGCTCGGCCTCGAAGCCCTCGGCATGGCGGAGCCGGAGATGCGCCGGCGCTCGCTGCAGGCGATCGACCTCATCGGCCTCGACGGCTTCGAGTCCGCCTATCCGCGCGAGCTCTCCGGCGGCATGCGCCAGCGCGTGGGGTTCGCGCGCGCGCTGGTGGTTCATCCCAACATCCTGCTCATGGACGAACCGTTTTCCGCTCTCGATGTGCTGACGGCCGAAACGCTGCGCAACGACTTCCTCAACCTGTGGGGCGAGGGGCAGTTGCCGATCAAGTCGGTGCTGCTGGTGACGCACAACATCGAAGAGGCAGTAGAGATGTGCGACCGCCTGCTGATTTTCTCCACTCAACCGGGGCGCGTGGTGGGCGAGATCCTCGTCGATCTGCCACAGCCGCGCAGTGCGCTCGATCCGCGCTTTCGCGCGCTCGTGGACCGCGTGTACGTGGAGATGACCGCCAAGCCCCGCGGCGAGGCGCGCGTCGGCCCCAAGGCCGAACGCTTTCCGGGGACGGGCATCGGCACGACGCTTACGCACGTCTCATCCAACGTGCTGCAGGGGCTTCTCGAGGCCGTGGGCGAGCCGCCCTACAACGGCAAGGCCGACCTGCCGGTGATCGCGGAAGAAGGGCGCCTGGAGGTGGACGACCTGTTCCGGGCGGCGGAGGCGCTGCAGCTGCTGCGCTTTGCCGAGATCGAGGGCGGCGACATCCGGCTCACGGAAGCCGGACTGCAGTTCACCCACGCAGACAGCGACGATCGCAAGAAGCTGTTCGCCCGTCACCTCATCACCTACGTGCCGCTCGCGGCGCACATCCGTCGGGTGCTGGATGAACGAGCGAGCCACAGCGCGCCCAAGAGCCGCTTCTTCGATGAGCTCGAGGACTACATGGCGGAGGAGGCGGCCGAGCAGACCCTGCGCACCATCATCAGCTGGGGCCGCTACGGGGAGGTGTTCGCCTACGATGACCATCGCCAGGCATTCAGCCTGGAGAATCCCGCCTGACCCGGTCCGTTCGCTCAGGGCGTCGGTGGCGCCACCGGTGCGGCGGCAGCGGGTGCCGCGGCCGCCGCGGCCGTCGACGGATTGCCGCTGCGCGAGCCGAGTGCTTCCGCACTCCAGCCACCGCCCAAGGCCTGGATCAGCGCGACGCTCGCGGTGAGGCGGTTCTGGCGGATGGTGAGCAGCTGCTCGGCGTCGCCGAGCGCGATCGTCTGGGCGGTCACTACGGAGGTGTAGGCTACGGTGCCGGCGCGGTACTGGTTCAGGGTGAGCTGCAGCGACAGGTTGGCCGACTGCACGGTCTTCTGCTGGATGTCGAACTGCTGCTCGAGAATGCGCAGCGTCGCGAGCTCGTCTTCCACCTGCTCAAAGGCCGTGAGCACCACCTGGCGGTAACTCGCGACTGCGCCGTCGTAGGCGGCGCGCGCCCCGCGCACCTGCGCCCAGCGCGCACCGAAGTCGATCAACGCATCGCTCGTGTTCGCCCCGACCGACCAGAGACCGTTCGGCGCCTTGACCAGGCCCGCCGCGACGGTGCTGGCAAAGCCGTAGGAGCCGCTCAGCGTCAGATCCGGGAAGAACCCGGCCACCGCCACGCCGATCTGGGCGTTCGCCGCCGCCATCTTGCGCTCGGCCTCCGCGACGTCGGGGCGGCGCTCGAGGAGCGTGGAGGGCAAACCGATCGGCACCACCGGCACGGTGGCGCCCAGCGTCGCCGGGGCGAGCGAGAAGTCTCCCGGTGCCTTGCCGATGAGCATCGCGATGGCGTGCTCGAGCACGGCGCGTGTGACGCCGATTCCGGTCTGCTGCGACTGGGCGGAATCGAGCTGCGTCTCGGCGGTGATCACGTCCGCCTTGGCGACCACCCCGACCTTGTACTGGTTCTGCGCGATCTCGAGCGAGCGAGTGTAGGCCTCGACCGTCTGATCCAGCAGCTGCTTCTGCTCGTCGGCGATGCGCAGCTGGATGTAGTCGCTGGCGAGCGTGGCCTGCGCGGACAGCCGAACGGCGGCCAGGTCCGCTTCGCTCGCCTGAGCGCTCGCGACGCTGCTCTCGAGGGTGCGGCGGATCTTGCCCCAGATGTCCAGATCCCAGGCGCCGTTGGCGTTCACGTCAAACTGATTGGTGGCGTGCGTCGAGGGGGTCACGGTGGTGCCCGTGCCCGTGGTGCCCGTCGCAGAGCGCCCCCCCGGACCGCCCGAGCGCGTCGCGCTCGCGGCCACGCCGATCGTCGGGAAGAACTGCGCGCGCGACAGACTCACCAGCGCCACCGCCTGCCGCCAGGCGGCCTCCGAGGCCTTGAGCGTCTGATTGGAGATGTCGATCTGTTTCTCCAGCTCATCGAGGGTCGTATCGTTGTACACCGACCACCAGGCGCTGCCGCTCGCCGCTTCGCGCGGCTCCGCTGGCTTCCAGCCCTCGGCCTCCTTGAAGCGCTGCGGCACGGGCGCGGCGGGGCGGTGGTAGTTTGGGCCGACGGCGCAGCCGCCAGCCACGGCGAGGGCGAGGACGAGCGCGGCCACGGTGCAGCGGCTGCGCGGGGCGGGGGAGTGCGTGCGGGGTGTCATAGGCTCTGCGCCGGCGCGGCCGGGTCCGGATGCGCATAAGGCAGCAGTCGCGACCACGCGCGGCTCGCCCAGCGACCGAAGCGATCCAGATACAGGTACATCACCGGGGTGGTGTAGAGCGTGAGCACCTGACTCACGATCAGCCCGCCGACGATCGAGATACCGAGGGGCTGGCGCATCTCGGCGCCGTCGCCGCTGCCGAAGGCGAGCGGCAGCGCCCCCAGCATCGCCGCCATGGTGGTCATCATGATGGGGCGGAAACGCAGGAGCGAGGCGGTGTAGATCGCATCCTCGGGCTGACGATGCTCGCGCCGCTGCGCGTCCAGCGCGAAGTCGATCATCATGATGGCGTTCTTCTTGACGATGCCGATGAGCAGGATCACGCCGATGAGGGCGATGATGCCGAACTCGGTGTTGAACAGGCGCAGCGCCAGCACCGCGCCGGCGCCCGCGGAGGGGAGCGTGGAGAGGATCGTGATCGGGTGAATATAGCTCTCGTAGAGCACCCCGAGCACGATATAGACCGCGGCGAGCGCGGACAGGATCAGCATCGGCTCATTGCTCATGGATTGCTGGGCGGCCTGCGCGGTGCCCTGGTAGCCGCCGTGAATGGTGGCCGGCATGCCGATGTCGTTGATGGCTTTGTTGATCGCCGCGTGGGCGTCACTGATCGAGGCGGTCGGCGCGACGTTGTAGGAAATGGTTGTCGCCACGAAGCTCCCCTGGTGATTGACGGCGAGCGGGGTGTTGCCCGGTGCGTAATGGGTAAAGGCCGCGAGGGGCACCATCTGCTCGGCGGCGGTGCTGTCGGCCGCGCCGGTCGAGACCGCCCCGCGCCCGGAATTGGCGAGCCTGTTAACGGCCTGATTTCGCGCGGTGTCCGCCGCCACGGTCGCCGCCGAGCTGCTGGCGGCGGTTTTGGTCGAGATCACCGTGCCGGCGACCGCATTCGTCCCCTGGGTGCCGCTCACCGTGCCGCCGGCGGTACTGACCCACAGGCTCCGCAGGGCATCCGGACTCTGCCAGTACTGCGGCGCGACCTCCATGACCACGTGATACTGGTTGAGCGCGTTGTAGATGGTCGACACGTCGCGCTGCCCGAAGGCGTCGTAGAGCGTGTTATCGATGGCGGCTGGGTTGAGCTTGAGCCGCGAGGCGGTGTCGCGATCGATGACCAGCTGGATGTCCTGGCCGTTCTGCTGCTGGTCGGAGTTGACGTCGGTGAGCACGGGGGCGTGCTGCAGGGCCTCGGCAAGCTTCGGCGCCCACTTGTAGAGGTCCGCCACGTTGTCGGCCTGGAGCGTGTACTGGTACTGGGCGTTGCTCTGGCGCCCGCCGGTGCGGATGTCCTGCGCCGCCTGCAGGAACAGGCGCGCCCCGGCCACCTGGTTGAGTCTCGGGCGCAGCCGTCCGATCACTTCATCGGCGGACAGCGAGCGTTGCGCCTTCGCCTTGAGGGAGACGAAGATGAAGCCGCTGTTGGTCTGCCCGCCCCCGCCCGAGCCCCCGCCGGTGAAGCCGACGACCGAGTCGACGGCCGGGTCCGCCTGCACGATGCTGATGAACTGCCGGAGCTTCCCCGACATGGACTGGAACGAGATCGCCTGGTCGGCCTGGATGCCGCCGATGAGGCGTCCGGTGTCCTGCTGCGGGAAGAATCCCTTGGGGATCACGATATAGAGATAGATGTTGAACACCACGGTGGCGGCGAGCAGCACCATCATCAGGCCGCGGTTGCGCAGTGCCCAGCGCAGCGTACGAGCGTAGAAGTGCAGCACGGCCTCGAACGCGTGCTCGGTGACGCGGAACAGCCGTCCCTGCCTGGCCGGATCACTCTGGCGGATCAGGCGCGAGCACATCATGGGAGTGGTGGTGAGCGACACCAGCAGTGAGATCAGTACCGCCACCGAGAGCGTGATGGAGAATTCGCGGAACAGTCGGCCGACGATCCCGCCCATCATCAGGATCGGAATGAACACCGCCACCAGCGACAGGCTCATCGACAGCACCGTGAAGCCGACCTCGCGGGCCCCCTGGATCGCGGCCTCAAACCGCGGCGTGCCCGCTTCCATGTGGCGCGTGATGTTCTCGAGCACCACGATGGCGTCATCGACCACGAAGCCGGTGGCGATGATGAGGGCCATGAGCGACAGGTTGTCGAGGCTGTAGCCGAGGAGGTACATGGCGCCGAAGGTGCCCAGGAGCGAGATCGGTACCGCCACCGCCGGCACCGCAGTGGCCCGGCCGTTGCGCAGGAACAGGAACACCACCAGGATCACCAGTGCGATCGCCATCAGGAGCGTGGTCTCGACGGCACGGAGCGAAGCGCGGATGGTCACGGTGCGGTCCATCGCGACGCGCATGTCGATGTCGGCCGGGATCGAGGCCTTGAGCGAGGGGATCAGCGCCTTCACCCGATCGACCGTGTCGATGATGTTGGCGCCGGGCTGGCGGTAGAGGATGACCAGCACCGCCGGCTGACCGTTCGCGAGCCCGAGGTTGCGTACGTTCTCGACCGAGTCGAGCACCTCGCCCACGTCCGCGACGCGCACGGCCGCGCCGTTGCGATAGGCGATGATCAGGTTGCGGTACTCCGCCGCCTTGGTCGCCTGGTCATTGGTGTAGATCTGGTAGCGCCGGCCGCCGACGTCCATCGAGCCCTTGGGCGTGTTGGCATTTGCTGCGGCGAGCGCGGCGCGCACGTCCTCGAGCCCGATGCCGTACTTGAAGAGGGCATTGGGGTTGAGTTCCACGCGCACCGCGGGGAGCGAGCTGCCGCCGATCTGCACCTGGCCGATGCCGCTCACCTGCGAGAGCTTCTGCTGCAGGATGGTGTCGGCGGCGTCGTACAGCTGCCCAGGCGTCAGGGTCTTCGAGGTGAGCGCGAGGATCAGCATGGGCGCATCGGCGGTGTTGACCTTGTGGTAGGTCGGGTTGCTGCGCAGCGCAGTCGGCAGATCCGCGCGCGCCGCGTTGATCGCCGCCTCGACGTCGCGGGCGGCGCCGTCGATGTCGCGATTGAGTCCGAATTGCAGCGTGACGTGCGCCGCCCCGGTCGAGCTGGACGAGGTCATCTCGGTCACGTCGGCGATCTGACCCAGGTGCCGCTCGAGCGGCGTCGCCACCGTGGCCGCCATGACGTCGGGGCTGGCGCCGGCCATCTGGGCATTCACCGAGATGGTCGGAGTGTCTAACTGCGGGAGCGGGGCCACCGGCAGCTTGAAGTAGGCGATGCCGCCGGCGAGGGCCAGCCCGACGGTGAGGAGCGTGGTCGCAACCGGGCGGCGGATGAAGGGTTCGGAGATGTTCATTCGGCCGCCGTCTGCCCCGGGGCCGGTACGCCACGCCAGGCGGCGACGCGCTGCTCGAGGCGATCGAAGTAGAGGTAGATCACCGGAGTGGTGAAGAGCGTCAGCAGCTGCGAAAGGATGAGGCCGCCGACGATGGTGATGCCGAGTGGGTGACGCAGCTCCGAGCCCGTACCCGTGCCGATCATGAGGGGCAGCGCGCCCAACAGCGCCGCCATGGTGGTCATCAGGATCGGCCGGAAGCGCAGGAGGGAGGCGCGATAGATGGCATCGCGCGGCTTCATGCCGTGCTCGCGCTCGGCGACCAGCGCGAAGTCGATCATCATGATGGCGTTCTTCTTCACGATGCCGATCAGCAGAACGATGCCGATGATGCCGATGACGCCGAGGTCGGTGCGCGCGATCAAAAGCGCCAGCAGCGCGCCCACACCGGCCGAGGGGAGCGTGGAGAGGATCGTGATCGGGTGGATGAAGCTCTCGTACAGCACCCCCAGCACGATGTACACGGTGACGATCGCTGCGATGATCAGGAACAGCTCGTTGGCGAGGGTCGCCTGGAAGGCGAGCGCGGTGCCCTGGAAGGCGGTCATGACACTCGCCGGCATGCCGATTTCGGCTTCCGCCTTGCGGATGGCATTGACCGCATCGCCCAGCGCCGCGCCCGCGGCGAGGTTGAACGACACGGTGGTCGAGGGGAACTGACCCAGGTGATCGATGGAGAGCGGCGCGTTGCGGGTCGACACCTTCACCAGCGCCGAGAGCGGCACCTGGCCGCCGACCGCGGTGGCGGAGGGCAGGTAGAGGGTGCCGAGGGAATCGAGCGAGGCCATGAGTGAGCTGTCCGCCTGCAGGATCACGCGGTACTGGTTGGACTGCGTGAATATGGTCGAGATGATGCGCTGCCCGAACGCATCGTAGAGCGCGTTGTCGACGGTCGCGGGGGTAATGCCAAAGCGCCCGGCTGTATCACGGTCGATGGTCAGATACGCCGACAGTCCCAGGTTCTCCTGATCGCTCGCCACGTCCTCGATCTGCGGCACCTGCTGCAGGCGCTCGATCAGCTTCGGCACCCAGGTGTTGAACTCGGTGGGGTTGGCGTCCTCGAGTACGAACTGGTACTGCGTGCGGCTCACCGTGGTGTCGATCGACAGGTCCTGCACCGGCTGCATGTAGATGGAGACGCCGGTGACATCGGCGGTCTCTTTCTGCAGGCGGCGGATGATGGCGCTGGCGGTGGCCGAGCGGTCGCTGACGGGCTTCAGGTTGATCAGCATGCGCCCACTGTTGAGCGTGATGTTGGTGCCGTCGACCCCGATGAAGGACGACAGGCTGACCACGTCCGGGTCCTTGAGGATCGCCGCCGCCATGGCTGCCTGACGGCGCCCCATGTCCCCGTAGGAGACCTCCTGCGGCGCTTCCGTGATCGCCTGGATGATGCCCGTGTCCTGTACCGGGAAGAAGCCCTTCGGAATGAAGACATAGAGGAGCACGGTCACCACGAGCGTCCCGAGCGCCACCGCAAGGGTCATCGGCTGGCGGTCGAGCACCCAACGCAGGGCATCCCCGTAGCGGTCGATGAGCGCTTGGAACTTCGCGTTCGCCCAGCGCGCGACGCCGGTCTCCTCGCTCTTGGGCCTATGCCGCAGGAGCTTGGCACACAGCATCGGCACCAGGGTGAGGGACACCACCGCGGAGATGACGATGGTGATCGCGAGCGTAATGGCGAACTCGTGGAACAGCCGCCCCACCACATCGCCCATGAAGAGCAGGGGAATCAGCACCGCGATGAGCGACACCGTGAGGGACACGATGGTGAAGCCGATCTCGCCCGCACCCCGTAGGGCCGCCTCGAGCGGCGCCATGCCCTCCTCGATGTAGCGCGCGATGTTCTCGATCATGACGATGGCATCGTCCACCACGAAGCCGGTGGCAATGGTGAGCGCCATGAGCGAGAGGTTGTTGAGGCTGAAGCCGAGCAGATACATCGCGGCGAGTGTCCCGACCAGCGATAGGGGCACCGAGAGGCTCGGGATCACGGTGGCCGGGATGTTGCGCAGAAACAGAAAAATCACCAGCACCACCAGGATCACCGCGAGCGACAGCTCGAACTCCACGTCGTGGACGGATGCGCGGATGGTGTTGGTGCGGTCGGTGAGGATCGACACTTCCGCCGCCGCCGGGAGCGAGCCGGAGAGCGCGGGCAGGAGCGTCTTGATCCGATCCACCACCTGGATCACGTTGGCGCCCGGCTGGCGCTGAATATTGAGGATGATGCCGGGGGTGTTGTTTACCCAGCCGGCGAGATAGGCGTTCTGGGCTCCGGCGGTGACCTGGGCGACGTCCGACAGGCGCACCGGGTTGCCGTTCTTGTATGAGACGATGACGCTCTCGTAGGCCTCCGGGCTCTGGATCTGATCGTTGGCATTGAGCGTCCAGGAGCGCGCCGGACCGTCGAGGGTCCCCTTGGGCGCATTGACGTTGGCGTTCGCAATGGTGGTGCGCAGGTCGTCGATGTTGAGGCCGTAGGCGGCGAGTGCGCGCACGTTGGCGATGATGCGCACCGCCGGGCGCTGCCCGCCGCTCACGCTCACCAATCCCACGCCCTCGATCTGCGAGATCTTCTGCGCGAGGCGCGTATCGGCCAGATCCTCGAGCTGCGTCAGCGGCAGCGTCTTGGACGTGATCCCGAGCGTGAGGATCGGTGCATCCGCCGGGTTCACCTTGGCGTAGACGGGCGGCGCGGGCAGGTCCGACGGCAAGAGGTTCCCGGCCGCATTGATCGCGGCCTGCACTTCCTGCTCGGCGATGTCGAGGGAGAGAGTCAGGCTGAACTGCAGCGTGATGACGGATGCTCCGCCCGAGCTCGTCGAGGACATCTGGTTCAGGCCCGGCATCTGCCCGAACTGCACTTCAAGGGGTGCGGTGATCGAGGACGTCATCACCTCCGGGCTCGCGCCCGGATAGAAGGTCTGCACCTGGATGGTCGGATAGTCGACTTGCGGGAGCGCGGACAGCGGCAGGAAGCCGTAGGCCACGATGCCGACCAGCATGATGGCGATCATCAGGAGCGAGGTCCCGACGGGCCGCAGGATGAAAATGCGCGAGGGGTTCATGCGGCCGCCTGCCTGGCTGGCGCGAGCGTGCTCATCCGACGCCTGGGGCGTTCCTCGGCTGGCGCTTGCCGCCGCTCTGCCCCTGTCCCGGTCCGGCGTGCTGGGCGTGGCCTGCCCCCGGCGGGGCGGACGCCGTGTTCTGCCGCAGCTGGATCTTGGCGCCGTCCTTGAGCTTGTCGGCGCCGTCCACCACCACCACTTCCCCGGGGATAAGACCCTGTGTGATCGACACGTTGGTGGGGTCGCCCGGGCCCAAGGTCACCTTGCGCACGCTCACCGTCTGGTCGGCGCTGTTGACGACGTAGACATAGGTGCCCGGTGCGCCACGCTGCACCCCGGCCTGGGGGATGAGGGTCGCGCCGTGCAGCGTGTCGAGCAGCAGCACCACGTTCACGAACTGCTGCGGGAAGAGGCTCTCGTCGATGTTGGGAAAGATCGCCTTGAGCCGGATCGTGCCGGTGGTGGTGTCGATCTGGCTGTCGATGGACTGGAGCGTCCCGGTCGCGAGCTGGCGCGTGTTGCTCCGGTCGTAGGCCGTCACCGGCAGCGCGACGCCGGCATGCAGCTGCTTGAGCAGCGGCGGGATCTCATCTTCAGGCAGCGTGAATACCACCGTGATCGGCTGCAGCTGCGTAACTACGACCAGCCCGTTGGGCTCGGCGGGGGTCACGTAGTTGCCGACGGTCACCTGCTGAAGTCCCGCGCGGCCGGAGATCGGGGAGATGATGTGACAGTAGGTGAGGTTCAGCTTCGCCGAGTCGATCTGGCCCTGGTCGGTCTTCACCGATCCCTCGTACTGGGCGACCAGCGCCTTTTGCGTGGCGAGCTGCTGCTCGGCGATCGAGTCCTGTGCGAAGAGCGTCTGATAGCGCTCGAGGTCCACGTGCGCGTTGACGAGCAGCGCCGTGTCGCGGATCAGGGCCCCTTGCGCCTGCTCGAGCGCGACCTGGTAGGGCCGCGGGTCGATCTGGATGAGGGGGTCGCCCTCCTTGATCTTCTGGCCCTCCTTGAAGGCGATGTGCTGGATCTGCCCGCTGATCTGGCTCTGCACTGTCACCGTGGCGAGCGGCGTCACAGTGCCCAAGCCGATGAGCGTAATGGGCATGTCCCCTGAGCGGGCGGTGGCGGTCACCACCGGCATCGGGCCGCCCTGTCCGAAACGTCCGCCCGCAGGCGCGGTGGTGGCCTTGGGGGTCAGGAGCCACGCGAGCAGCGCGAACGCCAGCAGCACGCCGATGATGACCAGCGCTCGGCGCGAGGTCACGTATTCCCGCCAGGTGTGGTGGGCCTCCGGCTCAAAAGTTGCAGCGACTGGGCGGGGCAGATCGCGGTTTTCGTCATTCATGAGGTGAGCGGGGAGGCGTTGCGGATGCTCGGTCGGTTGTCGGGTGCTGCCAGGGAGCCCCTGCGGGGTTAGGGTACACAATCGCAAAAAAATGGGGCAGCACGGACCACCCTGCCGCCCCGAGGGGGAGTAAGCACAAGGTCTCACACTGACCGCTCAGGCAGTGTTAACGCTCAGCAAAGAAGTGCAAAGAAGTCTCCGTTTTCGGGGTGTTCGGGCCGGCCGCCTGCCGGAGCGTGTATCGTTTGCGACATGGAAGCGCGCGAGGTGGCGGGAGAGATCAATCCGACACTGCTCATCGTCGATGACGATCAGGAGCTGTGCGCGATGCTGGCGGAGTACCTCGTCCCGGAGGGGTTCCTCACGCTCAGCGCGAGCACCGGGCCCGCGGGACTGGAACAGCTCGGGCGCGCCGCGGTGGACCTCGTGGTGCTGGACGTGATGCTGCCGGAGCTCTCGGGCTTTGAAGTGCTGCGCCGCATCCGCGCCGTCAGCCGTGTGCCGGTCATCATGCTCACCGCCCGGGGCGAGGAGGTGGATCGCGTGGTGGGGCTGGAGATGGGTGCCGACGACTACCTCGCCAAACCCTTCAGCCCGCGCGAACTGGTGGCGCGCATCCGGGCGGTGTTGCGGCGCATGCCGGGGGAGGGTCAGAGCGCGAGCGGACTCATCCTGTGGGGGCCGCTGCGCCTCGACCTGCGCGCGCGTCGCGCCGACGTCGCTGATCGTGATCTGGAGCTCACGTCCGCGGAGCTGCGGATTCTGGAGCTGCTGGTGCGCGCGGACACGCGCACCGTCACGCGCGATGAGCTCATGATGCAGGCACTCGGCCGCCGGCTGCTGCCGACCGATCGCAGCCTCGACACGCACGTGAGCAACCTGCGCCGCAAGCTCACGAAGCACACCGACCGCGTCACGCTGCAGAGCGTGCGCGGCTCGGGTTACGCGCTGGCGCTCGCGTCCGCGCGCGCACCGACGTCGCAGGGCTAGGCTCATGCACTCGCTCTACTGGCGGATCTTTCTCGCCTTCTGGGTGGCGCTGGCCCTGATCCTGGTGGGCACGGTCACGGTTGCGGTGAACGCCACCGCACACCGCACCGACCGCCCGTGGGTACAGCGCGGTCAGCTGTACGCACAGGCGGCGCGCGCCTTCGAGTCCGGCGGGCCCGAAGCGCTCAAGAGCTGGCTGCAATCGTTGCCCGCGGAACCCTTTGGCCGCACCTTCGTGGTAGAGCCCGCAGGCCGCGAGCTGCTCGGGCGGCCGCTGCCGTCTTCCTTGCGAGGTTCGCGCGACACGGCCACGGCCCGCGGCGGCGGCGCGCCGGCGGGTACCTCCGCAGGCGCCATTGCACCCGTCGGCGGGGCGCTGGTGTTGATTGCAGCGGGCGGGGGCACCTATCACGTCGTCATCGGTCCGGTGCGCGACAGCCCACGGCTCTTCGGGGAGCTCGAGCTTCCGGGCGTGCCGCTTACGGTGCTGGCGATCGCCCTCGGGGTGAGCGCGGCCGTGTGTTTCTTTCTCGCCCGTTATCTCGCCGCGCCGGTGGATCGCCTGCGCCTGGCCACCCGGCAGATGGCAGAGGGCGACCTCAACGTGCGCGTGCTGCCGGCCCTCAGAGGGCGACAGGATGATCTGGGTCTGCTCGCGGCGGACCTCGACACCATGGCCGAGCGGCTGCGGCTGCAGCTCGAGGCGAAACAGCAGCTGCTGCGCGACGTCTCCCACGAGCTGCGCTCGCCGCTCGCGCGGCTGCAACTCGCCCTCTCGCTCGCCCGCCGCGAGGACGGTGCCCTGGAGCGCCACCTCGCCCGCATCGAGTGCGAGGCGCAACGCCTCGAAGCTCTCATCGCGCGCACGCTGAAGCTCGTGAGCCTGGAGCGCCCCGTGCACGCGCTCGAGCAGGCGAGCGTCGATGTCGGGGAACTGCTGCGCACCATCGTCGCAGATGTGGCCATCGAGGCGGATGCGCAAGGCTGCCTCGTGCAAGTGCAGGCGCAGGACCCGTTGCCGGTGTCGGGTGATCCGGAGCTGCTGCGCAGCGCCTTCGAGAACGTGATCCGCAATGCGGTGCGTTACAGCCCGGCGGGTGCCTTGGTCGGGATCACGGCTCATCGCCGGGCGGGCGAGGAGCATCCCGGGGGCCTGGTCGAGGTTGTCATCCGCGATCAGGGGCGCGGCGTGCCGGAGAAGGAGCTCGGGCTCATTTTCGAGCCGTTCTACCGCGTGGATGCGGCGCGCGGACACGGCAGTGCTGGCGAGGGCCTGGGGCTAGCGATCGCGGCACGCGCGGTGGCGCTGCACGGCGGTGGCATCGAAGCGCGCAACCTCGAGTCCGGGGGTCTGTCGGTGAGGATCGCCTTGCCGGCGATGAGTGGCGCACGCTCGGCGGCGCAGTCAGCGGCGGCGGCGATTGCTTAGGCGGCGATTGCTCATCTGATGACCGGTTGCGGCTCGGGCACCGGCTCGAGAGTGTAAAGCCCGCGCCGGGTTACGCGGTGAGAAGCCCCCGTAGCCGCAAGGCATCACGCATCGTGGTGAAGGCGAACTCCGTGAGCAGGCGCCGCAACCGCCCTTCGCAGCGCTCGAGATTGGTGTAGTGGCGGAAGCGTGAGAGCGCCCCCACGCGGATGCGCGGCTGCCCGGGATCCACCTCCCAGGGGTGCAGATAGAAGGTGAAGGGCTGCCCGTGCCGCTCGTTGATCTGCCTTAAGCCCGCGCGCGTCAACCAGTACGGGAGGATCCGGAAATACCCGCCGCCGGAGACCGGCACCCGAAGCCCGAGGAAACTCGCCGTGGACATCGGAAACTCGGCCAGCGTACGGCCCGAGGGGGCCTCGAGCAGGTGGGGCTCGGGAGTCGCGCCTGGGAGGCCGTAGCGATCGTGACGGATCGGGAAGATCGACGAGTCGTAACGGAAGTCGAGATCAATCAGCACATCCAGCGCCCACAACGAGGCGCGCGTCACCGAGAAGCTCGCCGCCCGGTAACCCTGCACCGCCTGCCCGATGATGTCTTCGAGACACCCCTTGGCCCGCATGGTCTCGTCGCGAAACTCCTCAGGCGACTGCCGATAGACCAGCTGGTGAGAGAAGCCGTGACAGGCGATCTCGTGACCGGCTTCCGCGATGCGTCGCACCAACCCGGGGAAACGCTCGGCCACCCAGCCGAGCACGAAGAACGTGCCCCGTACGCCGTGCTCAGCGAGCAGCGCGAGCAGCCGCTGCGTGTTGGCCTCGACCCGGGACTCGTGCTGATCCCAGCTCTCCCGTGGAATCGCAGGCGCCAGCGCGGCGACGTGGTAGTAGTCCTCGACGTCGACCGTAAAGGCGTTGATCCGCCGCTCGGCGGACGCGGTGGCATCCGTGCCGTTGCCATCAGCACTCTGATTCATCGGAGCGCCTCCGTTGCCGGGAGGCCACATACTGTAGCTGATATCAGTCGGGAAACTATCCCAGACTGCTGAAAAGCCGCGCCGGCCTTGCTCTCGGCGGCGCACCGGCCTCAGGCGCTCGTTTGCCCGACGCCATCGTAGAACCAGTAGCATCCACGGCCGAGCAGTCTGCGTACATGGTTCACATACACGGCCTCCGGCTTTGAACTTAACCCTCCACGATCGCATCAACCACAGCCCGGTCGCCATGTCGAGCCGGTCGAGAGTTGGTTTGCTCCTCATCTGGGCCGGTTTGGCCCTCGCTCCGGAGGTCACGGAGGCGACGACCGTGCCTCCTCCACCCGTGAGCTCTGTGGCCGTAATGCCCTTTGCAAACACCTGCGGCGAGCCGAAACAGGACTACTTTGTCGCCGGCCTCTCGGAGGATCTGCGCGACACGCTCGCGCGCATCAATGAGCTTCAGGTTGCCGGCCGCGCCTCATCGTTATCGTTGCAAAGCAGGCACGTCGGCTATCAGGCGGTTGCCCGCAAACTGAACGTTGCGGCGCTGCTCGACGGCGGCGTTTGCAGGTTTGGCGATGCCGTGCGCATGACAATGCGGCTCATCGACGGTGCGAGCGGATTGCCCTCCTGGTCGCAGTCGTTCGCTTTTGACCTCAAAGACATCGCGACGGCCCGCACCACGATCGCCCTCGCCGTGGCGCGGGGGCTTCAAGTCAACCCGTCGGCTGAGATAGCGGCGACCATAGAGGTGGGCGGCACACACGATGCGCAGGCCTACGATGAATATCTGCACGGGATGCTCATGTATCGCAAGGCCGCCAGAGCCGCGGCGTTTCGTGGCGCGGCGGTACGGTTCGACCGCGCAATCTCCCGCGATCCGAATTTTTCGGCCGCGTATGCGCACCGAGCCAGAGCGCTCATTGGCCTCTGCGCCTGGATACCCACGCCCGGCATGCGCGCGGGTGTACGGGAGCAGGCGCGCAGTTCCGCCGAGCGGGCCGTCGCACTGGCGCCGCAGCTTGGTGAGGCGCATCTGGCGCTTGGTGTGATGTGGTCCGTCGGGTTTCTCGATTTCGCGGCGGCCGCACCAGAATACGCGCGAGCGTTGGAATTGACACCGGGCAGCGCGGAGGTGCAAAGAGACGCCGCCGCGTACTACGGCCTTGCAGCGCGCCCCGAGATTGCGATCGCCGCAGCGCGTCGCGCAGTCAGCCTGGACCCCGCGGGTTTCAGGGCACAACTCACGCTCGCAGAAGCCTACTATCACGCCAGACGCTTTAACGAGGGACTCGCGGCGATTGAGCAGGCCCGGCAAATCGACCCCGGCGCGTCCCAGACCGCGGCCTACACCGCCTTCAGCTATCTCGCCCTTGCACGGTTCGATGACGCACGGCGGACCTGCGAGTCGCGGCCCGCGAGGCTCGACGAGGACGATGAGCACTGGTGCCTGGCAGTCGCGTATAACGCGCTCGGCAAGCGCGCGCAGGCCGAAACGGAGTTGGCAAGACTCAGGGCGTTGGATGGGGAAGCCGGGGAGTTCTTCTTGGCCGAAGTGTATGCTCAGTGGGGCGACCGCGCGGCGGCGCTGCAGTCGCTCGCCACGGCGGTCAACTTGCAGAATGCGGGCCTGCGGCTTTTCAAGGTCGACTGGCCGCTCGATCCCATTCGCAGCGAGCCACAGTTCCAGCGGCTCGAGCGGCAACTGAAGTTTCCGCCCTGATTCAAGCACCTCGGCGGCGACAGGTTGGCGGAAACTTTGACAGGTTTCACATGCCGTGTTGCATTGCGCTCCTTCAGAGCAGCTGATCGACCAGGGAGCGCCAGAATGCGGTGACCGCGCCTTCGGCGGTGTCGCAGGAGTTCGAGCACTTGACGGCGACAGCGACTACTTCTGCGCGCGTCGGCACCGTCCGCGATCGTGTTCCATATACAAGTTGTGCGACCGCGTCGCCGCTTGTGACGACGCCTCCGACCTCGTAGACGAAACTCACGCCCCAGCGTTGTCCGCCTTAGCTGCGTCTCGAGCGTTATGGCTGTAGAGGCGGGAATGTGCGGCGTCACAGTCTGAGACCGCTGCAACCGACCGGCGGCGATCGCTACAGACTCTACCGCCCGCGCGCCGCGCAACGGAGCGATGGCCGCGAAGATGCTGGCGAGCGCAAGAGCCGAAACGAAGTTGCCGCTGCATTCCTCGCCGATGCGGAAGCTGCCTTCCGGAACGCGGACGACGGAGCCGTGGATCACCGACGGCACGTGAAACCACGCGAGCGCCGTCTGACACGCCGCGATCGTCATGGTCGGCAAGGCCGGCGCCACGGCGTCCCAGATCGGGACGGCGAAGCACAGATAGCCGATGGGCGCGGCGAAGCGGTGCGCCGTCTGGGTCCCGCAGCAGGACCAGATCGAAGCCCAGAGAATCAGCGGCGCCAGGGCCTGCTGACCCAGGATGACGCTCGCCTTGAAAGCCACCAGCCACACAACAGCGCGCCTGCGAGCACACAGGTGCCGGTGATGGAAGCCCGCGGGGCGATTCCCCCAAAATTCAGGCAACGGTGGACGAACCACGCCACAGTCAACCCGGTAACGAGGTATCCGTGCGAGTAGTCGGTCGTGTGCGCCCACAAATCGTGGAGGTGCGGCCACGTGGGCCAGATCGAGACGGCCGCAATCGCAACTACCACACCGATCCAGACAGCGTCGCCGGATCGGGGCCCGATGAGGGGAGGGTGCGACCCTGTCAATGCCATTTTGCGCTCAGTCAAGCGGTCGGACACCCTTGTACATGTTAGGAGTACGCCGCATCAAACTCCACAACGCCGCTGGCCTCGAAAGCGGTCGCCAGTGCGCCGTGCCGCTTGAGCGGCATCAGTGCCTCGAAGATGGCATAACCGCGGTCGGCTTTCGCGTGCGATCGCTCAAGCTTGCGACCCAGATCGGCCGCTCGCACCCGGTGAGGCTGGCCACGAGGCCCAAAGACGGCCAATCCCCATGGCAAGCAGGGGTTGGTGCCGTAGGCAGCGCGGAGCGTTACGCGGTAAGCTTTGTTAGCCTTTATCGTCAGCTATCCGTAGCTGCAAAACCCCTCATGGCGTCCCTCTCCGACAAGGCCGCGTTGCTGATCCTGGCGAATACACTGAAGTACGCAGTGGGTTTCGCGCTGCCCATGGTGCTCGTGCGGCACCTGACCCAGGGCGACTACGGCACTTACCAGCAGCTGTCGCTGATTGCGAATTTCGCCACCGGCATCATGGTGCTCGGATTGCCCACGTCGATTTACTACTTCTATCACCTCAAGTCGGCTGAGCGCTCGGGGCGGCCGACGCTGATCGCACAAACGCAGCTCCTGCTACTTGCCTCCGGGGCGCTTACGGCCGTGGCGATCGCGCTTGCCGCGCCGCTGCTCGCTCGGCGCATGAGCAACGCCCGACTTCTCGAGCTGCTGCCGCTCTACTCGGTGTATGTCGGGCTGTTCATCGCCGGCGAGCACTTCATGCACGTGATGATCAGCCAGAATCGCTACCTCGGAGCGGTGACTCTCGAGCTGGCGGAGACAGCCTTCAGAGTAGGAGGCCTGATCGTGCTGCTGGCGCTCGGCTTCGCGCTGCCGGCCATCGTGATCATGCTGGTCGTCTATGCCGCCGTGCGGCTGGTCGGCCGCAGCTACTGGCTCTGGCAGGGCGCGGATTCGGTGCGCCATGCATCCGCCGGCGGACGCTTCCTGGGAGCCCACCTTGCTTACAGCCTGCCGCTGGCCGCGACCAGTGGCATCGGGCTGATCGGCGGACTACTCGACCGCGGCATCGTCGCCATGGCGTTTACGCCGGTGGATTACGCGATATACAGCGTAGGGGCGCTCGAGATTCCGTTGGATACGATTTTTCAGGTTTCGGTGCTGAACGTGCTGCGTGCGTCGCTCCCGCCGCTGATCGCGGCGGGTCGCATCGACGAGGTCATCCGGATCTGGCGCGACTCGGTGCGGAAACTCGCGATCATCATCGTGCCGAGCTTCACGTTCCTGGTCTGCTTCGCGAATCGTTTCATCACCACTCTGTTTACCAGCTCGTACGCGGCGAGCGTGCATGTGTTCCACATCTATCTGCTGGTGCTGCCGCAGTACATGCTCGTCCTCAGCGTCGTTCCGCAGGTGTATGGCAGAACGCGGCTGAACCTTTACGTCGTCGCGATCTCAGTGGCCAGCAACGCTGTGCTCAGCCTGATTCTGTTGCGCCAAATGGGCATTCTCGGACCCGCCACCGCTTTGGTGTGCTCGACCTATCTGAGCTCACTGCTGTTCTTCATCGTGACGATGAGGCTGCTGAAGGCCACGCCCGCGCAGCTGCTGCCGCTGGCGGCCATCGGGCGGACCGCCCTGGCCGCCGTGCTAGCCGTCATACCCGCGGTCGCAGCGTCCTCGGTGATCGACTCAGGGCTCGTGGGGCTCGTCACTGGCGCGGTAGTGTTCGGAGTTGCCTACCTGTTTGCGGGTTACCTCGTTGGCGTATTCAACGCGTCCGATATCCGCATCGCACGCTCCTGGATCCGCCGCCTGGTGCCGGCGGTGTCGTAGGATCATGACTCGTCCCTTGCATGTCTGTCACATACTGCTGAGTCTCAAGCCTGGGGGGCTGGAGAATGGGGTTGTCAACGTGGTGAACGGGCTGGATCCAGCGGCATTCCGCTCCTCCGTCTGCTGCCTGCAGCAGGCCGGCGAGTTCGCGGCTCGGATACGCGGCGCCACGGAGATCGTCGCCATGGGCCTGCGGCCGGGGAACGACTGGAGGATGCCGCTGAGGTTGGCCAGGCTCCTGCGCGCATTGCGGGTGGATATCGTCCACACGCGCAATGCCGAGCCCTTCTTCTACGGGATGGTAGCGGCGCGGCTCGCTGGTGTGCCGGTGATCATTCATAGCGAGCACGGGCGCACGTTCCCCGAGAAGCCGCTGCGCGCGCGAGTTCAGCGATTCCTCCTGTCCGGTGCGAACGCCGCCTTTTCGGTCTCCGAACGGCTCAAGGAGGACCTCGTGCGCGAGCTCGGTGTCAATCCGGCACGATTCGAGGTCATCCACAACGGCGTGGACATCGAGAGATTTCGCTCCGCCCCCTCCACAGGGGAGCGTCCTGCTGACGCGGACGTGGTGATTGGCAGCGTCGGGCGGCTCGCGCCCGTCAAGAACTACGCACTCCTGCTGCAGGCGATGGCGCAGTTGCCGGCCGTGCCGCCGGTGCGGCTGCTGCTCGTCGGTGAGGGACCGGAGCGGCCGTCTCTGGAAGCTCTTGCCGCCGGGTTCGGACTTGCGGGTCGGGTGCAGTTCGCGGGTCATCGCGATGATGTGCCGCGGGCGCTTCGCGAGATGGATATCTTCGTGTTGCCGTCCACGAGCGAGGGCATGTCGAACACGCTGCTCGAGGCCATGGCGGCTGGCGTGGCCACGGTTGCAAGCGATGCAGGCGGCAACAGTGAGATCATCGTCCCCGAGGTGAGCGGCCTGCTGTTTCCGTCTGCAGATGTCGTGGCGCTGGCAGCGCAGCTCGGCAGACTGATCAGCGACCCGGCGCTGCGCAGCAGGCTCGCACGGGCCGCCGCCAGCAGGGTGAACGTCGAATTTAGCATCGAAGCGATGATACGGCGGTATGAACAGCTCTATCACCGCGTATGGAGCCAGAGGTATGGTGAGTCGATTCGCTCGACTGCCCACTAGAATTCTGTGCAAGATCGGTGCAGCTCCCGGGCTCATGCGGGTGACGCGCGGCGCGCCCGTGATTCTCATGTACCACGGCGTCACTCCCGATGCGGGCCGAGGACTGGTCAATCAGAGCGGCAAACACGTCAACATCGATCTGTTTTGCCGGCAACTGCGGATGCTGAGTCGCCACCGCACAGTGGTTCCGCTTACGGCCCTGGTGGAGGCGCTGCGGAGGGACGGGGAAGTCTCCGGAATGGTGGCGCTCACGTTTGATGACGGCTACCTGAATAACGTGGAGTGCGCCGCGCCGGTGCTTGTGGATCTGAAGTTGCCCGCCACCTTCTTTCTGACCACCGGCTTCATCGGCACCGGGCGCTGGGCGTGGGTAGACCGGCTCGAGGCGGCGCTGCACGCGGCCGCGCAAGGGAAGTTCCGCATCTCGCTGCTCGGTGAGCGGGTAGAGCTCGACGGCATGGTGCAACGGACCGAACTGCTTCGCAGCATCAAAGTCGTGCTGAAGAAGATGTCCTGGGACGCCGCGGAAGCGGGTGTGCGCGAGCTCGAGGCGGAGTTGCGCGTCGAGCCGACGCAGCCCTGGGGAGTCTACCGATTCATGAGCTGGGACCACGCGCGCCAGCTCGTCAAGGCCGGGTTCGAAGTCGGCGCCCACACAGTCAATCACGCGCTGCTGTCGCGCATGCCGCTGGCCGAAGCGGAACACGAGATCACCGCGAGTCGCGAGCGCATCGTAGCCGAGGTCGGCTCATGCAGCGCGACGTTCTGTTATCCCAACGGTAAGCGCACTGACTACACGCAGGAGGTCATGGAGATCTGCCGCCGGCATTTCACGGCCGCTCTGTCGACCGAGCTGGGAGCGGCGCGCAGCGATGAACTGTACGAGCTGCGCCGGGTGCCCGTGGATGCCGGCACGATCGAGGACCGCCTGGCGAGTCTGGTCGTGCAAGCCGCCTGAGCATCATGTCTTTCCTATACCCATTCCTAAACTTCCTCCAGCCCGGAGTGTTCTGGCCGGCCCTGGCGCCCTACAGGCCGATGCTCGTTGCGACGCTGATCGCCGTGCTGTTCGAACTGATCCGCACCCGCCCGGGGGACGCCGAGCTGCGGCGTCGGTTCTTCCTGCATCCGGCGTTCATCTGGCTGGGCGTGTTCGTGGTCGTGCAGGTCATCTCGGTCTACTACGGCGGCGTGCGCGGCATGCTGGAGGAGCTCGACTTCTGGGATGTCTATCTGCTGTTCGTGGCGGCCTCACTGCTGAGTATTCACGACGCACGCAGTTTGCGCCGTTACGTGTGGGGCATGATGTTGGGATCGGCGGTCGTGGTCGCCTTCGGGTTGTACGCCGTGGCCGTAAACCTGCCGACTCTGGCGGGCGGTCGCGCTGGCGCGTACGGCATGTACGAGAACCACAATGACTACACGTTCATCATCATCATGGTGCTGCCGTTCGCCTATCTGTTCCTGCGGCTGGCGCGCACGCGATTCGCGAAACTGCTGCTGCTGGCGCTGGTCGTAGCTTGCATGGTCGGCGTGGTGCTGTCACTGTCCCGCGGCGGAATCCTGGCGCTGGTGCTCGAGGGTGCCTTGATCCTCGGCTTGACAACGACCGGCAAGCGTCGGGTGCTGGCGATCGTCGTCCTGGCGCTGATCGGTTCCGTGGCGGTCATTCATCAGTTCACCGCCCGCGAGGAGAACCAACGCGGCCTCTATACGGAGGCGGACGCCGCAAATTCGCGCTATGAGCTGTGGAGAGCGGCGCGCAGCATGATCGTCGCCCGCCCAATCCTCGGAATCGGCAGCCGGCGTTTCAAGGAGTTCTCCCAGGACTACGGCGAGATCAGTCACGACAACCGCGGCAAGGTGGCTCACAACACCTACATGGAGGTGGCTGCCGATACCGGAATTCTCGGATTCGGGTCCTTCATGCTCATGCTGCGCGGAATATTCCGCTCGGTGCGTGGGGTGCGGCTTGGGGACGCCCGGGGTGATGGCCTGGTGGAGATCCGTCTGGCAACGTTCATAAGCCTGTGCGCCATCATGTTCCGCTCGCTGCTGGATGCGAAAGCGTACGACTGGAGCTACTACGTGCTTGCGGTGCTCGCGATAGCCACTTCGATTCTCGCTTCCCGCGCCGCTGCGCACGGAGAGGCGACCGAGCAGCAGCCTGCGGCGCCGAGCGAGCCGCCGCGGCGGCCCGTGGTTTCGGCGCGCCGCCGGCCACCAACAGGCAGAAGCTGACCCGTTGGAAGAACGGCGCCGTCCCCGAGCTGCCTACCCAGCTGGCCATCGCTGATCTGCTCGGGGTACCGGACCAGGCCGTCTTGGACCACGGCTGGCCGCGCTGGCTGCTGACTGCCGCTCCCGACGACCGACTGATCTTCGAGGCCCCGTGGACGACCACGGCAGCCATCACAGCACTGGAAAAGGCGGGAGGCACGGTGGA
>Ga0137412_10000013_pt1 | contig 81576 bp, 58 predicted proteins | sample CZODoug2_1_16fun_FD_122160 | JGI IMG/M metagenome (GOLD analysis project Ga0137412, IMG submission 122160) | Vadose zone soil fungal communities from Angelo Coast Range Reserve, California, USA - CZODoug2_1_16fungal (Hybrid Assembly) | ecosystem: Environmental > Terrestrial > Soil > Vadose zone...
TTACGGCTGTTCGGGGTCATTCCTCTCCCGGATCTGGTCGCGGCGGACTCGGACCTGGCCGATACCCTGTCGGACTACCACATCTGGGCGGCGTGGGTTCTGTTGAGCCTGGTGGTGCCGCACGTGCTGGCGGCTCTGTGGCACCACTACATTCGACGCGACGGCGTGTTGACCGCGATGCTTCCGGGAGGCTCGCTGACCCGGCGCCCCTTGGGCGGGCAGCGCTAAGCCAAAGACGCCCCGTATCAGAACTTGACCATGACGCCTGCACCCCACACCACTTCACGGGTGCGCAGATCCGGAAACCAGACCCCGCCTTCGTTGGCGCAAGCGTCGGTGCCGATCGGGGTACCGTTATTGCAGACGAAGCTGGCCGGCGCGCCGGTATTGCCGAGCGGAGGGGTCACGCCGCCGGTGCCGGTCCAGTAGGGAACGTCCGAATGCCGGAAGGTGGCTTCCGTCCACCAGGTGAGCCAGTCCTTCGGCATGTACTGCAGGTTGAGCTGCATGTCCCATTGGTAGAGTCTCTGCCCGGGATTCTCGGTGAAGTAGGGCGTACCGGTCGCGGCGGTGGCGCCGTTGATGGGCGGCAGCAGGGCGAGGTAGCGACCCGGGTTATTCATGAAGCCGCCACCGATGGTCACCGCGTACCGGTCATGATCGAACCAGGTCCGGTCATAGGCCATCACGCCGAAAAAGCTGGCTTTGTTGGGGCCGTGCGAGCAGTGCACGCCGCCGCCGTATTCGCAACCGATGTCCCAGGTCACCGAGGTCGCCATCTTCGAGATGCCCGTGCCCCCGCTGCCTTTGGCATCGTAGTATTTCCACTCGATGCTGTCGTCCTCGTGAATGCGTGTGACGTGAGCGTAGTTGATGGAGGGGGCGTTGGGGTTGGGCGAGCCGATCGCAGCGTTGGGGTTGCCGCCATTGTTAGGGACACCGCTGCCGCTGGCGAGATTGTCCTGCCCGATACTGTAGGAGTTGAGGACCAGCTTGAAGGAGTCGTTCGGGATCCAGAGGATCTGTCCTCCAAAGCCGGGATGACTGTTGAACTTGGCGTAGGATTGCCAGCCGTTGATGAGCCAGGGGCTCTATTTTCAGAGTCTGAGTGGGGAACCACTGCACCCGCAGTCCGTTGAAGAACCAGGGCGTGTTCGATGACACAAAGGACGGCTGGTAGGTCCAGTTGTCGAAGTTGTAGTAGCTGAACAGCCCTATGTACGAAACGAACACGCCCAGGTCGACATTGAGCCCATGATTCACGTCCCAGTGATAGCCGGCGCTGGCTTCCGAAAAGTACTTGTAGGCGCCCTGCAGGTCCCATTGACCGACTCCGGAGCTGGCGTCATTGCGCGGTGTAGTCACCGCGAACAGTCCCATCATCGACAGGAAGCGGGCGCGCACGTTGTTCCAGTGGAAGTCACCGCCGAAGCTCACCTGCTCGATCTGGAACTCCCCGGAACGGAACTCCTCGGTCGAGCCGACGATGGTGTGGTCCACTGGGTGGTTGAAGTCCTGCAGATAGTTCACGTCGAAGCGGATCTCAGGGGTGAAGAACTCGGTGTCGAAGATCGGGACTTTTTCCCGGCTGTTACCGTTCATCCAGCCGATATCGCCAACCGCAAACGGGGTCTGGGTGTCGACTTCGGGCCCGGGCTCAGGTGCCTGCAGAGCCGGGGACACGGTCTGCGCGACGGCCGGAACGTTCATCACCACGTCACGCCGGGTGGCCTTGCTCGCGAGCACCTGTAGCGCAGGCACCGCGACCTGCGGGTACCCGGCTGCATCCAGGGTGAGAGACCAGGCGCCGGGCGGCAGGTCAGCGAGTGAATAGACGCCGTCACTGCCGGAGACCGTGGCGCGGATGGCTCCGCCATCCGCTGTGACCGCCGTCACGGTGACTCCTGCCACCGGGAGTTTTGCCGAATTGGTGACGACGCCCACGATCGCTCCCGGCTGCGCCGCGTGGGCGAGGGGCAGCATGAGTGCAGTGGCCAGCACGGCGATCGCAAGTCTTCGCGGGTAGGTCTGAGGTTTCATCCGAATGGCCGCTGATCGTACGGACTGCCCACCGGCTGCCTAGACCAAAAGCTGTTAGGAAAAGAGCGCGTCGCGGCATTCGCGCCACGCGCCGTTGGCGAGGGGGCTCGCTCAGGCGAGGGCAGCCTTGAGGCTGCGGGTGAGCAGTCGATCATCTCCCAGCCGTGCTGCGCGCGCGGCGAAGCCCTCGGTGGCTCCGCGCCAGCGCAGCTCGTCCACGTTGCCGAATAGCCGGGCGTCAGTCCTGAGGGTCGCGAGCTGCTTGAAGAGCAGCGCCAGCTCACGCCGCTCGCCGAGCACACTCGGTGGGAACTCTTCGATGGCACCGTAGCGGCTGACGAGACGTGCCGCGGTCACCTTACCGATCCCCGCAACGCCCGGATACCCGTCTGCGGCGTCACCAACCAGGGCGAGGAAGTCCGGGATCAAATGCGGCGCCACTCCGAATTTCTCGCGCACACCCTGCGCATCGCGTATGACTTTCGTCTTGCGGTCCACCTGAACCACCCGCTCGCCACGCACGCATTGCGCCAGATCCTTGTCCGGTGTCCAGATGCATACCTTTTGTACCCGGTCGTCTTCGGCGGCGAATCGCGCCGCGGAGGCGAGCGCATCGTCGGCTTCCAGCTCGACCATGGGCCATACCGCCACTCCCAGCGAGCTGAGCGCATCCTCGAGCGGATGAAACTGCGCGAACAGTGCCGGCTCGATGCCGTCACCGGTCTTGTAGTGGGGCCAAAGAGCATTACGGAAGGATTCGATGACGTGATCGGTCGCAACTCCCAGATGCGTCGCTCCTTCCTCGATCATCTGCAGCACGGTATGGAGCACGCCGTTTACGGCGCCGAAGGGTCGATCGTCGCCCTTGCTGAAGCGGCGCAGACCGTAGAAGTGGCGGAACAGCTCGTAGGTGCCGTCAATGAGATGAACGATCACGCAGTATCTTCGCCAGATGCGGCTGGATCGGCAATGCCCTGAGCGCCGGCAGCCGGCCTATGGTGGCAACGTCAACCACCGCGCAAATACGTCAGCTCATCCTGCTCTCGCGAAGGGCGCTGCACGCCCGTGCAGCTATTCCGGCAGGGTAGCGCCGGAGCCGCCGAATTCCTTGGGGAAGTCCTTCATCTTGGGCAGGCCGTCCTTGATGCGTAACACCGACTCCTGATAGTTGACGTGCAGTGCGGGCTGGAACTTCAAAGCCGGCAGCATGGCCGCGAACACGTCGGTGAGTTTCAGTGGCGGATGCTCCGTAAACACATGGCCCCCACAGGTCTTGCACCATTTGCGGTAGCTCACCGGGGTCTTGTTATAGGTGCCGATGTTATTGGCACCCTTGGTCACCTTGACCGCCGCAGGCTGCCAGAGACTGAACGCGTTGACGGGGCCCGCCGACCAGTGACGACACGATTCGCAATGGCAGAACCCCATGGCGGCAGGTTCGCCGCTCGCCGTGAATTCGACAGCACCGCAAAAGCAGCGACCTTTGTATTCACCCATAGCGCGCCTCCATCAAAACACAATTGGATCCAACTGCCAGCCGGGCAGGGCGGATGTTCCGCGCGCGCGGGGCGCGCGTCAATCGGCTCACCAACCGCTCACGGCGCGGGTGAGCGCGCCTGCAGGGACATGGAGAGCAGCGCCGCACCGCCAACGATCATGTTGACACCGAGCAGCACGCCGAGAGCCCACATCGCCGTTCCGGGCAGGCCGGCGAGCAGGATCACGGCGAGCACCAGGTCGAGGAGCCCGCTCACTAACATCCAGCCCCAGCCGGCCGAGAAGCCCTTGCGGTGCTCGGTCGCGTAGAAGATGGATACGACGCCTTCGGCGATCAGGAAAGCGATCAGCACCGCCGTCAGTGACACGGTTCCCTGCACCGGTTGAGCGAGCAGCAGTCCGCCGGCAACGAGTCCGACGAGCGCCGACGCCAGCGACCAACCGAAACCGGGCGCGTGACGGGCGCGAATCGTGGTTACCAGGCCCATGGCGCCACTGAGCAGTAGCAGCCAGCCGAAGATCAGCGTCGCCGCCAGCGAGGCGACGGCTGGCAGAAGGATCGCCAGCATGCCCAGCACAGTCAGCAGGATTCCCTCAACCAGGAACAGAGCCCAGTGCTCGTGGATCGTCGCGCTGACGGCGGCGGCGACCCGTTCGACGTCGGTCGTCTGGTTCATGGCGAGGATCCCCTGTAATCGGAAGGCACTTGATTTTTGATCGAACCCAAGCGCGCCGTCGGCAGCCCGGGCGGCGCGCGTGAAGCCTACGCCGACATCGAGCGACCGTCCATGCTTCCCGGCACCGGCTCGCATGAGGGTCCGCGCAGGGGCCGGCCGAGCACCCGGATGTGAACGGGCTGCGCAGTTCCCGGCCGTTCGCGAGAACTGCGTCACGCCGGAGCATTTTTCGCTGGCCGGCGTCTCCATTTAGCCTCAAATTCGCCCCTGCGCGGCTGACTCACCGCTGGCCGCAGGTGCAGTCAGACTACGGAATCGCTCACAGATATCCGACGTGGATACACAAGTAATACCCGCGCAATCGATTCGCTTCGGCGACACACCACGCTGGGTTGATCGGCTCTTCATCGGGCTCGCAATTTACGTCGTCACGGGGTCGGTGTGGATGCTCACCGGCTTCGGCGGACCGCAGATCACCCACTACGTCGGACTCCTGTCCGACGTGCCCGCCGCCCTTGCGAGCGTGGTGGTTGCCGCTGCCACGGCACGCCGTACGGCCCGTGGTGCGCTGCGAAGCGGATGGATCGCCCTGGCGGTCGCGCTGGCCTTGTATTTCGTCGGCATTGCCATCGGAGCGGTCTCCTGGCTGCGGGGCCAGGATCCCTTCCCGGGTCCCCCCGACGTCATGTTCTGCGCATTTTATCCGGTACTGACGGCGGCCGTTCTGTTCCTGATCAGGGCCGCCGCGGTCCGCGTGCCCTGGATCCAACTGTCACTGGACGCGACGATTTTCGTGGCCGGTTTCGGCGCGTTCTTCTGGTTCCTGGTGATCCGTCCCGCGGCGCTGCACGTCGAGGTCGACTTCCTCAAGCAGGCCCTGAGTCTGGCGTACCTCGGGCTCGACTGTGTCGTGTTGCTCATACTGGGGGTGCTGGTGCTCACCGGCGCCGGCAGCGCCGGCGGCTGGCGCATTCCGCTGCTGCTCTTGAGCGGATTTGCAATCATGTTTCTCGGCGACATTCTCTGGTCGCTCGCCAAGGTGCGCGGCTACTACCTGCCGGGCGGCTTTCAGGACGTGCTGTACCTGTCCTGCTACGTGCCGGTGGCCGCCGCCGGGCGCGCACAGATGCGCGCCATTGCGGCGCCGGCGCGCACCGTGTCGAATACCTCGGACGCTCTGGCGCGCTCTCTGCCGTACGCGGCGATGCTCGCAGCCTTTCTGGTACTGGTGTATCTCGCCCGCGGCGACATCCGCGGGCCGTCGACCGTGATGACCATGATCGTGTTCGCACTCACGCTGCTGTTCATGGTCCGGCAGGGTGTGGTGCTGCGCGGGGATGCACTGCTGCGCGAGCGCCGAGCGGCGCGCATGGTCGAGGAGCGATACGCCTCGCTGATAGCCAATGCCTCGGATGTCATCATGATCGTCGCCCCCGACGGGATGCTGCGATTCGTGTCACCGGCCTGCGAGCGCACGCTCGGGCTCAAGCCGGAGGAGATCACCGGCAGGAGTCTTCCTGAGCTGTGGGTCGGGGAGGACGGTGAAAAAGTGCGGCTGTTCCTGGCCGAGGTGGCCGCCACGCGCTCCGGAACGGTCGGTCCGGTCGAGCTTCGTATCGAACGAGGCGCGCGGCGCTGCGTGATCGAGGGCGTCGGCAGTAATCTGACGGAGGATCCGGCGGTACAGGGGCTGGCGCTGAATTTCCGCGACATCAGCGAACGCAAGGCGCTCGAGGAACAGCTGCGGCAGCTGGCCTTCCACGATCCGCTGACGCTTCTGGCAAATCGAAATCTATTCCGGGATCGCGTGCAACACGCGCTCACGCTGGCCCAATTCGGGCAGAGTTCCGTCGCGGTCATGTTCCTGGACCTCGATAACTTCAAGAACATCAACGATTCACTCGGTCATGATGCCGGCGACTGTCTGCTGCAGGCGGTCGCGCAGCGGATCGTCAAGACCACCCGTTCCTCGGACACCGTTGCGCGGCTCGGCGGCGACGAGTTCGCCGTTCTGCTGGAGGGGCTTGCCACCGTCAGCGAAGTGGGGCGTCTGGCGGATGCGCTCATCGACACTCTGGGTCTGCCGTTTACGCTCGAAGGCATGGAGGTACGCGTCGCTGCGAGCATCGGCGTCGCCTTCTCCAGGCCCGATACCGGGGCCGAGGCGCTGCTGAGCAACGCTGACATCGCCATGTATCACGCCAAGGCAGCGGGCAAGAACCGTCACGTCACCTTTCAGCCGCAAATGCAGGACATGCTGCAGGAGCGATTGCGGCTCGAGGCGGATATCGGTCGTGCGCTCGCTCACGAGGAATTCTTTCTCGAATATCAACCGATCATCGACCTCGGCACCAAGAGCCTGCTCGGCGTCGAAGCGCTCGTGCGCTGGCGCCATCCGGAGGCTGGCATACTGATGCCCGGCCGCTTCATTCAGGTGGCAGAGGAGTGTGGCCAGATCGTCAAGCTCGGCCGCTGGGTGTTGAAGCAGGCCTGCCGTGACGTGTGTGCATGGCGCAGATCCATAGCCGGCGGAAGCGGCTTACGGCTGGCCGTGAACATTTCGGGCCGCCACTTGCAACACGGCGAGCTGGTGGACGATGTCGCGCAGGCGCTGCGTGAATCCGGATTCGAGGCCGGCAATCTCGTCATCGAGCTGACCGAAAGCACGACCATGTACAACACCGACGCGAACCTGGAGCGATTCCAGCGCTTGAAGGCGCTCGGTGTCAAACTCGCAATCGACGATTTCGGCACCGGTTACTCGTCGTTGTCCTACCTGCACCGCTTCCCGATCGACATTCTTAAGATCGATCGTTCCTTCGTGAGCCGGCTGACCAACTCCGACAATGGGCCGGAGCTTGCGCGCGCGGTCATCACGCTGGGAGAGACCCTCGGACTCGACACGGTGGCGGAAGGAATCGAGCACGAGCCCCAGGTCGCAGCGCTCCTGGCGCTGGGTTGCGTCGCCGGACAGGGGTTCCTGTTCGCAAAAGCCGGCTCCCTCGAGGAGCTGTCGACCAGTCCGTTCGTCGCCCGCCGTAACTTGCTGTGGACCGCGCACGCCGCGCGCGAAGAGCTGTCCGCGACGGGTCGGTTCAAAGCGCTGCGGGCACTCGCCCGGCGGGCCGCGGGGGCCGCCTAGGGGCAAGGCTCAGGCGCTGGCGCGCTTCTGCGGCCGATTGCACCCGCGCGCCCAGGAGTTCCACGATCTCCACCGCACGTTCGACCAGTCGAGCGTTGGTGGCGGGCACGCCCCTCTCCAGGTAGAGGTTGTCCTCCAGACCCACCCGCACGTTGCCCCCCAGCAGCACGGCCTGTGCAACCATGGGCATCTGCAGCCGGCCGACGCCAAAAGCCGACCAGTGAACTCCCGGCGGCAGGGCGTCCCGCATCGCTTGCATGGCCTCGGTGGTGGCCGGGGCGCCGTACTTGATGCCCAGACACAGCTGGAACAAGGCGGGTGTCTCGATGAGGCCTTCGGCGATGAGTTGGCGGGCGAGCTCGATGTGCCCGAGCTCGAAGACCTCGATCTCGGGGCGCACGCCTGTGCGGCGGTACTCCTGAGCCATGTTGCGCAAATAGCGGGGCGTGGTGCCGTACAGCACTTCATCGAAGTTCAGGGAGCCGCAGTCGAGGCTGGCGATTTCGGGCAGTAGTTCGACGATGTGCGCAATGCGCTCACGCGGACCGACGAAGTCCGTACCGCTGCCGTAATTGAGGGGCGCATCGTCGGGTCCCAGCAGCAGATCACCGCCCATGCCCCCGGTCAGATTGATGATCACCTCGTCATTGCTGCCGCGGATGCGCTCGCACACTTCCCGGTACAGCGCCGGGTCGCGGCTGGGTGCACCCGATGACGGATCACGAACGTGAACATGCACGATGGCCGCCCCGGCCGAATGCGCCTCGAGCGCCGATGTGGCGATCTGCTCGGGCGTGACCGGTACGTTGGCGTTTTTTCTGACCGAATCACCCGAGCCGGTGACGGCGCAGGTGATAAAGACCGCGCTGCTCAGCATCGCTGCACGCTTCGCATCGAGGCAGCATCAGCGATGCAATGTAAGAATTCAAGCTCGCGATCCTCGATAGTCCGGCGCCCGATTTGCCGTGGCCGCGGCGAGGAGACACGATAGCAGCACGGCGCTGTGATCGACGGGAGGGCGGGTGAACACGACATACGATGTGATCGTTATCGGATCGGGACACAACGGGCTCGTCTGCGGTGCCTACCTCGCCAAGTCGGGTCTGAAGACCCTGGTGCTCGAACGCCGCGAGATCGTGGGTGGCGCCGCCGTTACCGAGGAGTTCAGCCCGGGATTTCGCGCCTCCCGATTTTCCTATGTGATGAGTCTGCTGCATCCACGGGTCATCAGGGATCTGGAGCTGGGCTCGTTCGGGCTGCAGGTATTGCCCGCCAACGATCTGTTCTGCCCCCTCGGCACCGACAACCACATCGTCTTCAGCGACGACATCAACAAGACCCAGGCCGAATTTGCGCGCTTCTCGCGTCACGACGCGGAAGTCTATCCGCAGTTCGCGCGTTATCTGGAGGAGTCCGCGGTGATCGTGCGGCGGCTGCTGTTCGAGACACCGGTCGACCCGGTGCGCGGCTGGCGTGGCTTCAAGAAGAGTGCCGCCCTGCTATGGCGTCATCGCACCATCGGCGATCGTGCCTATCGGATGATCGACCTGTTGAGCCAGAGTGCCTACGACTATCTGTCTGCCTGGTTCGAGCACGACACGATCAAATGCGTGCTCGCGTACTACGCGTCGATCGGCACCTTTGCGGGCCCCAGGTCCCCGGGCACGGCATACGTGCTCATGCACCACCTGATGGGCGAGCACCAGGGGGCGGGCGGTTGGGGGTTTGTGCGTGGCGGTATGGGCGGCATCACCGCGGCGATCGCGCGCTCGGCGGCGCGCTTTGGCATGCAAATCACGACGCAGGCACCGGTGGCGGAGGTACTGGTGAACGCAGGCCGTGCGCAGGGCGTGCGCACGGTCGACGGGCGGGAATTTCGCGCCCGGGTCGTGGCCTCCAATGCCGCGGCGACGACGCTGTTCCGGCGGCTGGTCGCGGCCCGGCACTTGCCTGCGGAGCTGTTGCGTGAGATTGACACGTTCCGCACGTTCTCGACGGCCTTCAAGATGAACATCGCGGCCCACGAGCCGCCACGCTACCGGGCCTTCGATGCGGCGCGCGAGCAGTTCGGATATCCGACCTACGTGCACGTCGGCCCGGATATCGATTATCTGGAGCGCGCCTACGACGACGCCAAATACGGCTGGTACTCCCGGCGGCCGTTTCTGACCGCGGTCGTGCCTACCATCGTGGATGATTCCCTGGCTCCTGCGGGCAAGCACGTCGTCAATGTCTTTGGCGGTCACGCGCCCTATACGCTGCGGGACAATGCCTCATGGGCCGATGAGAAACCCAATCTCACCAAGGCGGCGCTCGCGGTGCTCGATGAGGTGGCGCCCGGGTTTTCCGCACAGGTCATCGATGTCGAGACCCTCGTCGCCCCGGACCTCGAGGCCATCGTCGGCCTGCCCCAGGGCCATATCTTCCACGGCGAACTCTCGGCCGATCAGCTGTTCTGGCAGCGTCCCGCACCCCATTGGGCGGACTACCGCACGCCGATCATCGGCCTGTACCAGTGCGGCTCGTCCTCACACCCGGGGGGCGGGGTCTCGGGCATTCCCGGACACAACGCGGCGCGCGAGATTCTCAAGGACTGGAGGCGACTTTAGGCGAGTCCTCGGGCCCGGGGCGCCACTGGCGTCGCGTTCGAGGTACGATGTGCATCCTCTGTCGAAACGAGACTACGACGCGTGAGCACCGAGAGTTACCTCAGGCCCGACATCGCGGGCGAGAAGGCTTACGACCCGATGAGGGAGCCGCGCTTTACCGAGATTGCGACATTCATGCGTGCTCCTCTGGCAAGCACACTCGAGAATGTCGACATTGGACTGATCGGCGTTCCCACGGATCTCGGGGTCACCAACAGGCCCGGCGCACGCCATGGCCCGCGCGAAATACGCAATGCCTCCAGCCTCATGCGAGCGTTCAACCTGGGGCTGGGCGTCAATCCGTACGAGCTGTGCCGGATTGCCGACCTGGGTGACGTACACCTCTCGCACCGCTTCGACCTGGAAAGGCAGAACGAGGATATCGAGGCCTTCTATCAGAAGGTCAAGGCGGCGAACGTCATACCGATCAGCGCCGGCGGCGATCACTCCATTACCTATCCCATATTCAAGGCCATCGCTGCCAGGGCGCCGATTGGCATGGTGCATATTGACGCTCACACCGACACCTGGGGTGAGTTCTTCGGTTCAAAATTCACTCACGGCGCCCCGTTTCGTCTGGCCGTTGAAGCCGGCGTGCTCGACCCCAAGCGCACCATCCAGATCGGCATTCGCGGCGGCCAGAACTTCATGGACGGCATCGAGTTCTCACGATCGCACGGCATGCGCGTGGTCTTCATCGAGGAGTTCGCCTCACTGGGGGTCGAGCGCGTCATCGAGGAGGCGCGCGCGGTGGTGGGCGATCGACCCACGTACATCTCATTCGACGTGGACGGGCTCGACCCCGTCTACGCACCCGGTACCGGCACCCCCGAGGTCGGCGGCATCACCACCCTGGAGGCCCAGCGCCTGCTGCGCGGTTTGCGGGGTCTGAACCTGATCGGTGGTGACGTGGTCGAGGTGGCGCCGCCCTACGATCAGACCGGGAACACGGCCCTGGTCGGAGCTACCATGATGTTCGAGATCCTGTGCCTGATCGCCGACCGACACTTTGGTGCCGGCCGTGGTGACCGGCCCCGCGATCGCTGAAGCCCAGTGAGCGCAGCCACAGACTGAGGGATCGAGAACATCGCCGCTGCCGTCACGAGCGCTTGCGAGCGTGCCCCGGGTTTGTCGATGCAGCTGAACAAGCCTTATCTGCTGTTTCTCGGCGCCAGCCAATCGATGACGGATTGCAAGACGGCTGCGGGCCTGCGCGATTGGTGTCGCGACGACGTCATCGGACAGATGGGCCTGCACGGGTGTGCGGTGGATCTGGGCCTGCCCTGGTACCAGCCGGCTGAAGCCGTTGCGGCGGGTGCCCGATCGTTCGTCATCGGTGTGGCCCCCGTGGGGGGCGCCATTCCGATGGAGTGGCGGCCCGCGCTGTTGGAGGCGGTGGCGGCGGGTCTGGACATCGTCAGCGGCATGCACACCCGACTCGCCTGCGTGGCGGGTCTGGCGGAAGCGGCACAACGGCGCGCATGTCGTCTGCTCGATGTCAGGCACAGCGACCGGACGTTCGCGGTGGCGAGCGGCGTGCGACGCCCCGGCCGGCGGGTGCTGACCGTGGGCACGGATTGTGCCCTGGGGAAGAAATACACCGCGTTGGCCCTGACCTCGGCGCTGCGTACGCGCGGCATCGCCGCCACTTTCCGGGCGACGGGCCAGACCGGCATCATGATTGCGGGAACCGGCGTCGCGATCGACGCGGTGGTCGCCGATTTCGTCGCCGGTGCGGCAGAGTCGTTGTCACCCGCCAACGAGCCTGGGCACTGGGATGTGATCGAAGGGCAGGGCGCTTTGTTCCACCCGGCCTACGCCGGCGTCACTCTCGGCCTCATACACGGCTCTCAGCCCGATGCGCTGGTGCTGTGTCACGACCCGTCGCGTCGCTGTATGGACGGGTTTCCGGAACATCAGATCCCGAGCCTGGAATCGGCCATGAGCCAGTACCTGACCGCGGCCAAGGTGACCAATCCAACTGCGCGGTTCGTGGGGATCAGCCTGAATACTTCGAGCCTGGATCGGGAATCGAGGCGCAAGGTCATGGCCTCTGTCGCAGACGACTTCGGTCTACCCGTCATCGATCCGGTTCTCGACGGAGCGGGAGCCATCGCGGAAGCTCTGGCGGCGCAATTCGCTGCGGACAAGGCGCAATGAGACTCGCGGTCGAGGCAGAAAGGTGGCCGTATCGGACGCCGTTTCGAATCTCGCGCGGGGTGGAAGAGGCTCTCGATGTGCTGGTCGTCACGCTGCGGGATGAGCGAGGGCACCTCGGTCGTGGCGAAGCCGCCGGCGTCGACTATGCAGGTGAGACGATCGATACCATGAGGCAGGAGCTGGCGGCGCTCGCGCCTGCTCTGGAAGCCGGGCTCACGCGCTCGCAGCTGCAGCGTCTGCTGCCGGCGGGCGGGGCGCGCAATGCGGTCGATTGTGCCTTGTGGGATCTGGAGGCCAAGACAACGGGCGTCTCGGTCTGGGCGCGCTCGGGCTACGACCCCCCGCGGCCGCTCGTGACCTGCCTTACCCTCGGCATCGATACCAGCGAGGCCATGGGGCGCGCGGCGCGCGCGGTGCGCGGCATGCCGGTGCTGAAGGTAAAAGTGAACGCGCAGCAGCACCTCGAGGCAGTGAGAGCAGTGCGCGCAGCCTGCCCGGAGGCCGCGATTCTGGTGGATCCCAATCAGGCGTGGTCCATCCGGCTGCTGAACGAGCTCGCTCCCGAGCTGCATGCCCTTGGCGTGGTGCTCATCGAGCAGCCGTTGCCGGTGGACGCGGAGGCAGAGCTCGCTGACTACCGTGGACCGGTTCCCCTGGCAGCGGACGAGTCCTGCGCCGATGCGGCATCGTTGCGAGGGCTTTCGCGAGCCTACCGGTACGTCAATATCAAGTTGGACAAAGCCGGCGGTCTCACCGAGGCGCTGGCGGTAGCGAGCGCCGCGCGCGCCGTGGGGTACGACATCATGGTCGGGTGCATGGCCGGAACATCGCTCGCCATGGCGCCGGGCATGGTGGTCGCACAACGCGCGAGCATCATCGACCTCGACGGGCCGTTGCTGCATGCTCGCGACCGTACACCCGGCATTGAATATCGCAACGGCCTCATGCAGGTCCCGCCCCGGGAGCTGTGGGGTTGAGCTCGCCGGCGAGGTGCCGCGGGGGCGGGGGCCGCATGAATAATGACAACGTTCAGCAACGGGTCGCGCACCGGCCGCTCACCTCGTTTCAGCTCACCGTCATCGCGGTGTGCATCGGACTCAACATGCTCGACGGCTTCGACATTCTCGCGATGTCCTTCTCCGCCTCGGGCGTCAAGACTGCGTGGAGCTTGCAGAATTCTCAGCTCGGGGCGTTGTTGAGCGCCGGTCTCGTCGGCATGGCTCTGGGCTCGCTGTTTCTGGCACCGTGTGCCGACCACTGGGGCCGGCGCCGGGTCATCCTCCTGTCGGGGGTGATCGCGGGACTCGGAATGCTGCTTTCCACGGCCGCACGCGGCTTCGCGGATCTGCTGGCGCTGCGGGCCCTGACCGGCATCGGGATCGGCGGCACGATCGCCAGCGCTGCGGTCGTCGTGTCCGAGTATGCCCCGGAGCGATGGCGCAGCACGGCCCTCGCTGCCTATGCGACCGGCTACCCGGTCGGCGCGACCATCGGCGGCGCGCTGACCGCAGTGGCCATTCCGCGCTACGGCTGGCGTTCGGCCTTTGCGATTGGTGGTGCGATGTCGCTGGCACTGCTGCTGGTCGCCTCGCGTCGGTTGCCGGAGTCGCTCGATTTCCTGATCACGCGCCGCCCGCCGGAGGCGTTGCGCCGGCTGAATGCGCTGCTCGAGCGGATGGGCTCGCCGCTGTTGAGCGTCCTGCCCGAGCCTGCGGTGGCCCCCGGGTTCGGCAACGGCGCCGCCTCGCTCCGACTGCTGCTCACGGGCAGAACCCTGCTCCTGTGGCTGACGTTCTTCTGCACCATGGCGGGCTTCTACTTCATGGTCAGCTGGACCCCGCGGCTGCTGAACGCCGCGGGCCTGACCGCTGCACAAGGATTGACCGGGGGCGTATTGCTGAATCTTGGGGGCATTGCCGGCTGCGGGGGATTTGCGGTCGCGGCCGCGCGCGCCGACGCGCACCGCTTGCTCCTCGGCTCCCTCGCGGCCTCTGCCCTGTTGATTGCGGCCTTCGGCATCGCGGTGCACCGGCTCGAACTGGCACTGTGGACGGCGCTGCTCCTGGGCGTGCTTTCGAATGCGGCGATGTCCGGCCTGTACGCCGTGGGACCGCCGCTGTATCCGACCGCAGTACGCGCGACCGGCATGGGCACGGCAGTCGGTATTGGCCGCCTGGGGGCGATCCTGGCGCCGCTCGCCAGCGGCGCGCTACTCGATCGCGGCTGGGCCCCGGCGCAACTCTATTTTCTCTTCAGCGCTCCGTTCGTGATCGCCGCAATCGCGACGCTGCTCATCGGCCGTGCCCCTTCACGGCTGACAGGGGTGATTGAGCCCGGGGCTTCGCCGGGAGACACTCGCAGATGACTGCAAATCGCGCTGCAGGGTGGGGAATGGGCGTGCTGCCTCGTATCGTGCGAGGCGAGGGCAGCTACGTTTACGACGCCGACGGACGGCGCTACCTCGACGGTTCGGGCGGACCCGCCGCCTTCAGTATCGGCCACGGCAACCGCGAGGTGAACGCGGCGATCGCCGCACAACTCGAACAGGTGGCGTGCGGCTATCGCTATCTCTTTTCCAGCGAGCCGCTCGAGCAGCTGACGAGCCTGCTGCTTGCGTGCTGCGGACCCGAGTTCAAGCACATCGTGTACTCGGGCAGCGGCTCGGAAGCGGTCGAATCGGCGCTGAAGGTTGCGCTGCAGTACTGGGACGCGCGCGGGCTGCTGGCGAAGAAGCGTTTCATCGCCCGCGAGCGCTCCTATCACGGCAACACGCTGGGCGCGCTCTCGGTGTCAGGCTTTCTCGAGCGACGGCGGCCGTTCGAGGGGAGCCTCCTCGATGTCTCGTTCGTGTCGGCCGCGAACGCGTACCGGCCGCTGCGCGGGCTCGCCGGTGCTGAGCTGGTCGCTGCACTGGCTGAGGAGCTCGACGGGCGGATCCGCGCCCTTGGTCCGGAGCGTGTCGCGGCCTTCATCTTCGAGCCGGTGGTCGGAGCGGCGGGCGGCGCGGTGCCGGCGCCTGATGGATATGCCAGAGCGATCCGCGCGGTCTGCGACCGCCACCAGGTGCTCGTGATCGCCGATGAGGTGATGTGCGGTGCCGGCCGTTGCGGGACCTGGCGGGCCCTCGAGCACGATCGTGTCGTCCCGGACATCCTGGCGATCGGCAAGGGGCTCGCCGGCGGCTACATCCCGCTCGCAGCGACGATCGTCCGCAGGACTGTCGCGGAGACGATCGTCGCGGCGCAGGGGACGCTACTCACCGGCCACACCTACTCAGGCCACACCGCGGCGTGTGCGGCGGGGCTCGCCGTGCAGCGCATCATCGAGCGTGAGTCCCTGGTGGCCCGCGTCAACGCGCGCGGTGAGACGCTGCAGCGTGAGCTCAGGCAGGCTCTCGCGCGATTCGACGAAGCGGGTGACGTGCGCGGCCGGGGCTACCTGATCGGGATCGAGCTCGTCCAGGATCGCGCGACCAAGGAGCCCTTCCCGGCGGAGCGGGCCTTGAGCCAGGCGATCGGTCGCCGTGCGTTCGAGGAGGGCCTGATCTGCTATCCCTGCGCGGGGAACGTCGGCGGTGTGAAAGGCGACACGATCATCGTGGCGCCCCCTTTCAATGCCTCCGAGGGGGAACTCTCCGAGCTTGTGGAAAAGCTCGCCGGGGCGATCGGCCGCACACTCGCGGCAGCGTGACATTAACGGATCGATGCCGGCACCGGTCAGTTCGCCAGGACCTCAGAACCGCATCGCCACCTTGAGTCCGATCGCGCGCGGCTGCGCCGGGATGATGTACGGCTGCGTGTCCACTGGGCGGGGCGACGTATCGGAGAGCGTGGGAGCCGTCTGCGTAAACCGCGAGAGCTGTGCGAGCCGGTCGAACAGGTTCGTGATGTACAGTTCCCCAGTCAGCCTGTCGGCGGTGGCACCCATCCTGAGATCCACCAGGGCGTACGCAGGCATGGCTCCAACAACGGCCGACTGATCGACCCGCAACTGAACCGAGGCCGAGGACTGGTACGTCCAGTTGCCCTGGATATAGGGCTCCCATTTCCCGATCGGGTTCAGGTTAAAGCGCGCGACCAGGCTGCCCTTGAAGTCCGGGGTAATCGGCAGATGAGTTCCTTCCGGAGCCCAGACATAGCTGAATACGCCATCGGAATGCGTGCCCGGACAGGGCGGCCCATGGGAACAAAGCGGCTGGGTCAAGTGCGGGTTGATCCACTGGAAGTTGAGACTCCCAAGGAACTTCGGAGTGGGCGCCCACTCGATGCTGTTCTCGAGGCCCGTGACACGGGCGCTGGCGCCGTTCTCGATGATGGTGACGCTGTTGACGCCCAGGAACGAGTACTGGAAGTCGTTCCAGTCCTCGCGGAAGATGGCGCCATTCCAGCGCAGGTGGCGATCGAACAGCTGCGTCTTCCAGCCGATTTCGTAGTTCTTGAGGAAATCGGCGCTGTAGGGTGGGATACCGGCCGCGGCCGTGCGGTTCACACCGCCCGGTCGGAAGCCCTTTGAGTAAGTCGCGTAGACCATCGCGTCCGGCATGAGCTTGTATGTGAGGTTGACGCGTGGCACGGTGCCGTGCTGAGCGATGCGCTTCGCCAGGTCAGTGCAGGGTGCGAACTTGACGGGGGTCGGAATGAAGTTGCCGGCGGCATCCGTGAAGCAGTGCGACATGCCCGACCCGCTGGGGGAGTAGCCGTTCGAATATCCAAAGAAGCCATCCAGGGTGTTGTCGAACTTGTAGGCGCGAATTCCCCCGGTCAGCGAGAGCTTGGTGGTCATATCCCAAGTGGCCTGGGCGAATACCGCCTGGTCCCGATCGACACGGGTCTCGTCGGTGAGCCAGATGGTCTGGAACAGGGTCGGTATCGAATACGCGTCCGACAGGCCGGCGGGATTCTGCGGCGAGCCGTACGGGTTCACGAACCCGTAACCGGGCATGGTGTACTGCTCCAGGATGTTGTGCAGCTGGCGCTGGATGAAGACACCGAAGGTCCCCTTGACGGGCAGCTGCACGGGGGTGCTGAGCCGCAGCTCGTGACTCCACTTCTCGAAGTCGTGCCGGCTGTTGACCAGCTCCTGGGGCATGATCGGGTTGCCGCTGTTTCCGGTCCAATAGATACCTGAGCCGTACACGCGGTCGTAGAACACCGAATAGTCGCTGTAATCGGCGAGCGAGTGTGTGTCGCGCTTGAAGAAGCTTCCCGAGTACACGAGATCAAGGTTGCTGAGCTTGCCCTCCACGGTCAGCGCGCTTTGATACCACGAGTCCGATGAGTTTTCCGGTGCGAAGTGCGCGAGCTGCAGGTCGCGGACACCCGGGTCATAGGCAAAGAAGCCCTCCGTCGTGACCTTCTGTGCCATGAAGGTCGGTGTGATCGTCCAGTCCCCGAGGTTCCACCGCAGCGCGCCGCGGCCGCCTTTGGTATTTACCGGGTTGTAATCGTTCTTCACGTAGGCGGCGTTGTTGATTGAACCCGCGCCAAGCGGCGCTCTGGACACAGGCGTGCAAGGATAGTTATTGGGTATCACCGACCCGTTTGCCTGGTATGCGCTCACCTCTGCCTGGCCGCTCCAGGCGCCAAAAGTGCGGACTCCGTTGAAGATGCAAGCGTTGGCGTTGGTGCCGGCCACGTTGCTGATGTATCCGCCGTCGTGCTCATCCCAGCCTACGAGTCGCACCGCCATGCTCGAGGTGATCGGAATATTCACGAAACCTTCGACCTCGTAACCGCTGCCGTGCCGCAGGATCTGAGTGCCCTGCACGTCCACGCCCGCGCTGAACTTGGTCGGGTCGGGTTTGTTCGTGATGATGCGCACCGTGCCCGACTGCGAGCTCGCGCCGTAGAGCGTGCCCTGCGGCCCCTCGAGGACCTCGATGCGCTGAATGTCGTAGATGTGAATGTCGACGTTGCCGTCGATGGTCGTGACCGGCTGCTCGTCGAGGTACTCGCCGACGCTCGGCTGAGAGCCCGAATGGTTCGTCCCGCCGCTCGCGATACCGCGGATGTAGATGTGGGACTCGCCCGGCTCGCCGTTCCCACCCTGCCCCTCACCGCGCACGTAGGCGATGCCCGGCGCGAACTTCACGTAGTCGTCGATGTTGACGATGTTGAGCTGCTCGAGCTTCGCGGTATCGAGGACCTGCACGCTGATAGGCACGTCCTGCAGGTTCTCGACGCGCTTCTGCGCGGTCACGATGATCTCTTCGAGGCCGCGCGTGCCCGCCGGAGCCGCGCTCGCCGGCGCTTGCTGCGCAAAGGCGGCCTGCACCGCCGCCGCGAGTAGCGTCGACGCAACAGGAATCGCAGTTCGAATGACTCTCTGGCGCTTTCGGGCCAGTTCCCGGGTAAGTTTACGGCGTCGGCCACGGGTCATGGATTCGCCCCTCTTGTCGTTATTTAGTACCCCCCAAACGCGACAAGCCTACGCCAGGCGCGCAAGATTTCAAATCCCTGCGGCCATTGCCGGGTACTCATCGAGCACGGAGCCCAGGGCTTGCTTCAAGGGACCGAGCCAAGCGTCGTAGTTGCGCCAGTGTTCGAGCCCCTCGTCGAAGATCGGCTGGCGTACCTGCTCGGAGCTCGCCGTGCGTACCGCACGCGGGTTCTCGTAGAACCTGAGGCACCCCGCCTCGAAGGGCAGCTTGCAGTAGGCGAGCAGGCGCCGCACCTCGGATTCCGTATCGGCGACGATCGACTCGTAGAGGACCCGGTGGATCCTGTTCGGAAGAGTGCGCTCGAAGTGCGCCATCAGCTCGACGTAGTCGCGGTAGTAGCGGCCGAGATCCTCGAGGTCGTAGCTAAAGCTCTGACCGCGCGCAAAGTGCTGCTTGAAGCAGGAGAATCCGCAGGCGAGCGGATGCCGCCGGGCGTCGATGATCCTCGCGTTCGGCAGCATGAGCTGAATCAGACCCACGTACAGCCAGTTGTTGGGATTCTTGTCTATGAAGAAGGGCGCCCGGGTCTTGCGCTGCACGCGGGTCGACTCGAGGTAGCCGGCACCGAGCGCGTGCAGTGCGTCGCGGTCGAGCCCGGCCAGCATTTCGGGAAAGCGCGGACCTGCCTCGCGCGCGCGCGCATTGAGCTCATGCACGATCCGTGGAACGTCCGGGAGCTCCATGGTCCCTTCGACCAGGGAGTGACTGGCGAGGATCTGCTCGAGCAGCGTAGATCCGGCCCGCGGCAGTCCGACGATGAATATCGGGTCCGGAGCCGACCAGCCCCAGCCCGCGCGGGCGGCAAAGAAATCAGCCGTGAACTGCTCCTTCAAGCGGCGGATGAGATCCGCATTATCGTCCGCACTGTACGAGTGCGACCTGCGACGCAATGCATTCCCCGCGGCATAGTGCGCAAAGGAATCTTCGTAGGATCTGCCATCCTCCAGCATCTTGCCGAGCGCGAATTCGAAATGCACCCGATCGTCGTCTGCCAGGTCCTTGCGTCCGAGCGCCGCGCGCATGGCGCGCGCCTCCTCGTCGGTGAAGCGAAAGGTCTTCAGGTTGGCAAGACTCCAGTAGGCTTCGCCAAGAGTCGGGACCATTGAGATCGCGCGACGATAAGCCGAAACGCCGTCATCCTGCCGGCCCGCGGTTCGTAACGCGTGACCATAGCTCATCCAGATCTTCGCCTGGCCAGGATGCTCCTTGAGGAGCTCTTCGTAGACTCGGACGGTCTCGTCGAAGCTGCCGAGGTTGGCAAGAATCGCGGCCAGCAGACTTCGATAGCCCGGATCGCGCGGCGCCCTGGCGAGCAGCTGCTCGACCTGCTTGAGAGCGGCCTCCGCCCGGCCGCTTCGATTCAGCAGGCTGGCGTAGTTGTTGCGCGCGGCATCGAAGCCCGGCGCGAGCTCGAGACAGCGTTCGAGGAGTCGCAGCGCATCGACGCTGTGCTGCAGCCGGGCCGCCACCTCCGCCTGCATCCGCAACGCGGCGATATCTGTGGGAAAGCGCTGCAGGTGAGCGGCGAGGCGCACCTGGGCGACCGGCAGATCGTTCGCGACGAGAGCAGCCGCGGCCTCCAACAACCGCGGATCGTGCGTCGCGGCCTTGATGTAGCGTGCACGCGTCTGATCTGCGCCAGCCAAATCGCCGGCGGCATCGAGCTGATCGGCGAGCAGACGCCAGGCGTCCGCGAGGTCGGGCTTGAGCGCAACGGCGCGGCGCAGCGCCGTGATCGCCTCCGTACCTCGATCCGATTCGGCGAGGGCGGCTCCGAGCTCGAGGAACACCGCGCCGACCGCGGACTGCTCACGCGCCAGGGGCTCGAGCACCTCGAGCGCGGCCTGCGTCTGGCCCGCGATCCGCAGCGCGGCGCCGAGGATGAGCAGTGCGTGCGGGTGCCCGGGCGCCACTTTCAGTATTTCTGTAGCCTGCGCCGCGGCGAGCCGGGCATCCCGCTCCAGCAGCCGCTGCGCGTGACCGAGGGCGACGCTGAGCGACCCAGTCGGCTCTGCTGCCTTACTCAAGGTCTCCTGCCTTCATGCGCCGGGCGGCCGCAGTATGCCAGGTCACGACGCGACAGCTTCGGGCTCCGCGGCGCCTGTCGACCAGCGTATCGGCGCAAGCCTCGGAATCATCCACACCCAGCCGAGGAGGCCCAGGAGACTGACGATCGCGGCCACGAGGAACGCCGCGGTGAAATGCCGCGTCTGCTCGACCAGGAGTCCGGTGAGGGCTGGTGCGATCACACCGGCGAAATTACCGCAGGCATTCTGAATTCCCACCCAGCGCGCGGAAGCCGCGGGACCGGCGAGGATCTGCGACATGGCGAACGCGCCCGGCGATGACATCCCCGACAGGATCTGAAAGACGAAGATGGCGCCCAGTGCCAAGGGTTGCGCGCCGAGCGCGATGCACAGCATGCACGCGACCGATCCCACGTGCGCGGCGACCATCACCGCCTTGTAAGCGAGATTCGCCCCTCCGGAGCGCGCCGCGGCCCGGTCGATCGCCCAGCCTGCGACGAGCGCGCTCAGTGCGTTCACGACATAGGCGCTGCCCGCGAGACTCGCCATCTCGCCGGTCGAGAAGCCCCGCTCCCGCACGACATAGAACGGCAACCACGTGAGCATGAAGTAGAAGCTGTAGTTGCTCGAGAACAGCCCCAGGCTCGTGCCCCAGAGGGACGGCTGTCGCAGAAGCGTGCGCAGTGCCGGGCCGCCGGCGGTGCCCGTCGAAACGCCGCCCTGCGGCAGTCTCACCCGCGACCAGGGCAACAGCCACAGGAGCGACGCCGCGCCGAACACCCAGAACGCGGCTCGCCAGCCGAACTGCACCATGAGCAGCCCGCCGCCATACGTGCCGACCGCCGGACCGAACAGATAGGCGAACGCGACGATGCCGTTCGCGGTGCCGAGAGTCTTCACCGGCACCACCATGGCCAGCAGCTTGGAGACGCAAGGGAAGCCGGCGCTTTCACCAATGCCGAGCAGCAGGCGCAGCAGGAGCAGGGCGGCGAAGGAGTGGGCAACGCCGACCAGCATGGTGGCGCACGCCCATATGGCCAGCCCGCCGGCCAGGATCCGCTGAGCACCGAACCGATCGGCGACCCAGCCGATCGGAATCTGTAGCAGCGCGTAGGACCAGAAGAATGCCGAGAACAACAGGCCGAGTTGTCGGGCAGAAAATCCCAGCTCGTCCTGGATCAGATGAGCGGCGGTGGGCAGCGCGCCGCGATCGACATAGTTGATGAACAGCGCCGCCGCCAGCAGACCCACGATCCACCAGCGTGTGCTGGCGGTCGGGTCAGACGCTGCCCGCGGTGCTTTCAACTCGCATAATCCGCTTCGCTGCGATCCAGCAACCTCTTCAGAGCCTGAAAGTGCAGCTCGGTGCGCTCCTCGCCGCCGACCTTATCCCCGGCCCTGAACTGCGCGACGGTCGTCTGCACGACCGCCTCCGGAACGATGCGCAGCTTGCGGCCCGTGGAGAGCGCCAAAATCTGTGCCTGGCAGGCCCGCTCGAGAAAGTACAGGCGCTCGAACGCCTGTGCCGCCGAGCCCGCCGTGACCAGGACGCCGTGATTGCGCAACATGAGGACCGATTTGCCTCCCAGGGCGCGTGCCAGACGCTCGCCCTCGGCGTAGTCGAGGGCCAGCCCTTGGTAATCGACGTAGGCGATGTCGTCATGGAAGCCGATGGCGTTCTGCGCTGCCATGTCCAGGCGCGGATCCTCGAGCATGCTGAGCGCGGTCGCATGCGGCATATGCGTGTGCAACACGCAGCGGGCTCGAGGCAGGAGGCGGTGTACCGACAGATGGATATACAGAGCCGTGTCCTCGATCAGTCCGCGGCCGGCCACGAGCGCGCCAGTGAAGTCCAGCTCCAGCAGATCACTGGCTTTCACCTCCGACCACAACAGCCCGAAGGGCGCAAGGTAGAAGCGCTCGGAGTGTCCGGGAACGAGCATCGTCATGTGATTGTCGATGCCTTCGCTGAAGCCGAAGCGAGCCGCGAGGCGATGACAGGCGGCCAGATCGATCCTCGCGCGCCGTTCTGCGTCGCTGCGCCCTACCGGTTCCCGTGACGCGTTCATTGCGCGGCCCCGCACCCCGACGAAAGGATAAGGAGCATTATAACGCCGCCGTCTAGTCGAGCGGCCAGGGCAGAGTCCTGGGCAACACAGCCGCCGCAAGTGCGGTGGACTGGGGGCCTGCCGCGGACCTGTCGACCATGCGCCACCATGGCTCGATGGCTGGCGCATGCGCCGGCTCGACCGGCTCACCGAGTCGAGGCATCACCAGGCGCGCACCCGCTCGGGGAGCCAACTCCAGCAGCACCTCCGCAGGTTGGTCCCAGGCGTGCATCGCGAGACTGAATGTGCCCCAGTGCACCGGCAGGAACGCCCCGCCCCCCAGGAGCGCGAGCGCCTCGAGCGCGTGCTCCGGTCCGAGGTGCATGTCGCCCCACGCGGGATGGAACGCGCCTACCTCCAGCATCACGAGGTCAAACGGTCCGAGCCGATCGCGGATCATCTGGTACTCCGTCGTCAGGCCGGTATCGCCGCTGAAGAACACCGCGTGCCGTTGCGATCGGATGACAAACGAGGACCACAAGGTCGTATTGCGGCCGTTGAGAGTGCGGCCGGAAAAATGCTGCGACGGCGCAGCGGTGACCGTAAGGTCAGTGCCCGGCAAGCGGTGCGACTCCCACCAGTCCAGCTCGGCGACGCGTTCGGGCTGCACGCCCCAGGCCTCGAGGTGCGCGCCGACTCCGAGGGAGGTTACGAAGGGCAGGCCGCGTTTTGCGAGCTTGCGGATGGTTGGGTAGTCGAGGTGGTCGTAATGATCGTGCGACACGATGACGAGATCGACCGGGGGCATTGCCCGAAGGGAAACGGGCACGGGTTGAAAGCGCTTGGGACCCGCAAGCCGCGACGGCGAGGCGCGCCGTCCCCAGACCGGATCGGTGAGCACGCGCAGGCCGTCGATCTCGATCAGCACGGTGGAATGGCCGAGCCAGGTGGCGCGCAGCCCACTCGCGGGCGGCTTCGCCCAGGCTGCGAGCGGGCTCATCGATGGCAGCGGCCCGCGCGGCACGCGGCGCTCGCCGCCGCAGAGAAACTCGTGGAGCGTGGGCATCGACGCGTTCGGGTCTCGCAAGCCCGCAATGATCGGCTGCAGATTGTGGAACTGCTCGCCGGCCCAGCGCGGGGAAGCCTTGATGCGCTCGAGCCGCGCGCCTTGCGGCCTTCTTCCGAGGGATTTCATCTCGTGCCCTGGTCGTGTCCGCTATTTCGCGCTCAACCAGTTCTCGGCCAGGCGCACCCACATTGATGCGCCCAGCGGGATCAGCTCGTCGTTGAAGTCATAGCTCGGGTTGTGCAGCATGCAGGGCCCGGCGCCGTGGCCGCCGATCCGATGACTGCCGTCGCCATTGCCGATCAGGAAATAGCAGCCCGGCTTCTCGAGGAGGAAGAAGCTGAAGTCCTCGGCTCCCATGGTGGGCTCGAACTCCTTCACGTTGTGTGCTCCCACCAGAGTACTGAGCAGATTGCGCGCGAACTGCGTTTCCCCGGGATGGTTGATGGTGGGAGGGTAATTGCGCGTGAAGGCGAATTCGCCGGCGGCTTCGAACGCCTGACAGGTGGCTTCCGTAACCCGCCGCATGCGCTGCTCGATCATGTCGAGCACTTCCACCGTGAAGGTTCGCACGGTGCCTTGCAGCTCACAGAAGTCGGGCACCACGTTGGTGGCCTCGCCCGCCTGGATCATAGTGACCGAGATCACGCCTGGGTCGATCGGGCTCTTGTTGCGGGAAATGATGGTCTGGAACGCCTGTACGATCTGGCAGGCCACCGGCAGCGGATCGATGCCGTTGTGCGGCATGGCCGCGTGTGCCCCCTTGCCGCGGATAGTGATCTTGAATTCGTTGCTGGACGCAAATGCCGGCCCGGATTTGATGGCAAATTGCCCGACCTGCAGGCCCGGCCAGTTGTGGGCGCCGAAGATCGCGTCCATCGGGAACAGATCGAACAGCCCATCCTTGATCATCTCGCGCGCGCCGCCGCCACCTTCTTCGGCGGGTTGAAAGACCAGGTAGACGGTACCGTCGAATTCGCGGTGAGTGGACAGGTATTTGGCGGCGCCCAGCAGCATGGCGGTGTGACCATCGTGGCCGCAGGCGTGCATCCTGCCGCGGTGCACGCTCGCGTGAGCGAAGGTGTTGTGCTCGGTGACCGGCAGCGCGTCGATGTCGGCGCGCAGGCCAACGGCACGGCTCGCGTTGCCGTTCTTGAGGATGCCGACCACCCCGGTCCTGCCCAGTCCCCGATGCACAGGAATGCCCCAGGCGGTGAGCGTCCGGGCGATCAGGTCCGAGGTCCGCTGCTCCTCAAACCCAAGCTCGGGATGGGCATGAATGTCCCGCCTCAGGGCTTGAATGGCAGCCGCGTCGGCCCGGATAGGCTCGAGTAATTGCATGTTGCAGACTGTAGCGGTTTCAATCAGTGACGTTAGGCCTTGCCATCCCAATACTCCCCAGCTCCGTGCCGCCGCCCCGGTGGTTGCCGGCTGCCGGCCGTTGAATAATAGTCCCTGCTCGGGCTCGACGCCGCCCTGGCGGCACCGCCTCAGAAAGGAAGAAACGATGAAACTCAGTGCCCGTAATGTACTACCCGGAATCATTCGCAAAATCGAGCGCGGCGCGGTCAATGCCGAAGTCATCATCGAGCTCGCCGCATCAACGTCGTATCGGTCGTCACACTCGATGCGATTAACAGTCTGAAACTGAAGGTCGGGGACCGCGCGTATGCCGTCGTCAAGGCGTCGAGCGTGATGATCGCCGTCGACTGAACCGCCCTGTGCAAGGTCAACCGTGAGCGCGCCAATGCGATTGGCGGTGGCAATAGCGTCTAGCTGGGTGCTGGGTCGCGCCATCGCCGCCGACTCCCCGGATGATTTCGAGTTCCCGCCGGACCAGGCGCCCGCGGCGCTGTTGCCGGCGTCGATGGTCGCGGGGACCAACTATCAGGTCGTCGATCCGGTGCGCAGCGACGGCCTGATGCGTACCTACGTCCTCGACAGCAAGTTTGGACGGTTCGAGGCTTACGGGCGTTCCGCGCTGCTTATCCGAACTCGCGAGATTGCTGCGCTGAATGAGCTCGCCAGGACCTCGAGTGTCGTGATCGTAGCCGGCGGAGTCGGTCGCGGCGTCGAGTCACAGGTGGAGACCGCCGTCGCAGTCGTCGCGCATCCGGTGCAGACAGTGACCGGGATTCCGAAGGGCGTCACGCATCTGTTCCACGGTTACGTCGACGAGGGCAAGGAGGCGGCTGCCGACCTGCACGACAGCGCGGTCTCTGCGAGAGCAAGTGGCGCACCGGCGTCCGCCGCGGCCGCGAAAGGCGCATCAGCCGCGAAGCGTTACGCGAACCAATACTTGGGCGTAACCGCGGCCGAGCGTCATTGGTATGAGAAGCTGGGTGTCGACCCCTACACCGACAACGCGCTACTTCGCACGGCGATACACAAGACCGCCAAGGTCGATGCGGCTGCCGGGTTCGGCACGCGATTTGTCGGCATCCCGTCCATTCCGGGGATCGGCGACCTTCACCAGGTGGTGGATGCTGTCTATAAGGAAGATCCGGCCACGATCCGGGCTCGCAGCAGAGCAACGCTCGCCGGCTACGGGCTCGATTCGGGCGAGATCGATCGCTGGCAGAACACGCCCGTGCTCAGCCCAACGCGCCAGCTGCTGCTGCTGAAGGCGGCTGCAATGCTCAACGGAGTGGACGGTCGCGGCGAGCTCTTCCGCCACGCCACGGGCCTGACGACCGGTGCCGAGGCCCAGGTATATCTGCAGAGCGTGGGTCTGCTCGTCCTGGCACACCGCAAGCAGGCCATCGTCGCCGTTGTGCCGGGCGTGTGGCTGCCCGCCGGGAGGCGCGCCGATGGCCACGTCGTCGTCTGCGGCGCGTTCGAGTCGGTCTACTGGACTGCTGAGGTGGCGAGCGGGGAACAGCAGATTCGGCAGGCGTTGCCACAGAGTGCAGGCGCACGCGAGTTATGGCTGGCGGGCACCGTGTCGGCGTGGGCACGCGCAGAACTGCAGGCCAGGGGCTGGCAACTCGAGGCGCCCGCGCCCTGATAGACTGACTGGCCGCAGCACCGGATGGTTGAGCACCGGATGGTTGCGCAGGAGAATGACGATGGGAGCGATTCGTCCATTGCTGATGAGTCTGGCGATGATGGTGGCCGCCGAGGCGGCTTTAGCCGACGACTACAGCGAGACCATCGAGCTGTTCAAGAATGCAGGTGAGAGTGCTGCATTTTTCACCAGCAGCTATGGCTATGCCGTATTCCCTACCATCGGCAAGGGCGGCCTGATCGTCGGTGGCGCGCACGGCAGGGGTCGTGTGTACGAGCATGGTAGACCCCTCGGCGACACTTCCATGACTCAAGTCAGCCTCGGCTTGCAGGCCGGCGGTCAGGCTTACAGTCAGATCATTTTCTTTCAGGACAAGCGGGCGTTCGAAGAATTTACCGCTGGTGATTTCGAGTTCGACGCCCATGTCAGTGCGGTTGCGATCACCGCCGCGGCCACCGGCACCGCCGGTACCACGGGCGCAAGCGCGGCCGCGAGCGGCGGCAAGAAGGACGCGACCACGGCCGGGGTGTATTACAAAGGAATGGCGGTTTTCACGATTGTCAAAGGCGGCGCCATGTACGAGATCTCTGTGGCTGGCCAGAAGTTCTCCTACAAGCCGAGGAAAGCCACCGGTCGTTAAGGCATCACGCCAGCAGAGTTGGCCGCTGCGGGCTCAGCTCAGAGTTTTTTGACCACGACGCGTCCGGCTGAATCGACGAAGACGTGATAGCGATTGCCGTCCTTGCACGAGGCGGTGTAATCACTGTCACCGTTACGCTTGGAGTCGACCACCTGATCGCAAGGAAGTCCCTGCAGGGCGATCGTGGCCCTCAGGTCCCTGCCGAGTGCCTGATCGTCGGCCGCACTTGCGCATGTTGAGCCGAGCGACGTCAGCAACGGAAAAGCGAGAACAAGTAAACGCTGGCCCATGGCTACTCCCGTCGTTGAAATCATATATTGGCGAACTTCTTCGGGTCACTCAGCACGCCCCAGAGGGCCTCGCGCGAGGAGGATACGGCGACCGCCAGGGAGGGGTCATTATCCTGAAGAAGAGTCACGACTTTCACCAGCAGCAGCTCGAATTTCTGTCGCAGCTCGGTGAGCGATACCCGCGACCCGCCGCCGTGAAAATCCTTGAATTTCGCCAGCAGGTCATCGACCTGATTCTTCAGCGAGAGCTTGGTGAACAGGCCGATGGCGTGAGTCTCTCGCAGGCGCTGTTCGAGGCCGGTCAGATCCAGCGCGGGGGTTGCCCCGGCGGCGGTGGGCGCTCGCGCAGCAGCGGCCGGCGGTGACGGCGGGTGTATCGCGGCCGCAGCCGCGGAAGTGGTCTCGGTTGGCGAGGTCTTCGGGGGTGGCCGGCTCGATCGCGCGGCAAGCGGCGAGCCCGCCTTGGACGGCGCAGGCGCAGCCGCGGCGTCGGGAGCCGGGCTGCTCGCAGGGGGGTTGACCGGTGGCGCGGCGGCAGGCGCGACAGGCGGGGTGTCGGGCGAGGGCGCCGGAGTCGATGCGGGCGCCGGAGCCGTTGCGGCTTGGGGGGCCGACGGGCGCTCAGCGCTTCGCTCATGCGTGCATGCCACGAGGAGCAGGAGCATCGGGAGTGAGACGACGCAGAGTCGCTGCACGAGTAACTTCCGGACGGTTGCGGTAGCTGCAGCTATTGTACCGCCGCTGCCTGAACGGGAACCTAATGACGCATGCGAGCGCTGTGCACCTTCAGCTCGCCGGTCTTGTGCCGCGCCGCACAAGTGTCAGCGCAATGGCGGCAGAGGCCATCATCAGGAACAGGCTGACTGCGTTCAACACCGGCGTCGCACCCTCGCGCATGCGCCCGTACATCATGATCGTGAGCGGGGAGTCGGAACCGACCAGCATCAGCGTCGTGTTGAAGTTCTCGAACGACATGAGGAAGGCAATGGCCGCCGCACCGATCAGCGCCGGCCGCAGGTAAGGCAGCGTGATGGTCCACAGAACGGCCGGCTGCGACGCCCCCAGATTCAGGGCTGCATCCTCCAGAGTACGATCGAAGCGCTTCAACCGTGCACTGATGGTGAGCGTTGCAATCGCGGCGATGTAGTACCTGGGCATTATCAGCGCGAGCCTGGACTCCCGGCAGCAGCGCCAGCAGCAGGGCTGCAGACACAATGCAGCGCGTGCGCTGCGCACCTCGGCACCGATTGCTGGCGCGTTGACAAGCCAGTTTTTGGCGGGGTAGTCTCAATCGGCGCGTGTGATCAAGCTAAGGCAGTTGGAAATATAACATCGCCCCACCCGCTTGTCGTCGATGCGTGATCCGCTGCTGTCATGTTTGACCTGCAAGGGCATCGCGGCGCACGGGGTCTGTGGCCCGAAAACACCCTCGTGGGGTTTGCCCGTGCGATGGAGCTCGGCGTGTCCGGCCTGGAGCTCGATTGCGCGGTTACCCGTGATGCCGTGGTGGTCGTCAGTCACGACCCGGAACTCAACCCCGACTGCACGCGCGACGCGCGTGGACGCTTTCTGGCGACTGCGGGTCCGCCGATCTTCGCGCTGACCTATGCGCAGCTGCAGTCCTATGATGTGGGCCGGCTGCGGCCGGGGACTGCCTACGCGGCGCGGTTCCCGCAGCAGCAGCCCGTGGACGGCGAGCGCATACCGCGTCTGGCGGATGTGCTGACTCTGGTACGCACACGCGGCCGCGGTCGGGTGCGCGTCGCCATCGAGGTGAAGACGTTCCCGGAGCAACCGGAGCTGACGCCAGCCCCGGAGCCGTTCGTGCAGGCGGTGCGGCTGGATGTGGAGCGCACCGGCACCGCGTCGCTGGTCGCGATCCTGGCCTTTGACTGGCGAGTGTTGAGCGCCGCGCAGCGACAGATGCCGCAGGTCGCGAGGGCGGCCCTGACCGAGCAACAGCCCGGCGAAGACACCGTGCGCATCGGCTCCCCACAGCCGTCGCCGTGGCTGGGCGGACTTGATCCTGAGGACTTCGGCGGCTCGATCGTGCGCCTCGTCAAAGCCACCGGCGCCGGCACCTGGGGGCCGGACCATCTGGATCTCGATGCGCCACGCGTGGAGCAGGCGCATGCTCAGGGACTGCGGGTCGTTCCGTGGACTGTCAACGACCCGGCAGACATGGAGCGGCTGCTGGCGTTTAATGTGGACGGCATGATCACCGACCGGCCGGATGTGCTGCGCGCGCTCCTCGAGAAGAGGGGCATGGCGCTTGCGCCGCGGGTGCCCCGGGAGCACTGATGGGTCAACCGAGCATCCTGGTGATTGACGGGAACCGGGCGGCGACACGCGAGCAACAGGTCGCCGCCGGTGGCCAGCCCTCCGGTGAAGGCTACGCGGTGGTGTTGAAGAGTCTGGCGGGCGTCAGCTGCGACATCGTGCGCCCGGCGGACGGCGAGGTGCGGTTCGCCGCCGGCAGCGGCCTCGCGAGCTACGACGGCGTGGCGATCACCGGTTCGGCGCTGAACGTCTACGCGGGCGGCGCAGCCATCGAGCGGCAGATCGAGCTGGCGCGGGAGACGTTTGCCGCCGGTGTGCCGTTCTTCGGCAGCTGCTGGGGCCTGCAGGTGGCAGTGAGCGCGGCGGGCGGTCGCGTACGCCGCAATCCGCTCGGCCGCGAGTTCGGATTCGCACGCCGCATCGAGCTCCAGGACGCGGGGCGTCGCCACGGGATGTTCAGGGGCAAGCCGGCGGTGTTCGAGGCGATCACCGTGCACCGCGATGATATCGAGCAGCTTCCCGCGGGCGCGGTGGTTCTGGCGAGTAACGACATGGGGCTGCAGGCCATCGAGTTGCGGCACGGCGCCGGCACCTTCTGGGGCGTGCAGTACCACCCCGAATACAGCTTCGCCGAGATCGCGGCAACCGCGCTGCGCTACGGTGCCGCACTGATCGAAGAGGGTCTGTTCGCCGATCGTGCGGAACTGGAAGTGTTTGTCAACGATCTGCGCGCGCTCATGTGCGATCCTCGCGACCCGCGCCTCACCTGGAAACACGGTCTGGGCGAGGGCCTGCAGCAGGACTCATGCAGGCTTGCGGAGCTGCGCAATTGGCTGGAGCTGCAGGTGTTGCCGTACGCGCGGCAGCGGCACTGAAGGCGCTGCCGCGCCGCGAGGCTTCGACGTCCCATGAGCTTCACTGAGCACCCGGATTTTCCCGCGGCCCTGGCATTGGCCGAGGAACTGGCCGATGCCGCGCGCGAGATTGCCCGACGCTACTTCCGCACGCCGCTCGCGGTGGAACGCAAGGGCGACGGCAGTCCGGTCACGATCGCGGATCGCGAAATCGAGACTGAGATGCGCCGCATGATTCGCGCGGCCTTTCCGGGGCACGCCATCCGGGGCGAGGAGTTTGCCTCCGAGGGGAGCGGCGAGTTCACCTGGGTGCTCGACCCGATCGACGGCACGAAGAGTTTCGTCACCGGGTATCCGCTGTTCGGATCGTTGATTGCGCTGTTGCAGGGCGGCCGCGCGGTGCTCGGCGTGATCGAGGCACCGGCGCTCGAGGAGCGCTGGGTGGGTTGTGAGGGTCGCGCCACGCTCTTCAACGGCAGGCAGGTGAGGACCCGTGACTGCCGCGAGACCGAGCAGGCCGTCGTCTACACGACCACGGCGGAGACCTTCGACCCCGGGGAGCGGCGCCGCTTCGAAGCCTTGAGCGCGCGCGCGGCGCTGCGTCGCTTTGGCGGGGACTGTTACCTCTACGGCATGCTCGCCGGCGGCCACTGTGACCTGGTCATCGAGGTACAACTGAAACCCCACGATTTCATGGCGGCGATCCCCATCGTGGAGGGCGCCGGCGGCAGGATCAGCGATTGGCGCGGAGCGCCACTGGGCATCGCTTCCGACGGCCGCGTGGTGGCAGCGGCCACCGAGGCGCTGTGGAGGCAGGCGCTGAGCGAGTTGAGCCTCTGACCGTGCTCAGCCAGCGAGGTTGAGATCGCCCTTGACCGCCGAGCGGAAGATACGGGCGTAGCCCGCCGCGTCCGTGGGGAGCGGATTGCCCCCCGCCGACGGATCGAGCGAAGCCTCGTGCCCGATGGTGTCGGGGTTGCTCAGTGGCACGCCGATCTCCGCGAGCGAGTGCGGGATTTTCAGGCGCTTGCGAAAGCCGAGCACCCAGTCGAACACGGCGGCAAAGGGCTCGCCGGGCAAGTTCAGCGTCCGGGCGATCACGGGCAGGTGCGACTCGATCGCCCGGCGGTTGTGCACGATGACGTAAGGCAGAACGACCGCATTGGTCAGGCCGTGATGCGTGTTGAAATGCGCTCCGACGGGGTGCGCGATGGCGTGCACGCCCCCGAGTCCCTTCTGAAATGCGGTCGCACCCATGCTGGCCGCGGCCAGCATGCGCGAGCGGGCCTCGAGGTCCTGGCCGTTTTCGCAGGCACGCGGCAGATACACCTGGATCAGCCTCATACCCTCGAGCGCTATGCCGTCGGCCAGCGGGTGGAACCCCGGCGAACAGAACGCTTCGAAGCAGTGCACGAAGGCGTCCATGCCCGTGGCTGCCGTGATCGCGGGCGGCAGGCCGACCGTGAGCTCCGGGTCGCTGATCACCACTCCCGGCATCATCTGCGGGTGGAAGATGATTTTCTTCTGGTGGGTGGCCTCATTGACGACCACGCCTGCGCGGCCCACCTCCGAGCCGGTGCCGGCGGTGGTTGGAACGGCGACGATCGGTGCGATGCCGCGCGGGTCGGCGCGTGTCCACCAGTCGCCCACGTCCTCGAAATCCCACAGCGGCCGCGTCTGCCCGGACATGAAGGCGATCACCTTGCCGGCATCCAGCGCCGAGCCGCCGCCGAAGGCGATCACGCCGTCGTGGCCGCCATCGCGGTAGGCGGCGAGCCCATCCTCGATGTTGGCGGCGACCGGATTGCCGCGCACGCGCGCAAACAGGCCGCTTCCGGGCACGAGCTCGCGGGCGCGCCGCACCATCGGCGCATCACGCAGGCCCTCGTCCGTGACCAGGAGTGCCCGCTTGATACCGAGCCGCGCGCAGGCCGCCGGCAGCTCGGCGATGCGACCCGGCCCCGCCCACACGATTGTCGGGTAGTTCCAATTCGCCTTGAGAATTGCGCTCACGTGCTCACCCGCAAGTGGAATGATTTTGGCCGCGTCAGGTGCTCGTATCCGACTACCGAGAGCGTACAGCCACGGCCAGAATCCTTGACGCCGACCCAGGCGAGGGCCGGGTCCAGATAGTCGCAGCGATTCATGAACCAGGTGCCGGTCTGCACCTGCTCGCCGAGCGTGACCGCTGCGAGCTCATCGCGCGTCCAGACCGCCCCGGTGAGTCCGAAGGGGCTGTCATTCATCTGCGCCACGGCTTCGGCGTCCGAGCGCACTTTCATGACGCCGGCGACCGGTCCGAAGATCTCCTCACGCATGACCGAGGAACCGGCCGGGGCGTCCAGGAGCAACTGCGGTGCCAGATAGGGCGTACCGGCTTTGCTGTGGGGGAAGTCGCGCTCCTCGATCACCGGCCGTGCGCCGGCCGCGATCGCCGCGCGCACCTGCGCGCGTACCGCGTCTGCCGCCGCGGTGCGCACCAGCGGGCCGAGCGTGGTCTCCCGGTCCAGCGGATCGCCGAGCCGGTACTGTTGAATCAGCTCGATGCAGCCGCGCGTGAAGCGATCATAGACGCTCTCGTGAACGTAGATACGCTGCAGCCCACAGCAGGACTGACCGGAGTTGAAGTAGGCGCCGTCCACGATGTTCTCCATGGCGTGTGGCAGATCGGCATCGTGACGCACATAGACGGGGTCGCAACCGCCGAGCTCCAGCCCCACGCCGATGAAACGCTCGGCGGCGACGCGTTGCACGGCCCGGCCCCCGGCCACTGAACCGGTGAAGGCCACGAAGTCGATGCGCGGATCGCGGATGACTCGCTCAGTGTCGGCGTGGCCAAGGTGCAGCACCTGGAAGAGGCCGGACGGCAGCCCCGCCGCGGCGAAGCACTCGGCGAATGCTTCCGCGCACAGCGGCGTCTGTGCCGAGTGCTTCAGCACCACGGCGTTGCCGGCCATCAGCGCCGGCACCACGCTGTTCACGGCGATCAGGTACGGATAGTTCCAGGCGGCCACGGTAAACACGACGCCGAGCGGCTCGCGCCGCACGAAGCGCCGAAAGCCCGACTTCGGTCCCGGATCCATGTCGGCGAGCGCCGTGGGGGCGATGCCCGTCATGTAGCGGGCGCGCTCGAGCGTGCCGCGCACCTCACTCGGGGCGAAACGTATCGGCCGTCCCATCTGCCAGCTGAGCCCGGTGGCGATCGCTGCGCCGCGCCGCTCGAATTCGCCGCAGAAGCGCCCGATGATGGCCGCCCGCTCGGCAATCGGCACTGCGCGCCACTGCGGCTGCCCCGCACGCGCGCGCTGCAGGGTCTGCTCGATCTGCGCCACCGTGGCGGCCGTGCGCTCCGCATACACGCTGCCGTCGACGGGGGAAATGGTCCTCATGCTCATCAGATGATCTCGAAATACCGCGCCAGCTTCCAGTCAGTGACCGCGCGGCGGAATTCGCCTTCCTCCCACTCCCGGCTCGCGGCGAAGTGGCTCACGAACGGCGCCCCGAACAGCTCCTGGGCGGCTTTGGAGTGGGCGAGGCGCTCAGCCGCTTCACTGAGTGTGCGCGGCAGCTGCCGCTTGGCGGGGAGCTTGCGGTCACTGGTGCGCACCTCTTCTGGTTGCATGGAGGCAAACTCCTTGAGCGGGTCAGCCGCTCTTGCATTGTGGCCGTGGTGGCGAGTGCAACGCTACCGGAGCGGGGCCGCCACGTGCCGCGCATTCAGCACATACAGGTAACAGGCGCCGAGGGCGGCGAGCGCACTGACACCGGCGAGAGTGATGAACACGCCCCCCCAGCCAAAGGCCACCGCGATTCTCGCCATGACGTAGCCCGCGAGCACCCCGCCAAGATACCCGGTGCCGTCGACCAGGCCCGAGGCGACGGCGCCGGCCTGCTTGCCGCCGAAATCCAGCGCGAATGCGCCGGGCAGGAAGGAGTAGGGCCCGAGCAGACAGAAGGCCACGATGCCGGTCATCGCCACCGGCAACACCACCCCGGCGGCAGCCGGCCGCAGCGAGGTGAGGATCAGGAGCGCCACGGCGGTTGCGGCGAGACCCAGCACCAACAGCAGCGAGCGGGCATTCGGCCCCAGTCGGTCGCTCGCCCAGCCGGCGAGCAGGACCGAGACGGCTCCAACCCCCGGGAAGATCGCCGACAGCGCGGCCGAGTGGCTGATGCTGTAGCCGAGGAAGTCGCGCAGGTACAGCGCGTTCCAGGTGTTGAAGGTCTCGCGCACCATGGTGGTGGCGAAACCCAGGAGGCACACCATCAGAAACGCGCGGCTGCGCAGCAGCGGCCGCACCAGCGCCACAAAATTCTTCGGGCGCGATTGCTCTGCGCAGAACACGTTGCGCGGGTTCGCCACCGCCTCCGGGTGGCCCTCGTCGGTGCGCGACTCCCGCAGGAACAGCAGGTTGGCGAGAAACATGAGGCCCGCCACGCTCGCGCCGAACACGAACAGCGCGCGCCAGCCGACCCCGTGCTGCAGCAGCAGCCCCATGCTCTGGCGCGCGGCGGCGTCACCGAGGAGGTAGCTGCAGGTGAGGATCGCGGCCACTGTGCCGTAGCGCGAATAGTGGAACCACCTGGAGGAGACCTTGATCAGTGCCGACCAACCGATCGATTGGGTCAGTCGGTTACCGACCCAGGCGAGGGTGAACAGCGGCAGCGTGGAGCCGGAGGCGAACAGCAGCGTAAAAGCCGCGGCGCCGCCGGTGGCGATCAGCAAGTTGCGTTTGCCGCCCCAATAGTCCCCGAGGCCGGTGAGAAACCATTTGCCCAACGCATAGGCGAGCACGCCCCAGGAGGCCATCGAGCCGATGCTGACCATGGCGTCGGCGTGACTGATGCCGCGTCGCGCGAGCTCATCGAGCAGCAGCGGCGTCGCGACCGACAGGTTCGAGCGGCAGAAGTAACAGGATGCGTAGCCCAGAAACAGGAGCAGCAGTATGCGGCACTGCGCGAAGCGCAGCGCGCGCGTGCTGGGCGCGGCGGTCCCGGCCGCGGCCGCCGCGATTACGGTAGCCACGGCAGCGAGTAGGTCTTGACGTTGGTGAAGCTCCTGATGGCTTCCTGCACGCCTTCCTTGTACCCGAGGCCCGAGTCCTTGATCCCACCGAACGGCGTGAGCTCCAGGCGGTAGCCGGGGACCTCGCGCACGTTCACGCTGCCGACGTTCAGCTCCGACACGAAGCGCGTGATGTAGTCCAGCCGGTTGGTGCACACCGCCGAGGACAGTCCGTAGGCGGTGGAGTTCGCTATGCGGATCGCATCATCAATCGTCTGGAAGCGCATGACGGGTGACACCGGCCCGAAGGTCTCCTGCTTGACCAGAGGCATCTCCGGGTCCACACGATCGAGCACCGTGGGGGAGTAGAGTGCGCCGGCGCGGATGTTGCCGTACAGGAGCCGTGCGCCGTGCGCGACTGCGTCGTGCACTTTGTCCTCGAACGCGCGCGCCGCCGCCTCATCGATGACGGTGCCCATGTCGGTCGCTGGATCCATCGGGTCGCCATACCTGATGGCGCGGGTCTTCTCGAGCAGCAGCTCGATGAATCCCTCGGCCACCGAGTCCTGAACCAGCATGCGCTTGATGGCGGTGCAACGCTGGCCGGAGTTCCTGTACGAGCCGGTGGCGGCCAGCGTGGCCGCCTCCTCGAGGTCCGCGTCTTCCATGACGATGAGCGGATCGTTGCCGCCGAGCTCCAGCACCTGGCGCTTGTAAACGGCCTTGGCGGCGATGTACTTGCCGACCGCCACGCCGCCGGTGAACGTGATCAGATCCACATCCGCGTGCGTCAGCAGCTCATCGGCGATCTCCCTGGGGTCCCCGGTGAGCACGCTGAACATCTCCGGCGGCAGGCCTGCCTCGTAGAGAATGTCGGCGAGCAGCAGTGCGCTGAGCGGAGTCTTCTCCGAGGGCTTGAGTACCATCCTGTTGTTGCTGGCGATGCTGGGAGCGACCTTGTGCACGACCTGGTTCAGCGGATGGTTGAACGGTGTAATCGCGGCAATCACCCCCAGGAGCGGCTCCCGCAGGGTGTAGACCTTGCGGCGCTTGCCGTGCGCGGTGAGGTCGCAGGAGAAGATCTGCCCATCATCCTGCAGCGCGGCGTTGCCGGCGAAGATGAACACATCGCACGCGCGGCCCACCTCATGGATGGAATCCTTCTTGCATAAGCCGCTCTCGGCGGTGATGAGGTTGGCAATCTCCTCGGTGCGCGCGCGCAGCGCCTCGGCGGTCCGGTAGCAGACAGAATAGCGCTCGTAGCGCGTCAGGCGCGGACGGAATGTCCTGGCGATTCCGATCGCCCGGCGTACCTCGGCCACGGAAGCGCTCGCCACCGTGCCCACGAGCGCGCGGGTGTATGGATTGAACACCTCGCCGCTGCGCTCGGTCGCCACGCGCGCGCCGCCGATCCGCAGGCTCTCACGCCGCACGGGCTCGCTGTCATGGGGCATGGTTCAGCACCCAGTCGAAGGCATCGAAGTTGCGCCAGCGCCTGTTGGCGTCCAGGTTCTCGATGCGGCGATTCATCACCAGCGGCACCGCCTGCTCCGAGAGGCCGCCGTGCGAGCGCAGCGGCGCATCCAGGCCCGAGAGGTCGTGCCTGGCGGCCGCACCGCCGAGGGCGACCGAGCGCCCGGAGATCACCACCAGATCGCCGATCCGGTCGGCGGGCAACTCGAAGCGGCTGGCTGCCTCCGCGCGCGTGAGCACCGTGTCGATGCCGCGCAGCGCCGCGAGCCGCGCCGCGAGGGTGCGGGCATCGACCGCGGCGGGCAGGTACACGGTCGCGTACGAGCCCAGCGCCCCGTGATGCACGACGTACGGGTCGGTGATCGGCAGAATGACTCGCGCGCCTGCAGCACCGGGCCAGCCGTCCAGCACATCCTGCAGGTAGATTACGTTGGGGCTCGCATCGAGCCGCGTCTTGGAGTTCATGCCGTGGTCGGCGGTGAGTGCGATGGCGCAGCCCGAGTGCTCGAGCTCACCCAGATAACGGTCCATCATGCGGTAGAACGAATTGGCATCGGCCGAGCCGGGGGCGTGCTTGTGCTGCACGTAGTCGGTGGTCGACAGGTACATGATGTCCGGGCGGTGAGTCTGCATCAGCTTGACCCCGGCGGCGAACACGAATTCCGACAATTCGGCGCTGTAGACACTCGGCACGGGCATGCCGACCAGCTGCAGCACCCCGTCGATGCCGTGTTCTTCGAGCGTGGCCTGATCGGCCTTCTCCGCGGAGAAGCAGATGCCGCGCAGCTCATGGCCCAGGAGCTTGCGCAGTTTGTCTTTGGCGGTAACCACTGCCACCTTGCAACCCGCGTCGGCGAGCGCGGCGAGCAGCGTTGGGGCGCGCAGCCACTTCGGGTCATTCATCATGACCTCCACGCCGCTGTCGGTGTCGTAGAGGTAGTTTCCGCAGATACCGTGAACCGCCGGCGGCGCGCCCGTGACAATCGAGAGGTTGTTCGGGTTGGTGAAGCTCGGCATGACGCAGTCGGCGATGACCTCGGTGCCCTGCGCCAGCACCCGCTTCATCCACGGCATGTGTCCGCCGGCCACCGCCTGCGCGATGTAGTCCGGCTCACAGCCGTCCACGCACACCACCACGGAAGGGCACTCGGGCAGCCGATAGGTCCGTGCGTTTACTTCGATGCGACGCATGTCGTGTGCTGCCTTCAGGCCGCGGCGCGCATCTCGGCCAGCACTTCGCCGACTGCTGCGACTGCGCCGGCCATGCCGCGCTCGCCAAGCTGGCCCATGCAGCCGACACGGAAGGTCTCCAGCGTCGTGAGCTTGCCGGGATACAGGATGTAGCCGTGCGCCTTGACGGCGTTGTAGAAGGTCTTGAACGTGTAGTGCGGACTGTCTGGCGCGTAGAACGTTACGATGATCGGCGCCTGAATCGGCGCGGGCAGGAAACTCTTGAGCCCGAGTCTTGCCATGCCGTCGATGAGTGTGCGGCAGTTGTGCGCGTAGCGGGCGCCGCGCGCGGCGAGCCCGCCCTCCTCGAGATACTGCGCGATCGCCGAATCGAACGCCGCCACGACATGGGTCGGGGGCGTGAAGCGCCATTGCGTGGTTTTCTGCATGTAGACCCACTGGTCATACAGGTCCATCGCCAGCGAGTGGCAGTTGCCCTCGCTGCGCTCGAGCGCGTCGCGGCGCAGAATGGCGAAGCCCATCCCGGGTGGTCCCTCGAGGCATTTCCCCGAGGCGGCGACGACCGCATCGAACGGCGTGGCGCGCGCGTCGATCTCGAGCGCGCCGAACGAACTCATCGCATCCACGATCAGGCCCTTGCCATGACGGGCGACGACCTGCGCAATCTCGTGCAGCGGGTTGAGGATGCCGGTGCTGGTTTCACAGTGCACCAGCGCCACGTGCGTGATCGACGGATCGGAGGTGAGCGCGCGCTCGATGTCAGCGGCGGCAACCTGCGTGTCCTCCGGGTAATCGATGGTCGTCAGCTTGCGGCCGAGCACCCGGCATATTCTGGCGATGCGCTGGCAGTACGCGCCGTTTTGCGGGACCAGCACGTGTCCCGCACGTGGTACCAGCGTGCCGATCGCGGCCTCGACCGAGAACGTGCCACTGCCCTGCATGGGGACGCACTCGTGCGTGCCAGTGCCGTGCACGATTTGCAGGAGACGTTCGCAGACACGCGCGGTTATTTTGTTGAAGTCGACATCCCAGGAGCCCCAATCGCGCAGCATGCTCTGCTTGGTGCGCAGCGAGGTCGTCAAGGGTCCGGGGGTCAGGAGATACGGTTCGGTAGTCATCGGATTGCCCACTCAGGGTTCGATCGTATGACGGTACCACGGCGTTGTGGCACCTGCGCTAGCGACGGTAACTGAGCAGTGCGTCGCCCAGCGCATCTTTGAGCGGACCGAGCCACGGCTCGTAGTGCCGCCACAGGTCCAGTCCCTCGCGATAGATCGGCTGGCGCACCTGCTCGGAACTCGCGGTTCGGACGCTGCGCTCGGTCTTGTGGAACTCAACGCACGCCTGCTCGAACGGCAGTTCGCAGTGGTCGAGGATCCGGCGGACGCTGCCCTCCAGATCCCCGACCACGTCCTCGTAGTGCACGCGCAGGATCCGCCCGGGCAGGACTTCCTCCCAGTGCGCCATGATCTCGAGGTAGGTCCGGTAGTATCTGGCGATGTCGTCGACGCTGTAGCAAAACTCTTGGCCACGGGCAAAGAGCTGCTTGAGGTTGCCGAAGCAGCAGGCCATCGGCTCGCGGCGTGCGTCGATGATTTTCGCGTTCGGCAGCATCAGGTTGATCAGCCCGATGTGGCGGAAGTTGTTCGGCATCTTGTCGATGAAGTAGGGCTGGCCGGCGCGGTAGATCAGCGTGTCCGCCAGATACTTGTCGCCGAGGGCGCGGAAGTCGTCCGCTGACATCGTCAGCAGGCACCCCGGATAGCGCGGGTTGTTCAGGTCCGGGTTGTAGCCCTGCAGGTCGAGGACCGCGCGCGGGACGTTCGCGAGTTCCTGCGTGCCCTCGACCTGGGAATGCGAGGCGAGGATCTGCTCCAGGAGCGTCGAGCCCGCGCGTGGCAGCCCCAAAATGAAGATCGGTTCGCGGCTTGGCGCGCCGTAGCCGCCGCGCTCGCGGAAAAACTCGCGCGTACAGATCCGCCTCTGGTTCGCGGTGTTCTGCTCCAGGAGCTCCGGCCGATAGCGGCTCTCGGCGCGCTTCAGCGCGTTGCCGCGCTCGTAGTAGCGGAAGGACACCTCGTAGACCTTGCGGTCCTCGTACGCCTTGCCGAGCGCGAAGCACAGGTGGTATCGGTCGATCAGCGCGGTCGACGGGTCCGCCTCGGCCGCCTCGAGCCGCGCGATCTCCTCGGCGGAGAACTCGTAGGTCTTGAGGTTCGCGAGGCTCCAGTACGCGTCGCCGAAGTTCGGCCGAACTTCGATCGCTTTCTTGTACTCGTCGATCGACTCGGCGCGCCGGCCGAGCGTCTTCAGCGAGTGCGCGATCGACAAGTGCAGGTCGGCAGCGAGGCGCGACTCCGGGCTGGTGTCCGCGAGCACGTCGCTGAAGCCGCGGACGCCGCCTTCGTGGTCGCCGAGCCCGACGGTCGCCGTCGCACGCAGCGTGCGGTAGTCGATGTTCTTCGGGTCGAGCTTCAGCAGCCCATCGAGCTGGGCGATGGCCTCGGCGTGCTTGTGGCGGTCGAGCAAGACGCAGGCGTAGTCGCGCCGCAATTCGATGTAATCCGGGGCCATGTCGAGCGCCGCGACCAGCAGCACCTCGGCATCGTCGAGTATGTCGCGCGCCACGCCGATGCGGGCGAGCAGGCGCATCGCCTCGACATGATCGCCGTGGCGCAGCAGGAACGCGCGGATGAGCTTTTCGGAGGCCGCCAGCTCGCCTTCGCAGAACAGACCCGTCGCGGTGATGACCTCTGGCGGCATCGATTTCAGCTTCTTCGCGTGCGCGGCGGCCACCCGGCGGTGTTCTTCGTCACCGACCATCTTGTAGAGCCCCTCGAGCATGCTCCAGGCGGCGGGCAGAGCGGGGTTGATCTGAACCGCCCGCTCGTACGCCTCAATCGCGCGCGGCGCGTCCTTGATCGCGACGTAGCAGTGACCGCGCTCCTGATAGAGCTGGCTCGCACCCGGGTGGTGGCGCTCCATGTCGGCGAGCGTGTCGAGGGCATCCTTGATCTGACGCGACTGCCGCTGTCCGAGGGCGAGCAGGTAGAGGACGTCCCGGTTCTCGGGATACGGCGTGCGTAACGCTGCGGCGGCGCTGACGGCCTGCGGGAAGCGGCGCTCCTTCAGGAGGCCGCGGATCCTCTCAACCTCGAGTTCCACGCTGGCTGGCGCCGCCACCGGCTGCGACATCACGGTCATGGCAGCACCCGAAAAACGCAGGGCGGACATTGCTGTCCGCTCTTCGATTGTACCGCAACCGCCACGGGTCGCGGTGCATGTCAACGATCAGAACTTCAGGCCGGCCTTCAAGCCGAGCACCCGCGGACGCAGCGGCACTTCGGCCTTGATGTCCTGACCCGAAGTCGTGAAGGTGCTTGCGTTCTTGTTCGAGAGGTTCTGGCCAAAGATCAGCACGTCCCACGCCCCCTTCGCGAAGCCCAACGACGCATCATAGGTGTTGTAGCCCGGCATCTTGTAGCGCAACCACGTCGTGGTCGGGACGACCACACCTTCGCCCGAGTCGAAGCTGCTCGGCTCATTGGCCATGTCGTCGACGTGGCTCATCCCGACCGTCAGGAACGCATTGTAGTCGGACACGCTCCAGTCGTAGCGAGCGCGCAGGTTGTACTGCAGCTTCGGCGAGAATGCCGGGGTCGAACCGATCGCACCCAGCGCGTTCTGGACCACGACGTTACGGTCGGCCGCGCGCACCTGCGTGATGCACGTACCCAGCGGCGTCGGATTGCCCGGCGTCGTCGGAGTCACGCCCGATGAGCGAATGCACGGCGAGGTCGACTGCTTGGCATCGTTATACGACAGATTTCCCGTCAGTGTCAGGCGGTCGGTCGCCTTGAATCCGAGCTGCAGCTCGCCGCCCTTGATCCGGTAGGTCGGGCCCGTGAGTCCGAAGGTCGTGTTGCCGTACACCGGCGGGTTGTAGATCAGCGTCTGCACGTCCTTCCAATCCATCTGGTAAATCGAGGCGTTGACCAGCAGGCGGTGCTGCAGGAACTCCGACTTGAAGCCGATCTCGTTGTTCAGCAGCGAGTCGGGAGCGTAGCTGATGGGTTTGTTGAACTGCCTCTTCCTGGAGTCGTAGATCGAAGGGTCGCAGGCCGGGAGGGAGCAGCCAGTCGGAGCGGGATTCGCCACAACACCGTTAGCCAACGGTTGTCCATTCGGTCCGACCCAGATCTGCGTCCGACCGCCCGTAACACGGTTGAACGCGCCGGGACGATAGCCCTGCGAGTACGTGTAATAGAGCATCGCATCCGGCGTCATGTGCCAGGTCAGGTTGCCGCGGCTCTTGAATCCCGTGTAGGTCGCGTGGTGATCGGATAAGTTGATCGGCGTCGCGATGCATTGGCCGTTCGGTATGTTCGTGCAGCCGACCGGGGTGGAGTACTGCGAGCCGACCTCGTCTTCGGTGTACCGGTACCAGCGCGTGCCGCCGGTCAGCGTCAGCACTTTCGGAATCAGGTCGAAGTCGACCGATGCGAACCCCGCGGTCTGCTTGTAGCCGCGTCGCAGATCCTCGCCGAAGTTTGTGTTGTCGTTGCGGGTTGTCGGGTCGAGTGCCGCCTGGACCGGGGTCACGTTCCCGAGGCAGGGCGGACCGCCGGCCAGCGCGGCCGCGAGATTCGCGGGCGTGCAGGACGGGATGGTCTTCTGCAAGAAGTTCATGTCGTCCTTGATCTCGAACTTTTCCCAGTACGCCCCGACCAGGCCGCGGATGCGCCAGTCGTCCGGCGTCGAGAGCCGTAACTCGTGGCTCACGTGCGTGTTCTCGAAGTAGTCATTCCAGCCCATGACCGGCGAGTAGCAGATCGGCGGGCCGTTGGGGGCATGGCCTGACCCGCCGCCGCCGGTGCACGAGTAGTAAAACCCACCCGCGGTGCGGGTGTAGTTCGAGTAATCCATGTTCGCATCGACGTGGCGGCTCAGGTACGCGCCGGCGTAGATGGCCTTGAGGTCGCCGATCTTGCCGTTCACGGTCCAGGCGGTGCTCGTGAACTTGTCCCGGTTCCACGCCGGCATGAACGAGCTTTCCTGGAGCGGCTGCAGCGGCGTGAGACCGAGGCTCACCGGGAGCTGCACCGGCATGCCTTCCGCATCCAGGTACTGGTAGCTCTCCTGGACCAGGACGTTCCAGTCGTCGTTGATCTGGTAAAGCCCCGCCAGGCGCAGTCCCTGGTAGGTAGTCGGGTTCTGGGCGCGCTGGACGAGATTGTAGTTGTAGTAGGTGGCGAGCTGGGCGGGGTACGACGAGCTGTAGGCGCTCGGGCCGCGATCGACGTTCGGATTGCGGGTGAACGCGGTCGGAACGTTGTCGATGTAGCCGCCCCGACGTTCGCTGTAGAAGACGCCCCGGATCGCGAGTTTCCCCGTGATCAGCGGCACATTCAGCACCGCATTCGCGCTCGAGTTCGGATCGCCGTGCGCCGTCGTGCTGTAGCCGCCTTCGGCGCGGCCCTCGGTGACGTCGAGCTTCGGCTTGTTCGTGATGTAGCGAAGCGCGCCCGCTTCGGCGCCGCCGCCGAACAGCGTGCCCTGCGGGCCTTCGAGCACCTCGATGCGCTCCATATCGATCAGGTAGACGTCGAGGTTGCGGCCCGGGAAGGTCAGAGACTGCTCGTCGAGGTAGGTCGCGACGTTCGGGAACGGGTTGATCGAAGCCGAGGATTGACTGCCAGCGAAGCCGACCGAGAGGCCGCGCATGTAGATGTTGCCCTGACCCGGGCCGTTGGCGCTGAAGGTCACGTTCGGCAGTAACTTGATGACGTCGTCGAACGTCGTCACCGCCAGCTTGCCGAGCTGGTCGCCCGTGATCGCCTGGATCGTGATCGGCACGTTCTGAATGGACTCGGAGCGATGCTGGGCGGTGACGATCACCTCCTCCAGCTCACTCCCCGAGGCCGTGGCTGTATCGGCTGGTGCGGCAAAGACAATCGCGGTGCCCGGTGCACTCAGTATCGCCGCCACCGCCGCCGAGATCTTCGCATTAGGCTTCATCGCGCTGCCCCCCGAGAATTCGTTGTAATTTCCCTACCCGCACGCTTGCGCTCAAGCGGCTAGTGTCAGGTTCCAATATTACTCACTCTTGACGAGCTCCTGACAACTTACTCTTGCCCATTCGCACGGGATGCATCCGCGCGCCTTCCCGGCTGTAGTTAACGAGCAACACGTGGCTGTGGGGTGGCGCCGAGCAGTGCCCTCAAGTGGTGTGCCCCAGGAGCCACGCTGCCTCGCCTGCGAGGATGCTGGCCTCGTCGACGCGAATCACTTCGATCGCGGCCCGGCTGGTCCGCACGGCAATGCTCGCCTCGATGCCAACACACGCGAGGTTCGCTTCCGCGTCCATGCCGATGCCGGCCCACTCGAACCCGCGCAGAATCCGGCCACGAATCTCCGCAGAGTGCTCGCCAATACCGCCGCCGAAAGCGATCACGTCGACCCCGCCGAGCTCGCTCATATACGCCGCCACATAATGCCGGGCACGTCGGCAGAATATCTCGATCGCCAGCGCGGCGCTCGCGTCGCCGGCTTGCTCGAGCGCCAGCAGCTCGCGCATGTCGGCGCTGCGGCCGGAGAGACCGAGGAGACCACTTTCGGCATTGAGCTCGCGGCTCACTTGCGCCGCGGACAGGCCGCCGCGCTCCATGACGTAGAGCAGCGCGCCGGGATCCACGTCCCCCGAGCGCGTGCCCATGACGAGACCTTCGAGCGGCGTGAATCCCATGCTGGTCGCCAGCGCGCGCTCATCGAGGGTGGCTGTCACAGAACAGCCGCGTCCCAGCTGCAGGCTGATCACCCGTCTGCTGGGGCGGCCGGCCGGCACGCGCGCGCGTGCCGCGTGGCAGAGGTAACGGTGCGCGGTGCCGTGAAACCCGTAGCGCCGCACTCCGAACGCGTCGTGCCACCGCTTCGGCACCGCATACCGCCAGGCTGCTTCCGGGAGCTCGGCGTAGTAGGCGGTGTCGAACACGCCCACCACGGGGACGGTGCCGAGCCGTGCCCGCACGGCCGCGATGACCGACAGGGCGGGCGGATTGTGCAGCGGAGCGAGCACGCCCAGCTCGGCGAGTGAGGCGAGCTGCGAGTCACCGAGCCGCGCGGTCGCCCGGAAGCGTTCACCCCCATGCACGATCCGGTGCACGGTCGCATCCAGCCCGCTGAGCAGGTCGCGACCATGCACCGTTACCTGCGACAGCCACGCGAGCACGAAGTCAGCGGCCTCGGCGAGTGTTCGAATCGGCGCTGACGTGGGCGGCGCCGGCTCGTCTGTCTGCAGCGCGAAAGCCCCCGAGCCGTCGGCCGTGTCCACGAAAGCGCCGGCCTTCAGAGGGCGTGCCGGTCCATCGACGGGCACCTCCATCAGATCGAACTTGAGGGAGGAGCTGCCGGCGTTGAAAACGAGCAGTCGCATCAATGTCACCGAGTGCGAGTCGTGTTCATCGCGCGGCTGGCGCTGGCACGCGCACCAGGCGGCGCAGCGCGTAGGCGCCGAGCAGCACGGCCACGCTGACGAGGCCAAACAGCAGGGCAGTGCGCTGCTCGGGGATGACGGACATCGCGGCCACGATCGACAGCATCGCCACGATCGCCACGCACGTGAGCCACGGGTAGCCCCACATGCGCATCCGCAGCCGTTCGGGCATCTCCCGCTCGAGCCGCCGGCGCAAGCGCAGCTCGCTGACTGCGATCAGGACGTAGACGAAGATCGCGACGGTACCGTAGGAATTGACGAGAAACGCGAAGATCCTCTCGGGCGACAGGTAGCTCATCGCGACGGTCACATAGCCGAATGCGGTACTGGCGAGGATGGCCGCGAGCGGCACGCCGCGCGTATCGAGCTTCGCGATCAGCGCGGGTGCATCGCGGCGGCGGGCGAGCGCCATGAGCATTCGTGAAGCGGCGAACAGGCCGGAGTTCAGCGCGGACAGCACCGCCGTGAGTATGACGACACTCATCACGGTTGCCGCCGCCGGGATCTGCAGCACCTCCATGACACTGACGTACGGGCGCGCCATGCGCGTCGGGTCGTTCCAGGGCACGATCGCGACCACGAGAAAGATCGAGCCGATATAGAACACGAGCGTGCGCCAGATCACCGACTGCGTCGTTTCCGCCACGGCCTTCTCGGGTTCGGCGGACTCGGCGGCGGCGATGGTGACGATTTCGGCACCGAAATAAAATCCGGTCGCGGCGACCGCTCCGGTGAGCACCGGGACGATGCCATTGGGCATGAAACCGCCATGCGCCGTCAGCTGCAGCACACGTTCCCCCGCCCCGGGCCAGGCGCCCAGCGCGAACAGGGCGCCGGCGCAAAGAAACGCGACGATCGCGGCGACCTTGATCGAGGCAAACCAGAACTCCGCCTCACCATAGGAGCGCACCGACAGCAGATTCACGATGGTGAACACCGTCATGAGTGCCAGTGTGAACTGCCAGGGGGCGATCATCGGCCACCAGGTTCCGAGGATCTTGGCACCCGCGACCGCCTCCAGGCCCACGACGATCACCCAGAAGTACCAGTACATCCACCCGGTCAGAAAGCCCGCCAGCTCCCCGAGCGCCAGGCGGTTGTACTCGTAGAACCCGCCGACCGCGGGGTAGGCGATCGCCATTTCCCCGAGCATGCGCATCACCAGCACGACGAGCGTGCCGGTCAGGGCGAAGGAGACTACGGCGGCGGGACCCGCAGAAGCGATGACAACCCCGCTGCCGACGAACAGGCCGGCGCCGATCACGCCCCCGAGAGCGATCATGTGCATGTGGCGCCGCTGCAGCGCGCGACGCAGCCCGCTGGAGTCTGAGTCCGGCGCAGTCATCGGCCGCGGCGGGGAACTGGCAGCAGGCCGCGTCACATGAATTTCTGGTACTTCGCGAGGTGCCGGACCGGCTTCGACAGGGCGTCCCGGCGGAATGGGTCACCGAGCTCCTGCGTCACCATCACTTCCAGCACGGTCGTCTTGCCCTCGCTCTGCGCTGCGGCCGCGGCGCGCAGTGCAGGCGCGACGTCGGTGAGCCGCTCGACGCTGACACCTTCGCAGCCGAACGCGCGCGCCACTGCCGCCCAGCTGGGGTTCTGCAGATTGACGCCCTGGTAGCGCCGCGAGTAGAAGTCGACGTGATTCTTCTTTTCCGCGCCCCACTGTTCATTGTTGAAGACGATCACCGTCACGCCGATCCTCTCGCGGACGCAGGTGAGCAGCTCGTTGAAGCTGATGCCCCACGCGCCATCACCCACGTAGGCGAACGCCGGGCGCTCCGGTGAGGCGACCTTCGCGCCACAGATCACCGGGAACGCATAACCGCAGTTGCCGAAGCTCATGGCCGCGAACATCGACCGCGGCCGCTCGAAACGCAGATAGGAGTTGGCGACCGAGCAGATGTTGCCGATGTCGGTTGACACCATGGCATCGAGGGGCAGGGCCTGCTCGAGTGAGCGCAGCACCTCTCGCGGGTGCATCCGCCTGGTGTTGGCCGCGACTTCGAGCGAGTACGGATCGCGCTCGTGGGTCCAGTCCCTGAGCTCTGCTTCCCAGGTCTTTTTTTCGGCAGCGATGCGTGACAGGCGCTCACTGCGACTCGCCGCGCCCGCCAGCCGCCGCTCCTTCAGGCGTGCGATCAAAGCGCCGGCGGCGGCGCGTGCATCGCCATGAATCCCCACCGAGATCGGCTTGACGAGCCCCAGCATGCGCGGGTCGCTGTCGATCTGGATGATCTTCGCCTGCTTCGGCCAGTAGTCGAGCCCGTGTTGCGGCAGCGTGCCGAAGGGGCCGAGGCGCGTGCCGAGCGCGAGCACCACGTCCGCCTGTGCGATCAGCTTCATGGCGGCCTTCGAGCCCTGGTAACCGAGCGGGCCGACGGCGAGGGGCTGGGAGGCCGGGAAGGAATCGTTGTGCAGGTAGCTGTTGCACACCGCGGCGCCGAGCAGGTCCGCAAGCTCGATCGCCTCGGCCGTGGCGCCTGCCGTGATGACTCCGCCACCGGCAACCATTACCGGGAAGCTCGCCCCGGCCAGCATCTCGGCGGCGGCATCCAGCGCCCCCGCATCCCCCGGTCCGTGACCGACGCGCATCGGCTTGGCGATGCACGCCTCGATCTCGCCGTAGAAGAAGTCGCGCGGAATGTTCAGCTGGGCCGGTCCCATCTCCAGCATGGCGCGGTCAAAGCAGCGCGCGGCGATCTCGGCCATGCGGCGCGGATTATTGACGTGGCCCTGGTAGCGGGTGATCTTCGAGAAAATAGGCAGTTGCTCGGTTTCCTGGAAGCCGCCGAGCCCCATGCTCATGGAACCGCTCTCCGGTGTGATGAACACGACCGGTGAATGGGCCCAGTAGGCGGCCGCAACTCCGGTCACGAAATTCGTGACCCCCGGTCCGTTTTGCGCGATGCACACACCATGGCGGCCCGAGGCGCGCGCGTAACCGTCGGCCATATGAATCGCGCCCTGCTCGTGGGCGACCGGCACGAACTGAATGCCAGCCGCCGGGAAGATATCCAGCGCGTCCATGAACGCCGAGCCGACGATGCCGAAGACGTGCGTGACGCCATTCGCGGCGAGGGTCTCGACGAGCGCCTCCGAGGGTCCCATCTTCTGCGGCTGGGTCACGGGTGTACCTCCTGTTTCAGGGTTTCTTCAGGCGAGATGGTTTGTCTCTTTGAGGAGCGGTATATTATAATAATCGCGCCGAGTACAAGTATCATTTCTTTGTAGCGCTTCTGATGTCTTGTTTATCGGAACGGAGGCTTGATGAGCAGCCGCGTCCTGTCACTGCCGGTCGAGACCCCCGAAATCGCGGGCGAAACCTCCTCGACACTCAAGGCCTTCGCTGTGCTCGAGGTCCTGGTGCGCGCAGGGCGTGCCGTCACGCTCTCAGAGCTCATGCAGGCGACCGAGCTGCCGAAGCCGACGCTGCACCGCACGCTCGCGCTGTTCGAGGAAGCGGGCTTCCTCGCCCGCGAGCCCGGCGGCCGCGCCTATATCATCGGTGAACGCCTGTCGCGCTTTGCCCTCGATGTGCTGCGCAGCGATGGCGCCGCAGCGGAGCGCCGCACGATATTGCGCCGTGTGGTGAGCGAGATCAGCGAGACCTGCAATCTCGCGGTGCTCAAGAAAGGCGCCGTCATTTACCTCGACCGCATCGAAGCGCCGTGGCCACTGCGCTTGCACGTCCCCGAGGGCGGCGGCGGACTGCCCCCGCACTGCTGCGCCAGCGGCAAGCTGCTGTTGGCTCACCTGGCAGCACCCGAGCGCCAGCGCCTGCTCGGGCTGATGCCGCTGGAGCGCTTCACCGCGCGCACCATCACCGACCGCGCGGTGCTCGAGTCGGAGTTGGACCGCATCGTCAACGTCGGTTATGCGGTCGACAACGAGGAATACGTGCTCGGCGTTGCCTGCGTCGCGGTGCCGGTGCGCAACCGGCACGGGGATGTCATCGCTGCGATCGCCGTGCAGGGAGCGACCGCGCGGCTGCCGCTGATGCGCGCCATCGAGTTCATACCGCAACTGCAGGCGGCGGCGACGGAGATCGGGGCCACTTTCGGCTGACAGAATCATCACCCCTGGCGCCCCGCACCTACGGGCGCGGTGGCCTGCGCGGAGACCGACATGGACATGACGCTGGAGAATCTGGAACGCCATTGGATGCCCTTCACGAACAACCGCGAGTTCAAGCGTGAGCCACGCCTGTTCGTGCGGGCGAGCGGCATGCACTATTGGACTTCGACGGGGCGCAAGGTTCTGGACGGCAGCTCCGGGCTCTTCACCTCAGCGGCTGGCCATTGCCGACCGGAGATAGCAACTGCGGTCGCGCAGCAGCTGCAGACGCTCGACTTCACGCCGTCCTTCATGCGCGGTCACCCGGGCGCATTCGCCCTCGCCGACGGCGTCGCCGCGCTCACGCCGCCGGGTCTGGATCATGTGTTCTTCTGCAACTCCGGCTCCGAGGCGGTCGACACGGCGATGAAGATCGCGCTCGCCTATCACCTCGCCCGCAACGAGGGGCAGCGAAGCTATTTCGTGTCCCGCGAGCGCGCCTATCACGGCGTAAACATCGGCGGCACGGCGCTGAGCGGCATGATGCGCAACCGCGAGGCGTTCGGCGCGCTGATGCCAGCGGTATTGCATCTGCGGCATACGCTGCTGCCGGAAAATCGACTGACCCGTGGTATGGGCAGGACCGGAGCGGAGCTTGCCGATGACCTGTCGCGCTTTGTGAACCTCGTGGGTGAGAAGCGCATTGCCGCGGTGTTCGTCGAGCCCATCGCCGGGTCCACCGGGGTCCTCGTCCCGCCGCGCGGCTACCTCGAGCGGCTGCGCGAGATCAGCACTCGCTACGGGATCCTGCTGGTGTTCGATGAGGTGATCTGCGGCTTTGGCCGTACCGGTGAGCCCTTTGCCGCGACCTCATTCGGTGTGACCCCCGACATCATCACCATGGCCAAGGCCCTCACCAACGGCGCCCAGCCGATGGGTGCGGTCGCGGTGCGCGACAGCATCTACCGCACCATCGTCGATGCCGCCCCGGACGGTGCGCCGGAGTTCTTCCACGGCTACACCTATTCGGCGCACCCGGCGGCTTGCGCGGCCGGGCTCGCCACGCTCGAGATATACAGGAGCGAGCAGCTGTTCGCGAAGGGCCGCGAGCTGTCGGGTTATTTCCTGGACGCGATGTTCGCGTTGCAGGACCTGCCCGCGGTCAGCGATGTGCGCGGGTTCGGCATGCTGGCGGGTATCGAAATCAAACCCGGCAAGGCTCCGGGCCTGCGCGGCGGGGAGCTGCAGGCGAAGCTGTTCGATCGCGGCCTGCACGTGAAGACCACCGGCGATGTCGCGATCATGGCGCCGGCGTTCATCGCCAGCCGCGCCGATATCGACCTGATGGGCTCGATGCTGCGCGAGGCGATCGCGGAATACTGATCCGTCGAGGTTTCGGTGCAGAGCATTCCCTCCGACGCACGCGTCGTGATCATCGGCGGTGGCATCGTCGGCTGCAGCGTCGCCTACCATCTGGCCAAGCGCGGCTGCACCGACGTGCTGCTCCTCGAGCGCAGGCAACTGACCTGCGGCACGACCTGGCACGCCGCGGGTCTCGTCGGGCAGCTGCGCGCGACTCAGAACCTCACCCGGCTGGCCCAGTACACCACGCAGCTCTACGAGGGACTCGAGCGTGAGACCGGCCAGGCGACCGGCTTCAGACAGGTCGGCTCCATCGCGGTCGCGGCGAGCGAGGCGCGCTTCGAGGAGCTGAAACGCGGCGCGTCCATGGCGCGCTGCTTCGGCCTCGAGGTACAGATCCTGTCGCCCGGCGCGGCCCAAGAGCGCTGGCCGCTGCTGGCGACGGATGACCTCATCGGCGCGGTGTTCCTGCCGAAGGACGGCCAGACGAATCCGGTCGACACCACCCGGGCGCTCGCCCGCGGCGCGCGCAGCGCCGGAGTGCGCATCGCCGAGAACATCAAGGTCACGGCGATCCGTGCCGCGCGCGGCCGGGTTAGCGGTGTCGCGACCGAGCAGGGGGAGGTGCGCGCGGAAGTCGTCGTGAACTGCGCGGGCATGTGGGCGCGCGAGGTCGGCGGTTGGGCGAATGTCAGCGTGCCGCTGCACGCCGCCGAGCACTTCTATATCGTGACGCAGCCCATTCCCGCGCTGGCATCCGGGCTGCCGATCCTGCGCGATGCGGATGCCTGCTCGTACTTCAAGGAGGACACCGGCAAGCTTCTGGTGGGATGGTTCGAGCCGCGGGCGAAGCCCTGGGGCGAGGGTGGGATCCCGGAGAGCTTTGCCTTCGAGCAATTGCCCGCGGACCTCGGCCACATCGAGCCGCTGTTTGCGGGCGCCATGCGCCGGGTGCCCGCGCTCGAGTCAGCCGGCGTGCAGGTGTTCTTCAACGGGCCGGAGAGCTTCACTCCCGACGACCGATATCTCCTGGGCGAGGCGCCGGAAATGCGCGGTCTGTACGTGGGGGCTGGCTTCAATTCGATCGGCATCCAGTCCGCCGGTGGGGCGGGCAAGGTACTGGCGGACTGGATCATCGACGGGCATCCGCCCTCTGACCTGTGGGACGTCGATATTCGCCGCTGCGCCCCGTTCCAGCGCAACAAGCGCTACCTGCGCGAGCGCACGATCGAGACGCTCGGCCTGCTCTATGCGATGCATTGGCCGTTCCGGCAGGCCGAGACCGCGCGCGGGGTACGCAAGTCAGCGTTGCACGACCGCCTCGCTGCAGCCGGGGCATGCTTCGGAGAGGTGGCGGGCTTCGAGCGCCCCAACTGGTTCGCGGCCGAAGGTACCCAGCCGCGCTACGAATACAGCTACGGCCGCCAGAACTGGTTCGAGAGCTCGGCCGCCGAGCACCAGGCGGTCCGTGAGCGGGTCGGCCTGTTCGACCAGTCCTCGTTCGCCAAGTTCGTGCTGAAGGGGCGCGATGCAGCGACGGTGCTCGGACGGGTCTGCGCCAATGACATCGACGTGCCGATCGGCAAGGCCGTCTATACGCAGTGGCTGAATGAGCGCGGTGGCATCGAGGCGGACCTCACGGTAACGCGTGAGGCCGAGGACGCATTCCTGATCGTCACCTCATGCGCGACGCAGACGCGCGATTTCACCTGGCTGTGCCGCAGCATTCCCGACGAGGCTCGTGCCGTCGCATTCGACGTGTCCTCCGCCTACGCGGTGCTCGGTCTCATGGGGCCGCGCAGCCGCGAGCTGCTCGCGACCCTCACCGACGCGGACCTCTCCACCGCCGCGTTTCCTTTCGCCACCTCCCAGATCATCGATCTGGGCTACGCGCGCGTACGGGCCAGCCGGATCACCTACGTGGGCGAGCTGGGGTACGAGCTGTACATCCCCACGGAGTTCGCCCAGTCCGTATACGACGTGATCGTCGGCGCCGGCGGGCCCTTTGGGCTGCGCCTCGCGGGCTACCACGCCCTGAACAGCCTGCGTATGGAAAGGGCTTATCGGCACTGGGGTCACGACATCGGCGACGAGGACACGCCGCTCGAGGCCGGCCTGCAGTTTGCCGTCGCCTGGAACAAGCCCGGCGGCTTCGTCGGCCTCGAGGCGCTCAGCGCTGAACGCGCGGCCGGCGTGCGGCGGCGACTCGTGGCCATTGTCCTCGAGCGCGCGGATCGCCTGCTGTATCACAACGAGCCGATCTGGCGGAATGATGAGCTGGTCGGCCGGATCTCCTCCGGGATGTTCGGCCATACCCTCGGTGCTTCGCTGGGTCTCGGCTACCTCGCCAACGGCGGCGCCCCGGTCAGCGCCGAGTGGATCGCCGCGGGGCATTACGAGGTGGAGGTCGCGGCGGAGCGCGTTCCCGCGCGGGTCTCGTTGCGGCCCTTCTATGACGCTGCGGGCGAGCGGGTGAAGGGTTGAATGGGGTGTGCCGGCCGTGAAGAGCCAGGCACGCGTCGTCGTCATCGGTGGCGGGGCGGTCGGCTGCAGCGCGCTGTACCACCTCACCCGCCTCGGTTGGACGGATGTAGTGCTGCTCGAGCGGGACGAGTTGACGGCAGGCTCTACCTGGCACGCGGCCGGCAATTGCCCCAACTTCTCGACCTCCTGGAGCATCCTCAAGCTGCAGCGGTACTCGACGAGCTTGTACGAGCGGCTCGCGCAGGAGGTCGGCTACGACATCAACTATCACCTCACCGGCAGCATCCGCCTGGCCCATACCGCAGACCGGGTCGATGAGTTTCGCCATGTGGCATCACAGGCGCGCGCACAACACCTCGACGTCGAGCTCCTCTCACCGTCGCAGATCAAGGCACGACATCCGTTCCTCGAGCTCGACGGAATCCGTTTAGGCCTCTGGGACCCCAGGGATGGCGACATCGACCCGGCGCAGTTGACCCAGGCGCTCGCCAAGGGCGCCCGCGATCTCGGCGCCACGGTCTACCGGCACACTCGTGTGACCGCGATCCGCGAGCTCTCCGCAGGGGGCTGGCGCATCGAGACACCGGCCGGATCGATCGACACCGAGTACGTGATCAATGCGGCCGGCTATCGCGGCGGGGAGGTCGCGGCGATGATTGGCGAGTACCTGCCGATCGTGACGCTGTCGCATCAGTACCTGATCACCGATGACATCCCGGCGCTCATCGCGCGCGGGCCGGCGCGCCTGCCACTGGTGCGCGACCCCGACGTCAGCTACTACCTGCGCCAGGAGCGGCATGGGCTGCTACTGGGGCCCTATGAATCGCACGCCAGGGCTCACTGGCTCGAGGGCCTGCCGAGCGACTTTGCGCACCAGCTCTTTGCTGACGATCTCGCACGCATAGAGAGCTACATCGAGGCGGCCTGCGCGCGCCTGCCGCTGCTCGGATCAGTGGGTGTCAAGCGGGTCATCAACGGTCCGATCCCGTATGCGCCGGACGGCAATCCGCTGCTGGGGCCGGCCGCGAGTGGGCGCAACTTCTTCCACTGCTGTGCGTTCACTTTCGGGATCGCACAAGCCGGCGGTGCGGGCCGGGTCATCGCCGAATGGGTCGTCAATGGCGAGCCGGACTGGGACGTGTGGCCACTCGATTGCCGCCGGTACCTTCAGTGCGTCAACAGGACCTCCGTGCTGGCCAAGGCGCTCGAGACGTATCAGAACGAATACGGTGTCGGATACCCGCAGGAGGAGCGCCCGGCAGGCCGTCCGGAGAAGACCTCTCCTCTCTACGATCGCCTGCGCTCGCAAGGGGCGGTGTACGGCGCGCGCGGGGGTTGGGAGCGCGCGCTGTACTACGCCAGGGGCGATGACCCGGCCGGACCCGAGTGCTCGTTTCGCCGACCGCACTGGCATCGGGCCATCGAGCGCGAGTGCACCGCGGTCGCCAACGGCGTCGCGCTGGCGGATCTGCCCGGCTCTACGAAGTTTCAGGTCGAGGGCGCGGGGGCCGCCCCCTGGCTGGATCACCTGATCGCAGGCCGGCTGCCCGGCGAGGGCCGCACGGCGCTCAGCTATTGCTGCTCGCCGCGCGGGGGCATCGTGAGCGAGATGACCGTGTCGAATCTTGCGGATGGGCGCTTCTGGTTGATGTCCGCGGCTGCCGGCGAGCGTCACGACGAAGCTTGGCTCCACAGCCACCTGTCGCAGCGCCATGGTCCGGTCAGCATCGCCAACCTCACGGCCCGTTACGGCTCGCTCGTCGTGGCCGGCCCACGCTCGCGGGAGTTGCTGGCCCGGGTGAGCGCCGCGGACCTGTCGAATGCGGCCTTTCCGTGGCTCGCGGTGCGCACGATTCGCATCGCGGACACGGTGGCGCTCGCCATGAGGGTCAGCTACGTGGGCGAGCTCGGCTGGGAGCTGCACCTGCCGGGCGAGGAGCTGCCGGCCGTGTACGAGCGGTTGGTCACGGCGGGGCGCGAATTCGCGCTCGCGCGTTTCGGGCTCTATGCCATGGAGAGCCTGCGGCTGGAGAAGTGCTACCGCAGTTGGAAAGCCGACCTGACGAGCGAGTACACCCCGTTCACGGCTTCGCTCGAGCGTTTTGTGCGTCTCGACAAGGCTGCCGACTTCATCGGCCGCGAGGCGCTGCGCGAGCAGGCATCCGCAGGTCCGAAGGAGCGCTTCGTGCCGCTGCTCGTCGATGCCAAAGACGCGGACGCCGCGGCGGTATCCGTAGTGTATCGGGGCTCCGAGATGGTCGGCCTCGTCACCTCCGGCGGCTATGGGTACCGATTGAACCGCAGCATCGCGCTCGCCTACGTCCGCACGGATGTCAGCGCACCCGGCACGCAGCTCGAGGTGGAGATTCTGGGCGAGCGCCGCCCGGCGGTGGTCGCGCGCGAGCCGCTCTACGATCCGGGCAATCTGCGCCTGCGGGCGTGACTCAATCCGAACGAGCCTTGCCCGGTGAAAGCACCCGCGCCACGCCGCGGCCGCGCGGATCGGCCACCGCGGTGGCGCCCGAATCCCCGACCACGATCACCTGGATGTCCCCGTTCCATCCCTGGTTCACGAACGTGTAGCCGCGAGCGCTCAAGGCTGCGCGCGCCGCCGGGTCGAGCGTGGCGTAAGGCTCCTCGAAGAGGGTGTTGGGCGGCAGGAGCTGGTGGTGAATGCGCGGCGCTGCTACGGCCGCCTCGAGGGGCAGGTGGAAATCGTGCCAGTTGGTCAGTACCTGGAATATCGACGTCGCGATGCGTGAGCCGCCGGGCGTACCGATTACGAGCGCCACCCTGCCGTGCTCGGTCAGGATCGTCGGGGTCATGGTCGACAGCGGCCGCTTGCCGGGCGCGATCGCGTTGGCATCACCGCCGACGACGCCATAGATGTTCGGCGCGCCGGCCTTCGCGGAGAAATCGTCCATCTCGTTGTTCAATAAAAACCCCGCGCCGCTGACGACCTGTCCGGAGCCGAACCAGTCGTTCAGCGTGTAGGTGCTCGAGACCGCGTTACCCCACTGGTCGATGATCGAGAAGTGCGTGGTGTTGTGGTGCTCGGCAAGCCCCGGCTCCACCTCGCTCGTCGGTGTCGGGGGCCCGGTGCTGACCTCGCGCGCGCGCCGCGCGAGGTAGCCGGGGTCGAGGAGCTGCGCCACCGGGGTCGGGTGCCGGTCAGGATCGCCAAAGTAAGCGGCGCGGTCCGCAAACACGCGCTTCTCGATCTCGGCCAGCAGGTGCACGTACTGCGGCGAGTTGGGCGCCACGCCCACGAACGCCGCGGCGAGGTCCGCCTTCATCGCCAGCATCGACAGCAGGGCAATGCCCCCGGAGCTCGGCAGCGGCGCGGTGATGACGCGGTAGCCGGCCCACTCGCCGGTGAGTGGCTCGCGCCACACGGCACGATAGGCCGCAAGGTCGGCACGGGTGATGTGCCCATGGCTGCGCGCCATCTCGGCGGCGATGAGCTCCGCAGTACGTCCGGCGTAGAAGCCGCGCGGACCGGCGGCAGCGATCCGCCGCAGCGTCGATTCGAGCTCGCTCTGGCGGAACGTCGCATCGCTCGCGAGCGCGCCGAAGTAAGCGAGGAAGTTGGTGCGCCCGTGGAGTTCGACGGCGAAGTGGTCACGCTCCTCGGCCAGCCGGCGGTCGACGCGAAAGCCCTCATGCGCATAGCGCAGCGCGGGCGCGAGATCCGCGCTCCAGGGGAGGCGGCCGAAGCGGCGGTGCAGCTGCCACAGGCCCGCGACCGTCCCCGGCACGCCCGCGGCGCCGGCGCCGATCGTGCTCGCATCGGGGATGACCTGCCCGGCCGCATCGAGGTACATGCCGGCGGTCGCGCTGCCCGGGGCGCACTCGCGGTAGTCGAGGAAGTAGGCCTTGCCATTGATGAGCACGGTGGCAAAGCCCCCACCGCCCAGGTTGCCGGCTTCCGGATAGGTCACAGCGAGGGTGAAGGCGACCGCTACCGCCGCGTCGATCGCGTTGCCGCCGGCGGCGAGGATCTCGGCCGCAGTGTCGGCGCCGTAGCGGTCGGGCGCGGCGACCGCGGCGGGGGATGGTGGGGGCGCGCTCTGGGCCGTCGCACTCCCGGCCAGTAGCGCGAGGCCGACGGCCGCCGCAGCGCGCCAGAACTCAGGCACCAGCGGACAGCCTCAGCATGCACTCAGGCTGACACACAGGCTCGCTCCGCGTCAAAGCAGTATGCTGCTGAGGCGCGCCTGATCCCAACGCAAGTGAGTACAATGGACGGCTGGACCAATGTGGCCGGGGAACTATCTATGGCAGTCACCACGAGCTTTACACGCGCCGAGCACGCGAAGATTCGAGCTCACCTCGGAACGCTTCGCGCGAGCCTAACGCAGGCGCGCGATGCGCTCATGCACTTCAAAGGCGACCGACTCGATCGTGACAAGCTCGAACCGGCGGCGCGCCGGGTCGACGACCTCATGAATTTGTTCGTGGGCGAACTGCGTGATTCGACGCAGGGGCCGGTGTGGATCGCGGAGATCCAAAGCGGGGTTGAGCAGGTGACGAACCCCAAGGCGGCCGAGGCTCTGCGTGAGGCGCGAATCGATATAACGGCGTTGCTTGATGTGATGGCGGCCGCGGGAAAAGCTGCTGCCGAGGCTGTGTCAAGACGTTCCGCGGGGTAAAGCTCCGTTCAGCAATATCGAGCTCTGGCGTGAGCGCGCGGCCGCTCGTTCACTGGACCGAGGGGGGCGAGGCGCGCTGCGCGCGCTGGCTCTCCGAGAGCGGGGCGCCGCCCGCCACGCGCGTGCTCATCGTCGATGACCACATCACGGCCGAGGCGGCCTATGGGCTCGCATGCCAGGGCACAGCGCTGCTGTGGCGAGGCGACTTCCACAACGCGCGGCAGATACTGCGGGCGTTGGCAAGTCGCGCCGACGGCCAGCCCCCCAAGGGAAAAAAGTCTGCTGCAGGCTCGCTGCCCACATCGCCTGCCGAAGCCTTTCATCTGCATCGCCAGGACCAGTCACAGCGCGCGCGTACGTTGGGCGCGCTGCTGGTGCCGCTCGATGGGGACTACCGCATTCCGTTGCGACGTGCGCCCGACATCCGGCAAGCCTGCGAGGAAGCCTACGGCCCGGGACGAGGACCCTCAGTCGTCTCGCTGCGAGCATTGCTGGGGGTCATCGGCGCTCATGAGTGGCGCATCAAGGGAATTGAAATCGCAGCGATCGGCGGCCGCATCCATCCCCACTACGGAGTGTTTGCGCCGATTCGCGCCGAATACGTCGATCTGGTCGCCACCGCTGCGCTATCGCCAGCCTGCAAGTCATCGTCCTGCGTGGCCTTCGACATCGGCACCGGGACGGGGGTGCTGGCCGCCGTGCTCGCGCGGCGGGGTATCATGCAGGTAGTCGCCACCGACCGGGAGCCGCGCGCGCTGGTGTGCGCACGCGAGAACCTCGAGCGTCTCGGACTGGCGGAGCAAGTGGAAGTCGTGCAGGCGGATCTCTTTCCCGAAGGGCGGGCCACGCTGGTGGTCTGCAACCCGCCTTGGGTTCCCGGGCGGCCGAGCTCTCCCATCGAGCGCGGGATCTACGATCCCGAGAGCCGCATGCTGCACGGGTTCCTGGCCGCGCTGTCCGCGCACCTGGAGCCAGGGGGCGAGGGCTGGCTGATCCTTTCGGACCTCGCGGAGCTCCTGGGACTGCGGCCAAGATCCGAGCTGCTCAGTGCGTTCGAGGCGGCCGGGCTGAAGGTCGTGGATCGAAGCGATGCGCGGCCGACGCATCCCCGTGCGTCCGACCAGACCGACCCGCTGCACGCGGCGCGCGCTGCCGAGGTGACATCGCTGTGGCGCCTCGCCGGGCGCTGAGCTGGCTGCCGTGAGTCGGATCGAATTCAGCGCTACGATCGGTAGCGTGCGAACTCAGCTGGACCTCATCGCGATCGGTCGCGTCAGCGTCGACCTGTACGGGCAGCAGATCGGCACTCGGCTGGAGGACGTTGCGACATTCGCCAAAGCGGTCGGCGGGTGCCCGGCGAATGTCGCCATCGGAGCGGCACGTCTGGGGCTCAGATCGGCACTCATCAGCCGCGTGGGCGACGAGCCCATGGGGCGATTCGTAACGGAGCAACTCGCGCGCGAGGGAGTCGAAGCGCGTGGTGTTGTGGTCGATGGCCGGCGCCTCACGTCCCTCGTATTGCTCAGCGTGCGCGACGAGCACACTTTCCCGCTCATCTTCTACCGCGACAACTGCGCCGACGGCGCATTGTGTGAGGATGACATCGATGAAGGCCTCGTGGCCTCATCGCAGGCCATCCTGGTCACGGGCACCCACTTCTCCATTCCCGAGGCCGCGAGAGCGCAGCGCAAGGCGATCGATGTCGCGAAGGCGCACGCAGGCAAAGTCATCCTCGACATCGACTATCGACCCAATCTGTGGGGAATCGGCGGACACGGTGCCGGCGAATCCCGCTACGCTCCCTCGGCAACGGTCACGAATACCCTCACTTCCGTGCTGCCCGATTGCGATCTGATCGTTGGAACCGAGGAGGAGATGCACGTCGCAGCCGGCCGCGAAGACACGCTGGAGGCCATTCGCCATATCCGCACACTCTCGGATGCCCTCATCGTGTGCAAGCGCGGGGCTAAGGGTTGCGTCATATTTCCTGGCGACATTCCCCAGGTTCTCGAAGACGGACTGGTCGCGGCCGGGATGGACGTCGAGGTCTACAACGTGCTGGGCGCAGGCGACGCGTTTCTGGCGGGTTTTCTGCGCGGCTATCTGCGGGGCGAGCCTCACGAGGTCAGCGCGCGATTCGGTAACGCCTGCGGCGCCCTGGCGGTCTCGCGCCTGCTGTGCTCGCCCGAGTTTGCGACTCTCGCGGAGCTGAATCACTACCTCGCCAACGGCAGCACGCATCGAGCGCTGCGTGAGGACTCGCGGCTGAACCATCTGCACTGGGCGACGACGCGCCGCCGCGGGCTACGCAGCTTGCAGGTGCTCGCGATGGATCACCGCTCGCAGCTCGAGGAGATGGCGATTCGCCTCGACGCCCCGCTCGAGCGCCTCGCCAAGCTCAAACTGCTGGCTGTTGATGCCGCGACGCGCGTGGCGGCCGGTCGAGAGGGCTTTGGGATGCTGCTCGATGGGACTCATGGGACAGCCGCGTTGCGCCACGCGGCGCGCCAGAACCTGTGGCTGGCGAGACCCGTGGAGCGGCCAGGCTCGAGGCCGCTGGAGTTTGAAGGCGCTGGCAGCCTCGCGGCGCAGCTGCTGCAGTGGCCCGCCGAGCTGACCGTCAAGTGTCTGTGCCTGTATCACCCGGAGGATGCGGCTGACCTGCGCCAGGCTCAGGAGCGTAACCTCCTGCGGGTCGCCGCGGCCTGCCGCGCGCAGGGACGCGAGTTGCTGCTCGAGATCATCGCTGGCAAGCACGGGGAACTGCGGGAGGACACCGTGGCACGGGTGCTGGCGCGCATCTATGAGCTCGATATCCGTCCGGATTGGTGGAAACTCGAGCCGCAGCCGGGCCCGAATGCCTGGGCGCGCTGTGCCCAGGTGCTTGCAGAGAATGATCCGTTCTGCCGGGGCATCCTCGTTCTCGGGCTGGATGCGCCGATGGAGGAGCTCACTCGCTCACTGACGGCGGCAGCGGCGAGTCCGATCGTGCGTGGCTTCGCCGTCGGGCGTACCATATTCGCAAGCGCCGCCCAGGCGTGGCTCTCCGGGCAAATATCCGACGAGGCGGCAATCGAGGACATCGCCGGGCGTTTCGGGGCGCTGGTGCAGGTGTGGTCATCCGCCCGCGATCCTCGGCTCGATCGGCCGGAAAGGAGCGCGAATTGACGGCCAGTCGGCTCACCGTGGCGCAGGCTCTGGTGCGCGCCATGGCGGCGCAATGGACCGAAGTTGAGGGCGAGCGCCGCAGAGTGTTCGCCGGCGTCTGGGCGATATTCGGGCATGGCAACGTGGCGGCACTCGGCGAGGCGCTGTACGCCGCGCGAGAGGTCCTTCCGACTCTGCGAGCCCACAATGAGCAGGCGATGGCTCATGCAGCGGTCGCCTTTGCCAAGGCCTCGTACCGCCGCCGCATGATGGCGTGTACCACCTCCATAGGGCCAGGAGCCACGAATCTGGCGACGGCTGCCGCCGTAGCCCACGTCAATCGGCTGCCGGTGTTGCTGTTGCCGGGAGATGTGTTCGCGACCCGCGCGCCCGATCCGGTGCTGCAGCAGATCGAGGATTTCAGCGACGGACTGGTAACCGCGAACGATTGCCTGCGGCCGCTGTCGCGGTACTTCGATCGCATCACGCGCCCCGAGCAGCTGGTGGTGGCCTTCGCTCGCGCGATGCAGGTGTTGACGGACCCGGCGACTTGCGGTCCGGTGACCCTCGCGCTGTGTCAGGACGTGCAGGCCGAGGCGCTCAGTTGGCCGACAAGCCTGTTCGAGGAGACAGTGTGGGCCCTGCGGCGCTCGCCCCCGGCGCGCGAGGAGCTCGCGCGGGCCGCACAGGTGCTGCGCGCGGCGCATCGGCCGCTGATCGTTTGCGGGGGCGGGGTGTTGTATTCTGAAGCCGGCGCGGTGCTGCGCGAATTCTGCGAGCGGCATGGTATTCCGAGCGGCGAGACGCAGGCCGGCAAGTCCGCGTTACCGGCAAGTCATCCTCTGAATCTCGGCGGCATCGGCGTGACCGGGACCGCCGCCGCCAATTCGCTGGCCGCGGACGCCGATGTGATTCTGGCGGTGGGTACGCGTCTGCAGGACTTCACGACGGGCTCGGCCACACTGTTCCGCGCCAAGGGCCGGCAGATGGTGGCGCTCAATGTCCAACCCCTGGACGCCTGCAAGCACGGTGCAATGCCGTTGATCGCGGACGCCCGGGAGGGGCTGCGCCAATTGAGCGAGGCGCTCGGCGCCTGGCGAGCTGCGGATGCCTGGACGCAGCGGGCGCATGCGCAGCGCAGCACCTGGCATGCGACCGCGCAGACCTTCACTGCCGCGGGCGATCAGGCGTTGCCATCGGACGCGCAGGTCATCGGCGCCGTGCAGAGATCTGCGCAAGCCTCCGACATCCTGGTCGGTGCCGCGGGCGGCTTGCCCGGAGAGTTGCACAAGCATTGGCAGGCCGAGCAGCCGGCGGGCTATCACCTGGAGTACGGCTTTTCCTGCATGGGCTACGAGATCGCCGGAGCGCTGGGCGTGAAACTCGCCCAACCGCAGCGCGAAGTCATCGTCATGGTCGGTGACGGGTCCTATCTGATGCTCAACAGCGAAATCGCCACCTCGGTACGCATGGGCCTGAAACTGATCATCGTGCTGCTGGATAACGGCGGTTTCGGCTGCATCGAGCGCTTGCAGGAGTCCACCGGCAACGCGAGCTTCAATAACATGCGGGCATTCGCCAACGCCGGCGAGGGCGGGCTGGACTTCGTCGCACACGCGCGCAGCCTTGGCGCCCTGGCCAGCAGAGTGAAGGGCATCGCGGAGCTCGCCAGCTCGCTCGCCGTGGCGCGCAAGTCCGATCGTACGAGTGTCCTGGTCATCGAAACCGACCCGGCCTGCAGCACCACAGCGGGCGGACACTGGTGGGACGTGCCCGTGCCCGAGGTCTCGGAGCGCGCCGAAGTCAGATCGGCTCGCGAGCGCTACGCCCTGGCTCGTCGATTGCGCAGCGGTGATGACTGACCCATGCGTATTCGTCTGGGTGCGAATCCCATCATCTGGTCCAACGACGATATGCAGGAGCTGGGCGCAGAGACCTCGCTCGAGACCTGCCTGGCCCAGGCTCGCCAGATCGGCTTCGAGGGCATGGAGCTCGGGCACAAGTTTCCGCGGGAGGCGCGCGAGCTTGCGCCGATACTGGGCCGATTCGGGCTGGCGTGCGTATCGGGGTGGTACTCGGCGCAGCTGCTCGCCAGAGATGCGCGTGCGGAGATTACCTGCCTGCGTCCACACCTCGATCTCCTCAAGGCGCTCGGCAGCTCGGTGCTGGTGTTCGCGGATGTCAGCGGCGCGATACACGGCGACCTGCAGCATCCGTTATCGCAGCGCCCGTGCCTGAAAGCCCATGAATGGCGCGAGTTCGCTCGACGCATCACCGAGCTGGCTGCCATGACGGCAGCGGAGGGTGTGCGCCTCGCGTATCACCATCACATGGGCACGGTGGTTCAGAGCGAGGAGGACATCGACACTCTGATGGATGCCACCGGAGCCGAGGTCGGGTTGCTGCTGGACACGGGACACGCGGCGTTTGCGGGCGCCGATCCGGCTGCGCTGGCGCGCCGCTATGCCTCGAGAATAGCGCACCTGCACGCCAAGGATGTCCGCGCCCCCGTGTGCGAGCGGGCGAAGACCGAGAATTGGAGCTTCCTGCGCGCCGTGCTCGGGGGCGTGTTCACCGTTCCCGGCGACGGCAGTATCGACTTTGAGCGCGTCTTCCGTGAGCTGCGCAATTATTCCGGCTGGGTGATACTCGAAGCCGAGCAGGATCCCAGGGTTGCCGATCCGATGGCTTATGCGTCCCTGGGGTTCAGGAACCTGCGGCGTCTTCTGGCGGAGCACATGCAATGACCGGTTCACTGCTCGTCAAGCCTGACTTGTCGCCCGCCGCCGCTCAGGTGCACCGGATCACTCCCGAGAGCGCGGGCTGGCGTTACGTGGGGTTCGAGGTTTTCGATCTGCATCCCCGGCAGAAGCTCGAGCGCGAGATGTCCGATCGGGAACAGTGTCTCGTTCTGCTCTCCGGGCGCGCCTCGGTCAGCGTCGATGGTCAGAACTTCGGCGCGATCGGCAGGCGGCGTAGTCCGTTCGACGGCAAGCCATATGCGGTCTATGTACCCGCGCGCTCGCAGCTGAGGGTCGAGGCGGAAAACAACTGCGAGCTCGCGCTGTGCTCGGCGCCGGGTGAAGGTCGGTTCCCGCCACGGCTGATCCAGCCGGAAGATGTGGCTGAGGAGGTCAGGGGCGCAGGCACCAATACCCGCTACGTTCGCCACGTGCTGCCTGAGAGCACGGTGGCCGAGCGGCTCCTGGTCGTCGAGGTGCTCACGCCGGGCGGGCACTGGTCCAGTTACCCCCCGCACAAGCACGACAGCGGCCACGGCGGGGAGACACAACTCGAAGAGACCTACTATCACCGCCTGTCGCGCCCGGGTGGCTTCGCCTTGCAGCGTGTCTACACAGACGATCGGACACTCGATGAGACCATGGCCGTGGAGGATCGCGACGTGGTCCTGGTGCCGCGCGGCTACCACCCGGTCAGCGCCGCACATGGGTTCGATCTGTATTACCTGAACGTCATGGCGGGGCCGGTGAGGCGCTGGCAAGTCAGCACCGCGCCCGGTTATGAATTTCTCACCCGTCCGCCCTGAGGGTAACCGGAGATCCGCAGATGGTTGGCATGGCAGTGCTCGGCTGTGGCCGCATTGGTCGAATGCATGCGCGAAACCTCGCACGCCACCCGCGCGCCAAACTCGTCATGGTGTTCGACGTCCTCGCCGAGGCCGCGCAACAAACCGCAAGGGAACTGGACGTCAGGATCGCCCGCAGTGTCGATGAGGTCCTGTCCGCCGCCGACGTCGGTGGGGTCCTGGTGGCGACGCCCACCGATACCCACGTGGCGTTGATCACGGCCGCGGTCAGGGCCGGCAAGGCGGTGCTGTGTGAGAAGCCTGTCGATCTGGATCTGGAGCGTGCGCGGGCCTGCTGGAGCGAGATCGCCGGCAACAAGCCGCGGGTGATGATTGGCTTCAACCGGCGATTTGATCCGTCCTTCCGGGCACTGCGCGAGCGGGTGCAGCGCGGAGAAATCGGCACTCTGGAACTGGCGGTCATCACCAGTCGGGATCCGGCACCGCCTCCGGCAACGTACATCAAAGCCTCCGGTGGTCTCATGCGCGACATGACTATTCACGATTTCGACATGGCCCGCTATCTGGCGGGTGACATCGCGCAGGTGCACGCCTTCGGAGCGAACCTCGTTGATCCAGGCATCGGCAAGCTGGGTGACATCGATACCTGCACCATCTCGCTGCATGCCAGAGCAGGCGCGCTCATCCAGATCAACAACAGCCGCCGTTGCGTGTACGGGTACGACCAGCGTATCGAGGCATTCGGATCGAATGGCATGCTTCAGGCGGGGAACCAGTACGCCACCAGCGTCGAATCCTGGGGCGCCGAGCACACGGGCGCGCGCGAGCCGGTGCTGCATTTCTTCATCGAGCGCTATCGGCAAGCCTACACTTCCGAGTTGGATTCGTTCGTCTCGGCGCTCGAGCAGGGGCGGCCGATGAGCCCGGACTTCGGCGACGGACTGCAAGCGCTGCGGCTGGCCGTGGCGGCCGATGAGAGTCTGCGAACCGGCCAGGTTGTCGAGCTCGACTGAGAGCAGCGCGCGTGCGCCGGCAACACCTGCCGCTGTACCTCAGGCGCGCTTGCCGCCGGCTCGGTGGCGGTACTGGTCGGCGATCACGGCCGCGACGATGATGGCCCCTTTGACGATCTCCTGGTAATACGCGTCAATTCTCAGGAAGGTGAATCCCGAGGTCACGACGCCCAGGATCAGCGTGCCGATCACCGTGCCGGTGATCCGCCCGATGCCCCCCGAGAGAGACGCGCCACCGATCACCGCCGCCGCAATGGCATCGAGCTCGTACATCATCCCCATGCCCGCCTGACCCGACACGGCACGCGCCGAGGTGACGATTCCGGCCAATCCCGACAGCGTGCCGGCGATCGTATAGACCACGATCAGATGCCTGGCCACGTTGATACCGGAAATCCGCGCCGCCTGCGGATTTGCGCCGATGGCATAGGTGAACTTGCCGTAGCGCGTGTAACGCAGCGCGATGTGAAATACCAGTGCAGTGCCGAGAAAGATCACAACCGGAACCACGCCGCTGCCAATGGCGGCATAGGCATCGTTAAGCATGCTGACCGGCTGTCCGTGCGTATACCACTTGGCGATACCGCGGGCGCTTACCATCACACCCAGCGTCGCGATGAAGGGCGGGATGGAGGTGTAGGCAACCAGCGTGCCGTTGAGCAGACCCGCGGCGGCGCCAACCGCCAGGCCCGCGATGACCGGCACCAGGACCGGCAAATCCGTGAGCGAGGGATACACGGCCCTGACCGCCTCGGAGGATTGGGCCAGGCTCGCCGCGACCATGGCAGTCACAGCGACCACCGATCCGGAAGACAGGTCGATGCCGCCGGTGATGATCACCTGAGTCACGCCTACTGCAATGATGCCGATCACCGAGACCTGCAGGATCATGACCACCAGGCGCTGCTCGTTCAGCAGGAAGCTTTGCCTGACGAGAATCCACCCCAGCAGCTCGAAGGTCAGCGCCAAACCGATGAGCACCATCAGGATGCTCGCTGCCGGCGGAAAGCGTCGCGCGCGCCTTGCGGAGCGGGCATCGACGGTGCGCTGTGCCAGTGCCTGCGACATGCTGTGCGTTTCCGCGGTATGTGCCTAGCCCGCGGCGAGCTCCATGATCTTCACTTGATCCGCCTGCTCGCGCTCGAGGATTCCGGTCACGCGTCCCTCATGCATCACCATGATGCGGTGGCTCATGCCCAGAATCTCGGGCATCTCGGATGAGATCATCAGCACGGCCGCGCCATCGGCGACCAGACGCGCAATGAGCTGGTGGATCTCGGCTTTGGCGCCGACATCCACCCCGCGCGTCGGCTCATCGAGAATGAGAATCTTCGGGCGGGTGAGCAGCCAGCGGCCGAGCAGCACCTTCTGCTGATTGCCACCGGAGAGATTCTCGATACGCTCGTGCAGATCGGGCGTCTTGACGCCCAGCAGGCGGCTCATCGCTGCGCAGGCCTGCGTAGCGGCGCGTTTGCGGACGAACCCGCAGCGCACGAAGGCGCCCTTCAGCACCGCGATCTCCAGATTCTCGAGCACGCTGAGTCTGAGGAAGCAGCCGGTCTCCTTGCGATCTTCGGTGACGAAGGCCATGCCGCGCGACATTGCCGCCTGTGGGGAATCGAGCTTCACCTCGCAGCCCTCTATCCAAAGCTGCCCGGAGCTCGCCGCCGTGAGGCCGAACAGTGCCTCAGCCAGCTGGCTGCGGCCGGATCCGACGAGCCCGGCGATTCCGAGTATCTCCCCCGCGTGCAGGTCGAAGCTGACGTTGCGAAACTGCGGCTCGAGAGTCAGATCGCGCGCCGACAACACCACCGCGCCCGGGCGCGCCGGCGCGCCCGGGAAGATCTGCGACAGCTCGCGGCCCACCATCATGCGAATGATCTCATCGCGCGTGAGAGCGCGGGGACTTGCGCTGCCGATGTATCTGCCGTCGCGCAGCACGGATAGCTCATCCGCGATCTCGAACAGCTCCTCCATTTTGTGGGTGATGTAGAGAATGCTCTTCCCCTGCGCCTGCAGCTCGCGAATGATCGCGAACAGGTGCTCCGCGTCCCTCTCGGTCAGCGCCGAGGTCGGCTCGTCCATGATGAGCAGCTGGGACTCATGCGAGAGGGCTTTTGCGATCTCGATCATCTGGCGGCGCGCGATCGAGAGGGTGCGCACCTCGGCCTGCGGATCGACGTCGATGCGCAATCGCTCGAGCAGGGCGCGTGTCTTGCGGTGCAGCTCGCGGTGGCTGATCAGTCCGAGGGCGTTCACGGGCTCGCGCCCGATCCAGATATTCTCCGCCACGCTCATGAAGGGCATCAGGTTCAGCTCCTGATGAATCATGGCGATGCCGTTCTGCAGCGCTTGCCGTGGAGAGCTCAGGTGCACCGAACTGCCGTGCAAGTGCAGCTCGCCGGTATCCGGGGTGTAGATTCCCGCGATGATCTTCATGAGGGTCGACTTGCCGGCGCCGTTTTCGCCGATGAGAGCGTGCACCGTGCCGCGCTTGACCCGAAGCGATACGTCATCCAGGGCCACGACTCCGGGGAACGCCTTGCTGACGTTGCTGACTTCCAGGAGGCACTCAGCCGGCACGTCGGTGGCCAGGCTGCGCATGGTCAGTGCCTGCCGAGGTAATTGCTCAGATTTTCGGGCGTCACCAGCTCGAACGGCACCCACACGAAGCTTGCCACGCTCTCACCCCTGACGAGCTTCAGCGCAGTGTCGACGGCTCCGGTGCCTTGAGCAGGGGCGTTCTGAAATACGGTCGCCTTGAGATCTCCCGCTTTCATTGCAGCGAGTCCGTCGGGCGTGGCATCGATTCCCGCGACGATCGTTCGCGAGAGCAGCTTTGCCTGCTTCAGGGCCTGGATGGCGCCGATGGCCATCTCATCGTCGTTGGCTACTACCGCCTGCGGACGCAGGCCGGCGCTCAGCCAGTTCGTCATGAGGTCGGCGGCCTCGGTGCGCTTCCAGTTGGCGCTCTGCTTCTCCAGAACCCGTATGCCGTGGCATGCCGGTCGGGCAATCACGTCATAGATGTCCTGGGTTCGCTGGCGAGCGGCCTGATTCGTCAGCTCGCCGATCAGGATGACGACGTCGCCCCTGCCTTGCAGAAGCCGGCAGACCTCGGCCATCTGCAGCGTGCCGGACTGCGCGTCGTCGGAACCCACGAAGGAGACTCTGGGCGGCAACTGCCTGTCGGCGGGCCTGCGGTTCACGTACACGAGCGGTATGCCGGCGCGCACGGCGAGTCGAGTCATCTTGGGGGTCGCGTCAGTGTCGACCGGGTTGACGATGATGGCGTCCACCTTCTGCGCAATGAAATTCTGGATCTGGTTCAGCTGTCTGCCGATGTCGTTCTGGGCGTCTTCGAACTGGATCGGGACGTTCAGCTGTTGCGCCCGCGTCTTCATGCTGGCGCGGACCGCTGTCAGGAAGTTGTCATCGAACAAAGCCATGGACACGCCCAGCGTGGCCGCGTGCGCGGCTGCAGACAGCGCCGGCAGTACGCCGGCAAGCAACGCCAGAGCAATGCGCTTCATCTCCACGAAGTCTAAGCGTGAGGCAGGCAGGATGCGATAGACGCGCTACAATCCGGGCCAACGATGCACACGGCGTGACATGCACCTCACCAGACGGGCGCCTCCGTACGCGCAGGTCGCCATTGTCAGTGCCTGGTTCCTGGGGCCAATGACGGCTGCCGCGCCGCAGCCGGCACAGCCGCGGCTCGACTTCGAAGTTCAGGAAGGTCTCAACATCAACCGCTTCGTACGCGAAGGCAACGTCGCGGCGCATCTGCTGCTGCGTTCCGGCACCGACCCGCGCATCCTCATCGCTTTTCCCGCCGGTAACAGCGGCGTGGGCCTGTGGTTTGTGCACTCCGGCAGGGTGAGCTGGACGCTTCGCGCTCCCCCAGCGGCCGTGCATGACTCCGACAGCCGCGGCCGCGCGCTGTACGGCATCTCGGCGGAGGCCACCGTCGAGGGCCCGGATCTGCAGATCCGCCAGGCTGTGCTCTCGAGTATTCGCGTGCTACGTGATTATCAGTTGCTCGGGACCCAGCCGTCCGCCGTCGCAGCGGTCCCGACCGGGAACGGGCGCACGCTGACGTGGGCCCGCGACCGGCTCGACGGAGCCGCGGGGTATCGGCTGGTGCTCGAAGTCACCCATGGACAGCTGAGCGATGGACACATCCGCGCGGGCCCCGACGGCAAGATCGCTTTACGCATCACGGGCCTCACCGGCGAGGCGCCCCTCACGCCGCTGTTCGGCCGCGAGCTGCTGAACGACTCGGCTGCATCCGACCCCGCGACTCGTGACACGCTCACGTTTCTGACCTATCGGGAAAAGCTGCTCGCCGGCTCGTGGCGCTTCGACACTTACTTCGGGCGGGACACCCTGATGGCGGTGCGCCTGCTGATGCCCGTTCTCAGCGCGACGGCAGTCGAGGCTGGACTGTCCTCGGTGCTCGCGCGGCTGTCGGTGCAAGGAGAGGTTGCGCACGAGGAGGACATCGGCGAGCGCGCGGTGCTGGATCACCTGCAAAGCGATGGCTCGCGCTCTGCGGCGCCGGTGTTCGACTACAAGATGATCGACGGCAACTATCTGCTCGCCCCGGTGGCGAGCGCCTGGCTGGTTCACGATGAGCGCGCGCGGGGACGGGCCGCCGCGTTCCTGGCCGCAGCCGCCGGGGACCTAAGCGAGCGCCGCGGCACCCGCGGCGCGGCGTTGGTCGACAACCTGCGGTTCGTGCTGCAGAGCGCCGCGGCGTTCGCCGCACACCCGGACGCGGCGCATCTCGTCGGGCTGAAGCCCGGGATCTCGGTGGGTGAATGGCGCGACAGCGAGGACGGTATCGGGCGAGGCCGATATCCCTACGACGTCGATGCGGTGCTGGTGCCGGCGGCGCTGGAGGCCGCGGTGCAGCTCAATGACAGTGGTCTGCTGTCACCGTATCTGAACGCGGCTGATCGTGCCCTGTTCAGTGGCGCATCACAGATGGCGCGTGTCTGGCGCACGCAGGCGCCGCAACTGTTCGAAGTTGTCATAGCTCGCCAGGCGGCCGGCCACGCCATCGAGACCTATGCCGCCTCGCAGGCCATTGCGGCACAGCCGGGCCTCGCAGCGTTGGGCCCCGATGATTTGCACTTTCATGCGATCGCGCTCGATGCCTCGGGAACCCCGATCCCGGTCATGCACTCGGATGAGGGGTTTGCGCTGTTATTCGCGGAACCGGAGGCGGAACGCGTCGACCACGCCGTCACCGCGCTGATGCGCCCGTTTCCCGCCGGCCTGATGACCGAGGCGGGCATGCTGGTCGCCAATCCCGCATTCTGCGCACCGTCGTTGCAGGCGCGATTCACCCGCAACGCTTACCACGGCACCGTCGTATGGTCGTGGCAGCAGGCGCTGTTCGCCGCGGGGCTGGAGCGGCAACTGCAGCGCCGCGATCTTGCGCCCGGCGTGCGCAGTCACCTCCTCGAGGCGCAGCAGGTTCTGTGGTCGGCCATCAGCGCGACCCGCTCCATGAACAATTCCGAATTGTGGTCGTGGTCGTTCGACGCCGGCCACTATCGGGTGGCGCCATTCGGGGCCGCCGCCGCGGACGCAGACGAGTCCAACGCAGCGCAGCTGTGGAGCACGGTGTACCTGGCCGTGAAGCCACCGCACGTGGCGGTGAACGCAGCAGCCGGTGCGCGATGAGGGCCGCTCGCGCTCTGTTGCCCCTTCTCCTGGTTGCCGCCGCTACCGCCCGGGGCGAGACCGATTCGAGCTTCCGCCTGAGCGCCGGGCTCGAGGATCTGCCCGCCTATTTTCCGGCTTATCTCGCCAATGGTTACATCTCGACCCTGAGTGACCCGCGGGGCACCGAAGCTACGCGGTCCTACCTGGTCGGGCTCATGGACTACGCTGCGGGAGATATCTCGCGCCCGGCGGCCGTTCCCGGGTGGACCGAGATCGACTTCAGCGCGGGTCCGGCCGGACCCGGTCAGGCGTGGCTCAACAGAGCGCCGCTGAACGAGCGTCATTTCAGGGACTACCGGCAGACCCTCGATCTGCATGAGGCCACGTTGACGACGAGCTACCGCTACCTCGATCGCGGCCGCGATACCGCGGTCGAGGTTACCACCCTGGTCAGTCAGGCATCCCCGCATCTGGCGGCGACTCGTCTCAGGATCACGCCGGATTACGACGGCGTCGTGCAGTTGTCGTTTGCGCTGACGCTGTGGGCGCCCCACGCTCCGCGATTTCCGCTCGCCCAGATGAGCGGCCCCGAGATGGAGGAGGCCGTCGCGGCCAATGGTTTGTCGCTCGAGCCGCGCGCGCCGGCTACGTCCGACCGCGAGGCGCTCTGGTACCCCGGCTACACCGAAGTGCGCGCGAGCGAGGGCGATAGCGGCTCGCTGTCGTTGTGGCTCGACGGGCAGGCGGAGCAGGGGTTGCCGATGGCCATGGCCGCCGCAGTAGCCCTGCCCGAGGGGGTGCCGCCGGAGACGGTAACCCTCCATCGTGACCGCTATCGGCTCGCCCTCGATGTCAGCTTGAAGGTCGAGCGGGGCCGGACGTATGTCTTTACCAAGTACGTCGCCGCCTCGCGCGCCGGGTGGGGCGGCAACGCAACTGATGATCTCGCTCTGGCCCGGGAGGCCCGCGACCGCGGGTTCGTTCGCCTGCTGGACGAGCATCGCGCGGCCTGGGGTGCGCTGTGGCAGTCGGACATCCTGATCGAGGGGGATGCGAAGGCTCAGCAGGTTGCTCACTCGGAGCTGTACTACCTGCTGGCGAGCGCGACGGCGGATACGGCGTGGTCGCCCGGCCCCTGCGGGCTCACTCTGTGTTACGCGGGTCATGTGTTCTGGGACGCCGACACGTGGATATTTCCGGCGTTGCTGCTGCTGCATCCCGAGCGTGCAAGACCCATGGTCGGGTTCCGTGAGCGCACCCTGGATGCGGCACGGCAACGGGCGCGGCAGCGCGGTTTTGACGGAGCCATGTACCCCTGGGAATCAGACCCGGAGAACGGCAGCGAACAGACCCCGCACTCTGCCTACGTCCTGGGAGAGACCGAGATTCACGTGAACGCGGATGTCGCGATCGCGCAGTGGCAATATTATCTGGCCACACACGACCGCGACTGGTTGCGAGCGCACGGCTGGCCGGTGATCCGCGAGGTGGCCCGCTTCTGGGCCAGCCGCGCCACCTATGATGCGCGCGGGCATCGCTACGAGATCACGCATGTCAATTCCGTTGCCGAGTCGAGCACCGACATTCCGAACGATACATTCACCAATGTATCGGCCGCCAAGGCCCTGAGTATCGCCACCGCCGCGTCGAGCGTGCTCGGTGAACGCCCCGATCCGCTCTGGAGCCGCATCGCCCGGGGGCTGTATATCCCGCTCGCCCCGGGCGGCCAGCATCACCTGGCCTTCGACCCCTCCGTGGTCATGCGCCGCGAAGACTTCGGCGGCGGCCCGATCGCACTGTTATTCCTGCCGTCGCTGGACCTCGCCATGAGTGCGGAGTTGCGGCGCAATGATTACGAATTCGGCATTCGCCCGGCTCCGCTGGAGCGGGTCGGTGCAGGCAGCATGAACATGGGACCGCGGTCCATCGCCGCGGTCACGATCGGTGACGCGGCCGATGCCGCGGCCTGGTTCGCCACCAATTTCACGGGCGGCACGCTCAAGCCGCCCTTCAACGTGCGCACGGAGACGGCCGGCAACAATGTCGGGTATTTTCTTACGGGCTCCGGGGGATACTTGCAGAACCTCATCTACGGCTTCAGCGGACTGCGCATCCGCGAGCCGGGGCTCGTCGAAGCGTATGCGCCGGTTCTGCCGCCCAGCTGGACTTCGCTGACGTTGCGCAACCTGAGCTTCCGCGGTCAGCGCCTGGATATCCGTATCGCGCGCGATGCCGCCGGCGTGGTGCGCTTGAGGCGCCAGGTGCATTAAGGCGCTTGCGCCGGACGATAGTCTGGCTATGCGATGATTGCTCGTCGGGGCTGTCCTGGTCTCCCATGCCGAGAATGCAAAGCACGCGAAGCCGGCGCCTGGCGTGCCGCACCCTCGTTTATTCGTCGGCGATCCTAGCCGGCTTTTGCATGATGCGTGTGGCGCACGCGTACGACTCGCGTAGCGCAGGAGGAGAACTGGCCAGTGCTGACACGGCGATCGCCGTGGAAGCCGGCGAACAGGCACCGCGACTGGCCACGCTCAGGCTCCGCGGCGCAATGGCCTGGAAAAATCGGGCCGCGGAAGCGCCGCCCGATCACATCGAGGTGCGCGGCGCCGCGCAGCCCCTGGTGTGGCGCTTGGATCGCGCTGCGAGCCGCTTCGACTCAAAGCAGATTGAGCTGGTGTACGCCACCGAATCGCCACGGCTCAACCTGATGTGGCGCTGGTGCGTGCGTGCCGGACATGGCCCGATTGAACACACTGTCTTGATCCAGAACTTGAGCAACGAAACGGTATGGTTGCCGCTACAGCCCAGCCTTCGTTTTGACTGGATGATCGATCCGCAAGCCCCTCTGGAGCGCTTGTGGGTGGAAAAGGGCGCCGACTCGCCCTCCGCTCAGGGCACGCACCTCGACGCGCTGCGCGACGCCGATGCCTGGGAAGGAACCTCCAGCACCTACGCTCGCCCCATCGCCAACCAAGCGCGCGAGATGATTCCCTATCTTCTGGTCGATGAGCCTGATGGTGCTCGGCGCGGCTGGTATGTTGGCATTGAGTTCAGCGGGCGCACGCGGATCGCGCTGCAGCGTGACGGTGCCTCACTGCGCGGCGAGGCAGGTCTCAATCCCGTGCCGGGTCCGTACCGAACCCGCTTGTTGCCCGGCGCTACTTTTGCCACGCCGACGATATTCATTGGCGCGTTCCGAGGCGGAGCGGATGGCGCCGGCAATATCCTGCGCCGGTGGGTGCGCGAAGTGCTCAACAATCCGCGCACGCTTAGCGACCCGTCGTACCCGCTGATGGTGAACAACAGCTGGGGCAGTGCCATGGCGGTGGACGAAACTCTGGCCCGGCGCATGATCGTGGATTCGGCGCAGCTCGGACTGGAGATGTTTCATCTGGATGCGGGCTGGTTTCGCGGTGTCGGTGACTGGCGCGCGGATCCGGCAAAGTTTCCGCACGGCATCGCGAGTGTCGCCGACTTCGCCCACCGGCACGGGCTCAGGTTTGGTCTGTGGATCGACTGGACGCAGGCCGGCACGTCGAATCAGCCTGGCGCGCTCAATGCTTACGATCCCGCCAGACGTGACTGGCTGATCGCCGATCCGCCGGCCGGCTGGAAGCACAGCGAACCCTTCAAGGGCATCACGATCGATCTGGGTGTGCCTGCAGCCGAGGCGTGGGCGGAAAACGAGCTCGAACGCATCGTGAGCGATTATCACCTCGATATGCTCGAGCACGACGGCTACCTGGTGGCACAAGGCAGCTCACGCGGTGACCACCCTGTCGGACCGCCGGAAGCGTCGAATCAGCGCGTCTACGAGGATTCGGGCTTTCTGTGGGTCGAGGGTTCCAATTCGACCGATGTCAGCTATCACGCCACGCGTGCGTACTACCAGATCTACGAGCGGCTGCGGGCGCGTCATCCGCAGCTGCTGCTCGAACTGTGCAACGACGGTGGTCGCATGGTGGATTTCGGCAGCGCGGCTCACGGGGACTATTTCTCCATCACCGATACTTATGATCCGCTTGCCAACCGGCGCGCCTTCTACGACGCGAGCTATGTGTTGCCGCCGGCGATGCTGGAAAGCTACGTGGCAGAGTGGCCGGCGCAGCACAACGAGAATTTTCGCTACCAGCTGCGCAGCGGCATGCTCGGCTGGTTTTCGCTGATGCTCGACAGCAGCCGTTGGAGTGCACGGCAGCGCGCCGATGCGCGCGTGCAGTTTGCGCTCTACAAGTCGGCGCTACGGCCGCTGATCCGCGCGGCGGATTTGTATCACGTGTCACAGCGCCCCGACGGCATGCATTGGGACGGTATCGAATACTACTCGGCCCGGCTCGGTCGCGGCGTGCTGTACGCGTTCCGTGGCTCCGCGCCTGATCAGCCTGCACATCGATTTCGTCTGCGCGGACTCACTCCCGGGCGCCGCTACGCGCTCAAGTTCCAGGACCAGGGTGCGGCCGCCGACCGCGTGCAGACCGGCGAGGTGCTGATGCAGCAGGGTATTGCGGTGACACTGAGGCGGCCCCTCTCTTCAGAGCTGGTTTTCTTCGCGCTGGTAGATTCCGGCGACACCCGGCCCGGGGTCATCACACGCTCGCCCGGCATGTAGCACCGCGGCGTCGCTGGGGCGGATCCAGTTGCTAAAGCTCAGCCGATGCAGGCTCCGCGCGCTGCCGAGCCTCGTTGCAAATTCGCAACAAGGCTTGTTAATGCTAATCATTCGAATTAGAGTTTGCCGCGAGGTGCCAAGGCGCGCGACGCGCCTACGTCCGGTGACGGTCGGGGGAGGACGTAGAGCCCAAGCAGCCGGCACTCCTTAATTACGGCCACTTGCAGGTCCGATTCGCTTTATCCACCAGTATTCGGGGAGGGGGATCTCCATGAGAGTGAAAAGCAACAAAGCGCTCCGCAGGAACGCCCGGTTGGCTCGACGAGCGCCTAGTTCACCCGTAGTTGCGTTACCCGCGGCTACATCATTCCCGCGACGGCCGTGGCTGCGAGTCGGCGCCGCAAATGGTGTTGCCGCCGCGGTGGCCGGGATCCTGTGGGGGACGGGTGGCACGGCCTACGCGCAGGAGGCGGCGCCTGCGGAGCCTGCGGGGGCACTGCAGGAAGTCGTGGTCACTGCCACGGCTCAAGCCGTAAAGAAGCTGGACGCCAGCTACAACATCGTGTCGGCGTCTCTCCAGGATATTCAAATGGCGAATCCTGGTAGTGTGTCCGACGTTTACAAGCTCTCGCCAGGCGTTTGGCCGGAAAACTCCGGCGGACAGACCGGCGTCAATATCGACGTCGCCGGGTTTCCCAACGGCGGCGGCGATTCTCCGTATTTCACGACCATGCTCCAGGGTTCGCCCGTCTACGGTTCCCCGTTCCTGTCCTTCATGGATAACAGCTCCTTTGTACGCATGGACGACACCGTCGAGCGCATCGAGATTGTCCAGGGCGGAACCAGCGCAATCTTCGGCCCGGGTCAGGAGGGTGCGACCGCAAACTTCATCTTGAGGACCGGCAAGGAGAAGCGCGAAGGGTCGCTCGGCGTCACCTACGGAAACGAGGGATTGTATCGGGTGGATCTGTTCCAGGGTGGCAAGCTGGCTGAGGGATGGTACGGCAGCATCGGCGGCTTTTACCGAACCTCCGAGGGTGTGCGAGACCCGCAGTATCTATCTGATATCGGCGGGCAGCTGACCGCCACGTTAAAGCACGATCTGGACAATGGGTCGGTCATGTTCTGGGCCAGAACCCTGCACGACAAGAATCAATGGGTCGCCGATTTTCCTTACGTCGTTTTCGGCGGCTCGAATCATGTGTATCCCGGTTTCGATCAGCTCAACTCCACCTACAACAGCAAGCAACTGCAGAATTTTCTGGTACCCAATCCAGCCTGCAATTGCTTTGAGAACGACGATATCAGCTCTGGTCGTGGCGCTGACCTGAGCTTTTTCGGTTCAAGTCTGAACGAGGCATTCGGCAACGGCTGGTCGATCAGCAACAGCTTCATATTTGACGGCGGGTACCTGAATACGCACGCGATGATCAACAACGGTAACCCCCAGGCGCTGTCGGCCTTCATCGCGGGGATGCCTGCGTGCACCCCGACACAAGGGCCTCCATGTTTGCCGGCCCCACTGACGCCGGCCGCTGTCCAGGCCACCTTTGCAGCTGGTCAGGTAGTGAATCCCAATCAAAGCATCGTCACGCAGCAAGTCTGGCTCGTGCAGAAGAAGCTCATGAGCATCGGCGATGAGTTCCGCGTGATCAAGGACTTCGGCAACGGCAATAATTTGACCCTGGGTGTATATGTAAACCACTACACGATGAACGATAACTGGTCGCTGGGCTCGAATGCACTGATCACCAATCAGCCGAACGCAAGTGCGGTCATCTTGACTGGCAACGCAGGTGGAAATACCTACCACGTGACCAGTTCACAGGGCATCGTGAATGCCAACGGGGGCTACCAGATCCTTCAGGACGGCGACGCCACGCAAGTTGCCACCTATATTTCCGACTCATGGAAGATCGATCGCTGGCTGCTGGACGCTTCGGTTCGTCTCGCTCACATCAGCCTGAGTCAGGAGACGAGCAACCTGTCGCCGGTCCAGATGGGGACGCAGTTCGATCTGTGGGACATCGGAGTCGAATTGCCCAACGGCACGTACTCGCACGGCCACTCAAACAACACGATGCCAACGTTCTCAGGGGGCGCCAACTACGAGTTTAATGACAACATGAGCGTCTACGGGCGCGTCAACAACGGCCATTCTTTCGACGTCTTCGACGATGTCCGCTGCCAAGTCTATAACGGCTCAAACAGTTGCCCCAGTCGAGTGCCAATGTCGAGCGTGCAGAACTACGAGGGGGGGTTCAAGGTTCAGAATCGCTGGACGTACATCGACGCATCGGTTTACGACAAGGAGTTCCAGGGGTTGGCGTATACGCCCACTGACATCAATCGCGCGCCGATCGGCCCGACTACCACCTATGGGTCGACCGCCAGGGGACTGCGGGTCGTCGGCAGCGTGAATCCCTTCGCGACCAGTGATAACCAACCTCTGAGCGCCTTCAAGATCACGGTTAACGGCATTTACGAAAAAGCTCACTACAAGGACTTCCTGGGTTGCTTCGTGTACACGGATATCAACAACAACACGATCTGTGGCACCATCAATGGCGTACAGCTCGCGCGTCTGCCGAAGTTTCAGTACCGGCTGACACCGAGTGACACGCAGACGATGAGCTGGGGCACGTTGACCGAGCAGCTGACCTACGAGCACATCGGTCAACACTATCAAGACGGCACGGGCTTGAATCCGCTGGGCAGCTATTACGACCTGGCAGCAGGCATCGATGCCAAGGTCGGGGAGAGCTGGGAGTTCCGGCTGCTCGGCTCAAATCTGACCAACCAGATCGGTTTGACCGAGGGTAATGCCCGATTTGGAGGGAACGCCGTACAAAACAGCGTGGGTTTTGGCCGGTCGATCCTTGGGCGCGAAGTCAACTTGACGGTCAAGTACACCTACTAGCGAAGTAGCACGACGGAAACTCTCTCCCCTCGCGGCGACGCGAGGGGAGACTCTGATTCTCCAGTTCGGCCTCAAGGTCGCGACGCGCCACACCGAAGTCGACGTTCAGATCGCGTAATAGGGTTCGGCGCGGGGCGAGACTGGACGCAAGGGCGCCGGCCTGGTGGACTTGATCAAATGGCCGCGATGACTCCCGCGCTCCTCGACGCCATGCGGCGCATCAATGACCTGCTGCGGGTCGGAAGTTATCGCGCCGCCCACGACCAGCTCGAGACGATCCTCGCCGCCAACCCGGGCTTCGTGGAAGCACTGCGGCTGCTGGCCGGCACCAAGCAGGCATTGGGCGATGCGGCGGCGGCGGAAGAGCTCCTGCGCCGGGCACTCACGCTGGAGCCAAACTGGACGCCCACGCTTGCGACTCTGGGCGAGCTGTTGCTGGGCACCGGTCGCGCCGGTGAAGCCGAGGCCCTCCTGCAGCGCGCGGTGGCGGGCTCGCCGCCCCATCCGCGCGCGGCGCTGCTGCTCGCCCGTTACTACAACGACACGGGCCGCCCGGATCGGGCGCTCGCGATGGCCGCCCCCGTGTGCCTCAGCGGCAAGGCCGACGCGGAATTGGCGGCGCAGCACATCAGTGCGCTCGTCGCATTGGGCCGTCAGGAGGAAGCGGTCGCCGGATACCGCAGTCTCGTCGCCGCAGCGCCGGAGCATCTTGCGGCCGCTCATGCGCTGGCGATTGCCCTGAATGTGACGGGGCGGCATGAGGAAGCCGAGCGCCTTGCACAGCACACCCTGGCGCGCGGACACAAGACGGCGGCGCTATACAACACCTACGCCCGCAGCCTGATCGCGCAGGGCGCCTTCGACCGCGGCGAGGCGGCGTTGCGCGACTGCCTGCAGCTCGAGCCACGTCTCATCGAGGCGCAAAACAGTCTGGCGCAATTGGTATGGATGCGTACCGGGGACCTCGCGCAGGCAACCGTGGCGCTCGATCGGGCGTTGCAAGCCTTCGCCCACGACGAGGCCCTGTGGGCGGCAAAGGCCGCCATCTTGCAGGGTGCCGGGGACGCGCGCGCCGCCTACGCCTGCCTGGCTGAGTGGGCCGCCCGCCCGCAGGCTCCGCCGACGCTGCTGGTGCGCGCCGCTCTCGCGGCGCTGGAATTCGATCCCGGGACCGCGCTCACTCTGGCCGAGCGGGCGTTGCGCCGGGTGCCGGCCAATGCCGCCGCACGCAGCGTGGTGGCTGCCGCCCAGCTCGGCATCGGCGACGCCCGCGGCGCTCTGACCCACTGCGAGACGTTGCTGGCCGGCGCCCCCGATGACCAGTACCTCATTGCGCTGCAGACGACCGCCTGGCGGCTGCTCGGCGATGAGCGCTATGCACGGCTCTGCGACTACCGGGAGCTGGTGGTGCCACAGCAGCTCGAGGCGCCGCCGCAGTGGCCGGATATGGTCAGCTTTCTTGCCGACCTCCGGGTCAGCCTCAACCGCCTGCACAACCCGCACGGCCACGCGCTGCTGTTTCAATCGCTGCGCCATGGCACGGAAACGACTCAGGATCTGTCGCGAAGCGCCGATTCGGTCATTCGAGCGCTGTTCAGCACCTTTGCAGCGCCCATCCGCCGTTACCTCGAGCATGTCGGCCACGGCTCCGATCCGCTGCGCCGCCGCAACGACGGCCGTTGGCGTTTCAACGGCAGTTGGTCGGTCCGTCTGCACACATCGGGCTTTCACACCAACCACGTCCATCCGCGCGGCTGGATCTCCTCGGCCTGCTACATCGAGCTACCCGACGGCATGAGCGATGCGCAAACCCAGGACGGCATTCTCACCTTCGGCGAGCCGGGCATCGCAACTACCCCGACGCTCGCCGCCGAATACTCGGTACGCCCCAGCGTCGGCCTGCTGGTGCTGTTTCCATCGTATTTCTGGCACGGGACCGTGCCGTTTCGCAGCCACCAGGCCCGCCTCAGCGTCGCGTTCGATGCCGTACCTGACCGCTAGCTAGCGCCAGCGCTAGCCGTTCGGCGCCGGTGAGGTCTGGACTCCCACGCAGGCCAATGTCTACCATTGTTGAATGAAAGCCAGTAGTCGCGCCGTCTGGATTTTGTTCCTGCTGCCAGCTGCGGCTCTC
>Ga0137412_10000014_pt1 | contig 80693 bp, 67 predicted proteins | sample CZODoug2_1_16fun_FD_122160 | JGI IMG/M metagenome (GOLD analysis project Ga0137412, IMG submission 122160) | Vadose zone soil fungal communities from Angelo Coast Range Reserve, California, USA - CZODoug2_1_16fungal (Hybrid Assembly) | ecosystem: Environmental > Terrestrial > Soil > Vadose zone...
AGCATGATCCGGAAAAGTGTGTAGCGGTTTTCCCTCGCGACAAACGCAACGCGTTTGCGCGGAGATCATGCTCAATCAAAAACCCAGAGCGTTTTCCAGCGAAGTGGCCCCGGTTCGCGTCAAGAAAACGCGTCAAAACAAAAAGCTAGCTTCATCGCAATCAGGAAGAGAAATCCCGCGGCGTCAGCTCGAGATCGAGCACCTTCCATTCGCCATAGCGATCGGCCGGCAGCATCGTATAGGGCTGGCAGGCCTTCAGCGCATCGATGGCACTGTGCAGCAGGTCGAACGCCCTCGGATTGGCGCTGCCTCCGCCAACCAGCGGATCGGCGGCAAGCCGGCCGTCGACCGTCATCAGCAGGCGAAGCTTGACCATGAGATTGTCCGACGGCGCGACAGTGGCCGGCAGCTTCGCGCAGGTCTTGAGGTGGCGGCGAAACTCCCCGATCAGGCTGGAGGAGATATCGGCGGCGGTCGAGTCCGTGGCGTCGAAATCATCGCTCGCTTTGTTGCCGGAACTTGGTACCGCAGGCGGCAGCCCCTCAGGCAGGCCGAGCATGACGTGATATTTGACGGTGACATCGGGCTCGGCCGGCGTATAGCCGAGCGCGGGAGATGCCGGCGGCGCGGCCGATTGCGATGGCTGGGGCTTGGCCTCCTGGCGACCGGGACGTGCGGTCTGCTGTTGCGGCGGCGGGTCCTGAGCCTGCGGTGCCGCCTGAGGCAACGCAGCCGGCTTGGCCGTTTCCTGCTTGGTTGCTTCCTGCTTGGTCCATTGCGCGAGATCGAGGGACGGCGTCGGCTTTGGCTCAGGCTTGGGCTCAGGCGTCGGCTCGGGCTGCGGCTCCGGCTTTTTCGCCACCTCTTCCGGCGTGACAAGATCGACCGCGATCGGTTCCGTCGTCACCGCGCCGAACGGCCGCACCTCGCTGAACAGAATGACCAGCGCCAGCACCAGCAGATGAACGATCGCCGATACCGTAGCGCCCTGCGGCACGAATTGGCGAACTTCCATCATATCGATCGGTACTGGATGCCGCGCGCTCATCATGGCGCTTCCAGCATAGCGCTTTCCAGCGCGCTCGACAGCACTCCGGATCAATAATGCAGGTAAGAAAAAAGTGTCAGGGCCTCAGCGCGGATTGGTCGGCCCGAGGGGCTTCGCGGGAAGCCCCGCGCGTGCCATCAATCCCATTTCGGCGCAAAGCCGAAATCGGTGAGACGGCTCTTCGCGCTGCCGAGCGCGAAGATCTGGCCCATCTCTTCATCGGACAATACGAAATCGAAGATATCGATATTTTCCGACAGCCGTTCGATGCGCGAGGTGCGCGGGATCGCGCAAACATTCTGCTGCACCAGCCAGCGCAGACAAATCTGGGCCGGCGTCTTGCCGTGCGCACGGCCGATCTCTTTCAACGTCTCGTCGTTCTTGATCCTGCCTTTCGCGACCGGACTATAGGCGACCAGCGCCATGTCGTTGCGCTCGCAGGCCTCACGGACCTTGGCCTGGTCGAGATAGGGATGATATTCGACCTGATCGCACACCAGCGGCTCCGGACAGAGCTTCGTCGCGTCCTCGATCAGCGCCACGGTGAAATTCGAAACGCCGATATGCCTGGCCAGGCCGAGCTGCTTGGCATGGGCCAGCGCGCCCAAGGTCTCGGCAAGCGGCACGTGCGGATTAGGCCAGTGCAGCAGCAAGAGGTCGACGTGGGGCATGCGCAGCTTCACCAGGCTTTCCTTGGCGGAGCGTTCGAGCTCATGCGGGGTGAAATGCGTGGTCCAGATCTTGGTCGTCACGAACAATTCGTCGCGCCTGACCCCGGAGGCGCGCAGGCCCTCGCCGACCTCGCGTTCATTCTCATAGACCTGCGCCGTATCGATATGGCGATAGCCGAGCTTGAGCGCCTGCTCGACGATGCGCGCGCAGGTTCGCTCACGCAATTCCCAGGTGCCCAGCCCGATCGCGGGGATCTTTGCGCCATTGGCCTCGACGAACAGCATAAGCGGCACTCTCACGGACTATGCCCATTATGTGCCGCCGCCGGCGCGCTGCCAACGGAGATAGCAAATGAGCCCTAATTTTCAGTCAGTTTTTGTTCTCGGCCAACGGTTGTCTTCCGCCGATTATTCGCGTCAAGTCGCGACGCGGCATGTCTGCGCCAGGTCACTATGCTAAAGTCTTGGCGAGCGCGGCGAACACCGTGTCGGGCGCATGCGCGATGACGGCAAGCAGCGCGCGGGCCGGGCCGCGCGGCGCGCGCTTGCCCTGCTCCCAATTCCGGATGGTCTCGACCGGCACGCCAAGCCTCGCCGCGAATTCCTGCTGGGTCAGGCGCGCGCGGCGGCGCAGGTCGCGCACCTCCGGGATTCCGCCCTCCAGTGCCACGGCATCGGAATGATCCACCGAATGATTCTCCGGATGGTCTTTGGGCGCGAGCGGAACCTCCTGCCCGTCCCGCAGTTCGACGATCCGTCCATCGGCTTTGAGCCGGAAGCGCTGCATGTTCGATCCTCTCGGCAAGGATCATCGTCGAAGCCCGTTAAGGCCCAATTAACGATAAAAACCCTTGTGCCAAAAAGCTAATTCAGCCCGAACCACAATGTAGCGATGCCGAGAAAGGAAAAGAAACCGACCACGTCGGTCACCGTCGTGACGAAGGTGCCCGAGGCCACCGCGGGATCGGCCTGCACCCGCTCCAACAGGATCGGGATGAGGATGCCGCCAAGCGCACCGGCCACGAGATTGCAGATGATCGCAAGCCCGATCACGACGCCGAGACCGGGGATATGAAACCACGCCACCGCCGCGATCCCGGTGATGACGGCAAAGGCGATGCCGTTGACGAGGCCGACCAGGCTTTCGCGGATCACGACGCGAAACGCGTTGTTGGAGCCGAGCTCGCGGGTCGCCAGCGCCCGCACCGCGACCGTCATGGTCTGGGTCGCCGCATTGCCGCCCTGGCTTGCGACGATCGGCGCCAGCACCGCCAGCGCCACCATCTTCTCCAACTGCCCCTCGAACAGGCCGAGCACCGAGGATGCCAGAAAGGCGGTCGCGAGATTGACGAGCAGCCAGTTGAAGCGGGCCTTGGCGATGGTCCAGACATTGTCGGACAATTGTTCGTCGCTGGTGACGCCGCCGAGCGCCTTGATCTCTTCGTCCGCCTCTTCCTCGATCACATCGACGACGTCGTCGATGGTAATGACCCCGACCAGCCGGTCGGCGGTATCGACCACGGGCGCTGCGACCAGATTGTACTTGCCGAACAGCCGCGCCACCTCTTCCAGGTCGTCGGTGACGGCCACCCTGCGGCGCTCCTCATCGATGAGATCGGCGAGCGGCACCGGCCGGCGCGAGCGCAGCAGCAGATCCAGCGGCAGCGCGCCCTTCCAGCGTTGCGCGCCGTCGACCGCGTAGATTTCATAGAACCGGTCCGGCAGGTCGGGCGTCTCGCGCATGTAGTCCATCGCCTGGCCCACGGTCCAGTCCGGCGGCACCTTGATGAATTCGGTCTGCATCCGCCGGCCGGCGGAATTTTCCGGGTATTCGAGGCTGCGTTCGAGCGCGTCGCGTTCGGACGGCGGCAGCTTTTCGAGGATTTCTTCCTGGTCCTCCTCGTCCAGCGCCTCCAGCAGTTCGACGGCATCATCGGATTCCAGTTCGCGAACGCCCTCCGCGACGGTCTCCGGCTCGAGCTCTTCGAGGATTTCCTCGCGGACGGTATCATCGACCTCGTTGAGCGCCGAGAAGTCGAAATCGGTACCAGTGAGTTCCACCAGCCTGACGCGATCGTCCTGCTCGAGCGCTGCGATCAGATCGCCGAGATCGGCCTCGTGAAGCTCCGCCACCACCGCACGCAGAAACGGCGCGTCGTCAGCCGCGATGGCGCGCGCAATATTATCGACGAATTCTCGGCGAATTTCACCGCCATCGTCGCGCATCGGAAGGCGCTCGAGCACCGACTTTTCGGCTACGTCTACATCTTCGGCCATGACGCGCCTCGCCGGTTTGACAGAATGATCCGATTGGTCTGAGCTAGGCCGCTTTTCACGTTCGCATTACCTTGCGCATCGCCTTGCGGCAGCCTTTGGTTGCGAATACTACAAAACAGCGGGAACCTAATGCTTCACGCATTACCCAATAGGCAACACCAAGCGCAATGCCAAATTTGCGATGGCGACAACCGCTCCGCAGACTGATCGAGGCGCCCGGCGCGGCGCTGGTCATCCTGCTTGTTTGGACCCTGCTTGTATGGACCGTGCCGGCAGCGGCCGCCGACTGTCCGCGCGAGGGCACGCTCGGCACCTCGCGCACGATGAGCGTCGACGCGGTGAGCTTCCCGCGGGTCGGCCTGAAAAGCTTTGCGCAGACCCTGCCGCTCAGGGACCACGAAGTGGTGCTGACCTTCGATGACGGCCCATGGCCGCCGACCACGCCGAAGGTGCTTGCGGCATTGGCGGAGCAATGCGTGCACGCGACCTTCTTCCTGATCGGAAAGCCCGCATCCGAACATCCCGACCTGGTGCGGAGGATCGCGGCCGAAGGACATACGATCGGACATCATACGTGGTTGCACCGCAGCCTGGCGCAGATCAAGCCGAGCGAAACGGCCGAAGAGATCGACCATGGCATCCTGGCGGTGGAAATGGCGCTTCACGAGCACGCGACCACAGACCCCTCCACGCCGTTCTTTCGCTTTCCCGGTTTCGAATCGACGCCTGAGACGCTCGATTTCCTGCAATCGCGCGGCATTGTCGTGTTCGGCGCCGACCTCTGGGCCAGCGACTGGAACCCGATGACGCCAAAGCAGGAATTGAAGCTGTTGACCGACCGGCTCAACGTCGCACGGAAGGGAATTATCCTGCTGCACGATCCGAAGGCCCATACCGCCGCGATGCTGCCGGCTTTTCTGCGCTATCTGCGTGACAACGGCTATCACGTCGTGCATCTGGTGCCGACCGGACCGGCCGTTGACTTTGACGGCGTCCCCTGATCAGAACATGGCCGGAGTCCTGACGATTAATGCCGCGTTCATGACGCGACGGCTAATCATCATGATTGATGGCGATCGAGTTCTTGACGATCAAGTTCTTGACGGTCGAGTAGAATACGGGTTGGTGCGGTATGGTCGGTAGTCGTTTGGCTGGCATCCGAATTGCGTGTTGGATGGTCGTCTGCCTGGGACTTCTCGCCTGCTCCATCCCGCGCGCCGTCTCCGCCGAAGATTGTCCCGGCCATCCCGACGCGCTCGGCACCTCGCGAACCCTGGTGGTCGATCCGCTCGAACATCCACGCGTCGGCGTCATGCAATATCCGCAGACCCTGCCGCTCAGGGACCACGAGGTGGTGCTGACCTTCGACGACGGGCCGCTGCCGAGGAACAGCAATCAGGTTCTGCAGATCCTCGCCGATCAATGCGTCAAGGCGACCTTTTTCATCATCGGCCAGCAGGCGCTGGCCAGCCCGGAAGGCGTTCGCAAATACGTCGCCGCCGGCCATTCGATCGGCTCTCACAGCCAGCACCATCCGCTGACCTTCAACAAGATGACGACCGAGCAGGCCAAGCAGGAGATCGACGCGGGGATCGCATCGATTACGGCGGCGCTCAGCGACCCCGCGCAGCTTGCGCCGTTCTTGCGGATTCCGGGCCTGCTTCGCGCCGACCCCGCCGAGCAGTACGCGGCCTCGCAGGGCCTGATGCTCTGGAGCGCCGATTTTCTGGCTGACGACTGGCACCACATTTCGCCGTCACGAGTCTACGACCTCGCGATCAAGCGGCTGGAAGCAAGGGGCAAAGGTATCTTGTTGCTGCACGACATCCAGGCGCGCACCGTGGCGGCGCTGCCGCGGATCTTGCATGAGCTGAAGGTGCGCGGCTATCACATCGTTCATGTTGTACCAGCTACGCCCGAACGGCCGGCGACACCCACCGAGCCCGAGCAGTGGCTGACGCATCCAACTCCCGAGGCGGTGGCAGCCTTGCGCTGGCCGAAGATTCCCACATTCGTGCTTGCCGAAGCCGTCCCGTTGCCCGCGCCTGCGCTCTCCGATTTCAACTCGCCGGATGGCGGCCTGCTGCTGTCAGCCGAACCGTTCGACCGGGCCAAGCTGCATGGCGCCGCGACGCCGCGCGAGGCACCCTGGCCTCATCTGGCGGCACCGCCGCCGGCAAACAACATCGCGATGCTGCCGGTGCCGGCTGCGAGCCTCTTCACATTGCCGAACGAGGTGACCGCGTTGCGGCAGCCGTCCCCTGGCCATTCACGTCATGCCGAGCAGACCGTCCCCGCCGCGCATGAGACCGGAGCTGAAGCCAAGCCCGCCGCGTCAGGCAGCACGGCCGATCGCGCCGCAGGGGCGCGCACGTACGTCGGACATGGCGGCCGCCGAGGCCGGCACTTCGCGCATGGGGCGCGGCGCTCGGTCAGGATTGCCAGCCTGAAGAAGCGTTGAAGGCGATCCGAACCTGCTGGATGCCGTCCGGCCGCGACCCGATGGAAGATCGCCAACGGAAGATCCAACGGCCTTGCAGTCGAGATTGCTGCCACGCGCGTCGTTCGTCGCGGACAACCACCTGGACGGACGTGCAGTGACGCAAGCCGCTCGCCACCATCGTCCCGCACAACCCGTAAGACTACGCCATCGTCGTCAAACAAGATTAAATTGCACGTTGCGAGCGAAATCAAAACGTCAGCGTCTTCAAGTTGATCGCTCGGATAATAACAATCTGTTCACCATCGGGACAGATCCAGGGGCTTCCGGCGGCTAACGCCGCCAACTCTCAAGTTCCCTTATACCTTTGCTGCCCATACCTGCGGGAAGGGGCGTCATCGCGATCAGATGGACGCTCTTGGTATGGGTAGTAACGCGTATGATGACCGCCCGCATTGTGGTGTTGACGATCGCGCTTGGCGCAGGTGGCGTAGCGGCCTATCTGGCGAGCGGGTCCGACAATAAGCCCGCCCCGGTCGCCGAGCCGGCGGTCACCCTGCAAACCGTCGATGTTCTCGTCGCGAAGTCCGATATCGGGCTTGGCCAGACGCTCAAGCCTGAGGATGTGCAGTGGCAGAGTTGGCCGGCTTCGACGGCAAGCAAGGCATTTCTTCGCCGCAGCGAGCGTCCTGACGCCGCCAACCAGATGGTCGGTGCGATCGCGCGTGCGCCCTTCATCACCGGCGAGCCGATCCGCGAACAGAAGCTCGTCAAGGCCGACGGTTCGGGCTTCATGGCCGCGATCCTGCCGACCGGCATGCGTGCGATCTCAACCGAAATCGCGCCGGAGACCGGCGCCGGCGGCTTCATCCTGCCGAACGATCGCGTCGACGTCATCCTGACCAAGCGCGAGAAGAGCACCGACCCCAACGTCACCCAGGATATCGTCGTCTCGATGATCATCCTGGCGAATATTCGCGTTCTCGCGATCGATCAGGCGCCCAAGGAAAAAGACGGCCAGAACAGTGTCTTGGGCAAGACCGTCACGCTGGAACTGAAGCCCGAACAGACCGCGACGCTCTCCGCCGCACGCCAGGCAGGCACGCTGTCGCTGGCGCTGCGCAGCATCGCTGATGTCAACATGGTCGAGAACGCACCCGATCCGGCCATCAAGCGCGGCAGCAGCGTCAATATCGTTCGCTACGGAATTCCCAACTCGACGACGACGAAGTGACCAAAGGACCTGACCAATGAAATCCGGGGTTAAGCTGTGGAAAATGCGGAGCGTCATGGTCCGTGCCCTGTCGTTCTCGGCGCTCGCCGCCTTGACGCTGCATCCGGCACCCACGCCGGCCGCCACGAGCGACAGCCATGCCGACGCTCCCATCACCACCGGCGCTATCGCCGCTTCGGCGAAGACGCGCTTTCTGGCGCTCGGCGTCGGCAAATCGGTGGTGATCGACATGCCGCGCGACGTCAAGGACGTGCTGGTCGCCGATCCCAAGATTGCCAACGCCGTGGTTCGCTCCCCGCAGCGCGCCTATATCATTGGCGCCGCGGTCGGCCAGACCAATGTCGTGTTCTTCGATGCCGACGGCCAGCAGGTTGCTTCCTACGACATCGCGGTCAAGCGCGACCTTAACGGCGTGCGCGCCGCGTTGAAGCAGACGCTGCCGGGAATTTCAATCGAGGGCGTCGGCGATGGCGTGATGCTCACGGGCTCGGTCTCCAGCCCGATCGAGGCGCAACAGGCCGCCGACATCGCGGCACGCCTGGTCGGCGGCGCCGAAAAGGTCGTCAACTCCATCGTGGTTCGCGGTCGCGACCAGGTGATGCTGAAGGTCAATGTCTCGGAAGTGCGGCGCGACATCGTCAAGCAGCTCGGCATCGATCTCTCGGCCAGCATGAATTACGGCACCGCGGTCGTGAACTTCAACAACAGCAATCCGTTCACCGCCCTCGGCAGCCCGCTGGTCAGCGGCAACGGCGGCACCGCGAGCCTGCTCAACAAGGCCGGCCTGCCGACCGTCAGCGCGACCATGCGCGCGATGGAAAGCGCAGGCGTGGTGCGCACGCTGGCCGAACCCAATCTGACGGCCATTTCGGGCGAGTCGGCGACCTTCATCGCCGGCGGCGAATTTCCCATACCGGCCGGCTATTCCTGCGATCCGACCACGCATGTCTGTACCACCCAGATCTCTTACAAGAAATTCGGCATCTCGCTCAATTTCACGCCGGTCGTGCTTTCGGAAGGACGGATCAGCCTGCGCGTGATGACCGAAGTCTCGGAGCTTGCCAACGACAACGCCATCACGGTGACGCAGGCGATCAGTTCGACCGCGTCGAACTCCATCACCATCCCTTCGATCCGGACCCGCCGCGCGGAAACCACGCTCGAGATTCCATCGGGCGGCTCGATGGCGATGGCCGGCCTGATCCAGCAACAGACCAAGCAGGCCATCAACGGATTGCCCGGTCTCGACCAGGTGCCCGTTCTCGGCCAGCTGTTCCGCAGCCAGGACTTCGTCAACAACGAGACCGAGCTGATGGTTCTGGTCACGCCCTATGTGGTCCGCGCGGTCGCGCAAAAGGAACTGTCGCGTCCCGATGACGGATTTGCGCCGGCCTCCGACGCCCAGTCCGCCCTGCTCTCCCGTATCAACCACATCTATGGCGTCGCCGGCCGCGTCGAGCCGGTCGCAAACTATCAGGGCAATTTCGGCTTCATCATCGACTGAGATGTAGCGGGTCAGGCGACGTGCGTGGAGACACAACGATGACAGACAGACGATCGATCGATGGCCATCGCGCCCTCCTTCTGATGGGGACGCTTATCGGGCTTTCCGTCACGCTCGGGGCATGCAACTCCACCAGCGGCGACCTCGTGACGGCGACCGTTCCCGACGATTTTCGGCTCCGGCACCCGATCGTGGTCGAGGAAGCCAAGCACTCGATCGTGGTGTTCGTCGGCCACGCACGCGGCGGCCTCAGCCCCTCGCAACGCGCCGACATCATGGGGCTGGCGCGGACATGGGTTCGCGAAGGGACCGGTGCGATCGTGGCCGACGTTCCCGTCGATACGCCCAACGCGCGCGCCGCAGTGGCGACCTTCCGTGACATCCAGGAAGTGCTTGCCGCGGGCGGCGTGCCCTCGCGCGGCATCACGCTGCATCGCTACCATCCGGACGATCCGCAATTCTTCGCGACGATCAGGCTGAGCTATCCGAGGATCGCAGCGGTGGCAGGCCCCTGCGGCCAATGGCCGGCGGATCTCGGCCCCTCGATCGACAATCCCGGCTATTTCGAGAACAAATCCTATTACAATTTCGGCTGCGCCTCCCAGCGCAACCTCGCAGCGATGATCGACAATCCGGCGGACCTCGTGCAGCCGCGCTCCGAAACCTACGCCTATACGGCAAGGCGGACGGCCGCATTCGAGAAGTACCGCAAGGGCGAACCGACGACCACCACCTACCCCGAAGCTGACAAGGCCAAACTCAGCGATACAGGCAAATGATGCGAAACACCCGCCAAGAACCAGAACAGCAGCCGGACGCCGCAGCGGATTCGTCCAGGGATCACATCGCACCGGTGCCGCGCATTTCCGTGCAGGCGTTTTGCGAGACCGAGGACACCGCCGCCGCCATCCGCGCGGCGAGCCAGGACCGCCGCCTCGCCAAGGCGCACGTCACCGTCAAGATGGGCGGCATCGCCACCGCGATCGACGTCTATCAAAGGGTGCCGACGCCGAACGTGATCATCCTGCAGACCGACGGCGGCAATGGGATCCTCGACGGCCTCGACCAACTGGCGGGCGTCTGCGACCCCGGAACCCGCGTCGTCGTGATCGGCAGCCCCGACGATGACGTCTCCTATCGCGAGCTGGTGCGCCGCGGCATCAACGACTATGTCATCGGCCCGATCGAACCGCTCGACGCGATCCGATCTATCTGCAGCCTGTTCTCCGCGCAGGACGCCGTCCCCACCGGGCGCATCATCGCGGTCGTCGGCGCCAAGGGCGGCGTCGGCGCCTCGACCATCGCGCACAACGTGGCCTGGACCATCGGACGCGATCTGGCGCTTGATTCCGTCGTCATCGACCTCGACCTCCCCTTCGGCACCGCGAGCCTGGACTACAACAAGGACCCGCTGCAGGGCATCGCCAACGCGGTGTTCCAGCCCGACCGGCCCGACACCGCGCTGATGGAGCGCCTGCTCGCCAAATGCAGCGACAATCTCAGCCTGCTGGCGGCGCCCGCGACGCTGGAACGGGTCTATGATTTCGGCGCCGAGGCGTTCGATGCAATCTTCGATACGTTGCGCATGACGACGCCTTGCATCGTGCTCGACGTTCCCCACCAATGGTCGGCGTGGACCAAGCGCGTGCTGGTCAGCGCGGATGACATTCTGGTGGTCGCCGAGCCCGATCTCGCCAACCTCCGCAATGCCAAGAACCTGGTGAAGGAACTGAAGACGTCGCGGCCCAATGACCGGACTCCGCATTATTGCATCAACCAGGTCGGGATGCCGAAACGGCCCGAGATCAGCGTCAGCGAATTCGCCAAGGCGATGGAGAGCCAGCCGGTCGCGGCCATTCCCTTCGATTCCCGAACCTTTGGGACGGCGGCCAACAACGGCCAGATGATCGCGGAAACCTACGCGATGCACCGTTCCACGAAGATCTTCCTGCACATTGCGCAGGTCCTGACCGGGCGCGGCGAGGACAGGCCGCAGCGCTCGCTATTGTCGCCGATCATCAGGACGATTCAGGAAACGTTGGGCCCGCGCAAGACATCGCGCGCGTCGGCAAGGCTGTAGCCGCGGCGCTGACGGCCGCGCCGTCAGCGGTTAGTTGGAGCGCCCTCTTGCCGGCAGCTTGGCGCTCGCCTGCGCATTCTCTTTTCGCGACAGCAGCCGCCGCAGATAGGCGACGTTCGCGGTCGCCTGGTCCTCCGGCAGGCCCGCCTTCACCAGGCTTTCGGCCTCGGTCAGACGGCCCTGCAGGCCGATGGCCAGCGCCAGATTTGTGCGAATGCGCGCATCCGATTCCGCCTTGCCATGCGCATGGCGCAACGTCTCCTCGGCCTTTGGCAGGTCGTTCGACAGCACATAGGACAGACCGAGGTTGGACAGCACAGAGGGCTCCTCGGGCGCGATCTTCAACGCACTTGAATAGTACTGCCGGGCCTCGTCATGCCGCTCGAGTTGATCGAGCACGGCGCCTTGCGCCGACAGGATTCGCCAATCAGGGTCGTCGGGATTGTGAGCGCGGCTGAGGACGTCGAAGGCCTGCTGGAAATTGCCGTTGTCGGCCAGCGCCCGGCCGTAGCCGGCGAGCACCGCCTTGTTGTTGGGATTGCCGATCGCAACCTGCTCCAGCACCGCCACCGCCTGCGAACGCTGGCCCGAGGCCCGCAGCGCGCCGCCGTAATGCAGCGCCGCGTCGACATCCTTCGGGTTGGCGCGGAAACGCTCGCGATAGAGGTCGATGTCGCGCCGGGGGTCGGCGGCAGCGCTGTTTTCGGTCTTCTCGCCGAGCGATCCCGTCACATCGGATGGCTCTAGGGTCTGGCAGCTGCAAAGCGCGACCAGCACAACGGCCGACGATGCCAGGGACAGCACGCGCTGTGCCGAGCAGATGAGTTTAAGCGATGGCTGAAGCATTGCCGCGATCGTGATGGATGGTCAGGAATATTTACATATTCACCCTAACCGCGGGTTAAGCGGCATGACGCGTTGCGTCAGGCTGCGGCGCGCGGCTCGCATGCGTTTCGTTGGGGCGAGCTTCTGAAATGGCGCGTCGGGCTGGCAGCCGTTGCTCTAATCGACGAATTCGGCGCCGAATTCGTGGCCGATCCGCCATGCCAACCGGCATTGGCGAGCGTGATCGGGCGCGAAAATGATGGTGAAGTTCGGAGGAATTTCGAGATACTCCGCCACCACCTTCACGCCGCCATTGGAGACGTCCGTAATCGTACAGTCCCGTGGCAAAGAGCCGGCGCCGCACTGGATCTTGGCGATCCTCTTGCACAACCGTCGTTCGCTCTTTCGTCGATCTGCGTAATTGCTCATGGTCATCCCCGATCAGCTTTGTCCGTCGACAAAATCTAGCGGAGAAGTATTTGAATCAGCCTAGCGAGATCTCTTGCAATCTAGCCGTTGTTTTTTGACTCTGTTTACCAGATGCCATCCCTCGAACGGCGGATAGATCCGCCGCTGTTTCTCAATCGAGCTCGAAGGCCGAACTGTAGTCCTGCTTGAGGGCTGGGTTCTGGTCTGATTTCCGCAACACGCAGTTGCCGATCACGAGCAGGTCCAGCTCGTTGCCCATGAAGCAGCGGAAGGCATCCTCCGGCGTACAGACGATCGGCTCACCGCGCACGTTGAAACTGGTATTGACCAGCACCGGGCAACCGGTCTGCGCCTTGAACGCCATGAGCAGCCGATGGAAGCGAGGATTGGTTTCCGCGCTGACCGTCTGGATGCGGGCGGAATAGTCGACATGGGTGACGGCGGGAATCTCCGAGCGCGCGACATTCAGCTTCTCGATGCCGAACAGCGCCCGCTCCTCCGCGCTCATCGTTCGGCGCTTGTCGGCCCGGACATCGGCGACGATCAGCATATAGGGGCTGTCGGAATCGAGTTCGAACCATTGCCCGACGTCCTCGCGCAACACCGCCGGCGCAAACGGGCGAAAACTCTCGCGGTACTTGACCTTGAGATTGAGGTTCTTCTGCATCGCGGGCGAGCGCGGGTCGCCGAGAATCGAGCGCGCGCCGAGCGAGCGCGGGCCGAATTCCATGCGGCCCTGAAACCATCCGACCGCGAACTGATCGGCCAGCGCCTTCGCGGTCGCCTCGATCATCTCGTCTTCGTTCAGCACCGAAAAGCGTGCCCCCGCCTCGGCCAGCCTGCGCTCGATCTCGCTTTGCGAAAATTCCGGCCCGAGAAAGGCGCCCGACATGCCGTCCGAGGCGGCTACGCTGCGCGCTCCGCCCTTGAACTGATGAAACGCCGCCAGCGCCGCGCCGACCGCGCCGCCGGCATCGCCGGCCGCCGGCTGAATCCAGATGTGGTCGAACTTGCCGTCACGCAGGACCTTGCCGTTGGCGACGCAATTCAGCGCCACCCCGCCGGCCAGGCACAGATTGCGCGCGCCGGTCCGGCTGGCGAGGCTGCGGGTCAGCCGCAGCACCGCCTCGTCGAGCACGGCCTGGATCGAAGCCGCGACGTCCATGTGGAACGCGGTCAAAAGCTGATCGGGCGCGCGCACGGGCGCGCCGAACAGCTTGGCGAACCGCTCGTTGGTCATGGTGAGCCCGGTGCAATAATCGAAATAGGACATGTCGAGCCGGAACGAGCCGTCCGGCTTGAGATCGATCAGATGATCGAGAATGAGTTTTGCGTATTTCGGCTCGCCATAGGGCGCGAGCCCCATCACCTTGTACTCGCCGGAATTGACCTTGAAGCCGGTGTAATAGGTCAGCGCCGAATAGAGCAGCCCCAGCGAGTGCGGAAAGTGAATCTCCTGGAAGATTTCCAGGCGGTTGCCTTCGCCCATCGCCGCCGATGTCGTCGCCCATTCGCCGACACCGTCCATCGTCAGCACCACCGCCTTTTCGAAGGGCGAAGGATAGAACGCGGATGCGGCGTGGCTCAGATGATGTTCGGTGAACAGCAATCTGTCGGACGTGACATCCTCGTCCAACTCCTTCAGCTTCTTGCTCAACAGGCTCTTCTGGAACAGTTTTTCCTTCAGCCAGAGCGGGATCGCCATCTGGAAGGAACGAAAGCCTTTCGGCGCCAGCGCGATATAGGTCTCAAGCAGCCGTTCAAACTTCAGGAACGGCTTGTCGTAGAAGGCGATGTGATCGATCTCGGACAGTTTAGCGCCGGCCGCGTCCAGGCAATAGTCGATGGCGTGATAAGGAAATGCCGCGTCATGCTTCTTGCGGGTGAAGCGCTCCTCCTGCGCGGCCGCGACCAGGCGACCGTCCTCGACCAGCGCCGCGGCACTGTCGTGATAGAACGCGGAGATGCCGAGAATTCGCATGGGCAGTTAGAACAGCGTGTAGATGAACGGCGCGAACACGGTTCCCTTGGTCAGCACGACCAGCCCGCCGAACACCACCATCATGATCAGGATCGGCAGCAGCCAGAATTTTTTGCGCACGCGCATGAAGCGCCACAACTCGGAGAGGAAATCGATCATCAGAACTGATCTCTCATGCTTTCCGGCGCAGGCCCCGGCGTGCGCGCGATCCAATAGGTCTCGGCATCGGGCTCCCGCTTCAACCGCAACAGATCCCTGCCCCGCATCCGCATCACGAGGCCGGTCGGCAGGATCGTGCCGTAGAACAGCAGGCCCATCACGATCGGGTTGACTACTCTGTGCAGGAGAAGACCGAGTTTCATCCACAAGCGGTTGAGCGGATGAAGCACCGAGGGCATCAGCCACGCGGCCAGCAGGAAAAGCGCGACCGCGGCGGACGTCCACGGCCACAGCCGGCCGTGATGCCAGCCGTTCAACAGGCTGACAATGGCAAGCGCCGCCGCCATTACCAGGCCGAAGGTGCGGTCGGAGCCTGGAACGGCCGCCTCGTCCCGGGCGAAACTCTCGTGGGTTGACGGATTCATCGCTACTGTCGACAAGACCCCCTCGATAACCCCGCGTGCTTTATCAGGTGCGAACGCGCAGGTCGCGGGTTTTTTGGCCCCATTCCGGCCCTGTTGCGGTGCTCCGGGAAGGCTCAAAATACGTCGACATTTGGCAATGCAGGAACCGATGCAGGACCAACCCCCTTCGCGCCCCCCGACGTCATTCCTGAAGGCCTGTTTCGCGCCAAGGCGGCTCCTGATCAATACGGCATTGTTTCTGTATTGCCTCGCGCTGTTTCTGTTGTTCGATTTTCTCTATTCCGCCTTCACCACGGGGCAGGAGCGCGAGCGGATCGCACGCGTCGCCGACGCCGTCTACGATCACGGACTGGCCGCCAATTTCGACGGCTATGACATCTGGGGCGAGGCGCGCTATCCGCTGTTCACCAACAGCCTCGGTTTCAAGGACGGCTCGGTGCGCGAGGTGCCGTTGAAGGCCGGTTCGCGGCGGGTCCTCCTGATCGGCGATTCCTTCACCGAGGCCATCGGCACCCCTTACGAAAACACATTCGTCGGCCTGCTCAACCGCGCAGGCGACGAGCGCGCCGAGAGGGTCGAATTCCTCGATGCCGGCGTCGCCTCCTATTCGCCCAGCATCTACTACAAGAAGGTGAAATACCTGCTCGACCGCGGGCTGCAGTTCGACGAAGTGGTGCTGTTGTCGGACAGTTCGGACGTGGAAGACGAGGCCACCTCGTATTTCTGTATCGACGACGACCCCAAATATCAGAAGTTCTGCACGACGACGCCGGGCACCCATCCGCCGGCCTCGCCCATCAAGCGCGATTTCTTCATCGACCATTTCGCGGTCACCAACCGCGTTCGCATCACGCTGAAGCGATGGGTGCAATCGGCGATCGGCAACCGGCGCCGGGCGATCGAGCACGATCATAACCGGATCGGCTGGACCGCGCCCAATCCGGATCCGGCCCACTACCAGCCGCTCGGCATCGACGGCGGGATCGCGCGATCGCTGCAGAACATGACCAGGCTGTCGGACCTGTTGGCCAGCCACGGCATTCCGCTGACCATCGTGGTCTATCCCTGGGCGCAGCAGATCGCGCAGAACGATCGCGACAGCCGGCAGGTCAGGCTATGGCGGGATTTCTGTCCTACCCATTGCAAGGTGTTCATCGACCTGTTCCCGGCATTTTTTGCCGCCGCCGACGCCGATAAGGATTGGTACGAACGCCTCTACATTCTCGGCGACGATCATTTTTCCATCGCCGGCAACCGCATGCTGTTCGAGGAGTTGGCCAAGCGCCTGTTGCGGTAAGGCCTGCTCAATCGAGCTCAATCGGTCACGATCTTGGCGACGCAGAGCAGGACCACGGCAGCGAGGAAGAACAGATCGATGTAGGATGTGATCTCGCCGTCGCGGCGCATCCCGTTGACGTCGTTAACGGTCTGCTTGCGCAGCGGCGATTGCGCGCCGCCTTGTTCGATCAGCGAAATGAGACGACGCGCCTCGGATTCCAGCCGCTCGATGCGTTGATAGAAGTAGAACGAGCGTATCGCCGACGCTGAGCGCAGCGCGCTATAGATCAGCACCAGGATCGCCAGGACCGCGCGGTTGTTATACTTCTCGATGTAGTTCAGGCTGAAATAGACCGTCGCCAGGAAAACGAAGTTGGTGGTGAAGCGATAGGCGTAGACCAGGAGTTTCACGGGTAGGCCCCTTTTCTGCTTCGCCAGACCGTTCCGATCGAACGCAGGCTTGGCGGCTTCCGGCCGCTCACCGGGAGCGATAGCTGAATCCTATTGCGTATTGGTATACTCGAGTAGTGAAAGGCCAGGACAAGCGCATCTTCGGCACTGTAGCGCGCACGGCCCGGAAAACATTCGACCGTTACGCGTACATACCCTGCTCTTCAACCCAGAAAATGACGCCGGCGCGTGAGGTCACGCAGCGAACGCAGTCTCGGACCCCTTATCTTGGGCCCTTTCGAGGTTGCAGCGAAACGATTACGATGTAGCTGGTTGAACCGTGGGATGCGCTGATGAACCGACGTGAAGTTTTCAGGCTGGTTGGCGCCGCCGGGCTATCCGCCACATCGCGGCTGGCTTCGGCGCAGGCCGCCTATCCCGGCCGGCCGGTGCGCATCCTGGCCGGCTTCGCCGCGGGCGGCGGGGTCGACATCACCGCGCGCCTCGTGGGTCAATGGCTTTCCGAGCGGCTCGGCCAGCCTTTCGTGACCGAGAACCGGACCGGGGCCGACGGCAATATCGCGACCGAAGCGGTGGTGAATGCCCCCGCCGACGGCTATACGCTGCTGCTCGCCACCCTTCCCAATGCGGTTAACGCATCGCTTTATCGCAAACTGAATTTCGATTTCGAGCGCGACATCGCGCCCGTCGCGGGCGTCATCCGCGTACCGATGGTGCTGCTGGTCCATCCATCGGTTCCGGCCAAGACCACTGCCGAACTGATCGCCTACGCCAAGGACAATCCCGGCAAGATCAACATGGCTTCCGCCGGCACCGGAAGCGCGCCGCACATGGCGGGCGAATTGTTCAACGCCATGGCCGGCGTCAACATGGTCCACATTCCCTATCGCGGCCAAGGCCCGGCGCTGTCGGACCTGCTCGGCGGCCAGGTGCAGATCCTGTTCGCCGCCGCGCCCGGGACCGCCGACTACATCAGAAGCGGCAAATTGCGTGCGCTCGCGCTGACCGCGACTTCGCAAGCCGATGTGCTGCGTGAGTTGCCGACGATCGGAACTTCCCTGCCCGGCTATGATGCGAGCCAATGGTACGGCATTGCCGCGCCGGCCAAGACGCCCGCCGACATCGTCGGGCGGCTGAACCAGGAAATCAACGCCGCGTTCCAAGACGCCCCGATGAAGGCAAGATTTGCGACTATTGCTGGCGAAATGATGCCGGGCCCGGCTGCCGCGTTCGGTCGACTGATTTCGGACGAAACTGAGAAGTGGGCTAAGGTGGTTCAGTTCGCCGGCCTCAAGGCCGAGTAAGGGATCGTCATAAGATTTGAGGTGAGCCGATGCCGAGAAAGGGAATCACCGGTCACGACGAATGGGTGATCGTCGAAGCCCTGGCGACGGCTTTTATCGCGCTGGAGCAGCTGCCGCCCAAGCACCAGCCGCAGGCCCATATGGAGGATATCCGCAAACTTCTGGCCAACGGCCGCGACCACGCCACCGTCAGCCTGCATCTGGCGCAGGCCAAATGCCGCCTGTTTCCCGACGCCGACCCGCTCACGATCTATGAGGAATACGGCATCAGAGAGGGATATGGCTAGAGCCTTTTCCGTTCCGATTGAATCGGAACGGGGCTCTAGCTTCTTGTTTTGACGCGTTTTCTTTACGCGAACCGGAGCCCACTTCGCTGGAAAACGCTCTAGCAGGCCGAAGGTCGCCAATGGCCGGACTGGCGCGGAGCCGCCGTCAGCCCCCTCTGTAAGTCTGCTTTAATTAAGCTTTCTACTTGAGCGGGTATCCGTTCATGGCATCGCCGGGTTAGTCCCGAGCGGCTCCGAATGCACCCGGCCGGACATGTACGACGCGACGTCTCGGGACGGTGACGAAATCATCCTCCGTTCGTAGGATGCGAATGTCCGCCGCTTCTGCTTAACTAAAAACTTCAGACATTCTCGAGCCGGCTTGGCGAGGTAGCATCCGGATCCGACGCCTGCCATGCGCCGGCGCGCGACAGCGATCGGTCACCATTTCCATCCGGGTTGGAATCCGATCGCCTCGAACGCATCATAACACGGTCGTGATAGAACGCGGTGGAGCGACAAGCGGACTAAGAGAAGTCAGCCTTATCGATCGCACGATGTGAACAAGACATTCATGCCATCATCATCCACTCCAGGGTATGTGAAATATGCGCGCATGGTCGGGCGTCTCGTCATGAATTTTTTCTGCAGGTTCTTCTTCATCACCGTGCTGCTGTTCGCTTGTCACCCCGCTTCGGCCGAGAAGCGCGTCGCGTTGGTGGTCGGCAATTCCAACTATAAGAACGCCGCGGTGCTGCCCAATCCCGGCAACGACGCCACGGCCATTGCCGCGACCTTGAAAAGCGCGGGCTTCGATGTCGTCGACTCCAGGCTCGATCTGACGGCGTCAGAGATGCGGCGCGCGCTGCGGGATTTCGCCGACCAGGCCCGCGACTCCGACGTGGCTGTGATTTATTACGCCGGTCACGGCATCGAGATCGACGGCACGAATTATCTGATCCCGACCGATGCCACGCTTCAGCGCGATACCGACGTCTATGACGAGGCATTTTCGCTGGACCGCATTCTGCTGACGACCGAGCCCGCAAGGCAGCTGCGGCTCGTGATCGTCGATGCGTGCCGCAACAATCCTTTTGCCGAGACGATGAAACGAACGGTCAGTTCGCGGACCATCAGCCGCGGGCTCGCCAGGATCGAACCGACATCGACCAATACGCTGGTCGCCTTTGCCGCCAAGGCCGGTTTGACGGCACTCGATGGCAACAGCAGGAACAGTCCCTATGCAACCGCCCTGGTAAGGCATATTGCGACCCCGGGCCTCGATGTGCGCAGGGCATTCGGATACATCCGCGATGACGTCCTGCAGGCCACCGGCAATCGACAGGAACCCTATGTCTATGGCTCGCTCGGCGGCGCCGATATTGCGCTGGTGCCCGTTGCGCCTGTCGCACCGGCGTTGCCGACGGCTAACGCCCAATCGGAGATCCGCCGGGATTTCGAACTGGCCTTGCAGGTCGGCAACCAGAGCGCAATGAGCGCCTTCCTGGCCCAGTATCCGGACGGATTCTACGCGAGCCTCGCCAAGCTTCAGCTCGATAAGATTGCCGCGGAAGAGGCACGCGTTGCGGCGACCGAGACGGCCCGGCTGGCCGAACAGGAGCGAGCCCGCCTCGCCGCCGCGGGCGCGCAGCGAAAGGACCAGGAGAAGGCAGCCGCGGACGCAAAGGACGCCGAGGAACGCCGTCTGGCCGCCGAGAAGACCAAACAGGCCGTGCAGGAGCAAGTCGCCGAGGCCGAACGGCGGCGGGTAGCGGCCGACATACCGGCGGCCGGCAAGCTTGCGGAAAGCAGGATCGCCGCCGCCGATACATCTGCGGACGCACCCGCCGCCGGCGCGGTCGCGATCGAGAGGACGCAACGGCCAAGCCTTGCTTCGCCGAGCCTTAATTCGTCGAGTCTTAATTCGCCGAGTCTTAATTCGCCGAGTCTTGCATCGCCAAGCCTTGCATCGCTGAGCCCGGAACCGCCAGCCGGACCACCCCAGCCATCCCAGGCCGACCTCGCCAAATCGGTGCAGGCCGAGTTGCGCCGCGTCGGCTGCCTGACCGGCGCTGCCGACGGCGAATGGAGCACGGCATCGCAGCGCTCGCTGACGCTGTTCAACAAGCACGCCGGCACGAAATTCAATGTCAGGCTTGCCAGCCTCGATGCGCTCGACGCCATCAAGCTCAAGCCCGGCCGGGTCTGCCCGCTCGCCTGCGAGCACGGCTTCAGGCCCGATGGCGAGACCTGCAGCAGGATCGTCTGCGCGGAAGGTTCGTTCCTCAATGACGGCAATGAATGCGAGAAGCGGCGGGCAAAACGGCCGGTCGCAAGGCGCGAGCCTGAGGAGCAGACCGCCGCTCGCGCGTATCGCGCGGCCCGGGAATGGCTGAACCAGGAGGCCGGCGTGCCTCCGCCGCGCGCAGCATCGGGCCAGATCATCTGCGACCGCGGCGGCTGCCGCCCGATCGAGCGCGGATGTCATCTCGAATTCAGGACCACGGCACAAGGCGGCCCCTATGAGGGCGGCGGCGGCAACGTCCAGATCTGCCGGTGAGGTGAATCGTTAGAGCATGATCCGGAAAAAGTGTGTAGCGGTTTTCCTCGCGACAAACGCAACGCGTTTGCGCGGAGATCATGCTCAATCAAGAACCTGGAGCGTGGCGGTCGCTGCCGGCCAGCGCGCGCGCTACCTGATCGAATAGGGCTTGATATCGAACGACCAATTGCTCGGCTGCAATTTGCCGGTGCCGGAATCGGGGACCCGCAGCCCGCTGGTCCATTTCGTGAGATAGCTGATGGTCTCGGTTTCGGTTCGCGGCTTCTGCGTGTCGGGCAAGTCGAGAATTTGAACCCGCCGCTCGCTGAGAATGGCGACGACAGCCGCCTCCCCCGTCGGCGGCGTGATGACGTAGTCGAAGCCGCGTTTCCTGGCCTCCGAGTTCGGGATCAGCAATTCCTCGCCTGGCTTGATGAAATTGCTGGCCGCGTCCTGCGATTGAACGATCATTTCAGGACTCGGAAAAATCTGCGACATGTTTCCGTTGGCGTCGATGTCGATCAGCAGCAGATAGCCGGGCTTTTTGGTCGTTACCCGAAATGAGATCTTGGTGCCGACACTGACGGACTGGCCGGGACTCATTTGCAGTGACACGCCCGCTATGTTCGGAATATTGGCAGGGACATTATTCCGGTCGGACTCGCTTTGCGCGACCCGTATCGCTGGACCTGATCCGGCGGGCTTCGCCACCGCCGCGCCTGCGATCGACGCCCCCAGCACGCCGAGACACCATCCCAGGATCAATCTGTTCGGCAGCAGCATCACCGTTTCCGCTGGGAAGCGTCAGGGCAAGGTAAAGAACCCGACCGAACCGACGCGCGCATCGGCCGGCATGGATCGCGTCAGGCTCTTGATAACCTGTCCGGATGCGCGCCGCTGGTTCACCTGCTGAAGCGCTTTCTCGAAGTCGACCATCCGCTGCTGCGATGTCACGGCGATAACCTGCTCGGCGCCGAACGGCTCGCGCACCCGCAACGGAATCCGCAGGTCCGCGGACCGGACCGGCGACACATCGGAGCCGGTGGGATAAAGCATCTGAATCGTGCCGTCGCCGGAGACGTTGAACAACACCACGGCGCGCCCCGCGACCTCGGACAGATCGATATTGACCGTGGAATCATTGTGGTGTGGACGATCGTCCGGCGAGATGCGCAGGATCTGCGGCGATTGGGTCGCGATGCCTTTGAGGGCGCGGATCGCCGCCGTCCGGTCGATGACGGTGGAGAGATCAGGCAGGTCGACGCCGTAGGCGACGACGTCACCCCAGGCGATGACGTCGTGCGAGACCGGATCCCAGATCAGGTCCGGATTGTCCGTGGGCTGCACCGCTTGAAACATCGAGTCGCGAGATTTCAGGCTGGGGAAATAGCTGGTCTTGCCGTCAAGCGCCGCGAGCCGGATCGGCGGGTTCGCCTGCCCTGCGATTGGCGGGCTCGGACCCGGCGACGGGCTCGGTGCGATGGCCGCAGCCGCGGGGCTCGCGGAGACCGGCGGCGAGGAGGCCGATGACGGGGGTGACCGCGGTGGCGAGGGCTGCGGGACTTCAATCGGTCCCTGGATCAACGTAACGCCGCGCGTCAGGCCGAACGCGACATCGAGGTCGGGCGAGCGGCTCGGCGAGGTCATCGTGACCACGTTCTGCCGCTGGTCGGAAAGCTGGTACACGACCTGCCGGATATTGGCGAAGAACTCCTTCAGCGTCACCTTGCCGTCGTGATCGGCATCGGCATTGCCCTCGATGGCGCGGGCAACGGCGTAGCTCAGCGCGCCGCGCAATCCGTCGACGCCGGGAACGCGGACTTCCGGCGCCTTGGTGTTGCGATCGACCGCGGCCAGAAAGGCGGTACGGTCGAGATCGAGCTCCGAGCGCGGGTCGCCTAGATCCGAGACCGGTTTCAATTCGTCGACCAGCAGGGTGTAGCCTGGAACTTGCCGGAAGCTCATTTCTTCGGCGCGCGGATCGATGTCCCGGACCATGCCGCCGCCATGACACGTATCCGCAACGAAGATCACCTTGGCGCCGCGCAACTCGAATTGCCGGATGAAATGATTGAATTCGCTGCCGAGAATGCGTTGCGTCGACCCCGACGGCGTGGCCTCGAAGCCGGGCAGCAGGAACACGTCCTCCATGCCGTCCGGCTGCGATCCCTTGATGCGCTCGGGCTCCTGGGCGCCGTGTCCGGCAATCGACAGAAAGACGATATCGTTGGCCTTGGTGCGTTCGACCAGCGCGCTGATCTCGCGCAGCACGCTCGACCGCTCCGCACGCTCATTGATCAGCGCCGTCACATCGCGAACACCCATCGTCCTCAGGCTCGTGTCGATATCGTGGGCGTCCGCGGTCGCGCCCTTCAGTTTCCGGACATGCTGATAGTCATCGATGCCGATCACCATGGCGCGCACTTCGCCGCCATCGGGATTGCTGAGCTGCAGCCCGCCCATCGCCCATGCGCGGTCCAGGTGAATCCCCAAAACGGAAAGCAGGGCAACGGTCAACACAATCTTCCAATATCCGGGCATTGCGCATTTCCTCAACATATACATTTCCTGATGCTCTGGAATGAGTTCACCGCTTGACCGTCGCCGACTTTTTCGACCGCCCGGTCGGCGAGTCCGTCTCCTGATAGACGCTTGCCGAGACCGTCATCTCGTCCTCGGCCAGGGCGCGGAAGCGGACCGGGACGTAGCCGCGCTCCAGCAGCGAAGCCAACGGATAGACGTTGCGACAGACGCGGCCGTTGCAGCCGCCCGTGGACGACTCCATCACTTCGGCCTTGCGGTCCGGGGTAAAGCGCAGGAACAGCATGACGTGCGATCCCGGCTTGTTCAGCGCGTCGCCCGGCTTCAGATCCCAGGGATTCTCAACCGCCTTGGCGATCGCAGGAATGGCAGCGGTGGTGTAGTGAACCGACAGTCCCCATGCCGCGCTCACGAACGCAGAGCAATCCACGCCGGCCACATCGGCTCGCGGCGCGTTGCGGGTGCAGACATTGCCGGCCATGGTCCCGGCCTCGATCCGCTGGCGGAAATTGGCCAGCGAGCCGTGACACCCCCAGCAATAGGGCACGCCACGGACCTCCTGGTTGACCTTGCCCTGCAAATACCAGGGGCGGCGAATCCGATCGAAGCCTGTGCAGGCCGTGTCCGGGTCGGGCCCGTAATTTGCCGGCGTCAGCTTCCACTGCACGCCTTCGAAGGCAAACGCGGTTTCGATGGTCTGCTGGCGGTTGGAAGGCCGCACCGCCGCGACCGCGTCGAACTTGCCGTCAAGCTTTCCCCCTGGCGGATTCTTGCCCCCTGGCGGATTCTTGCCCTTGGCTGCGGTCCGCGGCAGGCGAAGGTCGATCACCGAGGCGTTGCGAAGCGCGCGGAAGCCGACGCCCACGACTTCGACGCCATCGTCCTTGGTGCGCAGGAAATAGACGTCACCATCGCCGGAAATCGTCACGAACCGCCGGGTCAGCGGGGTGTTCTCCAAGGGCAATTCATAAATGCCTTCGAGCTTGCCGTTCGGCGCGTAGCGCGCCACGAAGGTCCCGGCTCGTTGTCCCGACTCCGGCACATTCTCGCCCAGGACATAGAAGCGATCGTTGTTGTCGATTTCGAGAAACTCGACCGTGCCGAGCTTGTTCGGAACGCGCAGGCTGAGCTGGCCGATGGTCTCGTTGCTCTCCATGGTCTGGACTTCGATGCGGACGCTGCTGTCGCCCTTGCCCGGAATGACATCGGCAATCACCGATCCCTTGCCGCGAGACGCAACATATTGCCGGTCGGGCTGTCGGGTCTTCTTGGTGACGGCGGCGCGGGTGTTCCGGTCGAGCAGATCGGCTGCACTTCCCGGTGGCTGCGAGCCCATCTGCGCGAAAGCCGAGACGGCGAATTGATCGTCGACGTCCCGCGTGACGACCTCCTCGAGCTGAATCGTGCCGTCGTCGATGCCGCGGGTGGATGGCGCATCGGCCGCCTTGAGTGTGCGGATCGAACCATCCCAGACCAGGATGTCGCTCTTGCGGACGACGAGATCGTTGGGCTGAACATCCGCCGGCATTTTCAAAATGCCGGGATCGCCCGCCGGCTGCTTCGGATTGAACCGGAGAATGCGACCGTTGATCTGGTCGAGCACGAACAGGTTGCCCTGCGCGTCGGAGGTGAGCGCCTGCGGCCCGGTCAACTCCACGTCTTCGCCGGCCGCGGCGATGCCGACCGTCGTGCCGGTACTACCGGCGGAAAATTGCCGCACCACGGTGTCGGCAGCCGTGGCGGCGCCTGCGAAAGAAGCAGCCCATCCCACCACGACGGTTCGAAGCAACCACTTTGGAAAAAACATGCTCGCCTCAGTATTCAACAATTCAACTGAACTGTTGACCGGCATCCTCCGACCAACTTGCATCACCAATTGGACGCACGGCTCGCCTGTTTAGTTCGATCAATTCCGCACTCGCATCGACAACGCGGTATCGGCCGATGACAGGGATCGCACTATAAACGACGCGGATTAACCGTATGAAGTCAAACACGGCGGCCCCGATGCGATTTAGGAAAAGATCGGCACGATCCGCATCATCCATTCGGATGATGTCGACACACGCACATGTGTATCGCGATGGACTGGCGCGGGTTGTGAGCCGGCTGAGATCATCCGCCTTCGCGGTCCTTAGCGGCGCCATCCTTGGCGGCGCGCTGCTGGCCGCCATCTCCGCGGCCCGTGCCAATGATTCCACCGCGGAGCTGTCGCTCGGCGGGCTGCAATTTGCTCCGACCAGCGACATCGCTTTGAAGAGCGAGGACTTGCGGATATCGCTCGACCGCATCGCGGTGCGCTACCAGCTTGTCAACACCGCCGCAAAACCGGTCACGCTGACGGTCACCTTTCCGCTGCCTGACATCGACCTCTCGGATGCGGACAGCCTCGCCCTTCCCTCGACCGATCCGGTCAACTTCGTCGATTTTGAAACCAGGATCGACGGCGCCCCCGCGCCGTTCCGGATCGACCAGCGCGCCATGCTCGGCGACAAGGATGTCGGCGCCCTGCTCGATCAATTCAAACTGCCGGTGCTGCCGGTCGGACGCCGCGAAATCCGCCTCGACGACCTGCCCGAGGCAACCCGCACGAGGCTCGTCGATCAGGGCTTACTCATGCCCGAGCGAACCGATGAGAGGGGCCGCCAGCATTATGCCATGGCGTGGGTCGCGAAGACATCCGCGCTTCGACAGCAGACCTTTCCACCAGGGGGTGAGGTCATTGTCGAACACCAATACAGGCCAAGCGTCGGGATCAGTTCGGATACCATCCTGCGGCGGTTCCTCCGCAACAACACAGCACTGTCCGCCGAAGTGGAGCGATATCGAAAGGAATATTGCATTTCCGACGCCTTCCTGGCGCAACTCGACGCGCGCACCGGCGCTGGCGAGCCCAATGCGTCGATGGTCGGAGAACAACGCATCAATTACGCCCTCAAGCGAGGTACCGATGAAGCCGCGCCGATCGGCTCGTTCAGGCTGACGATCGATCCCGGGGCCGGCGATCGCCTGGTCAGTTTCTGCCCGGGCCGACTGAAGCCGGCCGCGCCGGATGCACTGACATTCACCGCCAAGGACTTCACGCCCGAAGGCGATCTGAAGATCCTGATCATCGGTCGTTTCTGACGGTCGGACATCGCATCGGTGATTGAGTTTCAGTTCTTGAGGCGGAAATAGCGTGCGGCCGTGACGATCGCGACGTTGTTCCGCTGCGCCTCGCTGACGGCCTGCAGGAAGAACGTGTCGGCGGCCGTGGGCTTCGGCTGCCGCAGGGAATCGAGAACCTGCGGGGTCGCCACAGCCATCACCAGTTGCGGACCGTCGCCGCCGCCGCGCTGCATCCCGATCGAGAACGACAGGGAATCGATGCCGGACTTCAACAGATAGGACAGGTTCTGCACCTCTCCGGTATCGGACACTAGCAGCAATTCGACCACGCGATTGGCGAAATTCTCGATGGTGCCGCTAAGCGTCTCGCCATTCCTGACTTCAATCGAGCTCAGATTGATGCGTGGCGTTCGCGCCGGGCTGCCGGTGTGCTCGCCGAGGAACTTGATCGCCGGACACTGCGCCTGCGTCACCAGCCGGGCGCCGATCGAGGCTTCAAAACCCAGATCGCGCTTGAACGCCTTGTCGAGCGCGTCGAACGGCACCGTCGATGCTCCGAAACCCTCGATCACCGCTGCATTCGAACTGATCGCAACGGGAACGATGAAGAAGCAGTTGCCCCCACTATATTGTTCGACAAACCGGCGAACGCGGTCGGTGCGGGCTGCGCCATCGCTGGCCGAGGGCGCAGGCGTGGCCGGCCGCAGGGCGGGCGACGGTGATGAGGCTTTCGGTTCCGGTAACGCAGCCTGGGATTTCTGGCCGAACTCCGGCAGCGGCGGCGGCCTGACGATGGCAGGTGGCGCCAAGACCAGGGTATAGACCGCATAGACCCCCTCGCCCACCAGGGCCGCGAGAAAGACGGCCGCCAGGATCAGCCAGAGCGAGCGGCGATTTGGCTTCGGCGCCACGTTATGTTCGAGACGAACCGGCGCAGTCTCGATGCGATCCAGCGGGTAAAGAGCGCGCGGCGAAGAGGATGCGATCCGCCAGTTCGCGATCTCCGCCATCGTGGCGGGCCGGTTTGCCGGATCTGGCTGCAGCATCTGTTCGAGCAGCGGACGGATGCGCATGTCGATGCCGCCGAGATCGGGCACGCGCCGGCGCTTCTCGACCAGTTGAAACTGGCTGCCGCCCATGTCGAGCTTCTGTCCGGTCAAGGCATAGAACAGCAGCAAACCGAGACTGTAGATGTCGGACTTCGCAGTCACCTCATCGCCGTAGAGGCCGACCTGTTCCGGCGAGACGTAATTGTCCTTGCCGGCAAAGCCGGAGCCGATGATGGTCTTGTCGCCCAACTGGGTCGAACGGGCGATGCCGAAATCGATGATCTTGGCCCGCGTCACATCGCCGAGCGGAACGATGATGTTGTCGGGGGACACATCGCGATGAATGATGCCGCGCTCATGGGCCGCCTGCAGGCCCGAGGCAATGCGCCGCATCAGCTTCACCAGCGCCTCGAAGGTCAGCGGACCGTCCACCAGAATATCCGACAACGACCGGCCATCGACGAATTCCATCGCCAGATAGGGACGTTGCAGCACAGGCTCGACCGTGAAAAGGAAGTAGCGCACGATCGCGTCGTGCAGCAGATGATGAAGCGAGGCCGCCTCCTTTCGGAACAGCGCCAGTGCGGCATCGTTCTCCGCCATGTCGGGCAGCAGCATCTTGATGGCGACGGCCGCGCCGGTCTGGATTTCGTGGCATTTGTAGACTTCGCCCATGCCACCGGCGCCAATCATCTGATCGATTTCGTAAATGCCGTTGAGGCGCGTGCCGGGCGCCACGCCGCGATAGGACGATCGGAACGGCTCTCTATGATCCATCGCCGCCACTCTCCCGCGCGCCCGTGGCAGGCGAATGGGTCGGCTCGGATGAGCGCGACACCGCCGCCAACAAGCGAACGACGACGACCGTGACGTTGTCGAGACCGCCACGCACCAGCGCCAGTTCGAGCATCACCTCGCACGCCGCCCGCGCGTTGCGGCCCGTGGCATATTGAAGAATCTCGTCATCACGCAAATGCTTGGTCAGGCCATCGCTGCAGATCACAAAGATGTCGCCGGGGTCCACCGACCCGGTGACGATATCGAGCTCCAGATCCTCCGCGACGCCGACCGCGCGGGTGATGACATTGTTGGGCCATTTCCCAGCGTCTTCGCGCGTCAGCGTGCCGGTAGCGACCAGTTCCTCAATTTCGGTGTGGTCCCGCGACACCTGCCTGATCGCGCCGCCATTGATCAGATAGACCCGGCTGTCGCCAGCCCAGACGCAGGCATAATGCTTGTCACGGACGAGCAAAACCGCCGCCGTGGTGCCGATCGTCGCGCCATGGCGTTCGCGGCTCAAAGCCACGATCCGCTGGTTGGCGCGAAAAATCTGCGCCTCGCATTGTTCGAGGAGGTCGAGCGCCGCCTCGGGCTGCTCGATCGCGTCGAGGGCTTCCACCAGAATTCGGCTCGCAAGGTCGCCGGCTTCATGGCCGCCCATGCCGTCGGCCACCGCCCACAAACCGGTGTCGGTGCGCACCAGGCACGAATCCTCGTTGCGCGCGCGCACCTTGCCGGCATGCGTCACGCTGCCGACGTCAAATTTCAATGGCGCTACGTCCATCGACCTGCATCACAAATTCATCCCGGCAGAACCGCATCTCGCAAATCTCACTTCCCCTGGCCCGCTGATCCCAGATCGCCGGTCAGCAAGGTGGAATAGCGGTATGGGTCCGGCAGACCCCGGCAGCTCAGTGCCAGTGCCGGAAAATCGCCGCCACCGGCCGTCCACCAGAAGCTTGCGGCCGCATAGACTTCGGGCCTTGCGGCACGCAGCGCCGACATCGGCGTCGTGAAATCCGCTCCACCCGTCGCCATCGCCGCCATGTCGTCGCCGAGCGTCACGATATTCCTGCCGAAAGTCACGCGAGACAACGTTCGCGGAATCGCAAGACCGTCCAAGCGCTCTGAGATGTCGTCGAAGGCCGCATCATGTGCGAGCGTCGAGAGCAGAAAGCTCTCGGCTTCGCCGAACCACGCATCCTGGGTCTCGATGTCGGGCGGCGCTATGGGCGCGCCGGCATCCGCGATCGCGTGCAATGTGAGGGGATAGTACCGCCCCATGCCGTCGAGCGACGACATGATCGCCCCCACAGCCGTGGTTCCGCAAATTCCGGCGCCAAGCCAGAACCGCCAGACCGGCGCGGTCAGAAAGGCCTGTTGCCAGCGCTCACCGAGCTGATGCCGGCTCGCCGACAGCGAGGATTGCATCCAGGGCTCCCAGGCTTCCAGGAAGCTTCGCGGCGTCGCCAGCGCGATGAAGTCGCGCTTGGCACCCAGCTTTCCGAACAGGCCGCAGCGCATCATCGCTCAAATTCCGCTGGGACAGCGGAACTCCCTGAGAACAGCGAGATTGAACGGATTGCGAACCGAGCCGGTCGAGATCTGATAGTTCAGTTCATTTCCCGCGACGATGAAGGTCGCACTCGCGGTTTCGCCTTTCGCCGCGAGTGAACCGGCCTCCAGCATCCGAAACAGCGACCAGGGCCCGGTCCGCTCGAGCACCGAGGGCGTTCCGGTGTCGCTGCTGACGGAGATTGCGGTGCGCGCCGAAGGACCGGGCCACTGCACCGTGAACGGCGCAGTGCTTGGAGGCGGTGTCGGCGCGCTGAAGGCAGACGCAGCGACCGGAGCACTTGGGCTTGCGATGACGGTGCCGCCGATATCCGTCTTGATGTCGACACCGGCGCTGGCCGCGCGCGGCGGCTTGATGGCCAGCGAGATCAGCGGCACGCCACCGCCGGTCTGAAAGAACGCATCGCGAATATAGGCCGCATTCTGGAACTGCTTCAGCGTGTCCGCCGACAGCGACCGGCCGACCGGACTGTCCTTCCGCCAGACCCATTCTGGCCGCGACGTATCCGCATAGGGCGCAAGCGACTGGGTAAAGAACCTGTCGATGATGCCGTTCGGGCTGAACAGCTTGCCGAAATCACCCAGCGGCACTTCCTGGTTGCTGCCGCGCACGAAAGGATAGCGATTGCTGATGGTCTGCTGGCACACCGGGGTGACCTGGTCGCGCAAGGATTGCAGCAATTGACCCGCCGTCGAGGCCGCGATGCTGCCTTCGAATTCGCCGGCCGCGCCTCGCAACATGTCGGAGAACGGGGGCGGCATGCGCGAGGCATTGTTGCGAAGGGCCGCGACCTGGGTCTGCAGCGACGTGGTCGCCTGCGCCGTTAATTGCGGGTTCTCGACCATCAGCGTCAGGTTCTGCGCGATGTCGTTCAGATTGGCCACGACGGAATCGATCGGCCGTCGGGTGCTGTCGCCTTCCAGCACCGAATGAAAGGCCTTGAACTGCGCTTCGATCCCGGCGCCGGGCGAACCGTCCTGCGTGTTGAACAGCGCCGGTGATGGCCGCGTCAGCGCATCCGTCAACGTCGGCGCGTTCGCGGGCTTGGGCCGCTCCTTGGTGAGCGCGGTCTCCTCGCGGATCGACTCCAGAATCTGTCGCAGCGGCGAGGTCGGCGCCGAGAGCGCGCGCAGCGCGTCGTATTTCGGCTTGTCCGCCATCAGTTTCTTCAGCTTCAGGTTTCCGAGCGCCGTGCGCCAGGTGATGACAAAATCATTCGAATAGATGTTGAGGAGATCGCCGGCCAAGGCGTCGTATTGCTGGCCGATCGCGCTCTGCTGTCCGGCATCGCCCAGCACCCAGCGGTCGCGATTGATCCGTTCCGATAGTCCGCCCAGCTTGGCGATGAACATCTGCTGGAAGCCGTTATAGGTGAAGAAGGCGGGAACGCGGATGCTGTCGAGCGACTGCCCCGGCGGGCTCTCGAACACGGCCGACACGTCCGGTCCGCCTTTCCGTGTCACGACCCAGTCGCCCGTTGCCGCGGTGCCCGCCTCTGATTTCAGGAATTCATAGGCTCGCTGCGCCACGCTGAGGCGCGCGAGCGAATTCTGCGCTTCCCGGATCAGCCGACCGTCGAGCTCAACCAGCGGCGGCTGCTCGGTTTCCAGATCGAACATCGCGGAGAGATGTTCATCGAGCAGCCGGCGGCCTTCCGCGTTGGTCGCGCCCGGATAGAGATTGGCGGACCAGTCACGCTGCATCCAGGACTTGATCAATCCGCGATCCGGCGGATGCTGGCCACCGAGCATGAGATAGACCTTCAAGGCTTCATAGACGAAAGCAGGCTCGGTGAGCCTGGCATTGAGCTGCTCCTCCAGCCGGTACAGCAGGCGCGGACGGAACATGCGTTCGAGCGCGGTATGATAGGCAGCATCCGCCGCCGACAGCAGCCGCTGGTGCTGGCTCAGCCCATAGCGCTCGGATAGCGGCACCTGCGCCTCGCGCGTCGCATAGCCCGCGGGCGCATTGCGCAGGCGATGCAGCAGCGGCAGGACCTTGTCGAGATCATGATCGGCGATCAGCGTCTGCTTGATCAGCGGCGCGCCGGCCGCGGCATATTCACCGTCGACCTGCACGGCCTGCTCGATCAGGCCGGAATTCCTGTTGTAGCTGGTGAGCCATGCGATGCTCAGTCCGATCGCGCAGAGGGCGATCAGCGACAGCGCCGCGGTCTTGATCAGCAATGCACGCCGCACGGCGGCCCGATCCGTCGAGACCCAATCGGCCTCGCCGATGATGACCTTCAGGATCAGGTTGGTGAGAAAGAAGCTCTTGCCCGAGCCGTGATAGGCCCCGGCGGAGACTTCCTCCGCGCCGAAGGTTCGCGCCAGCGACCCGATCAACTGGTCGATCGGCGTGCCCTGCTGGGTGCCCGAGGTGAAGTAGAAGCCGCGCAGGCTGGCGTTGACGTGGTAACGAGTCGGCTCGAAAATCTGGTTGAGGAAATTGTGGATCTGCGGCTTCAGCCGCGCCATCTGCGCCGCGAAGCCGAACAACTGGACGCGATGCGGCGGAGCCGGTTCGTCCTGCAGCCGGTCCAGGGTTTCCTCGCTGAGGCGCTCCAGCAGCAGATCGAATTCGTTCGGGATATCGCCGATCAGGTTCTTGTTCTTGTCCGCGGTCTGGAACGTCGCGCCCCAGACCTGTCGCCGGCCGGCCTCGTTGAGGTAGCTGAAATACTCCGCGAAGCCCGCGACCAGATCGACCTTGGTGAACAGCGCATAGACCGGAAAACTGACCTTGAGCCGCTGGTGCAACTCCAGCAGGCGCATGCGGATCGCCTCCGAATGCGCCGCAAGGTCCTGGCGCGACATGGTGAGAATATCCTCGACGCTGATAGCGACCAGCACGCCATTGATCGGCTGGCGCGGCCGGCTTTTCTTCAAGAGATCGAGGAACGAGAACCAGCTTTCCTTGTCGCTCTTGGCATCGGAATCCTGCGTCGTGTAGCGACCCGCCGTATCGATCAGAACGGCCTCTTCCGTGAACCACCAGTCGCAGTAGCGGGTGCCGCCGACGCCTGCGACCGCCGCCGGGGTCGTCCCGCGCGACAGCGGAAATTTCAGGCCGGAATTGACCAGCGCCGTGGTCTTGCCGGCGCCGGGCGGACCGATGATGACATACCAAGGCAGATCGTAGAGATAGCCGGACTTGTTGCCGCTGGCGGCCTTCAGCGTCGCCAGCGCGTCCTGCATGCGCTCCCTAAGCACCGGCTCGTCATTGACCGTCTGCTCGGCGCCGCTGATGCCGTCGGCGATCTGCTTGGCGCCCTTGCGGCGCCGGAACAGGCTGAAGCCGGCTAGTCCGGCGGCGCCGGCCACGAGAAGGAGAATGACGATACTGCGAACGGTCGAATTTTCGAGCGGACGCCAGTTGCCGAACGCGATGAACGGACCCGCGAAATAGACCACCGCCGCCAGCGAGCCGAGCCCGATGCCGTATAAAATGATCTGGATGATTTTCTTCGGAAGCATGCTGGGCCTTTATCCGCTCTCGGCTATTCGCTGCGTTCGATGAAGATTTCGACGCGCCGGTTTTTCGCCCGCCCCTCCGGCGTCGCGTTGCTGGCGATCGGTACGTCCGGCCCCTTGCCTTCGATGTCGACCCGGTTTGAATCGGCGAGGCCTCGCTTGAGCACGGCGGCAACCGCCTTCGCGCGCTCGACCGACAGTTCGAAATTGGAAGGAAAACGCACGGTCCGGATCGGCGTGGTATCGGTATGACCGACGATCTTGATGTGCCCCGGCTCCTTATCCAGGGTCGCGGCGACGCGGGCCGCGACCGGCCTGAAGGCATCCAGCACGGTGGCCTGTCCGGGCTCGAACAGCACGAGATCGCAGACCCGGATGATGATGAAGCTCCCGGTCTGATCCGCGGTCATGACACAGGCGAGATGCTCCGCCGCCAGTGCGTTGCGGATCCGCTGCAACTGGGTAATGCGATCCGGAGGCGGTGGCGGAGGGGGTGGCGGAGGCGGCGCGATGACCACACGCTTCAATTCGATGGGATCGCCGGGATGCAGCGCCAGCGCGACCTCGGCGGCATGTTCGGCCCGGCCCGACAATAGCTCCCGCAGGATGAAATAACCACCCGTCAGCAGCGCCGCTGTGACCGCAGCGACCATCCACACCGGCACGCGCGCGCGCTGCCTTCGGTTGGCCAGCTCCTGACCGCGCCAATGCGGCGACAGGTCGGCAGCCGATTTCGGCCGCACCCGGCGCAGCGTTTCATAGAGGTTGCGCTGAACCACCTGCAGGCTCGCGACGCCGTTCGGCGCCGCGCGGTGCATGCCCTGAAAGCCAAGCGCCAGGCAGGCGTGCTGCAATTCGAGAACCGGGTAGTTCACCAGCGGATCGGCCTTGAGGCGATCGAGGATCTCGAAGAACCGCACGCCGCCGACGCGTTCGCCGAAGAAACGGCTCAGCATCGAATATTGCGTCCAGACATGCCGCTCTTCGGTCGGAATGTGCTGCACGATGTCGTCGGCGGTGGCGCACAGAATGTATTTCGCGGTGTTGGCCTGCTGCTCGGAAATTCCCGCGGATCGAATATCGGTCTCGAAGAATTTCACGGCATCGGCGACCTGCTCCATCAGGCTCGCAAAGGATGCGCGCATCACGGCGACGCGCAGCCGGCCCAGCAGTTGCAGCAGCGGCCCGGCCGCGCGCATGATCGGATTGGCGTTCGGCGCCGCCAGTTCGTCGACGCGCAGCATCGGCGCGGCCGGCTGCTCGAAGCGCGGCTGCTGCGGCATTGCCGGTGTGGATGCCCACTCCTCTGCCGGATGACTCGTGGGCGGCGCTGCATAGCCGGCCGATTGCGGCGAATAGCTAGAGGCCGGACTCGCCGAGGGCGGCAGCGGCGAATACGGCGCGCGCGGCGGCGCGCGACCGGGATCGGAAGCCTGCGGCAATGGATCAGGCGCCTGCGGCAATGGATCGCGTGCCTGCGGCAGCCTGCCACCGGGATTAGGCCGGATGATGGTGCGTTCGACCCGGCCGAACGGATTTACCGGCTTGTCCCTGTCGTTCATTGGCGATCTTCCAGAATCGCCCAGAGATGCAATTCGAGTTCAGGCCAGTCGCCCGAGAAGTGCATCCCGATCGATGCCGCCTTGCTGAACTCCGACCACAGTGGCGACTTGCGATCCATGTAGAAGTACACGTGATCGGTGATCGCGCGGATATGCGGCGGCGGCGTCGGCAGATGCACCAGCGGCACGCCCGGCAGGTTGGCATGCACAATCTCGTTCATCTTGGTGTTGGGGCCGACCTTGAACAGATGCGGAAAGTCGTTCTGGATTTCGACCAGCGGACGGCGCGCCGCGACTTCGAGCACCAGCGTCGCATTGCGGAAAAGCGACCTGTCGCGGATCGGAGATGAAAACGCGTTGGGCCGCAACTGGATGATTTCCAGCCGGATGGCACGCCGGCCGAGCTGCGCACTCAGGAAATCCTGCAAATCGCGCATCACAGGTCCGAACACGTTTTCCAGATCGTCCTGGTCGTAATGGGGATAGATCCGGGCCCGCCGCTCGGCCGTTGCGAACGTGGCGAGTTCGCCGACCAGCCGCAGGAATTCCTCGAACAGCCGCTCGGGATGGACAAAGCTGGAATTGCGAAAATGCCTGAGCACCGCAATGTGCCGGTTCAGCAATTGCAGCACCAGATATTCCACGCTCTGCAGTCCGCCACCCGCGGTCGGGTCGGCCGCATAGCGCGCAAGCTCCTCGAGCTTGTTGTCGATCCAGCCGATCGCACGATCGATCCAGCCCTCGACGGCCGGATGGGCATGACACAGCAGGACCGGTGGCACATATTTCTCGTCGAAGACGATCGTCTTGTCGCGCACCTCGACAATTCTGGCGATGCCGAGGCCGATATAGCCGGGCTTGGCGGACTTGCGCAATTCGAAGCCGAGGCGTGGAAAGGCCAGATCGACTTCTTCCTCGACGCGCAACAGCGAGGAGGAATCGATGAAGGTCTCAGCGCCCGTGATATAACGCGCCGCGCTTTCCGCCTCGCGATCATCCGTCTCCCGCGTGTTGGCGGCGGCGATCGGCATCAGCAGCCAGACGATCTGGCCGGCCGCCGCCTCCGGCACGATGATCGCCGGAGGCAGCGGACTATCTGCCGGAATGCTGAAAGGCGTGCCGTCGGGCATGATGCCGGCGGCGCGCCGCAGCGCGAACTTGCTTTGCTGCGCCAGATCGCGATCGATTTCGAGCTCGGAGAAACCCCATGGATAGGGCGTCGACGCCCTCACCCGGGATTCGAGCAGGTGCTCGTGATAGCGGTCGTTCTGCTGCAGATGATGGGGCCGAAGGAACAGGCCTTCCGACCATGCGACTTTTGTGTACCAGGACATTATCGGATCTCGCACATGGCCGGATGGAGCCCCCGAGCACGCCATGCATTCCCGGCCCCGCAACAACGCCAACTCATTTTCATTCGCCCTCGTAGCATCGCGCAAAATAATCCATGAACGTGTCGAGTATTCCGTTGTCGTGCCGCTGCGCGTGGGCTTGCCAGCGCGCGATGTAGATGTCCCATAGCCGCGCCTTGCGCGAACCGATCATCCCCGCAAGCCCGCGATCGGACTCCAAGGCGGTTTCGATCGCGTGCGGATCGACGTCCTTCATCAACAGCGTGACGGCCCGCTGCATCGCCACATAGGTCTTGATCTGATGCTTCTTCAGGTCGTCAAAGCCTTGGGCAAACGCGCGCTCGGCGTCGAGATAACTCCGGCTCTGCACGCTGAACATGATGCGTAGCGCGTCTTCGGCCGTCGGCGCGAATTTGAGCGGGTTGTTGTCGATCGCCTGGACCGCCGTCTGGTTCGGACTGCGCGCCAATCGCTTGGCCTGCTGGCGACCCTCGAGCAGTTGCTTCATATTGTCGGTGGCGAGCCTCAGGAGCCGGCCGACCTGCTCGGCCAATTCACTGGGGTCACGTCCGGCGAAAGCGTCTTCCGGAAGTCCTGCGCCACGCGCGACGAGCTGAGAAAATTTCGCCATTGCATCGCTATCCGCGTGCTGCTCCGCGAACGCCGGCGGACGTGATACCGCCGCGGGCCGCGGCTTGTTCGCGGCCAAAGGCCCCGGACGGATCGGGGTCGGCACGGGGATGATCTCGGGCTGCGGATCGGGCGGTGGCGGCGGACCCTCGGCCCAACTGTCATGTCCGAGCGTGGCGGCGACCGGTCGTGTTTGAACAGGCAAACTAGAAACCGCTGATGGTGCGCGATGCATAGTGGGTGCGGGCACATCGACCGCCCAATCGAGAAAATCCGGTCGGACCGGCGCCGCGTCATGCGGACCTTTCAACTGCCGCGGATCGACGGGATCGACGGCATCCGGCCCTCCATCCCAGAGGTTATCGTCGCGGGAGGGCGCATGCGCGGGCGCGGCCTCACCCGGCTCGGCGATCTCCTCCTCCAGCGCTGCGGCGATGATGTATTGGCCGATGATGAATCGATCGCCGTTGCGCAATCGATGCGGCGCCTTGAGGCGGCTTTCGGCACCGTTCAAGAACGTGCCGTTGGTCGAGATGTCATGCAGCCAATAGGCGCCGTCGTGCCAGCGCACCTCGCAATGCCGACCGGAAATGAAGCGGCTCGGGTCCGGCAGCGTCCAGTCGAGATAGGGATCGCGTCCGATGTCGAGGCCCCGCTTGCCCTTGATCGAGACGCTCAAAGGCCCGCCATCCGGCAGGCTCGTCTCATTCTCGATGTGCAACGTCAGCGTCATGCCATCTCGCCGTCACGCGCAGTTCGCAACGCATCGCGCGAAGCGTTCGCAACCGAATACGCTTGTTCTAGCTCGACCGAGGGCTGCGCCATTTCAGGATTCCGTTTCCGCAAGCCGAATCCCCTCCCCGATGCACATCTGCAGCCGTTTGGGGCGTTCCTGCACATTCGTCTTGCGCATACCGATCAGCAGCGACACGCGCACGGCGCGAGACGTCATATAAGCCGGCACCGGAAACGGCGTCGGCGCGAACGTCCCGCTGCTCCATCCGGCCGCCAGCGCCAGCCACGTCAGCGGCGCGTTGCTGTCGGCGGCGTGGCCGATATCGAGCGCGGTCCGCCGATTTTCCTCCGTCGGTTGCTGCACCCAGGTTTCCGCGGCCTGAAGCGGCACGCTCTCACCTTGCGCGATTTCGCCAAGCAGCGTCCGCGCGCTCAGGCAGCCCCACCACACCGCCTCGCGGCGCGGCAGCAGGTAGGCACAGACGCTGGCCGCGTGCTCGACTTGTCCTTCACCCGCCAGCCTTTTCAGAAACGCGATCGGCGGCTCGTCGGTCGGCTCGGCGCCGATGTTTTGCAGCGCCTCCGGAAAGCTCTCGAACAGCGCCCGAATGGTAACGAAGCGAATGCGGCTCATGACACCGGCATGCACGCCGGTCCCATGACGATGCCCCCCTGAACCCACAAGTTTCCCTTGATGATGACAAAGGGCGCATCGATTTGGACGATTACCGGCGCCTTCAGGGTAATTCCCATCATGTTCAACGTCTGCGACGTCAGGCTTTCGGAGATCACGGCGTCGCTGACCTTCATGTCGGAGACCGTCTCGATGCTGGAAAGCGCATGCGTGCTCTGCCCCCCGAGCGAAATGTCGATGCTGCGATTACCCTTCTTGATGGCAAGGCTGTCATCGCCGTTTTCAAGCGTGGTAGCGCGGGACGCTTGTCCCTGCGGCGGCGTGAAGGCTTCGCCGATCGTCCGTGTCTCGGAATTCCGCACGGTGACGTCGTGATCCTTCTGCGCGTGCATGCGGACCAGTTCTTCGCCCTTCTTGTCCTCGAACATGAACTCGTTGTAGCCGTTATGCCCCTTGGACGAGTCGGACTTCAGCCCGGACTGGGTCTTGTCATCGGGCAACGTGTAGGGATGCTTGTTGTCGCCGTTGTAGACGCACCCCGTCACCAGCGGCCGGTCCGGATCGCCCTCGAGAAATTCGATCACGACTTCCATCCCGATCCGCGGAAGGAACTGCTCGCCCCATTGCTTGCTGGCCCACGACTGCGACACCCGGATCGGGCAGGACTTTTGCGGCTCGCGATCCCAATAGAACTGCACCCAGATGTGACCGTGTTCGTCGGTCGATATCTCCTCGCTGTCCTCGCCCTTCTTGGCCACGACTTTCGCGGTCTGGATGCCGTGAATGCGCGGCTTCGGCGTCAATGGTGGGTTTCGGAACGGACGATCGCTCGGCAGCAGTTCGTAGTTTCCCTGGTAGCCCGGCGTATCGCCGGCCTGGGTCGTGCCATAGAACTGCACGCCGTAATCGTGACTGGCGCGGATCACGAGATATTCCTTGTTCTCGGCAGACGAAGGATGCTTCTCCACCCTGACGAGACCGCCAGCGAACAAAGAAGGGGCGTCGCCATCGGCGATGCGTCGGCGGTCCATCGCCTGCTCGGCCTCCAGCCTGTATTGGGCAAACCGCTCGCCCTTGTCCTGCTCGTCGTATTTTCCGGGATAGTCGTACACTTCGAATCTCGATCGGGTGTAGTTCTCCGAGGCTTCCTTGGATGCGCGCAGCCGCTTGGGCGGCTTCAGATAGTCATAATCGTTGTATTCGACCTTGCCGGTGCAGAACCGCCGCTCCGAGGCCCATGAGCTGATCTGCTGCTCGACCCGGCGATAGGCCGCGGTCTGGAAGTGATATTTGACTTGAGGAAGATCCTTGACCGCGTTGTGCGAGGCACGCGAGTCGGCGAGCACCATCATGTGCTGTCCATCCTGATGCTCGAAATAATAATAGATCCCGTACTGCTCCATCAAACGCGACACGAAAGCGAAGTCGGTCTCGCGATACTGGACGCAGTACTTGATCTTTTCGTAATTGCCGGTGGTGCGAAACTTGAAATCCGTTCCGCTGGAGAAACCGGCATCGGTAAACACCTTCTCGATGATGTCCTTGACGGTCTTGTCAAGAAATATCCGGCAATCTGCACGGTGCGCCAACAGCCAGAACCACGGCCGCAGCACCAGCCGGTAACGATAATAGTCCTGCTGTCCGCCGACTTCGCCGCCGATCCATTGCGCGTTGGTAAGGATGCCGCAGAAGAAGCGCTCCTTCTGCTCATAGGTCTTGAGCTTGATGGTGCAAGCCTGGCCGATCGCCTTGTCGAAGTCGATGTTCTCCTGTTCGCTCAGGGCGTCGATATGAAACTCGAATGGTTGGCCCAACACTTCATTGCCCGAAAAACTGCTGAGGACCAGCGCATCGTCCCCGAGCGGCGTTTTCAGCGCTGCGGGGTAGTTCGCTTGACTGAGCTGTCCCATCCGGTCCTCGCAACTTCATCGCGGACGCCAATTCGTCCGCTTCGCATGGTTCATGGTCGAGCTAGCTGATTGACGGTCGACCTGGCGCATATCGCACTTCAATGCCGGAGCTCGCGCCGTTCGTCACTTACCGCCGTCGATTCCATCAGCGGCAAAAGACTTCCTCGAAAGAAGCGAGCATCGCCCAACTCTCATGATCGCACGATCAACCCGACTGAATCCCGATCTCGGTTAGTACGCTCGCAAACAGCTTGGTTCAATTTCACAATGCATGTTGTTCGCCGACCGTGCGCGCGTCGACCCGGCCCCGCCGAAATCTCGCATCGCCACCAGCGGATCCGCCGCGTTCAACTGCGGGTTACACCATCGCGCTTCCTTCGACGAAGATATCTTTTGGTGAAGCGCGCGCATCATCCGAACGTATGTCATTCGAACGGATGATGTTGCCGGAATTGAATCGTGGTAGCGACGGCGTCGTTGGACGACTTCACCATTGCGGTGACGTCGACGTGTTTATTTCATTGCCGTGTAGCGCATGAGTAGACTTTTTATTGAACCGATATTTGGTGCGGATCACTAACTGTCTAGATTTCTATCGCTTCAGAGCGACAGATCGATCATTACGATTACGATCCTGAGAGGCTCGCGTTGGCGGATTTGGCATTCTCGTCTGCTCTTGAAGATGATGATACGGTGGCGCTTCCGTCGTCCCTGGCAGAGACGTCCTCTACCACGACAACCGCGCCCGAGTTTGACGCCGCGGCGGACGAGCGAGCAGCGATCGATCACACCAATTTGGAAGCTGCGAACGTCGTCAGTGCCGGGCAACCCGCAATAACCGACTCCATGGTCGCCGGGCTGTGCCTTCCGCTATCGGAAGCCGATCCGTGCGGCCCCGATCTCGACCTCGCCGGTGATACGGAATATCTGAACTTCTTCGCCCAGACGGAAGGAATTCTTCCGAGCTCGTTCTTTTCGGCCGACGACGGAAAGCCGTTCGATCGAGCCAGCGTCGACTTGCCGCGTCAGATCGAGGCGATCGCGCCGCTGTGGGAGCGATCCCGCGACCTGCGGTTACTTGTCATCAGGGCGCGGCTGACGATCATGAACCGAGATCTCGCCGGCTTTTCGGCGAGCATCGCTGCGATCGCGGACTGGCTGGATAAATTCCGGGACGAGGTCCATCCGCGTGCCGACGGCGGCGATCTCAGCTCGCGTGTCGCGGCGCTCGGCTCGCTTGACCTGCCTACTGTCGTATTCCCGCTGCAGTATGCGCCATTATGCGAAGGCCGCCGAATGGGCGCGGTGACCTACCGCGCCTGGATGATCGCATCCGGCGAAGTCAAACCGCGCGTCGGTGAGCAGAAACACCCATCGGCAGCGCTCACGGAAGCGCTCGCGGATGCACCGCCCGACGTCATGGCGGCGACGCGCAAAGACGTGGCGATACTGAAGACGTCGCTCGCCCGCATCCGTGACGTCTTCATGATGCAGGGTACGTCGCTCGGCTTGGAGAACCTGCCGGCATTGGTCGACAAGATCCAGCTGTTGGTCGATCCGCAGGCGGCGACCCGCGAAGAGACGGTGGCCACGGCGCAAGCCGACGTTGCGCCGTCAGGCGATGCGCCGGCGTCGCTCGCGGACGCGCAGCAGGCGCTGGCGGCGATCGCCGAATATTACAGCCGCTTGGAGCCTTCGAGCCCAACACTGCCGCTGGTGCGCCAGGCGCATCAGTTGATCGGCAAGTCGTTCTTCGAGGTGATGAGCATCCTGGTGCCTCAGCAAATGGAGAAGGCGGCGTTCCAGATCGGCGCCGACCAGTTCTTCGAGCTGCCGGTCAACAAGCTGTCCAAGCTCCCGGAAGGAACGCCCGCGCCGGACGATTCATCGTTGCCATCCCGACCTGGCGGATCGCCGCAATACCGCGTCGATACCCGCCCGCAGGCGATCGCGTTGCTCGAACAGGTGCAGCGGTTCTTCCGACACTCCGAGCCCTCCAGCCCGGTGCCGATGCTATGCGATCGTGCACGTGCCCTCGCCGAACGGGATTTCATGGGCGTGCTGAGGGAGGTGCTTCCGAAGGCCGCGTTGAAGACGTTCGGCGCCGAAAGATGAGATCGATGATGTCCCAAAACCCACGCGCAAACAGGACTGAGGATGCGGTCGCGTCCCGCGGCCGCCGGCCGCCTCCTGATGCCCAGGCGATGATCGGCCTCGCTCCCCGAACTGATCCGCGACGCCACGCATCCGGAGGCTTCTGAAGTTGTCCGATCCGATCGACGCCGCACCGAGAGTTCCTTTCAATCGTAACCTCACAGAAAAGGTCGAATACATGGCACGCGAAAGTGGTCAGAAATTCATTCGCCGGAATCGCCCGCCGCGAGTCCACATCACCTATGAAAATCCGGCGAACGCCGAGGAGAAAGTCGAGATCCCATTCGTCATGGGTGTCCTGGCCGATCTCTCCGGCAATGCATCCAGCGTCGAGAAGCCCGAAATCGTCAACCGCAAATTGCTTGAATTCGATATGGACAATCTGGATTCGCGAATGGCCGCCATCCAGCCGGGCATCAACTTCCGGGTCGAAAACAAGCTCGGCGAAGAGTCCGGCGAGCGGATCGCCGTCGAGCTCCATTTCGACAAGATGGCGGATTTCGAACCGGCCGCGGTCGCAAGGCAGGTTCCGGCGGTCGCACGGCTGCTCGAAGCAAGAATGCAACTGGCGAACCTGCAGCGCTATGTCGACGGCAAGGCCGCCGCCGAGGATCAGTTGCGCAAGCTGCTGGCGGACCCCCAGCTGATGCAGGCGTTGAAAAGCCGCACCGTCGAGCAAGGCGGCGATAGCGAGAAGTAAGCAGCGCCATAGCCAACCGGCGTATTGGAACAAGAGCGTATTGGAAAGTTTGTCATGGCAACCGAAACAGTTCAGCAAGACGCGCAAACGCAAACCCGGGACGCGGACGAGTTTGCCGTGCTCCTGAAACAGACCTTCAAGCCGCGTACCGAGCGCGCGGCGACGGAAATCCAGAATGCCGTCAACACCCTGGTCGAGCAGGCACTCGCGGATACCAGCGTCATCAAATCCGACGTGCTCGACACGATCGGCGAGATGATCGCGCAGCTCGACAAGAAGCTTTCGGCGCAGATGAACGAAATCATGCACGCGCCGGAATTTCAGCAGCTCGAGGGCGCCTGGCGCGGGTTGAAATACCTGGTGTTCCAGTCCGAGACCGACGCGATGCTCAAGATCCGCGTCATGAACATCTCGAAGAACGAGCTCTACCGGCACCTGCGGCTGTATCCGAACGCCGCCTGGGACCAGAGCCCGCTGTTCAAGAAGATCTACGAAGAGGAATTCGGCCAGCTCGGCGGACAGCCCTATGGCTGCCTGATCGGCGACTACAGCTTCAGCCATCAGGCAACCGATGTGCAGTTGCTGCGCGACCTCAGCAAGATCGCAGGCGCCGCGCACGCGCCGTTCTTCGCCGCCGCGGACTCGACCCTGATGGGCATGGATTCGTGGAACGAGCTGATGAATCCGCGCGATCTCAGCAAGCTGTTCGATACGCCCGAATATGCCGCCTGGCGGTCGCTGCGCGATTCAGACGATGCGCGTTATCTCGGCCTCTGCATGCCGCGCGTGCTCTCTCGCCTGCCCTACGGGGCGAAGACGGAACCCGTCGAAGACTTCGGCTTCGAAGAAGACACCGACGGACACAGGGGCGAAAAATACGCGTGGATGAATGCGGCCTACGCGATGGCGGCCAACATCAACCGCGCCTTCAAGGAGTATGGCTGGTGCGCGCGCATCCGCGGCGTGCAATCCGGCGGCGAAGTCGAAGAATTGCCGACGCACACATTCCCGACCGACGATGGCGGCGTCGATCTGAAGTGCCCGACGGAGATCGCCATCAGCGACCGTCGCGAAGCCGAGCTGGCGAAGTCGGGACTGATTCCGCTGATTCACCGCAAGAACACCGACCGTGCCGCCTTCATCGGTGCTCAGTCGCTTTTCAAGCCGAAGGCCTATCAGAACAACCCGGACGCGACGGCCTCGAGCAATCTGTCGTCCCGTTTGCCCTATATGTTCGCCTGCTGCCGCTTCGCGCACTACCTCAAAGTCATGGTGCGCGACAAGGTCGGTTCGTATTACGAGAGCGAGCAATTGCAACGGTGGCTCACCAACTGGATCAGTGAGTACATCGATGCCGATCCGCAGAACTCCTCGGAAGCCACCAAGTGCCGCCGGCCTCTTGCTGCCGCGCAAATCTCGATCACGGCGAACGAAGAGAACCCCGGCTACTACGCGGCGACGTTCGAGCTCCGTCCCCACTTCCAGCTCGAAGGCATGGACATCGGATTGCGGCTCGTCTCCCGATTGCCCGTTGCAAAAACCTAGCTTCCGTTTGAACCCCGATCAGAGAGCCGCCAACCAAGAAGCGCGGCTCTCCTGAAATAGAGCTCGAACCGGCAACTCAGCCAACATTAGACCTTCTGGAGACTTTCAAAAATGGCACAAGATGTTTACGCGTTTCTCGAACTCGATGGTATCGAGGGTGAAGCCCAGGACTCCAAATACGAAAAGAAAATCGAACTTCAGTCCTTCTCATGGGGCGCCAGCAATAGCAGCTCTTTCGCGTCGGGCACGGGCGGCAGCACCGCCAAGGGTCAGATCCATGATATTTCCGTCAGCATGTACACCTCCAGGGCCTCGCTGAGGTTGATGGAGCGGGCTGTGAACGGTCAGCATATCAAGAAGGGGAAGCTGACGCTGTGCAAGCTGCACGGCGAAACCAAAATTGGCTATTTCGAATTGGATCTGGAACACGTGGTGGTGACCTCGTTCCAGATCGCAGCCGGCGGTGACGGACACCTTCCAATGGAATCGGCTACTCTTCACTTCGTGAAAGTGAAGGCGAAATATTTGCCGCAAGGCAACGAGGGCGATGCCACCGGAAACGTCGACTTCGGGTGGGATCTGCAAAAGAACGTGAGCCATTAGCAAGGACGCCTCGCTGACCAAGTGACGAGTGGGTGCATATTTCATCCACTCGTCAGGGTTTGAAAACTCGAAGATTCTTCACCGTATTGGGCGCTAGCCGGTAGGTTCGCCACATTCAGACCGAGTTTGTTCATGGCCAATTCGAACCGGCAATCGCGTCTCAGCCCGCCTTTGATGCATGTCTTCCGGACTGCTCATGAGGCAAAGGACGCCAAACGAGTCATCGACCAACGCAATGAGGCTGGCGAACGCGTCATTGCCGGCCGCCGATTGCGCGCGCGCCAGATCATCACGGAGAGCATGCTTCGCCGCGAAGTTTCACGCGATCTCGATGCTCTCTTGAACACCGTGGCACTTGACGCGACGGTTGACATGGAAAATGCGCCCCATGTCCGCAAATCGATCTTGAACTACGGGCTTCCCGATTTAGCCATCCGCACCATCGACGAGAACGGTGTCGACGCGATTCCCGACGAGATCCGGACCGCAATCGTCAACTATGAACCGAGGATCGCGGCCGATACGCTGCATATCGAGCGTGACAAAGGTCTCGATCCCGTCGAGCTCAAGATACGCTTCGTGATCCGTGGCGAACTGGTCTGCCATCCCCTGCACGTGCCGGTCGAATTCGTCGCCGATATCGTCGAGGCCGGAAAAATTGTCGTCAATCGATTGTGAGCGTGCATGAATCGGGAATTTCTCGATCTCTACAACACCGAGCTGCAGTTGCTCAACGAGCATGCGCGCCAGTTCGCCGAAGAATATCCTGGAATTGCGGAGCGCCTGGGCGGCCTCCTGGAAGACCGCATCGATCCTTTGATCGGCGGGCTGCTGGAAGGAACCGCCTTCCTTGCGGCACGGGTGCAGCTCAAGCTCAAGCACGAATTCCCAGAGTTCACCGAGAACCTGCTGGAACAGTTGGTCCCGCATTATCTCGCACCGACGCCGTCGATGATGATCGTCAAGGCGACCCCGGTATTCGGCGACCCGGCGCACCGCGAGGGGCCCACGATCGCGCGCGGCTCCTATCTCGATGCGAGTTTCCGCCAACTCGATCGGCAGATCGCATGCCGCTACCGGCTGTGCGGCGACATCAGGATATGGCCGTTCGAGCTGGTTGCCGCGGAATATTATCCGTCGCCGGCGCCGCTGCAGGCGCTCGGCGTCTCTGTCGGCGGCGAGGCGCTGGCGGGCCTGCGGCTCAGCCTGACGCACCGCTCCACGGCACGGGCCGAGGACGAGCCGTCCGAAGCCGATGCGCAGAAGAAGCCGGAGCTCCTGATTGCGGGCTGCCGAACCACGCAGCTGCCGCTGTATTTCGCCGGCGCGGAGGCCGACTCGGTTGCGCTCTACGAGCAGCTTTTTGCGCATTGCCGCGGAATCTATTTTCGCCACCTCGATCAATTCGGCAATCCGGTCGTCTTCGAGGCCCCGCTCGAATGTCTGCAGCAGATCGGATTCGATCGCGACGACGCGCTGTTTGCCAGGGATCACCGGGTGTTCGAGGGCTTCGACCTGTTGCGCGAATATTTCGCCTTTCCGCGCAAGTTTCTCGGCTGCCGTCTCACCGGCATCGATGAGGTCCTGTCGCGCATCAAGTCGAGGACGGTCGATATTGTCTTTGCCTTTGACGAGCTGAATGCGCGGCTGGCCGCCGCGGTTCGCCCCGAATCATTCGCGCTCTATGCGGCGCCCGCCATCAATCTGTTCGAGAAATCCACCGATCGCATTCCGCTGAAAGCCAGCCAGCACGAGTATCACGTCGTTCCCGACCGCAGCCATTATCTGGACTACGAGCCCCACCGGGTGCTCGAGGTCTATGCCCACTACCCCGGCGGACGGGAAAAGGTCCCGGTGCGGCCGCTCTATTCGGCGTCGCTTCATGATACGCCGGCGGCGTCCGACATCTGCTTTTCGATCCGTCGCCTGCCCCGGCGGCGCACGGTGGAAGAGAAGCGCACCGGCATGTCGTCGGATTATACCGGCACCGACATGTTCATTTCGCTGAGCGAGTTTGGCGGCATGGACGACCAGGACGCGATCGCCGAGCTCAGCGTGCGTGCGCTGTGCTCCAACCGGCATCTGACCGAGCATCTGCCGATCGGGGTGGGCGGTGCCGATTTCCGGCTGGTTGACGATTTCAACCTGGGCCTCGTCTGCGTCGCTGGCCCCACTGCCCCGCGCGAGCCGGTGATCCGTGAGCTGCGCAGCAGGAGCGAGACCGCGCATACCGGCACGGTCACCTGGCGGCTCGTGAACCTGCTCTCGACCAATCATCTCGGCCTGGTCGAGCGCGGCGCCGGCAACAATGCCGAGGCGGTTCGCGAGACGCTGTCGATCTTTGCCGAGATGGCCGATAGCGCCACCGAGCGCCGCATCCGTGGCGTTCGTCATGTCGACAGCCGGCCGATCGTGCGGCGCATCCGCCAGCGCAGCGGCGTCGGCGTCGCACGCGGCATCGAGATATCAGTCACCATCGACGAGAAGGCGTTCGAGGGCACGGGCGCGTTCCTGCTCGGCGCCGTGCTCGATCGCTTCTTTGCCGAATATTCCGGCTTCAATCATTTCACCCAGACCGTGATCCGCTCGGTCGATCGGGGCGAGATCATGCGATGGCCTCCCCGCATGGGCATGCGCAGGCCGCTATGAGCCAGTCTGTCGAAATGGAAGCGCGGCTGTTGCGCGAGCTCGAAGCCGAGCCATGGCGGTTCGACTATTTCACGGTGTTGAGGCACATCGAGCGCGTCCACCAGGACCGCCCTCGCATCGGCGAAAGCGCTGCGCTTCGCGATGAACTGGTCCTGCTTGGGCAGGACCCGTACATGGAGTTTCCGGCATCGAACCTCGCCCGCGTCGAGCAGGGCTGCGACGAAGACAAGCCGCTCAAGATCTTCGTCAAATATATGGGATTGCTCGGGCCTCAGGGCGCGCTGCCACTGGCGACCACCGAGGAGGCCTATCACTACACTCTCGCCAATGACGATTCCTTCCCGCGCTTCCTCGACATCTTCAATCACCGCTTTCTTCAATTGTTCTTCCGAGCGTGGGCCAATTCGCGGCCGATCGCGCAGCACGATCGCCCCGCCGCGGACCGCTTCTTCGCCTATATCGGTTCCGCGATCGGCTGCGGCTCCGAACCTTATCGAAATCTCGACAGCATCCCGGATGCCGCCAAACTCTGCTTCGCGGGACTGTTGGGAAGCCAGGCCAAATCCGCCTCGCGTCTCGCCAGCGCGCTCTGCGGCCTGTTTGAAGTCGACGCGGAAGTCGACGAGTTCGTCGGCACGAGGCTGATGCTGGATGCCCAGGAATATACGATCCTGGGCAAGCGCCACAACGTGCTTGGCGAAGATGCCATGCTCGGTCGCGGCGTCTATAGCGTCCAGGACAAGATCCGGATCCGCATCTACACCCAGAGCCTCGCGCAATACATGCGATTTCTGCCCAGCGGCGATCTGTGCGAGCCGCTCGCGGACCTCGTCTATTTCTACAACGGCGCCCAGCTCGATTGGGATGCGGAGCTGGCCATCCCATCGCGCGCGGTCCAGCCCATCCGCCTCGGCCAGTTCGGTCAGCTCGGCTGGACGAGCTGGATGGCGCCGGACTGGAGCACGACGGAAGCCTATCGCCGCGACGCCAGGTTCCACCCGGCGGAGCGCATGGACAACAAACGACGCATGCGGCCAGCCCGCAGCGAAGGAGGCGCAAGTGGCCGACATCAATCTTGAGGCCGTCGCAGGCAAGCTCAACCGCGTCGGCTATGAGGCCTTGTTCAAGGCGCTGCGGCAGGCGAAGGGCGCCGGCAATCGCAATGTCGAACTCGCGCACTGGCTGGTTCATGTGCTGCAGGACGAACGCAGCGACATCGCGCTGACCGCGGACAATTTCAGGCTCGATCGCAACAAGCTTATGATGGACATCAACGCCGCCATCGGCGGATTTCGCAAGAACGAAACCGAGATGCCGTCGGTGTCCAACACCGTGATGGATGCGCTCGACCGCGGCTGGCATTACGCCACGCTTTTCTTCGGCGAAACACAGATACGAACCGGCCATGTTCTGGTCGGCGCGCTGCAATCGCGCGAACTCGACCGCGCCCTGAAGAACATCTCATCCGAATTCAACAAGATGTCGGTCGACGTCTTGACCGGCGAGTACCGCAAGATCTGGGCGGGCTCCGAGGAAGAAACCCTGCGTCCGATGGATGGCTCGGGCCTGGGGACCGCGGCGGGTGCCGCACAACCAAGCGGCGGCGCAAAGGGCACGACCCCGCTCGATCGCTTTTCGCAGGATCTGACCGCGAAGGCACGGTCCGGCGAGATGGACCCGATCCTCGGCCGCGACGACGAGATCCGCCAACTGATCGATGTGCTGATGCGCCGGCGGCAGAATAATCCGATCCTGACCGGCGAAGCCGGCGTCGGCAAGACCGCAGTGGCCGAAGGCTTTGCCCAGCGCATCGCATCGGGCGAGGTTCCGCCGCCGCTGAGGAATGTCCGGCTCTGCGCGCTCGACATCGGTCTGATGCAGGCGGGCGCGTCGATGAAGGGCGAATTCGAGCAACGGCTGCGCTCGGTGATCGATGAGGTGCAGAGTTCGCCGACCCCGATCATCCTGTTCATCGACGAAGCCCACACCCTGATCGGCGCCGGCGGCTCCGCCGGCACCGGCGATGCGGCCAATCTCCTCAAGCCTCCCCTCGCCCGCGGCACGTTGCGCACCATCGCCGCGACCACCTGGTCCGAATACCGCCAGTATATCGAGAAGGACCCGGCGCTGACCCGGCGCTTCCAGCCCATCCATGTCGACGAGCCCGACGTCGAGACCTGCTGCATCATGCTGCGCGGACTGCTCGGGCCGATGGAAAAGCATCACGGCGTGCGGATTTCCGACGCCGCGATCGTGGCAGCCGTTAATCTCTCACATCGTTACATCCCGGCGCGGCAATTACCCGACAAGGCGGTCAGCCTGCTGGATACGGCCGCAGCCCGGGTAGCGATCAGCCAGAGCGCGACACCGGCCCTGATCGAGGATGCGCGCACAGCCATCGTCGCACGCGAGGCAGAGAAAGCCGCGCTCGTCAGCGACGGCGATTTAGGGATCGACGACGCCGAGCGCCTGACCAGCCTCGACACGGATATCGCGGCGTTGAAAGAGAAGCTCTCAGGCCTCGATACCGAATGGGCCAAGGAACAGGCCCTCGTCAACGATATCCGAGACATCCGAAAGATACTGTCCGAGCGTAAACCAGACGACGAGACAGCCGCGAAACGCGCAGAACTGCGCGGCAAGTTCGACGCGCTGGAGGGCATCACGCCCGAACAGCGCATGATCTATGCCCATGTCGACGAGCAATCGGTTGCCTCTGTCGTGTCGGACTGGACCGGCATCCCCGTCGGCCGCATGGTGCGCGACGAAATCGAGACCGTTCTGAAACTGCCGGAAATCCTCAACCGTCGTGTCGTCGGCCAGTCGCATGGCTTGGCGATGATTGCGAAGAGGATCGAGACCAGCCGGGCCAAGCTCGACAATCCATCGAAGCCGATCGGCGTCTTCATGCTCGCCGGTCCCTCCGGCGTCGGCAAGACCGAGACCGCGCTGGCGCTGGCCGAGGCGCTCTATGGCGGCGAGCAGAACATGATCACCATCAACATGTCGGAATTCCAGGAGGCACACACCGTTTCCTCGCTGAAAGGCGCCCCTCCCGGCTATGTCGGCTACGGCGAAGGTGGCCGGCTGACCGAAGCGGTGCGGCGAAAGCCGTACAGCGTCATCCTGCTCGACGAGGTCGAGAAGGCCCATCCCGACGTGCACGAGATTTTCTTTCAGGTGTTCGACAAGGGCATCATGGAAGATGGCAACGGCCGAAGGATCGATTTCAAGAACACGCTGATCATCCTGACCACCAATGTCGGCACCGATCTGATCATGGAGCTGTCGCGCGATCCCAGATATCGGGACCATCCGGACGAACTCGCCTCGAGGCTGCGGCCGGCGCTGCTCGACGTATTCCCGGCAGCGCTGCTCGGGCGCATCGTGACCATCCCCTATTTCCCGTTGTCGAATGCCATGCTCGACGGCATCGTCCGATTGCAGCTCGGCCGCATCGATCAGCGCATTCGCGACAACCATCGCGCCTCGTTCGTCTACGATGACGCGGTGGTCGAGCACATCGTTTCGAAATGCAACGACCCGGACTCCGGCGGTCGCATGATCGACAACATCATCACCAACACGCTGTTGCCGGCACTGTCCCGCGAATTTCTCAAACGATCCCTGGCAAAGGAGGACATCACGCAGGCGCGCGTTGGCATCGAAGACAATGATTTTTCGTACGTGTGGGCTTGATCGAGGTTCTGAAGCTACCAGCGAACCGTTGCAATGAAATGCGGAAAAATTCGATATGGCAACTCCCCCTCAATTGACCGTCCAGTGCCGAATCGTCGGTCATGCCAGTCCGAGGTGGAAAGGTGCGTCGACGGAATCGCTGCGCGTCGGAAATAATGAAGTATTGTCGCGGCGTCGGGCGGATGCCGTCATGAAGGAATTCAAGTCCGACCTGACAAAAGCACTCGGAAGATATCGGCTGAATTTCCTGGAAAATGTCAGCTACCCCGACGATAGCCAACCGAACGAGACCGCGGTCATCGGTTCCGAGGCCATGGGCCAGCGCGAATCGTTGTTGAGCGCCGGAGGCAACCGGAAAAACGATGATGCGAAATACCGTCGAACCGACGTCACCGTCCGTGTCGCCCGCTCGACACAGGATGAAATGCCGACGAAAGTTGTCCGGCGATATCAGCGGAGTACCAAGTCGAAATTCTGGTATGTCAGCACGGGTGTATCAGGAAGTGTCACGGCGGTGGCCGGCTTCGGATTTTTCCGCATCAAGCTCCGGAATTGGAAGGGCGACGAAGCCAGCGGTTCGGTCGGCACGGTAGGTGGAGGCGTAGGACTGAAATATTCCTATTCACCCTATTCCTGGACCGAGGAAGCGTCTTTCATCACCTACAAGGAGGTCGGGTTTGATGATTTTCATGGCGTTCGCGTCAGATACACCAACGCGGGCCTCGTTATCGGCATTGGCTATAGCCGCTCCTATTTGACGTTCTGGGGTATGGGGCGTGACGCCGCTTCGCTTCAGGTGGGAGGCTGGCAGACCGGAGCGCAGGCTTCCCTGGACATTTCAGAGGGCCTATTGCTCCTCGACACCGTTCCAAGCGATTACGCAATTGAGACATATGACGATACCGAATGGAATTCGGTGCGATCAGACTGGATCACCGAACAAAAGATATCTTTTTATTTTGACGATGCGCAATGGGCATTGGCCCCCGATCAACTCAATCAGATACAAGCATTCGCAGCCAAGGTAGCGAACGATATTCGCACCAAGTGATCGCGTCCATGACAGCTTTGCCCCCGCCATGGAAATGCCGCCCACCGTCGGCCCCGGAGAAGTTGGCACAATATCGGCTACTGACGCCTCGGTCTGGCCGAAGGTTTTGCGCCGCATGACGAACCCATCCCGTTCGCGGTCTTTCGAGATACGTCAACGTCAGCTTTCGCCGACGCACTCAGCCGAACGTAAACGCGTAGGCCTGGACGCCGGGGTCGAGGAAGCGGATTTCGAACGTATGATCCACGATCGCACCGGGATCGCGAACGAGTTGATAGAGCCGCTGCGCCGTGACGACCCCCTGCCCGTCTGAATCGACGTCGGCGCCATGCGCGGCGCCCGGCGCCGCGCCATCGATCGTGACCCGAAAGCGCACCGGACTGCCGTCGGCGGCCGGACCGAGAACGAGATGCAAATCTCGCGCGTGGAAGCGATAGACGATGCCGCCGTCCTTTTCATTCAGCAGCGCGCGTTCATTGCCGATCGTCCAGTTGCCCGCGAGCGACCACTCGTTCAACTGCGGCGAACCCGCTGCATAAACGTGGCTTTCATCCTGAACCACGCTGCCCGGCGAGATGAAATGATCGATTCGGTTATAGCCGAGATACGTCTCGGGTGACTCGACGTCTGCCTTGACCGACGCCGCCTCGGCGCCCGATGCGTTCACGGCGACAATACCCGTCGGCACCTGGCTGTCGCCCGCCTCAGCAAGCAGCTTTTGTAGAGTGCGTTCGGACTCGTCGTAGTCGCCTTCGCCGAAATGCTGGTGCCGGATCTGTCCCTTCGCATCGATGAAATAGTGCGCCGGCCAATATTCGTTCTCGAAGGCCCGCCAAATCATGTATTCGTTGTCGATCGCGACCGGGTACGAGATCTTGAGCGTCGCAACGGCCTTCCTCACATTGTCGACGTTTCGCTCGAACGCGAATTCGGGCGCATGCACCCCGATCACCACCAGGCCGTGATCCCTGTATTTCTCCGCCCAGGCGCGCACGCAAGGAATCGAACGCAGGCAGTTGATGCAGGAATAGGTCCAGAAATCCACCAGGACGACCTTTCCTTTCAGGTCTTCCGCGGTCAACGGTTTCGAATTCAACCACTCGCTCGCGCCGGAGAGTGAAGGAAGCGGACCTTCGACCGGCAACGCCTGGCTCTGCCCGGCCGGCTTGGCCTGTGTCATCATCGCGGCGTTGCCGCGGGGCCGTAGCTTGTCCAGCAGCCCCTGCTCCAGGGACGTCGTGCTTCCGGCCGATAGGTTGGTGAGGACACCAGTGTCGAGACCGAGGGCGATCGCAGTGATCGCGACAAGCACCGCCGCGCCCAAGCCGCGGCGAATCCACTCGCCGGCACCGATCGAGCGTTTCATCGCCGCGAACACCCGGCCGCCGATCAGGAGCGCAAGCGCCAGTGACGTTGCTGCTCCCGCGGCATATGTCAGCAGCAACAGCGTGGTCGTCACGCTCGCGCCCTGCAACGCCGCACCGGTCAGAATCAAACCCAGGACGGGGCCGGCGCAAGGCGCCCAGAGAAAACCGGTCGCGACACCGAGCAAAAGCGGCGCAAAGACCGAACCGTCGGAGGCTTGGTCCGCCGACTGCGACAGGCGGGCACCGACGGCGACCAGCGGCCGCATCAACCGATCAGCCAGTTCGGGAAACAGAAGCGTAACCCCGAAGATCGCCAGCAGCGTCAGGGCTGCCATTCGCCCGTATTGATTGGCCGAGACGACCCAGCCGCCGGCGACGGACGCAAGGGTGGCGACCACGGCGAACGCCAAGGCCATGCCGACCAGCATCGGCAGGCCATTCCTAAGGAACGGACGATCGGCCCGCGCCAGCACGAAAGGAATCACCGGCAGAATGCAGGGGCTCACGATGGTCAGCACGCCACCGAGATAAGCCAGCACAAAAAGCACCATCATTATGTTTCCATCGCTTCGAATCGTCTGGCGACTTCCTCGCCTATCGGAATGCCACCGTCGGGCGCGCCCCAGTCCCCTCGCGGCGGCCTACGCCGCCAACGGAACCGTCCAGGCGTCGTAGGCATAAACCCAATCGGTATCGGTTTTGTCCTTGAGCCAGGTGTTGGTCCGTGAGGTTTGCTGGATACGTGTCGTTCGATCTTTTCTGCTTGCCTCGAACCGTCGAAAGGCGTTCGCGGCGCCATCGCGATCAACGCCGTCGAGGCAACGCGACAGCACCGCGGCGTCTTCGATCGCCATCGCGGCGCCCTGCGCCATATAGGGCGTCATCGGATGGCAGGCGTCGCCGAGCAGCGTCACGTTTCCGTCAGTCCAGCGATCGAGCGATTCGCGATCGACAAGCGCCCATTTGTGCACGTCCGGGCACGCGGCCAAGACGTTTTCAACCTGGCGGTCGAAGCCCTCGAACGCCTTGCGTAATTCCCGGACGTCCCCCTTCGCCGACCAGGATTCGATCCTGAAGTCCGACTCGGGCTGGCTGGTGACGAAGTAGACCTCGCTGCGATCCGGCTTGACGTAATAGATGACGATATGCCGGTCTTCTCCCCACCATTTGGTGCAATCATCGATCGTATGCCCGTTCAGACGGGCGGCCGGAAACGTCGTCCGATAGGCAATGCGTCCGGTGAAGTTCAGTGGCGAGGCCCCGAACAGGATGTCCTTGACGGCGGAATGAACGCCGTCCGCGCCGATGACGGCGTCAGCCACCGCGGTCGCGCCTCCGGCAAAGCTCAATCGAACCCCGTCACTGGTCTGATCCAATCCGACAAGCCGGTGACCCAGCCTGATACACTCTTCCGGAACCGCGCTGGCGAGGGCCGCGTGCAGATCGCCCCGATGCGCGAGCAGATAGGGTGCGCCAAACTTCCGTTCCGCCGCCTCGCCGAAAACCATGTCGAATTTGACTTCGCCGGTTCGCCAATCCCTGTTGTTCCAGGAGCGCGGATAGAACGACTGCCGGCGCAATTTCGCTTCGAGCCCAAGCTCGCGAAGAACCTTCATGGCGTTGCAGCCAATCTGGATTCCCGCACCCAGCCTGGTGAATTGCGCGGCCTGTTCATACACCGTGACCGCGATGCCGGCGCGTCTCAAGGCCGCCGCCGATGCGAGGCCACCCATGCCGGCGCCGACAATCGCAATTGACAGGGCTCCTGCCATCACTTCACGTCCGCCAGGCACGTCATTTCCGCCAAGTGTGTTGCGGCGCACAGCCCGGCAGGCGGCGCGCCTTTGCAATATAGCTTCATCGATACTCCATGAATCGCGGCCACATGAATCGCGGCCACGCACGACCGGTTGCTGGCCCCGCGAATTCGACCGCAAATATCAGACAATCGCGTTGCGCGGCACTTCGCTGAGCCATTGCGTGGCGCGGAACACTTATTCGCCGGCATGCATTGACTTGCGAACGTGTTATCGCATTATATTCCATCAGATATAACGCTTGATGCCCTCCCAGATCAAGACGCGTTGATCGAGCCCGACAGAGCGGCCCGTACAACCGTTACGAGCGCCCCGCGCCAACCTTCGGTGATCAATATCATGACAAATTATCTCGAAATCGAACTCTATATCGACGGCTGCTGGAAGCGCGCGAGCGGCCAGCCCGTGATCAATCCCGCCGACGAAAGCGTCCTCGGCACCGTCCCCACCGCGACGATCGCCGATCTCGACGATGCGCTCGCTGCCGCCGAACGCGGGTTTGCAACCTGGCGCAAGACGTCGCCCGCCAAGCGAACGCAGATCATCCTGAAGGCCGCCAGCCTGATCCGCCAGCGCGTCGAGGACATGGCGACCGCGATGACCCTTGAGCAGGGCAAGCCGATCGCGCAGGCCCGGCTGGAGATCCTGCGCGGCTGCGACATCCTCGAATGGGATGCGACCGAGGGGTTGCGGCTCTACGGGCGCGTCATCCCCGCCGAGGAAGGCATGCGCCACACCGTGCTGCGTCAGCCGATCGGCCCTGTGGCGGCGTTCTCGCCGTGGAATTTTCCGATGAGCTCGCCTGCGAGAAAAGTAGGCGGCGCGCTGTCCTCGGGTTGTTCGATCATCCTCAAGGCTTCCGAGGAAACGCCGGCCGGCGCGGTGCAGCTCGTGAGGGCCTTTCACGACGCCGGACTGCCGCCCGGAGTCCTGAACCTGGTGTTCGGCAATCCGGCCGAGATTTCGAACTATCTGATTCCTCAATCATCCATCCGTCTGATCACATTCACCGGTTCGATCCCCGTCGGAAAATCTCTCGCGGAGATGGCCGGCCGTCACATGAAGCCGGCAATCATGGAGCTTGGCGGCCACGCGCCGGTCATCGTCTGCGACGACGTCGATCCGGTTGCGACCGCCGCGACATCGGTCACCGGCAAGTCGCGCAACGCCGGGCAGGTCTGTGTCGCGCCGACACGATTCTTCGTTCAGGAACAGATCTATCAGCGCTTCGCGGATTCGTTCGCCGAGAGGGCCGCGCAGTTGAAGGTCGGCGACGGGCTTGATCCCGAGATGCAGATGGGGCCGCTGGCGAATTCGCGGCGGATCGACACGATGGAGGCGTTCGTCGCGGACGCCAAATCGAAAGGCGCCCGCGTTCTCGCAGGCGGAAGCCGGATCGGCAATCGCGGCTATTTCTTCCCGCTTACCGTTCTCGCCGACGTGCCGGATGATGCGCGCGCGATGAACGAGGAGCCGTTCGGCCCGTTGGCGCTGGTCAATCCCGTGCGCAATCTAGATGAAGCGATCGAGAAGGCCAATTCGCTGCCCTTTGGCCTTGCCGCCTATGCCTTTACGCGCTCGGCGCACAATGCCGACCGCCTGGCCAACGACGTCGAGGTCGGCAATCTCGCGATCAATCACTTCGTCGCGTCAGTGGCCGAAACGCCCTTCGGCGGTGTCAAGGACAGCGGCTACGGTCGCGAAGGCGGGACGGAAGGACTTTACGGCTATACCGTCGCCAAGAACGTCTCGCATAAGATGATGTCATCATAACGAGGCCGTTCAGAGGCAGTAGCTATTGCCGGCTCGCGACCGTGGTGTCGCTGCTCAGGTCCGCCGCGGTGCCCGCGCCTCCCTCCTGGCCGTCCGATCCCAAAGACACGATCTCGTAGGGACCGCGTTCGGCCGGCGCGCGGTAGACATAGGCATGTCCCCAGGGGTCGGGCGGCACCGCACCGGTCTTCAGATAGGGTCCATTCCAAACCGACGCATTGTCGGGCCGTTGTGCCAGCGCCGTGAGACCTTCGCTGCTGGTCGGATAGCGGCCGGTGTCGAGATAGAACAGGTCGAGCGAGCTGGAGAAGCTCTCGATCTGGAGCTTGGCCGTCTTGACCTTGGACTCTCCGAGCGAGCTGAGCACGCGGGGACCAACCAGGCCCATGATCAACCCGATGATCGCAATGACGACGAGCATCTCGACCAGGGTAAAGCCCGCTTCGGCCCGCCGGTCGACGTGGCGGCGTCGCGTTACCAAGCGCATCGTCATTGTCCTTTTCCCTTCCAGATCATGCTCTAGCGCGCGGATGTCACGCGAAGAACCTCGGGCGCCGCCGTCATCCCGGTGCGGCATTTTTCCAGTGCATCGTCCAGCATCGTCGTCATGCCGGCGCGAATGGCGGCTTCATCGATGCGAGACGCATCGGTCTGCGCGCTGACAAACGGCCTGACCTCATCGGTCATCTCCAGCAGTTCGAAGATCCCGGCCCGCCCGCGATACCCGGTGCCGCCGCAGCGTTCGCAACCGACCGGACGATAGACGGTCTCGCCGGCCGCGAGACCCAGAACCCGGTAACGCGGATCAGCGACGATTTCCGGTCCGGTCAGCTCGTGCGCACTCTTGCAACCGTCACAGAGGACGCGGACCAGCCGCTGCGCAACGACGGCGCGCAAGGTCGAGCGCAGAAGGAAGCCCTCGACGCCGAGATCAAGAAGGCGCGGAACGGCCGCCGCGGCAGTCTCGGTGTGGAGCGTCGACAGCACGAGATGGCCGGTCAACGCCGCGTGGATCGCAATGTTCGCCGTTTCGCTGTCGCGGATTTCGCCGACCATGATCACATCGGGATCCTGACGAACGAACGCGCGCATCGCGGTGGCGAAGGTCAGGCCGATTGCCGGCTTGACCTGCGACTGGTTGACGCCCGGAATTTCGTATTCGACCGGATCTTCGATGGTCAGGATCTTTCGCGTCGGCTCGTTCAGGATCGACAGCATGGTCGCAAGCGTCGTGGTCTTTCCGCTTCCGGTCGGGCCGGTGATCAGGATCAGCCCATGCGGCAGCGCCAGCAGCCGGCGCAACGTTGCCTCGTCGCGGCCGAGCAGCCCGATCTTGCCCAGATCGAGCAGGCCGCGATCGCGCGGCAGCAGGCGAATCACGACGCTCTCGCCATGCTGCGTCGGCATGGTCGCGATGCGGATATCGATCTCGGCCCGTCCGACCCGCGCCCGCGCGGCGCCATCCTGGGGCAACCGGCGCTCCGCGATGTTCAGTCCGGCCAGGATCTTGATGCGGGAGACGACGGCCTGCGGCGGTGCGTCTTGCGGAAACGGTACGGCGCGGAGGATGCCATCAACCCGCATCCGCACCACAAGTCCGGACCGGAAAGGCTCGATATGGATGTCGCTGGCGCGCAATTCCATGGCGCGCTCAAGCAGATCGTTGACGGCCCGCACCACCGGCGCGCCGCTCGCCAGATCGCGCAGGCTATCGATGTCGTCGTCGCCGGAGCGGCGCTCCGGTTCATCGACGTCCAGCGCTCCCGTCGCCTGCTCGTCGAGCCGCAACTCCAGAACGGTGGCAATGTCGTCGAAAGACGCAACCGCGATCGCCACGGCACGGCCACAGACGATCTCCACGGCTCTGATCGCGGCACTGTCCGAGGGGTCCGACACGGCCAGGCCGAAACCGTCATCACGCGTGCGAAACGGAAAAACCGACGATTCCCGCAAGAATCGCTGCGAGAAAAGTTCGACTGCTCCCACAACGTTCGTCAGGTCCTGCAGGCTGAGACGCGGCAACCTCCAGAACAAAGCCGCCTCGTCGGCGAATTTTCCGGCCGGAAGATCCGATTTTTCCCATACCTCCCGCAAGCCGGTTTCGGCCTCGGCTCCAACACCGCGCAAATTCGCTCTCGCGGCATCCGGTACCCGTCCGAGCAGATGCAGCCGGAATTGCTCCAGCGAACGCTTCGGCGTCACGGCGGCCGCACCCTCTGCCACCGGCAGCCTTCCACGGCTTGGCATCGGCATCGACATTCCCGTTTCGCTCCGCCGCCTCACATGCTTGCTGGTTTGAGATTGAAGACCATGCCGGTCTCGACTTCGACCGGATGTCCCTGGTTGGCATAGGGTTTGAATTTCCACTGCCGAACAGCGTCTTCGACATTCTGTTGTTGCGCCGCCGAGGCATGGATCACGTGGACGTGCTTCACACTGCCGTCGGCCGCCACGATCACACGCACCGGCACCGATACAGACCTGATGCCGATCGCATGAGGTTCGACCCGGTGCACAACATTCTCGGACGCATAGTCCCTGACACATTCGGGCACGGGATCCGACGTTTTTCGGACCGGAACGAGATGGTCCAGCGATCCCGCCAGGCTCGCCAGCAATTCCGCATCGCGGCTGGTGAGATTGAACATCACGACGTGACAGCGGATCTCGATCGCGAACATCGATCGGAAAAGTCCGACGCCGCTGAAATCGACACGATAGCCGGGTCGTCCCGCGACGCTGACCTCGGTCGGCTCGCGGTCGATCGTCATGCCGTCGACCTTCGACATAACCTGACGAAATTGAGTCACCGCGCTTTTCACATCATCCGACGAGTCCGGCCCGAAGAACATGTCCTGCGCCACGACCAGAATCGTCCCGGCAAAGTCACCTTTCGGAGCCCAATTTCCGAGCACGTAGTACCCGGACTGCGACGGCGCCGGTCCCGGCAATCCCTCCGTCCACCCGTCAGGCGCGCGATATGAAAGATCGAAATAGTCGCTGGCGAAGCCGCCGTCCGTGACACTTACCGTCTCTGGGTTTGATTGGGCGAAGCCTGCATCGCGGGATGAGAGGATGGCGCCGTGAAGCACCACTCCCATCCCGGCGAGGCACGCCGCAATTGCCAGATATAGCGAGATCCGCATCGTCACACAGCAGGCTTTACAGTGAGCGCAGATAGTTCAACAGCGACTGCTGATCGGTCTGCGACAGCATGTTGTAGTTGTTGATGACCGTGTTGGCTTCCGATCCGCGGCTGGCATGCTGCTGGATCGCAACGCTCAAATCCTTGGTCCGGCCGTCATGAAGGAAGAAGATGCGCTGGCCGACACCCCACAACGGAGCGGTACGGAATTCATTGCCGTTAGCGGTCCCCTGCGACACGCCATCAGCCAGTCCCGATCCCATGTCATGCACGGCGAAATCGCTGAGAGGCTGAATGGTGACGTTGCTTTGTCCCGTCAGTTGCGCTTTCGCGGTGGTGAAGCTCTTGGTGTGGCACGCTTGGCAGCCGATATTGGTAAAGACCTGATTGCCGCGGGTGACCGAAGCACCTGACGTGGAGGAAGACGCCGGCTGAGCCGCCGTCGACGATCCGGCAGCCGCCGCCATCACGCTGGAAGCGTCCGCCGAGGCCGAGGCGAGCATCGTCGAAGTCGTGCTCGCGGCCGTCGATGGCGCGCTCGCCGTTCCCGTCGTCTGCCCCGCTGTCCCGGTCGTCTGAGTGGATGCCGCCGCCGTTTGATCGGCCGCGCCCGCCGCCTGCGCGACCGGCGCAGCCGCCCCCGACGCCGGTGTCGGCGGTGCCGTCAAGCGCATGAATGACGAGAACAACTCGATGTCGCTCTGGAAGCTCGCGGCCGGGCTTGCCAGATCCGCCGCCTGCAGCGGGATCACGCTTTCCGGCGTCGCGTTGAACTGGCAATTCGCATTGCCTTCCCGCTCGGTCTGGAACAGATCGTTGGTGATCCCCATTTCGACGTTGTAGGCCTCGCCGGAGAACAGCAGCAGCGACTTGTTCTGCGCCTTCCAGCCAAATCGCGCGATCGTCTGGTCGTTGGTATTGAGATTGAAGTGTCCGGAAATCCCCAGGGATCTCTTCTGTTGCGCATTGGCCGAGAGAGATGACTGAAGCGCGGTGTCCGGGACGTTCTCCACCAAGCCAAGTCCGAACAGTGGCGTGGGAATGCGGAATATGACGTTGTTGTTGGCGACCGCCGCCGCAAAATTCGGCTGCGTAATATTGCAGCCTGGTGCATCGGATCTTCCGGTGATCGTAAACAGCGCGTGCACGCTGCCATCCGGCGACCCGTCGGGATTACGTACGAAGCGCGCCTCGCGAGCCGGGCCGGTGGCCGTGATGAAGGATGGCAAGGTGTTCTTGGCGCCGGCCGCCGTCGCAAGCGCCACTTGCGGATTGGTGGGAGGACTGCTGCCTCCGACCGCCGGCTGAGAATGGCAACCGGAACAACTGTCGAGATTGAAGCGCGGGCCCAGGCCGTTCGGAACGGCATCGACTTCCATGAAGACGTCCTTTGAACCGGCGAAAAACGAGAGTTCGGCGTCATTGAGGCCCTGCAGCGGGCCTCCCGCTCCGGGGTCGCCGCCTCTCACACCCGGGTCGGTCCCTCCGCCACTCGACGATCCGCCCCCTCCGCTGCCGCCGCCGCCCCTGCCTCCCCCTCTAGAGTTGTTGGCCTGCACGCCAGCCGCTGACGCGGCGTTCGGACTGGCGGACGCGGCGTTCGTGCTCGCCGCACCAGTGCTCGTGTTCGCATTCGACGCTCCCTGGGCGAACGCCGCGCCCGACCACGCGACCGATCCTAACAACATGGCAGCTACGCCCGTGAGCCGATGGGCCCTGGCCAACTCGATCGTTTTCATAGTCGCTCCCCGATGTTATCGAACGCACCAGAGATATCATCCGTTACCGACAATTCTTGGACGCTGCTCGCACGGAAGTGTGAAGTCATTATGATAGTTGCGGTGTCGAAACACGGCATCCGCGCACGAGCCGTTGTTTCTGCATCGTCTTTGTATGACGAACTATGATTGATGTGCGATGCCGAACGACATAGTTCGCGCTCGATGTTTCTTATCGCACTGCGACGAAGCACTACTAATTTGGAATCGTTCGAAACAACTCGCGATGCTTGTCGAACATCGACCGACGCTCTCAAGCCTGCGTCAAACTATCGCATCACACGGTCGGCAAAGAATACGATCCATAATGCCGGGCACAGAAACGCACCGAACGGAATCCGCGTCGTACGCATCACGGATCGGCCGCGGAGGCGCGCAACCATCACCGCCAAAAGCGCGCTGCTTGTTGCTAGGCCGAAACACAATGGTATCGCATCGATCGGCAGCCATGCGCCGATCGCCGCCGCTAGTTTGACGTCGCCCAGGCCCAGTCCCTCGCTCTGCCTGAGCCAGGCATAGAAGCTGCGAAACAAGGCCAACACGGCAGCGATGCAGACAGCGCGTACGACCGCTTCGCCAGCAGCCGCCCACGGGTCCACATCATCCAGCAACGGCGCGGCAACGATGCCGCAGGCGACGGCGCCAAACGTAACGAGATCCGGCAGCAGAAACTTTCTCGCATCGACGTCCGCTCCCGCGAGCATCAATGCTCCTAACACGCTGGATGCGACGGCCGCAGGCCAAGGCAACGACAGTGAAGAGACAAGACCGATGGCGACTGTTCCGCCGAGCAGGACCGCCGGATTTGGAGTGAGATCATCCTCCGATCCGGGCGTCTCCCCCGCATCGAGATCGATCATCAATTGGGTCTCGCCGCGCCATATCCCGGCTGCACGCCGGTGCCGTTGATGACGCTGCGATCGCTGCGCATCGACTGCAGCCGATCGCGGAATTCCTCGGTGACCGCGCCGGCATCGACGCTGTTGCGAATGAGCCGCGTCTTGATGAAGATGATGATCTCGGACCTGGTCTTGGTGTGCGACGTGTTTCCGAGCAGGTCGCCGATAAACTTGATATCCCGAAGACCCGGTATGCCGTCCTGCGATTTTTGATCGCGTTCGCTGATAAGGCCGGCGAGCAGCACGGTCTGGCCGCTGATGACCGAAACCGTGGAATGCACGCGGCGCTGGGCGATCGTCGGCGTCAGGGTCTGCTGATCGGCATTCACGACGTTGGAAATTTCCTGGTCGACTTCGAGCTGCACGGCACCATTGGAGTGCACATGCGGCAGCACCTTGAGAATGACGCCTGTGTTGCGCATCTGAATCGTGTTGACGATGGGCGTCGCCGAATTGGATAGAACCGTCGCCGAGCTCGTCGTGATCGGAATTTCGTCGCCGACCTGGAGCAGAGCCGGCTGATTATCGAGCGCGACGATCGAAGGCGACGACAGCACCTTGACGTCGGTGATGTTGGAGAGCGCATTGAGGATCACGCGCGGCTGGGATTGCGGCCCCAACAGCAGATTGAGGCCGGGCGCCACGTTCTGCAGCACCGCGGATTGAGCGGCTGCCTGGCTCGCGCCAAACAAACCGATCGAGCCTTTGTTGTTGCTGAGGAACGCCTGGACGCCGAACTGCAATTGATCCGTCAGCGTGACTTCGGCGACCGTCGCATCGATCGATACCTGCAACGTCGGCCGGTCGATATCGCGCAGCGCGCGCTCGACGACCCGATAGTCCTCCTGGTTGGAATAGACGACGATCGAGTTGTTGGCGGCGTCCGCCGTGATGCGCAAATTCTGGAATGTGCCGCGCGGCAGGCTTCCGCCGCCGGAGCCACTGGCCGAACTGCCTGACGCATCCGTGTCGCTGTTCTTGCGGTCCGCGAACGACTCGAAGGCGGCCGCGACCGGATTGCTGCCGCGGTTGTCGGAGCTGCCGCCGGTCGACGCCATCGTGGCCCCGCTGCTCGACGAACCGTGATCGAGAGAATCCAGCCGCGACTGCGTGCCATCCACTCCCGGTGCAAGCTGTTTTGTCGCGCTGTCGGCTCCAGCGCCCGATCGGCCGACGAAGATGTCGTTCAGGATCTTCGACACCTGGGTCGCATTGCCGTTTTTCAGACGAAAGGTTCGCAGCGTCGTCCCCGTCGTGTCCGACCTGTCGAGACGACCGATCCATTGCGTCGTCTGCTGCAGAAGCTTCGGATTCTTGGTGACCACCATGACCGCATTCATGCGCGAGACCGGCTGGAAGCGGACCACGCCCTGACCCAATCCTCCATCGCCGGTTTCGAATATCCGCTCAAGCTCGCCGATCATCGTCTCGGGCGAGGTCGATTTGAGCGGATAGACGCCAACCGACTGGTTTTTCAGCCACTCCACGTCGAACGTCGAGACCACATCGAGCGCCGCCTGACGCTCCGCGGTCGTCCCCTGAACCAACAGGACATTGCGCGACGGAACGACGCGAATGGCGCCCGGACGCGACAGAAAGCTTTCCGCCGTCTTCGCGACCGTCGAAGCCGACGTGTAGCGCAGCGACACCATCGAAACGCCGAAGCCGGGCTCACCCGTCCCGACACTGATCGCCCCGGCCGCACCCGCCTCGGGAATCGGAACGATCTTCACGAGATTGCCGGAATGCACGATCGCGGCGTTCGACATCCGCAAGACGCTTTCGAAGGCGGGCAGAACATCCTTGCGGGGAATCGGACCTGACGAGGCCAGCGTCACATTGCCCTGGACACGCGGGTCGACGACGAAGTTGAGCTGGAGGATATCACCGAGCAGCGTCTTCGCGACGGTTTGAACGTCGGCGCCGTCGAAATTCATCTCGACGCCGTCGCCCTTGACGAAGGCCGCCTGCTGCAACGACGCCGTCCGCATATCCGGATCGCGCTCGCGCTCCGGCGCCGACTCTTCGACATCGGAGCCCGGAAAGAGAAACGGCTGGTTGGGTCCGCGCGTCCTTGAATCCCCCTCGCTTGCAGAGGGAAAGCGCGCGCTGAAGTCGACGCTGCGAACGGAGTCGGTTGCGTCCGACGACGCAAAGCCGGCCGTCGGCGCCGGATTCGACGTAACACAACCAACTAATACGATAGAGAGCGAGACCGCAACGCACGCCCGTGGAAGATCGAACGGTCTCCACTCATGCAAGCTACTCACTATACAACTCCTCGCCGTGGCCTTGACCCCATCGACGGCGAATACCCACACAACTTGATAAGATAGCGACCTATCAATCCCCATCTGCAGGCGAGCTATCATCTGCCTGCTGATCAAATCCTAACTAACTATCAACGGGAACAGTGAGCTTTGTGCGGCGTGCACGGTATTATATGCGGCAAAGCAAAGACCATTTTGCGCGCGACACAGACGTCTTCTAAATTAGAAATGTTCTAGTTGAGGAGCTTACTCTCGGGAGCGTCGACGTTTTCTCGGCTGTGGCAATGCGGGCTGCGGCGGCGTTTGTTGGGCTTGAATCTGTCGTTGCGAACTATTCGGCTCGCTTCCCCGCGCCGGCGCGCCGGCAGCTTCCGATTTCGCGCGATCGTCGCTGAACAGCGTGAAGGTGGCGAAGCGGCCATCAAGTGACAGCACCACCTTTCGCCCGTCGATCTGACTGACCTTCCATCCTTCGATGTCGTCGCCGATCTGCGCGCGCAGCAATTTTCTATCGGCGCCCGCGCGAACGACGGCGCGCGCACTCTCGCCGTCCATCACGACACCGAACAGAACCAGGTTTGGCGGCGGCGCTGGCGGTGGGGGCGGTGGAGGCGCCTGCGCGACCGGCGGAGGCGGCGGCGCGGGCGGACGGCGGGTCGGCGAAAACAGCGGGTGATCAAGCGTCGTCGAGAGCTTGTCCAGCGCTTGCGCCGCCACCGGATTGACCGGCGCCGCGGCAGGCTGGTCTTGCGCCAGGGCTGGCGCGGCGGCGCCGAGCATGACAACCGACCAGAGCAAGAGGACAGAAGGCGCGACCTTTGCTTTGGTTTCCCTCATGTCGCGCCTCGCCGCCAAAATGCGCGCAGGCCGAGGTTGATCCGCAACAAGGGATCTTCGACCGCGCGGCCCGCCGTCGCGCCGACAGGCTGCACCGTCAATGCGTCCACAAAGACGTAGGGCGTTCCGCTCTCGAGCTGATACAGAAACGTCCGCAGCGCCTTCAAGTCCATATCGAGCGTCGCCTGAAGGCGGATCGTATCCGGCGGATCGTCGCGCTTGGCGTTTTCCCCTCCGGTCGAGACGAGGCTCGCGCGCTGATCGTCGGCCAGCCGCGACAGATAGGATTGCAGTTGCGCGCTGGCGAGGCCTTGGGTCGAAGCATCAAGAAATGCAGCCGGCGGCGCCACGGCGGTCTGCCGGTTTGAAACCGTCTTCATCTTGGTTTCCAGGCGCGAGAGCATCTCGCGCCGCTCGGTAACCTCACGCACGGCGTCGGAGCGCGCCTGGAGCGACGTTCCCACCGCCAGCACGCACACGAAGAGCAGCAGCGTCAGCGCCGCGATGGAGATGAGCTGCTCGCGGTCGAGTTTCGGCATGTCTCACTCCTCCGCGATTTTGATGTGGGGTTCGACATGCGCCTCGACGGAAAACCTGAAGAGCTTGCCATCCGGCCCTCGCGCCGTGGGAGCGAAGAAATGCACATTGGTCAGATGCTCGGAGCGCTCGAGCGGTGCAAGCAGCGCGGGAGCATCATCGGCGAGCCCCGTGATCCGCAGGCTCTCTTTGTCCAGACGGATTTCGTTGACATAGGCGGTCTCCGGCAACGCCCGGGACAGCGCCTCGATCAGGATCACGCTGGATATGGACGTGTCCTTCAAAAGCCATGCCCGTTCTGCCGGAGGCATCGAGGCCATCGCTGATGCCGAGCGCCCGGTCTGAACCTGTCGCTGCAAAACCTTGGCGCGAGCCGCGACGTCCTCGCTCTCGCTATGAATCGAGGCGCTCGACGTCAGCGCCCACGCGCTGAGGAGAAAACTGACGGCCACCGAAGCGGCAATCCCGATGCCGATGGTCCGCACCATGCCGCCGATCCTGTCGGGCGAAATATCCGCGAGCCGCGACCACAGGATCACCGACTCCGCCGTCTCTCCCGCGGCTTGGGTATCCGAGCCGCGGGCCACGATCCGGTCGACGGAAAGACCGAGCGCGGCCAGATCCCGCCGCGCCGCGTCGATATCGCCGCGCGCCGCCATCAGAACGCGTACCTCGACCGCCGCGGCATCTCCAGTGCCCGCCTCAGTCGAAAACCCATACAGCACGCCGTTGACCGGCCAGGGCGACAGGCGCTCGATCTGATTGCGGACCACGCCGGAGAGGAATTTTCGTGCCTGCTCCGGGACGGTGATCCGCCGCATCACGACCTTGTCGGCGGGAAATTCGAGAACGACGAGGCTGTCCTGGGCCGCGCGCGACACATCAGCCGGTATCCCCGCTCCCGGCTTCAAAGTCGCGGTCACTTTCGCGGCGTGCGTGTCGCGCAGCATCGCATCACGGCCGGCATCCGATTGCCGGACGACAACCTGCCCGTTCTCATAGGTCACGATCAGCGAACGGCGTTCGCGCCGGCTTTCACGCCACGCCAGAAGCAAGGCTGCCAGGATTTCGATCCATCGTTTGAAGATCGCGACGATACGCATGTCCACGCCTTTTGCGTTGTCGGGCGATCCCCCTAAAGGCGCCTGGGGGACGGCATCGGGGTCCAGACAAGGACGCGATAAGGTTGGCTATCCTGAGGCAGAACGACAATCACCGACCGGGCGGCAACGGCATAGCCGTCGACAAGCTCGGCCATCAGCTCTACGGACGCGACGCGCGGCGGCTTGGCCGCGAGATATTGCTGCGCCGCGCCGACCATTCGTGAGATCCGGTCGGCGTCCGCCGGAGTGCTGCGGCGCGCCCGGACGAATGCTTCGACCTGATCCTTGTCGACGCCGGGCAGTGCCGCGATGACGCCGCGCGGTGCGGTGAGCGGATTGATCGTCTCGCCGCCGAACACGGTGGCCAACGGCTCAATGGCGGCCACCCATTCCGGCGCCATGCCGGGAACGAGCAGCAGTTGCCGCACATCGGAAAACGGCTGGCCCGTTTCGGGCGGCTTGGCCGCGCTGTTGGTCGAACGAGGCGTGGGATCTGGGCGCGCCGCTTTGCGGGGATAGCGCCGTTCGACGATGCGCTGGGCGACGTCTTTCGCCGCCGCTTCCGGAGCCCCGACCGACTGCAACAGCGCAGCGAGAACCGTGGCAGGCGCCTTTCCGACATCGATGCGGCCGCCCTCGTCGTTGAGGCGCAGGCGTGCCGAACCGGTCGTCAGATTGACCCTGGTCTCGATATCCATGAGCGGCGCATCGCCCAGACTGTCGATGATCCCAGCAGCCGTCTCGACCCCCGCCGACAACAGCGCGTCGGCTTGCACGCGATCGCGCTCGACCGTCATCACGCCTGCGAAGCCGCGGAAGGTCACCGCCGCCGCCATCGCAAGCGCCGACAGCAACGCGATCGACCATAGCACGGTCATCAGGACCACCCCGCGGCGCGGATCGCTGCGTTTCATCGCGTGGGCCCTTCATCGGATGCATCCGCCTGGATCGGAGGCGCGGCCGACAGGCATCCGAGAGCCGCGTCGGCCCGACCGCAGGCGGCGGGCGCGTTGGCGCGAACCACGAAATCGGCTTCGCCCAAAAGATCAGCGCCGGTGGCCCGGTCCCGCAAGACCAGCCGCACATAGCGCGGCAGCGCCCTTTCCCCGACCCAGTTCGCGTACCATGCGAGAGCGCCGTCCGGCATGACGCGGCCGAATACGAATGAAATGTCCAGCCTGCCTTCGATCAGAACGACCGGGTCCTGCAGCGACACATCTTCAAATCGCACGCGCGACCCGGGCCACGCCGCGCGCCGCCTGACCAGACGCCTGATCTCACCGTCCTCCTCGATCTTCAGGCTGATAAGGTCGTCGTCGGCGCGTCCTCCCAAGTCGGCACGCCCTGCGCCTACGAAGACGACGCTCGCAGGCCGTTCGCTGCTGGCCTGCTCGGCCGCGAAGGCAGCGGCCGATCCGTCCTCTGTTCTCCGCCCAACGAAGCGGGCCGAACCGAAATCGCCGGCCAGACGCCCCACCGCCAGCATGAGCCGCTCCGCATCGCTCACGCCCCGCGTGCCGCGGTCGAAGAACAGCGCCACGTTATGGACGAGTGCGGCGCTGGCCATGATGATCACGGAGGCGATCGCGAGCGCGGCGAGCGCCTCTATCAGGGTGAAGCCATCGCATCCGCGCGCCCGTCCTGTTACTATCTTCATGGCTCCGCCCTGCCGAGCCGTATCGTTTCGGCCGTGATGAGCTGATCGGCGCCCCACGCCACGCTCGCGTTCACGCGATAGGGCAGCCATCTCGGCTGGTCGGGCGCGCCGGGCGCCGCCGTGAGCACCGGCTCGGCGACGATGCGCCAGCGCAATCCGCCCGCTTCGCCCTTCTGCGACGCCTTTGCGAGGCCAGAGCGGTCGAACGGCGCATCGAGCAGCGAGCGCAGCATGACCTGCGCCGCGACCCGTCCTTCGGCGTGGTCCATGATGCGGCGCGCCTGCGACAGATGCGGACCAAGGACCGATGCAAACGAAAGCACAAGCGCCAGTGCGACGAGAGCCTCGAGCAGCGTGAAGCCCGCCTGCCCCTTGTCGAGGTCACGGCGCGATCGAGACGCCGCCGGTGTACCAGTTGACACGAATTTCATACTCGGCCTTTTCACGCGACAGTTTCAGCACCGCTCCGGTGGACGCCCCGTCCGGATGAAATCGCACCACCGCCTGACGTCCCGACCACAACGCATCGATCCCCAGCATGTCGATCACCACGTCGCGCGGAATCGCAACGACATCGCCGCCATCGCCGACCAGCACACGCTGCTCGCCATCGAGCGATACCTGACGGTCCCGTCCGGTCATGACCGCGCCAAGCCGCTCGCGCCGAAGCAGCGCGGCCGTTTCCAGCGCCACCGCCTGCAGCCGGCCGCGCCCCGTGCCGGGTATTTTCGTCACCGCAAGCGAGGCGACCAAGGCGATGATGAGCATCACAGCCACGACCTCGATCAGGGTGAAGCCGCTGCGTCGATCCGCGGTTCGCGCCTGAAGCGTCGTTTGAACCGCACTGGTTTTCTCGCTCATTGAGCAAGCTCCGTGATGCTCAGGAGCGCGCTCATGATCGATACGATCAGCGTGCCGATGACGGCGCTGACGACGATGATCGTGGCAGGCCCGATCGCGCCCATCAGACGGTCGAGGCCGATTCCAAGCTTGTGCTCATAGAACTGCGACGCCTGGCGCACGATCGAAGCCAGATCGCCCACGTCGTCGCCAACCCTGAGCATTTTTACCGCGAGCGGCGGAATAAGGTTCGTCTCCGCCAAGGCGTCGGCGAAACGCCGGCCGTTGCGCACCTGGTCATGCACGCGGTCGACCGCGGCGACATAGTCGGGCTCGGTCACGACATCGCGCAGAATTTTCAGCGCGGTCGGAAGCGCGACACCGTTCTCGAGCAAAAGGCCGAGCGTTCCAACGATGCGCGCGGTCCGCCGGTCTCCCATCGGCTCGGAAATGCCCGGAAGCTTTGCGATGGCGGCGACGATCCGTGCCCGCCACTCGCGCCGGCTCAGCACCAGCCACGTGGAAAGCACCACGCACAAACACCCGCCCAGAAACACGTCGGCATTGGCGCGCAGCCAGATCGAGGCGGCCACGATCGCCGCGGCGCCCGAATTGAGGCGTCCGCCGAGGTCCTTGAAAACAGGCTCGAACTGCGGGACGACGTAGATCAGAAAGAACAGAAGAATGATCGTGGCCGTGCCGATCAGAAACAGCGGATAGCGTATCGCCGAGTTGACCCGTTCCGCCATCAGCTCCCGGCGCGTGCGGTCCTCGACGATCGCGCGCAACACCGCTTCGAGCTTACCGGATGCCTCGCCCACGCGGACCATGGCGACATAGGTGGGGTCGATGATCGTGGAATGCCGCGCCAGGGCATCGGCGAAGCTTTCGCCGGCGGAAATCGTCGCGCGCAGCCTATTGGCGAATCCCGCCAGGGCCTTGCTGGTGTCCTCGCTCAGCGTCTGGAGGGCCGTCTCAAGCGTCAATCCGGCACCGATCAGAAGCGCGAGCTGGCGCAGAAGAATGGAAACCTCGCGGGATCGTGGCAGCTTTCCGCCGCGCTGGCCGCCGCGGGTCAGAATCCCGCTTGCCGCGAGCTCCGCTTCGATCGTCATGTGTCCGAGATACTCGATGCGCCGCACCACCTCCTCGCGCGAAGACGCGTCGACTTCGCCGACGACGATCTCGCCTGCATGGGTGACGGCACGATAGCGGAACTGCGGCATCAGACCGCCCGTGAGCTGCGGTTACATCGAAGACATCCTCGAAACCGTCAGCACGTCGAATCACGTCGCCGGATGTGTCGAACATCCGTCCCGACATTCAGCGCGCGCCGTCGGCGGACGACAAGTGGGGAAGCGGTAAATCAGGCGCGAGGCTAAAATCGGACCCGTCGCGCGGCAAACCTGTGTCGGTTTGACGCCTGTTGTATGATACCGGATCGCAAATCGGACAAATGCATTAAGCTCGTGCGCAGACATCAAGTCAGCGGAAGCGCGGGCCAGTTGTCTACAAAAGTCAGCTGTCTACAAATGTCAGTGCGCGCGAAATATCGATATCCGCAGCCTCTTTAGCGCTGACATTCGTCAAGCGGAGAACGGGACAAATCGGCCAAGTCGGCGATATCAAGGCAAAGCCGGCCCGACTGACCAGACCTGCTTGCGAGACGATCCCGAGCCATCGGTTCTATCATCGGCCAGTTTTCTCGAAAGAATGTCCTCGCGTCGTCGATGCCGGACGCCCGCACCCTGATGCTGCAAGCCTGGCGCCCCCCGCCGCTCGTCATTTGGAAATGAAAGGTGTAGGCAGTCGCCTCCGCATCGTCGCTGTTCAGCCGGTCGTCTTGGCGCATTGGTGCCCCCTCATGCATCGAACCCGTTCACATTAAATTTAGAAGTTGGCTGTTAGTGCGGCGCGTTCGTGGCACAGCGCGCGCATGATTAGCGCCGGATTGGGGCATCCCGCAAAACGTGTTTTTCGCCGCACCACGCCGCGAAGCGCCGTTGTTCGCCCGGCTGAGCCTCACGGCGCCCATCTCTTGCCCGCATCGCATCAGAGTTCAGGAGAAGGCAACGGCCGTCGGGCACATTGAAAAATTCTTCTCAGAACCGCGCGTCCGGTCGTGGCGCTTCAAAAGTCGTGGCACTTCAGAAAAGGACGGCTCGATATTGGTGCTCATGATATTGGCGTTCATGGAGTCAAGGGATCAATCGGCCATGCGACAATTGGCGGCTACGCTTTCAGCGGCCCGCGCTTTGATCTCGATAAATCCCGATCGATCTCCATCTCGTTCGCCAGAACGCGTTCGCCGTGTACCGAAGGTGGCAGGTCTAGAGCGATTCTAGGGAGATTTTTCATACAACCTCTTGAAGAAGAGCCTGCAAGCCTTGTTGTAATCCTAAGTTCAGTTAGCAGGAGTCGTCATGGGCGAGACAAGCATTACCCCCAAATCCGGAAGTATCTTGTGGGGTAAGGAGACCATCGCCCTGCAAAGCCAACCTTTGCCCGTTGTCTACTTCGATCATGTTCCTGGGCTGTCCCACGCCAACGGCGTCATCGGCATCACCTTGACGGTGACGGGAAACGTGCCCAACGAAACCGGCGGCGTCATGTCTGTGGCCAGCGTCGCGGCTCATCTGAAGTGCAACATCCCCGCAGCGAAGGCTTTGCGAGACGCGCTTGATCGGGCTCTGTTGCTCGCGCGGCCGGTCGAAAATCCCGAAGGCAGGGCTAACTGATCTTGATCATCAGATAGCTTCGTCGATCCGCTTCACCCGTCGCGTCGAACGGCGTCGCGCCGGCTTGGCCCGGACAAATTGGCCCGGACAAAGAAGAACCCCGCTCGATGATCTCCAAGGAGCGGGGCAAGTCGTCTGTTTGGGCGGTACTGAAAAAATGACACCGGAGGGTGCCGACCCGACCGTACCACCTCGCCGGATCGGCCGGACCGGGAATGATTTCCGTCCTCGACGGGAGTAACTTCCCGTTCCTTGCCAGACTTCTCCCCAGGCGACCCGACTCCCCAGGCGACCCGACTTGGCATCTCACTCGGCCGGGAACGCGGCGCAACCATCCGCATCGATCGAGATCCCGACCTCGGTCCCGAGCGGCCAGCGCGTGACGGCCTGATCGCCGGCCGAGCGCACCAGAAGTCGGTCCTGGCCGGAATCCTTGCACGCGATCTGCAGATCGACGTGTCCACCCTGATAGACCTGCGCCACGACATTGCCGGTCATCGCGCAGGGCTCGCCCGCATTCACGATACGAAGCTGTTCCGGGCGCACGAACACATCGACCGGCGCAGAGTCCGCAGCGCCCGACAGCGGCTCGCCCGGCACCCTCATCTGTGCGGTGCCCAAGGCGATCAAGGCATCGTTCGCTGCGGCGCCTATGAGCCGGCCGCGCAGCTTGTTGGTATCGCCGACGAAGGAGGCCACGAAGCGATCGCGCGGCCGTCGATACACCTCGACCGGAGTGCCGAGCTGGCGGATCCGCCCCTCCGACATGACAGCCATCCGGTCGGAAAGACTCAAGGCCTCGCTCTGGTCGTGGGTGACGAAGATCGTCGTCAGGCCGAGCTTGCGCTGGATCTCGCGCAATTCCACCTGCATCGAGGCGCGCAAATTCTTGTCGAGCGCGGAGAACGGCTCATCGAGCAGCAGTACGGCGGGATTGATGACCAACGCGCGCGCCAGCGCCACGCGTTGCTGTTGGCCGCCCGACAACTGCCGCGGCTTGCGATCCTCCATTCCCGTCAACTTGACCAGCGCCAGCACTTCGGCCACGCGCTGACGGCGTTCCCGCCGCCCGACGCCACGCGCCTTCAGGCCGTAGCCGACGTTTTCGGCGACGCTCATGTGGGGAAACAGGGCGTAGTTCTGGAACATCATGCCGATCCCGCGCTTGTAGGCCGGCACGTCATTGACGCATTTTCCGTGGATCGCAATCGATCCGCCATCCGGTCCGAGGAAACCCGCGGCCAGCTTGAGCAGCGTGGTCTTGCCGCAGCCGGACGGCCCGAGCAAGGTCATGAATTCGCCGCGACCGATCGCAAGCGACACCTCGTTCAGCGCCACCACGTCGCCGAACCGCTTGGTGACGGCGTCGAAATGCACCGCGGCGTTGTCGCGCCCTTCCATCGAGCCCGGCTGATCCATGCGTCCCCGTCAGTGGCTTTGTTCGATATTGAGGACCTTGCCGAGGCCGAGGAAGCCGTTGGCAAAGGCAATCAAGGCGGCCGTCGCCACGATATACATCACGGACAGCGCCGCCATCGACGGGTCGGCGAACTCGCGCACATAATTGTACATGGCAACCGGCAGGGTCTGCGTCCGCTGCGAGGTGACGAAGAGCGAGGCCGTGAACTCGTTGAATGAGAGGATGGCAGCGAACAGCCAGCCGCTCACCAGGCCGGGCAGCAGCAATGGAAGCGTCACCGTGAGCAGGACGCGTAATGGCGTAGCGCCAAGGCTTTCCGCTGCGAGCTCGTAGCTCGGATCGAGATTCCTGAGCGAGACATAGACACTGCGCAGCACGAACGGCAGCACGAGGATGACATGGCAGGCGACCACGACCGCAAAGCCCCGGCTCCATCCGATCTGGGCGGCGAGAATGAGAAAGCCGAGCCCCACGGTGAAATGCGGGATGACCAGCGGCGACACCAGCACGCCCTCGATTACCCGTTTGAACGGGAATTGGTAGCGATCGATCGCGAACGCGAACATCGCGCCAACCATGAGCGCGATCGACGAGCTCCAGGCGGTAACGATCAAGCCGTTGCGAAACCCGTCGCGAAAATCCTGATAGGCGAGCGCCCGCGCAAACCAGTGCAACGACCAGGCTTGCGGAGGGAACGACAGGATCGCCTTGTCGTTGAACGCGGCGATCGTCACGACGGCCGCGGGCAGGATCAGGAAGCCGAGGAACAAGATGACGACGAACTGTCCGGCCCATCCGAGCATCCGCTGATAGGTCGAACGCGGCGTCATCTAATGGGCCTCGATGTTTTCGAATGGCCTGGCCGCGAGCCGCAACATCGCCAGCACCGCGATCGTAAGCGCCAGCCCCGCGACACACAGCGTCGCTGCGAAGGGAAAGTTGAAGCTCGCAAAGCCGAGCTGATATACCAGGTTCGAGATCATGTTGACGCGGCCGCCACCGATCAGTTGCGGGGTCGCGAAGGCCGAGAACGTCCAGGCGAACGCCGTCGTCACGCCGGCGATGACGCCCGGCATCGACAGCGGCAGGGTGACCGTCAGGAAGACGCGGATCGGCCCGGCCCCGAGGCTCTCCGCTGCCCGCAGATAGTCGCGGTCGATGTGCGACAGTCCCGCGGCAAGCATGATCACCATGACCGGCAGCGTCACATGCACCAGCGCGACCACGACGCCGAAGGTCGTGAACATGAACTGCACGGGCTGTTCGATCAGGCCGAGCCCGCGCAACACCGAATTGATAAAGCCGTTGTTGCCGAGCACGATGATCCAGGAATAGGTGCGCACGACCTCGCCCAGGAACAGCGGCGTGACGACGATGACGAGCAGCGCGGACTTGGCGAGCGGATTTGCGATGTGCACCAGCGCATATGCCAGCGGATAGCCGACGAACAGGGTGGCGACCGCCGTCAACGCGCAGATCCACACGGTATTCAGGAAAACCTGTGCGTAAAGCGGCTTGAGCAGATCGGAAAAATTAGCCAGCGTGAAGCCGCCCGGATCGAGCGAGCCCGGCACATAGGCGCGGAGACTATATTGCAGCACCGCGATCATGGCGGCCACGAAGCCGAGCGCGCAGAACGCAGCCGGCGTCGTGAAGGCGCGAAGAAAGGGCTGCTGGTTCATGAGACGGGCGTCAAGCGCGTCGGGGCTCAGTTCATGATATTCTCAGCGAACCATTTGCGCCACTCGGCGGTCTTCTCGGCGCGCAATTTGGCGTCGATATTGATCTGCTGCTTCCATTGCGCCGCCGTGGTGAAGACGCCCGGAAGCTTGGCGATTTCCGGATCGACCTTGGCATTGAGAACCGCGGGACTGCCCTTCTTGAGCTTGGCGATCTCGGCCTGGATCTCCGGATCGTAAAGCGTGTTGATGAACTTGTAGGCCAGTTCCGCCTTCTTCGATCCCTTCATGATGGCGACGGTGTCGATGCCGAGCACCGCGCCCTCCTTCGGAATCACCAGCGTGATCGGGACGCCCTGCCCGATCATGTAATAGGCATTCATGGACAGGACGATCTGCACCGGCGTTTCGCCGCTCGCGAGCAATTGCTGACTGTTGGCATCGTTGGTGTAGAAGGCCTTGAAGTTCGGCTTCAGCGCCTTGAGCTTGTCCTCCCCCTTCTCCCAATGCGCGGCATCCGCATCCGAGAGCATCGCTGAGACGGCGATGATGTGACTCGGATCGAAATCCGGCGCCGCCAGCTTACCCTTCAGCTCCGGACTCCAGAGGTCGCTCCAGCTTTCGAACTTCACGTCCTTCACGAGATCGGCGCGATAGCCGATCGTGTAGACATAGGCCCAGGCGCCGAGATGATACGGGCTGATCCGCGCCTCCTCGGAAAGGTTCGCCGCATTCGGAATTTTGGACGTGTCGAGCGTCTCGAACAGTCCGTCATTGGCATAGAGCCAACCCACATGCGAGGTCGTGAAGGTGATGTCGCTCTCGGGGCTGCCCTTGGCCAGCTTCTCCTTGTTCAGCCGGTCGATCGTCCCACCCGTGATGAAATCGACGGGCACGCCGGTCTCGGCCGTGAATTTCTTGGCGACTGTCTCTGCGACAAGATCGCGCCAGCTGCCTCCCCAGATACTGACGACGAGCTTGTCCTGCGCCTGGACCGGCGCAGAGATGAGCAGAGCAAAAAGCGCAAGCCAAAACCGAACCATATCAGATCCCCCTCGCGATGCCGATGGCGTTGCTGGACTACTTCCCGGCAGGCGCGATCCTGCACCAACAAACCCGCGCGGACAACGCGCACGATGAGCTCATGTTGTCGACAATAGAATCCTTAGCCGATAAGGTCGCGCGCAACGCGCTGAAGAGCGCTCACTGTCGCATCGGCAAACGCGCCGGACAAAATCTTTTTTCTGTCGATTGCCGTCGGAAGAGGCATCAGTTGACCAAGTCGCGTGCAGAACGCCCAGATACGCATCGGCCGTCGGAGATCCTAGACACCCTGAAGCAGCTCGGCTTCGGCGCCGTGGTTTCGGTGCCGGACGGGTGGCTCGGCGAGATGCTGGTTCGCATCGAGCAGGAGCCGACGATGCGGCTGGTGCGGGCAACCCATGAAGAGGAAGCGCTGGCGATCTCCTGCGGCATCCGCCTCGGCGGCGTTCGCACGGCGCTGCTGGTTCAGAATGCAGGCGTGCTCAGCATGGGCGCCGGCATGGTTTCGCTGGCGCAGCGTTATCAGTTTCCGCTGCTGATGCTGGTGTCGTACCGGGGTACACCGGATGACCCGGTGTTCTATCACGTGCCCAAGGGCCGGGTGACGGAACCGGTGTTCCGAGGTATCGGGCTCAGCTACGCCTGCGTTGACCGCCACCGGCCGATCGGCCCGCAGGTCGAGCAGGCCGCGACCTATGCGGAAGAAGCCTCGTGCCCGTTTGCGCTGCTTGTGTCGCGGGAGGACGTCCAGTGGTGAAAGCCGCTCGCCCGACCAGGGCTGATTACTACAGGGCGCTTGCCGACAGCCTGCCACCCCAGGCACTGGTCGTGACGTCGCTTGGCAACGCCTCCTATCTGTGGGCCGCGCTGCATCATGCGCCGGAGAATTTCTACCTCGAGGACGCGATGGGCTTGGCGCTGCCGCTGGCGCTCGGGCTGGCAATTGCCCAGCCGAAGCGTCCGGTGATCGTGGTCGAGGGCGACGGCGCGCTATTGATGCATATGGGCGCGTTGGTAACGGTCGGCGCGGTCAATCCCGCCAATCTGACGGTGCTGCTGATCCAGAATGGCGTGCACGCCGCATCCGGCGGCCAGGCGCTGACCAATGCGGGGCTGGATCTGGCGCAACTCGCCCGTGCATCGGGAATTGCGCGCGCCGACAACATCGCAACGCCGGAAGCCCTCGCCGCCAAGCTACAAGGCAGCACCACGCGCGACAGCGCCGAATGTCTCGTACTCGCGACCGAGCCGGATCTCGATGTCGTGCGGCCTCCGGCCGTGCTCGAACCGGTGTCGACCAAGCTCCGCTTCATGACAGCGATCGGCGCGCCCCGCTATATCCCGACGCTGTTCGGCGGCGGCAGGCTCGAAAGCACGTAGCCGACAGCGAACTCTACCGAATGTTCGGGGCGCGTTCAGCGTTCGGCGCTTGAATAGAACGGGTCCCAGCTTCCGTCAGCAGGATCGCCACTGCAACAATGTGTAAGGCGGATTCGAATCGGAATGATGTTCGAACACGCCCTCAACATCCGTCCCGATCGTCACCGCCTGCATCGGATCGCCCAATAGGTTACCAACCAGACGCACGCCACCGGCATGTGCTATCTCTACCAGTACGGCAAGATAGGGACCATGTTCCCGCAGTGCCTTATGGGAGGGATGCCAAACGCGTTCCCAACTGAATATCCGGCCGCGCGGCTCAACCTCGGTCCATTCGGGATCAAACGCGTGACAACGATGGCAGAGCCACTCCGGTCCGAATTGCCACGTGTTGCAATGGCCGCAGCGCTGCACCATGAGACGATTCTGACGCAATCCGGCCCAGTAAGGCGCCGACAGACCGTCAGGCTCGGCCACCGGAATTGGCAAGCCTGAAGGAAGATAGGTCGCGCCTGCTCTGTTGCTCATAGCGTCGCATCCGAACCCAGAAGAAGATTGCTGGCTGGCGTGACCATCGGACCGCCGATGACCATGGCCACGTCATTCCGCCGGACCTGGTTCGTCGACACGCCGCGCACCTGGCGCACGGCCTCGAGCACCAGTTCGAAACCATGCATGTAGCATTCCGCGAGATTGCCGCCGCTGGTGTTGAGCGGAAGCCGCCCGGACGGCGCGACAAGATTTTCCAGCGTGAGGAAGTCATTGGCCTCCTCGGGTTTGAAGAAACCATGCTCCGCCAGCGCCATCACGACACCGCCCGTGAAATTCTCGTAGCTCTGGACCACGCCGACATCGGACGGCCCGACGCCGGCCATGCGATAGAGATCTGGCGCAAGCGTTTCAAAGCTCGCGCTGGCGTAGAGTGGTGAGTTGTGCGGAATGGCGCCCGTGCGATACCCGGACCCGACCGCCGCACCGAGCACATAGGCCGGCTTGTGCCGGAATTCCCTGGCGCGCTCTTCGGGCACCAGTACAATGGCGGCCGCGCCGTCGTTTTCCATGCAGCAATCATACAGATGAAACGGCTCGACGATCCAGCGCGAGGCGTCATACTTGCCCGGATCCAAGGGCTTGCCGTGCATCACGGCACGGGGATTTGCCTGCGCATGATGATAGGACGCCAGCGCAATCGCCCGCAACGCCTCTTGCCGCACACCGTGCTCGTGCATGTAGCGGCGCACCTGCATGGCGAAGCGCTGAGGCGGCGCCAGCACGCCGTAAGGCATCAGATAAGCTTTCTCGCCCGAGATCGTATCGATGCCATCCGTCTGGCCGAAGCGGCCGTATTGGCCTTGCGCCAGCGCGCGGAACACGACCACGCAGTCCGCGAGGCCGGCGACGATCGCAGCCGCCGCATTGGCGACCGCCGCACAACAGCCGCCGCCACCTCCGCCCCATTGCATCGTGGCCGTGCGCAGCCGGCGTGTGCCCAGCGCGGCGGCCAATCGTGATGCCTCGCTCCGGTCATCGCTGTAGGACGAAAACCCGTCGATGTCGCGGGGATCGAGCCCGGCGTCATTGCAGGCCGCCAGGATTGCCTTCAGAGCGAGCTTGAATTCCGGATCCGGCGAGGCCCCATGGCGGTAGTAGTCCGTTTCGCCAATCCCGACGACGGCGACACGGCCCCGGAGGGGGACGAGACGTTCCGCGTCTCGGTTTCCTACGACGGGGCCGCTTCGATTTCGGACGACGGCATCGGCACCATCCGCAACACCGTCGTCGCC
>Ga0137412_10000015_pt1 | contig 79793 bp, 67 predicted proteins | sample CZODoug2_1_16fun_FD_122160 | JGI IMG/M metagenome (GOLD analysis project Ga0137412, IMG submission 122160) | Vadose zone soil fungal communities from Angelo Coast Range Reserve, California, USA - CZODoug2_1_16fungal (Hybrid Assembly) | ecosystem: Environmental > Terrestrial > Soil > Vadose zone...
CTGCGCCGGGCACGGCAGCCACACCTCCGGCACGGCCACCGGCTTCGGCGTGACCTCCACAGGCACTACCTTCAACGGACCCTACGACGCGGCCACGCCCGGTCAATCGCTCATCCTCGGTCCGGGCGTGGCGCCGCTCGCAGATCTCTACGCCGTGCGCGTATTCGGCTGCACGGGTGGGACCAGGTTCGTGGTCGACGCGATCGACTGGGCGGTCGCGCACGACATGCAGGTGATCAGCATGTCGCTCGGTGCGGATTTCGGCACCGAGGACGACGCTGATGCCGAGGCGTCCGAGAACGCGGTGAACGCTGGCATCGTGGTCGTCGCCTCCAGTGGGAATTCCGGGACAGCCCCGTACGTGGCGGGCGATCCGAGCACCGGGGAGAAAGCGATCAGCGTCGCCGCGATGGATTCACATGCCTCGTACCCGGGAGAAGCGCTGGCGCTCACACCGACGGGCGGCATCACGGCACTGGACGCCAACGGCATCACCGCCGCCAATGGCACCTCACTCGCCGTGATCGTGCTGCCGGATATCAAGGGGACAGGCTCGGGCGGCGTTTCGCTCGGCTGCGACCCCGCCGAGTACACGGCGGCGGGAGTCAGCGGCAAGCTCGTGGTCACGGTTCGTGGCAGCTGCTCGCGCGTGGCTCGGGCGATCTTCGGCCAGCAGGCCGGAGCCGCCGCGGTCGCGATGATCAACAGCTCACCGGGCTATCCGCCCTACGAAGGGCAGATCAATTCGGACCCGGACAACGGCTTGCAGTATACGGTGACCATACCGTTCCTCGGGGTGCAGGGCCCGGCCACGAGCACCGACGCTGTTATCCTCGGGACCTCCACCGGGGCGACGCTCACCGCCAAGACGTTCGCCAATCCGACCTTTGGGCGGTTCGCATCCTTCAGCTCCGCGGGACCGCGCGGAGGCGACGGCCACTTGAAGCCGGATATCTCAGCGCCGGGCGTCAGCATCTTCTCAACGGGCATGGGCACCGGCAGCCAGGGCGTGTTCATGTCGGGGACCTCGATGGCGGCCCCGCATGTGGCGGGCAGCGCCGCGCTCACCATACAGGCGCACCCCGACTGGGACGCATCCGACGTGGCCGCTGCCATCGTCAACACCGCGGATGCCACCAAGCTCGTCGGCTATTCGGCGCGCCTCGGCGGCAACGGGCTGGTGCAACCCTTTGGTGCGACGCAGACCTCCGTCATTGCCCACGCCCCGGACGGCACGCCGAGCGTGAGTTTCGGCGTGGCCGAGCTCACGGGCGACTTCAGCGGTAACGGGCACATCGTCCTCGAGAATCGGGACAGCACGCCTGCGAGCTTTGCGCTCTCGGTCGTGCAAGGACCCGGCGCCCCGCACACCGCCACGGTCTCGCCGACCTCGATCACGCTCGCGGGACACCAGAGCCGAACGGTGGCCGTGCGGCTCGCGGTGCCGGCTGCGACGGTCGGTGATTCCAAAGCATTCCGCCAGGTGCAGGGTCGGGTGGTCATGACCCCGACCACGGGCAACAACAAACCCACGTTGAGCGTGCCGTATTACCTGGTGCCGCGCGCCCGCTCGCTGGTCGAGGCGCGGCTCGCCGGTTCCGGGTCGGGACTCTCGGTCGGGCTCGACAACCGTTCGACTGCGGTGACTGGCACGGCCGGCTTCTACGCCTGGGGCCTGCGCGGCCACAATTCCAGCCTCGGTTCAATCGGGCTGCGGGCGGTCGGCGTGCAATCCTTCAACGATCCGAGCAATGGCGGCCAGATTCTCAGGTTCGCGCTGAATACCTTCGGGCGCACCTCGAATCCGGTGACCAGCGTTTACGATGTGCGCGTGGACGTCAACGGCGATGGCGTGCCGGACTACCTCATCAGAGCCGCCGATCTCGGTCGGTTCACCGGCGCCGGTGTCACGGGAGTGATGGCGGTCGCGGTGTTCAATCTGGCAACCGGCGAGGGAGTGCTCGAGTTCGCGGCGACCGCACCCACGGACGGCTCGACGGTACTGATACCGCTGGTCGCTGCCGATGCGGGCATCACGGCGACCAACCCGCGGTTCAGTTACACCGCCCGCACGGTCGACCTGCGGACCGGCAACGTGGATGCGATCACGACCCCCGCGAGCTTCAACGCCTTCAACAGCTCGATCAGCACCGGCGCGTTCGCAACACTCCCGCCGGGGACCAGCGCGAGCGTGCCGCTGGTGATCGACCGGACGGAATTCCGGCTGACACCGGCACTGGGTGAGATGATCGTGTCGCTCGAGAACCGGGCGAGAGGAGAAGGAGGGAGCCAGGCGCTGCTGTTGTCCCTGGACGACTGATCCCGCAGCGCACACGCTTCGCCGTCTCCAGACCGAGCACGCCGGCCCCGGGGGCGGGCGGGCGGATTGCCGCGGGCTCAGTCGATGCGTACGTTCCTGCAGATGCGCCGCTCGAGCCCGGCGAGCGCGTCATAGAGCAGGATCGCCATCAGGCCGGTCACCAGTCCCCCCTGCAGGATGAAGGCGTCATTGTTGGACAGGAGTCCCGCGATGATCACTTCGCCGAGTCCCTTGGCGGCCACGGTGGATCCGATGGTCGCCGTGCCCACGTTGATGACCAGGGACAGCCGGATGCCCTCCAGAATCAGCGGTAACGCCAGCGGCAGCTCCACCGACAGCAGGCGCTGGCGGGCGCTCATCCCCATGCCGTTCGCGGCCTCCAGGACCTGCGGCGGACAGGTCTGCAGTCCCACGATCGTATTCTCGAAGATGGGCAGCAGTCCGTAGGCAAAGAGCGCGATCAGCGTCGGCTTCACACCGAACCCGAGCAGTGGCACGGTGACTGCGAGCACCGCTACCGGCGGGAAGGTCTGACCGATGTTGACGAGCGTGCGCGACAGCGGCAGGAATTGCGCGCCGCTCGGACGCGTCACCAGAATGCCGAGTCCGACGGCCACGATGGTGCTCGCGGCGGCGGCGCAACACACCGTGCCGAGATGCGCGAGCGCGAGCGTCAGCAGGTTGCCCTGATCGTAAATCGGCGGCGCGCCATACTGCGTGAGCGGCGCGAACAACGGCGCGAAGCTCTCGGGCATCAACAGGAACGCGAGCAGCAGGGCGAGGGCCGCGAGTCGCAGGATGGTGGCCAGGCGCGGCATCAGTTCGGTCGCCCGCGGGCGAGGATGGCGGCGATCGTGAGGTATCCGCGCGGCGTGCCGTCCGCGTCCATCACCGCGGCAGACTCGGCGCCGCACCACACGAGCTCCGAGAGTACCTCGCGCAACGAGGCGGAGGACGCCACCGCCGGCCCGTTCGAGCCCCCCGGCAGCGCCGCCTCGCCCGCCGTCGTGAGCGACAGCAGTCTCATGGCTCGGTCCGAGGCGCCGGTCATGCGCGACACGAAGGGGTCGGCGGGGCGCGTGAGCAGCACCGCGGGGCGATCGTACTGCAGCAGCCGGCCGTGGCTCATGACCGCGACGTGATGACCCAGACGGAAGGCTTCATCCATGTCATGGGTCACGAGCACGATGGTCGTGCAGAAGCGCCGCTGAATGTCGAGCAGGTCATCCTGCGCCTTCGTGCGGATGATGGGATCGAGTGCGCCGAAGGGTTCGTCCATCAGCAGCACCGCCGGTTCGGCGGCGAGCGCCCGCGCGACCCCGACGCGCTGCTGCTGCCCACCCGAGAGCTGATGGGGGAAGGCTCCCGCGTAGGCGTCCGGATCGAGCTGGAACACCCGCAGCAGCTCCTCGACACGGGCGCGGATGCGGGCCCCGTCCCACCCGAGAAGTCGCGGCACGGTCGCGATGTTCTCCGCGACGGTACGGTGCGGGAACAGGCCGTGCCCCTGGATCACATAGCCGATCCGGCGCCGCAGCAGGTGCGCGGGCTCGCCGGTCGTGTCGTTACCGTCGATCAGCACCCGGCCGCGGGTCGGCTCGACGAGGCGATTGATCATGCGCAGCAGGGTCGATTTTCCCGAGCCGGAGGTGCCCACGATCACCGTGATCGAGTTGCGCTCGATGCGCATCGACACGCCGTCGACGACGGCCGTCGCGCCGTACTGCTTGGTGAGGTTCTCGACGCTGATCATTGCCGTGCCCGATCCATGAGCTCCACCAGCGCATCGAGCACCACGGCGGCGGAAAAGGCCAGTGCCACGATCGGAATCGCCCCGAGCAGCACCAGGTCGATGGCCGTCTGCCCGATGCCCTGAAAGACGAACGTCCCGAGTCCGCCGCCGCCGATCAGCGCGGCGACGGTCACCATGCCGATGTTCTGCACCAGCACGATGCGGATGCCGGTGAGAATGACCGGCAGCGCCAGCACCAGCTCGATGCCCGTGAGGATCTGCCAGTTCGTCATTCCCATGCCGCGCGCGGCTTCGACTGCAGCCTGCGGCACTCGCTTCAGGCCCGCGACCGTATTCGCGGCGATCGGCAGCAGCGAATACAGAAACAGCGCGACCGCCGCCGGTGCTGCACCGATGCCACGGATCCCGAGCGCCGCGGCCAGCGGCACGGCGGCTGCCAGCGCGCCGAGCGGTGCCATCAGAATGCCGAACAGCGCGATCGCCGGAATCGTCTGGATCACGTTGAGCGTGCCCAGCACCCCCGCCCGCAGCCGCGGGACGCGGTGGCACAGGATGCCGATCGGCAGCGCCACCAGGACGGCGGCGCCGAGCGATCCCAGCGCGAGCCACAGGTGCCGGCGCGCCTCGCGCGCAAAGCGATCGGCGTTGACCGCGTACTCGCGCATCACGGAGAGATGGTCGAACGTGCCGTGCGCCAGCGCGAGCCCGGCAACGGCGATGAACCCCACGAGAAACAGCACGCGCCAGAGCGGCCCGGGGCGCATGCGCGTGATGGCATCCGTTGCCAGCAGGCCGAGGCACAGCAGCAGGACCCAGACAGCGGCGCCGGGAGCGACGCGCACCACCTTGTTGCCGGGAGGTGTGAGCGCATCACCGGCGGCGGCCACGGCGAGCGCCACGACGGCGACGCCCAGCAGGGCTGCGCCGAGGCGGATGCGGGCGTTGGTTACACCGAAGGCGATGATGGCGGCGAGGATCAGGGTCGCCTGGCAGACGAACGCTCCCCAGGCCGGCAGCACTTCGAGGAGCCCACGCGCATCGCCCGGCACGATGCGGTTCGACTTGAGGATGACGAACGGCAGCAACATGAGCGCCGTGGCCCCGGCGGCGGTGAGGAGCGCGCCGAGGGGATCGAGCCGGCGCAGCCGCGGCATTGTCAGCGCCATGCGCGCTCTCACTTGAGAAAGCCCTTCGCCTTCAGGTAGTCCTCGGCGACCGAGCCTTCCGATTCGCCGTCGATCTGCACCCGTGCATTCAGCTGCTGCAGCGTCTCGCGACTGAAACTCTCCATCAGCGGCTTCACGATCGGGGCGATCTGCGGGTTCGCCTTGAGGACCGCCTCGCGAACGATGGGGACCGGTGCATACACGGGCTGGTCGTGCCGGTCGTCCTCGAGGATCTGCAGGTTCGCGGCGACGATGCCACCGTCGGTACCGTAGACCATGGCCGTGTTCGCGCCGTTGGTGCGCGCGGCTGCAGCGCCGATGGTCGCAGAGGTCTCCCCTCCGGCGAGCACGATCAACTGCCCGGAGCGCATCGTGAACCCATAGGTCTTCTCGAGTGAGCGCAAGGTCCCGGCATTGGCGAACTCGGCCGAACAGACGAGCACCACCTTACCGCCCCCCGCCACCCATCGGCCGAAGTCGCTCATGGTCCTGAGGTTGTTCGCCAGGGCCACGTCGCGGCGCACGGCCAGCGCCCAGGCGTTGCTCGCCTTCGCCGGTGTGAGCCAGACGATCCGGTTGGCCGCGTAGTCGAGCCTGGAGCCGAGCTCGTACCCTTGTTGCAGGTCCTTCCAGGCGGGGTTGGACGCCACGTTGAAAAAGAACCCTGCATTGCCGGTGTATTCGACGTACAGATCGACCTCGCCGGCGATCAGCGCCTTGCGAACGACCGGCGTCGCACCGATCTTGGTTCGGTCGACCGTCTGGATCCCCCTCGCGTTCAGGAGCAGGCGGATCATCTCGCCGATCATCGCCGACTCGCTCGAGAGCTTCGAGGAAACCACGACCGCGGCTGGCAGCGGCGGCGACACGCTGAGCGCCAGCGCCGCCGCCACCCACAGCGACTTCAGAATGTTCGCCACCCGTCCACCCCCCGCCGGCCGCTCGAGGCCGACGATCGCGCAGCGCCGCACACTGTCGGTTGTTGCTCTACACGTCAAGCCCGCGCAAGCGCGTGTGCCGGCCCGCACTGCGCTTTATGATGGCGGCAGCGATGAATCCGCTACCGAAATCCCACCCGACGACTGCGCGTGCGCCGCGCGTGTCGAGCGGCCGCTATTCGCTCTGGCGACTGTTTCTCGAGGGACTCACCGGCCAGAGCGGCTGGTCGCGGGCCTGGGCGAAGGCGACACCGCGCGAGCGCTACCGCGTCGTGATCGTCGGCGGCGGCGGTCATGGACTGGCGACCGCCTTCTACCTCGCCACCGAGTACGGCATCAGCGACGTGGCGGTGCTGGAGAAGGGCCCGATCGGGCTGGGCAACGTGGGGCGCAACACCACCATCATCCGTTCCAACTATTTCCACCCGGACAACATCCGTTTCTACGAGTACTCGCTGAAGCTGTGGGAGACTCTCGAGCGCACGCTGAACTTCAATGCGATGGTGAGCCAGCGCGGCACCCTCAACCTGTTTCACACCGAGGCGCAGCGCGATCTGTTCACGCGGCGCGCCAACATGATGCGGCTGCTGGGGGTGGATGCGGAGCCGTTGAGTCGCGAGGCGGTGAAGGAGGTGGTGCCGCTCGTTGATCTGGACAACGGCCGCTACCCCGTGCTCGGCGGGTTCCTGCAGCGCCGTGGCGGCACGGTGCGCCACGATGCGGTCGCCTGGGGGTATGCGCGGGCGGCATCGGAGGCCGGTGTCGACATCATCGAGGACTGCGAGGTCACCGGCATCGCCCGCGACGGAGCACGGGTGACCGCACTGGAGACCACCCGCGGGCACATTGCGGCCGACACGATATGCCTGGCCGTCGCCGGGCATTCGTCGCGGCTCGCCGCGATGGCCGGACTCACGTTGCCGATCGAGAGCCACGTGCTGCAGGCCTTCGTGAGCGAGGGCATCAAGCCGGTGCTCGATGTCGTTCTGACCTACGGTGCCGGACACTTCTACGTCAGCCAGTCGGACAAGGGCGGACTCGTGTTCGGCGGCGCCATCGACGGCTACAACACCTACGGCCAGCGCGGCACGCTGCCGATGGCCGAAGAAGTGGCCGCGGCGGCGATGACATTGCTGCCGGGGCTTGCGCGCCTCAAGGTGCTGCGGCAATGGGGCGGCGTCATGGACATGAGCATGGACGGTTCCCCGATCATCTCCACGACGCCGCTCGAGGGCCTGATCGTGAATGGCGGCTGGTGCTACGGCGGCTTCAAGGCGATCCCGGTCGGCGGCCTGACGACGGCGCACCTCATCGCGCGCCATGCACCGCACCCGCTCGCCGCTCACCTGGGTCTCGAGCGCTTCGCCGCCGGGCGCACCGTGGATGAGCGCGGCGCCGGACCGTACCCGTACGCTCACTGAACGGCAGCGCCCATGCTTCGCATACCCTGCCCGTGGTGCGGTGAACGCGACGAAACCGAGTTTCGCTATCGGGGTGACGCCGGCAGGTCCCGGCCTGCCGCCGACGCCGGACTTGCGGCGTTCACCGCCTATGTCTACGAACGCGACAACCCCTGCGGTTGGCATCTGGAGTGGTGGTTGCACGTGGGCGGTTGCCGCAAACTCCTGAAAGTCGTCCGTCATACGCTTAGCCACGAGATTCATGCGGTCGGCGGCCCCGCGGATCAACTGTCGCTCCCGCCCGGACTCTCGCGCTGATGCGCGGTCCCGGCCGTATCGCCCGCGGTCTGCTGGCCGACCCCGATCGGCCGGTGGGCTTTCGCTTCGACGGGCGCCGGATGTCCGGCCTCGAGGGCGACACGCTCGCCTCGGCTCTGCTCGCCAACGGCCAGCGCCTCGTTGCACGCAGCTTCAAGTACCACCGGCCGCGCGGCATCGTGACCGCAGGTCCCGAAGAGCCCTGTGCGCTCGTCGACGTGATCGGTGCCAACGGGCGCGAGCCTAACCGCCTCGCCACCACGCTCCTGCTACACGAGGGCCTCGTGGCCGAAAGCCAGAACCGCTGGCCGTCGCTCGGGTGTGATGTGCTGTCGCTCAACAATCTCATCGCCCGCTTCCTGCCGGCGGGCTTTTACTACAAGACTTTCATGGCGCCGGGCTGGGCCTGGGAGCGGCTCTACGAGCCGCTGATCCGCCGGGCTGCGGGCCTGGGCCGGCTCGAGCCGCTCGTCGGCGATCGCGCAGCTCCGGCCGAGACCGTGCACGATCACACCGATGTGCTGGTGGTCGGCGCGGGCACTGCGGGGCTCGCCGCCGCGCATGTTCTCGGCACGAGCGGCCTGAAGGTGATTCTCACCGAGCAGGACGTCGCACTCGGCGGCGGCTCGCTCCTCGATGCGCGCTGGAGTGCCTGGCGGGAGGGCCAGTGCGCCCGGCTTGCCGGCCTTGCCACGGTGCGGTGCCTGCCCCGCACAACGGTACTCGGCGCTTACGGCCACGGCGTGTTCGGGGCGCTCGAGACGCTCTCACCCCCGGAGGCTGCCCGTTTCGATGGCCTGCGGGAGCGGCTGCGGATCATCCGCGCCCGGCGCGTGGTATTCGCCACCGGTGCGCTCGAGCGGCTGATCGCCTTTCCCGGCAACGACCGGCCGGGCGTCATGCTCGCGGGTGCCGCGCATCAGTATCTGAGGCGCTACGGAGTCGCCGTGGGCCGCCGCCCGGTATTCTTCCTCAACAGCGACGAGGCCTACGAGGCGGTGCTCGCCTTGAGCGGCGCGGGTCTCGAGTGCGCCGTGATCGACGTGCGCGAGAGCTCGCTCGCTGCCGAGCGCGTGCGGGCGCTCGGTGCCGAGGTGCAGCTCGGCGCGCTGGTCGTGGGGGCTTACGGGCGCGAGGGGGTTCGCACCGTCAGGGTCGTGGATGTGAATGGGCGCGCTCGCCGCGACCTCGAGGCCGACTGCCTGCTCATCTCCGGAGGGTATTCCCCGCTGACCACCCTGGCGAGCCAGCTCGGCGCGCGGCTCACGTGGCAGGAGGCGATCGCAGCCTTTACCCCCGATCTCGCCCCCGCCATCGGGCGGGTAGCGGGCGCGGCGCGCGGCGTCGCCGGACTCGCGGCCGCCGCGCGTGACGGCGAGCACGCAGCGTGCGCGATCGCAACGCAGCTGGGTCGCGCGGTCAGCGCCGCAGACCTGGGCGGGGATCTGCCGCTCGACTCGCACGCTACGCCGATCGCCGCGGTGTGGGAGGTGCGCGGCCGGGGCAAGGCGTTTGTCGATCTGCAGAACGATGTGACCGCCGCCGACGTGCGGCTGAGCTTTCGCGAGGGCTACGAGCACGTCGAGCACATGAAGCGTTTCACTACCCACGGCATGGCGACCGACCAGGGCCGCATCGGGGGACTGGTGGGGAGCGCGGTGCTGGCACAGGCGCGCGGCGTGCCGGTGTGCGAGGTCGGGCAGGTGAGGCCACGCCCGTTCGCCCAGCCGGTTCCCTTCGCGGCACTCGCCGGTGGCGAAGTCCGCGAGCACTTCAGACCTAAGCGCCGGCTGCCGCTGCACGAGTGGCACGAGGCCGCCGGCGCGACCTTCGTGCCCACGGGGCTGTGGCTGAGGCCGCTCGTCTACTCGCGTCGATCCGGGTGGGAGGCGGTGCTGAGCGAGGCCCGCGCCGTGCGCCGCTCGGTCGGCATCACGGACGTGTCGACCCTCGGCAAGATCGACGTGCAGGGGCCGGACGCCGCGCGGTTCCTGGACTTCATCTACGCGAACTCGTTCTCCACGCTCGCGGTCGGTCGCGCCCGCTACGGCATCATGTTGCGTGAGGACGGGATGCTGCTCGACGACGGTACGACCTCGCGGCTCGCTCCCGAGCACTTCCTCGTCACGACCACGACGGCGAACGCGACGGCGACGCTCGAGCACCTGGAATTCCACCTGCAGGCGGTGTGGCCGCGGCTGGATGTGCTCCTGACCGATGTTGGCGATCACTGGGCTCAGTTCGCGGTCGCCGGTCCGCGCTCGCGCGAGGTCGTGGCGGCGGTGGTCGCAGGCCTCGATCTGTCAAACGAGGCCTTTCCGTTCATGGCCGCGAGCGTCGCCAGCATCGCCGGCGTCGCCGGAAGGGTGTTCCGCATCTCGTTCTCGGGCGAGCTGGCGTACGAGCTCGCGGTGCCGGCCGGTCAGGCCCTGGCGGCCTGGTCGGCGGTGCTCGAGGCGGGCAAGCCCTTGGGTATCGCGCCCTACGGCCTCGATGCACTCAACACGCTGCGCATCGAGAAGGGTCACGTGACGGGAGCGGAGCTCAACGGCAACACCAGCGCCGACGACCTCGGCATGCAGCGGATGCTGAAGAAGCACGGCGATTTCATCGGCCGCGCGCTGTCACAGCGCTCCGGCCTGACGGCGCCCGAGCGGCTGCAGCTCGTCGGCGTGCGCCCCCGCGCGCGCGCACAGCGCCTGCGAAACGGCCTGCAGCTCGTCGCACCTGAGGCGCGCACCACGACTCTTGGCTACGTGACCTCCTCGACCCCTGCGGTCGAGAGCGATGGCTGGGTGGGCCTCGCGCTGGTGGCGGGCGGGCGCCAGCGATTGGGTCAGCGGCTGATCGGCACCTCGCCAGTTCACGACGAGACCATCGAGATCGAGATCGTGAGCCCTCACATGCTCGATCCGGAGAACCTTCGTGTCCGCGCCTGAGTCCGGCATCCGGCTCGCATCCTGCGCGGCGGATATTGTCGAGATCGCGGCCCTCCACGGGCGTGCGCCCGAGCTCGAGAACATCGCGGGCGCCCGGGGCCTCGAGCTGCCAGTGTTGGGACGGGTGGCGAGGGCGACAGATCAACTCGCGCTTTGTGTCCGCCCGGCGCGCTGGCTGCTCCTTGCCCCGCCGGCGCACTCAGGCGCGACCGCGGCGCTCTGGCAGGCCGCGTGCGCGCGCGTCGGCGCCGCGATTGACTTGTCCTCGGGCCTGGCGGCGTGGCACCTCGGCGGACCGCAGGTCCGGGACGTGCTCGCGAGGGCCTGTCGCCTGGATCTGGATCCGCAAGTCTTCCCGCCAGGAAGCGCTGCCGCCACCGTCATGGCGCAGGTGGCGGTCATCCTCGCGGTGCTGCCCTCGGGGCTGCTGCTGCTCACGCCCACGAGCACCGCGCGGCACTTGCGCGAATGGCTTGCCTCCACGGCCAGGCCCTTCGGGCTCACGCCCCGAGCGGATGTTACTGTTGCGGTCCTGTCCGGAGATGAAACGACATGAAGAGTCACGCTAGAGCCGTGGTCATCGGTGGCGGGGTGGTCGGCGCCAGCGTGCTCTATCACCTCGCCAGGATCGGCTGGACCGACGTGCTGCTGCTGGAAAAGGGTGAATTGACCTCGGGCTCGACCTGGCACGCGGCCGGGGGCATGCATACCTTCAACGGCGAGGCCAACATCTCGCGGCTGCAGAAATACACCATCGACCTGTATCGCGAGATCGAGGCGCTGTCCGGCCAGTCCTGCGGGCTGCACCCGAACGGCGGCCTGATGCTCGCGGCGACCCCGGGCGAGCTCGACAGCCTGAAGCTGATCTGCTCACGGGCACGCTACCTGGGGATGGAAACCGAGATGATCTCGCTCGAGAAGGCGCGCAACCTCAATCCCCTGATCGATGCCAGCCACTTCATCGGCGCGCTGTGGCGCGCGGACGGTGGGCATTGCGATCCGTCGGGCACCACCCACGCCTACGTCAAGGCGGCGCGCCAGCTCGGTGCCTCGGTGGAACGCTTCACCCGCGTGTTGTCGCTCGGGCAGCGGCGCGACGGCACCTGGGACGTCGTGACCGACAAGGGCACCGTACACGCCGAGCACGTGGTGAACTGCGCGGGCCTGTGGGCGCGCGAAGTCGGACACATGGTCGGCATCGAGCTGCCGGTGCTGGCGATGGAGCATCACTATCTGCTCACCGAGGACATCCCGGAGCTACAGGGCCTGGACAGGGAGATCGTCAACACCACCGACTACGCCGGCGAGATTTACCTGCGCCAGGAGCGCGGCGGCGTGCTGATCGGTACTTACGAACCCCACGGCATCGTCTGGTCGCCGGTGAGGACGCCGGACGATTTCTCGATGCAGCTGCTGCCCGAGGATTTTGAGCGGCTGGCGCCGTACTTCGAGATCGGCTTCAAACACTTCCCGGCATTGGGTCGTGTCGGTATCCGCAAGGCGGTGAACGGTCCGTTCACCTTCGCTCCCGACGGCAATCCGCTGGTCGGACCGGTCCGGGGCGTGAGCAACTTCTGGGTTGCCTGCGCCGTCATGGCCGGGTTCAGCCAGGGCGGGGGCATAGGGCTCGTGCTGTCGCGCTGGATGGCGGAGGGCGATCCGGGCCAGGACATCATTTCCATGGACGTCGCGCGCTTCGGCGCGTTCGCGACGCCGAAATACACCTCCCTCAAGGTTCCCGAGAACTACTCGCGTCGCTTCCGGCTCGCCTACCCGAACGAGGAGCTACCCGCGGCCCGTCCGGTGCGCCGCTCACCGATCCACGACCGGCTCAAGGCGGCCGGTGCGGTCATGGGCGCGAACTTCGGGCTCGAGAATGCCCTGTGGTTCGCGCCGCAGGGCGTTGCGCCGACCGAGACCCCGACCTATCGGCGCTCGGAGGCCTTCCCCGTCGTGCGGGCCGAGTGTCAGGCGGTACGCAGCACGGTCGGCCTCTACGAGACCACCAACTATGGCAAGTACGAGGTCGCCGGGCGGGGTGCGCGCGGCTGGCTCGATCGGGTCTTCGCCTCGCGCATACCCAGACCCGGGCGCTTTGCGCTCGCCCCGATGCTCAATCCAGCCGGCCGGATCATGGGGGACCTGTCGATTGCATGTATCGCGCAGGACCGCTTCCTCATCATCGGGTCGGGGTTTGCAGAGGAGTTTCATTTGCGCTGGTTCTGGGCCGCCGAGCCACCGGCGGATGTGTGGGTGCGCTCGGCCGCCTCGACGCTCTGCGGCGTGTCGATCGCTGGCCCGAGATCGCGCGAACTGGTGCAGCGGCTGGTGCGAGACGATCTGTCGCCTACCGCGTTCAAGCTCTTCCAGGTCAGGGAGACGGCCGTCGGCTTCGCACCGGCGATCCTGACTCGCGCCGGGTTCACCGGTGAGCTCGGGTACGAGATCTGGACGACACCCGACTATTTCGCCTCGCTCTACGATGACCTGTGGGAGGCGGGGCGCGAGCTGGGGCTCGTACATTTCGGCGGGCGCGCGCTGTCCTCGCTGCGGCTGGAGAAGGCCTACGGCTCGTTCAACAAGGACTTCCGGCCCGACTACACCCCGGGTGAAACCGGGCTGGATCGCTTCGTCGACTTCTCCAAGCCCGAGTTCACCGGTCGCACGGCGGCACTGGCCGAACGCGCCGCGCGCCCGAAACGCCGCTTCGTCGTCATGGAGGTGGCGGACGCCGACGCCGAGGTGGTCGGCTACGAGTCGATAATGAAGGACGGCACGGCGGTCGGCTACGTGACCTCGGGCGCCTACGGCCATTGCGTCGGCAGGAGCCTCGCCGCGGGCTACGTACCGGTCACGCTCGCGCGCGAGGGCGCGCGCTTCGAGATCGACATCCTTGGCGAGATGCGTGCCGCGACGGTGCGGCTGGAAGCGCTGTACGATCCGCAGGGGCTGCGACTGCGCAGCTGAGCCGCGAGGCCTCAAAGCGTGCCGAACACCCTCTTGATGAGCGAACTCGCCTGCCCGAGCGGATTCTTGCGGATCTCGTGTTCCTCTTCCGCGATGCGGCTGAAGAGGCCGTCGAGCGCCTTGGCCGTTACATAGTCGTTGAGATTCGCGTCCTCGGATGACAGCAGCCCGAGTTGCGCCGCCTTGCCGGCGTACTCGTTGTATTTTGCGGTCAGACCGAGTTTCGCAGTTTCAGCCGCCACGATCGGTTTGAACTTCTCGGTGAGCTGCGCGCTCGAGGCGCGGCGGAAGTACTGCGTGCCGGCGTCATCACCGCCGGTGAGGATCGCTTTGGCATCCGACAACGTCATGTGCTGCAGCACCTGCTTGAATACCGGCTTTGCTTGCGCCACGGCCTGCTCGGCCGCGTGATTCATGGTGGCCTTGAGCTCATCGGCCTGGCCGCCCATGCCGAACCGGCTGAGCGCGCGGTCTGCCTTCTCCAGCGCCGACGGCAGCGGGATCGCCACCCTGGGATCGTTGAGAAAGCCATTGCTGGTGCCGAGCTGCGCCACCGCCACATCGATACCCTTCGACAGGGCGGCGCGCAATCCGCCGGCGGCGTCTCTGGAACTGAGCGCATCGACGCCCGCCGCGGCGGCGAAGGCGGCGCCGAGCGCCGCGAATGTGAGCACCGGGAGCATGCCGGTCGGGCGAATCACGAAGCTTGAGCATCCCAGCAGCGCGCCAACGCTTCGCGCAGCTCGCGCAGCTTGGGCGGCTTGCTTAAGACACGGTCCACGTGCGGCGGAACGTCCCCATCGGCAACCAGTCGCTGCCCCCAGCCCGTCAACAATAAGAGGATCGTCTGCGGAGCAGCGGTCTTGATGGCGTTGGAGACTTTGCGCCCATCGACGTAGGGCATACCGAGATCCGTGATCACGACCGGGAACGGGTTGCCCTGTGCTTTTGCCGCAAGGAAAGCATCGATGCCAGCTCGACCGCCATCCGCCGTCGTGACGCCGTGACCATCCGCCTCCAAGGTATCGCGAAGCGATTTGAGCACCAGCGGATCGTCATCCACAATCAGGATACGCAGCGGTGGCACCGCGCTGGCGGTGGCCGGCGCCGCCGCACCAACCGCGGGAGTGGTCGGTATCGCGAAACTCAGGCGCACAGTGGTGCCTTTGCCGAGAGCACTCTCGATTTCAAAATCCGCGCTGTGACGTTGCATGGTGCCATATACCATCGCAAGTCCAAGCCCGGTGCCACGCTCGCCTTTGGTGGTGAAGAACGGCTCCAGGCATCGGCGTCGCGTGTCCTCGTCCATCCCGATGCCGGCATCGATAACCTCGACCCGAACGAATCTGCGGACCGGCGACTCCTGCGAAGGCACTCCCTGCTCCTGCGCGACTCGGGTACGTAATATGAGCGGGCCGCCGTTGGGCATGGCATCGACGGCATTGAAGATCAGGTTGGTGAGCGCTTCCCGAATTTCATTGTCAGCGCCCATGACCGACGGCAGCTCTGGGGCCAGCTCAGTCCGCGTCTCGATGGCAATACCACGCTGTTGTGCCATGTCGCTCCAGCGGGCGCGAGTCAGGTCCACGACTTGCTGCACCAGGCGATTCATGTCGACTGGCAGCAGCGTCATTTGCGGTTCACGTTGGCGATAGAACTCGCGCATGCGCGCGACGGTTTGCGCTACGTCATCAATGGCACGCTGGATTGTCTCGAGCTGGCTGCGGGCGCCTGGACTCAGGCCAGGCTCCTTCTCCAACAGCGATTCGGTGTACAGAGACACGGGAGAAATTGCATTGTTGATATCGTGCGCGATACCGCTCGCCATTTGGCCCAGGGCAAGCAGACGCTCCTGCTGCATCACCGCCTTCTGTGTCTGACGAAGGTCGTCGTACGCCTGTTGCAGAGCGCTGTAGAGTTGGGCCTGATGAGCGGCCAATGCGACATGCTCGCTCGCCTGCCGCAGAAACTCGCATTCGCCACTGCTGAAGCTGTGTGCTTGCCGGCGGGCAGCGATGAGCACGCCGAACACCTTGCTTTCGACTAGCAGCGGAGCTGCGACCATCGAGGTCAAAGCCCCTCTCGCCAGACGCTGGGCGAACGGGAACGGGACCTGAGTGATGTCAGGTTCGTAAACGAGCCGGCCTTGGACGCATTGCGACAATCCGTTCTGATCGATCTCGATGCGAGCCCGCGCCGTCATCGCCAGCTCCATCGCGAGCGCTTCGCTGTGCGAGCCGACGCTCGTGACGATCACGCAATTCTCGGCCGGGTCATACAGGCAGATGCAGCAGAAATCCACCGGCAGATGCTCTTCGAGCGTTCGGATGACGACCTGAAAGATGCTCTGGATGTCCTGCCGCTCGCCGATCGCCCGGGTGATTTGGTGGAGCAGGTGCAGGCGCGCGAGTTGGGCCTGCAATTTTTCCCCCGCCTTCTCAAGTTCCGCGGTGCGCTCCCGGACTCGCAGTTCGAGCTGATCTTTTGCATCGCGCAGTGCTCGGTCAGCTCGGGCCCGGCCGGCAAAGTCCCGGCGGATCGCCCACAGCGCGAGGCTAACGAGTCCGCAGGCGAGGAACCCGCCTCCGAAAATAACGGCTTGAGCAAGGGCCGAACTCTGCTTGGTCCGCTGTTCGCGCTCCTTGAGCAAGGACGTCTCGGTATCCTCCATCTGACCGATGAGGCGGCGAATGCGATCGTGAAACTGTTTGCCTTTTCCGGTGAGAATCTCGCCTCGCGCCGCTGCAAAGCCCTGGTCTTTCCGCAAGTCGATGACGGCGCGTAAAATGGCAAGTCGCTCGGTCACGAGCGCCGTCACCGAGTCGAGCCGCAGCTGTTGAGCGCGGTTGTCCGCTGTCAGCTCACGCAGGTGTCTCATCTGGCTGTCAATGACCGCGGCCGCCTGTCGGTAGGGCTCCAGATAGTCCTCGTCACCGGTAATGACGTACCCCCGCTCAGCGGTCTCGGAGTCGGTTGCGGCTGCCAGCAGCAATTCGAGGCTGCCGAGCACCTGGTGGGTGTGCTCAACCCACGCCGCATTCTGCTTCAGACGCACGACACTGAGATAAGAAACCACCCCGATCACGGCCAGACAGGCGAGCGCAAAGGCGAAGCCGAGGCGCACTTTGCGCTCGGTGGACAGCAGCTCTGTATGGGTGGGCTCGCTTTCGCTTCCAGGCGAACGGTGCAGTGCACCGCTCAGGACCGCGCGTTCGGTGGCTTCGCTCATAAGCTCATCTAACTCATCAGGCGAGGGCGGCAGTGTAGACTTCCCCGTCGACAAAGCCCACCGGCGCGGAGGCCGGAAATGAGCGCAGGCGCGGACTTCGCCAACATCATCGAGCGTGAGCGCGGGTTGCGGCGCAGCCTGAGCGCCGGGCGCCTGACCATGATCGCCATTGGAGGCGCGATCGGCACGGGGCTGTTTCTCGGCAGCGGCTTTGCGATCAGTCTGGCGGGGCCCGGGGTGCTCGTGAGTTACGCCATCGGTGCGGTGATCGCACTGCTGCTCATGGGGTGCCTGGCGGAGATGACCGTCGCGCACCCCACCTCCGGATCCTTCGGCGCTTACGCGGAGTACTACATCGGCCCGCTCGCCGGCTTTCTGGTGCGCTACGCGTACTGGACTTGCATCGTGCTCGCGGTAGGGACCGAAGTCACGGCGGTCGCACTGTACATGCACTTCTGGTTTCCCGCCCTTCCGGACTGGCTGTGGATCGTGGCCTTCTCAGCGCTGCTGATCGGGGTCAACGCCCGCAGCGTGAACGTCTTCGGCGCGGTCGAGTATTGGTTCTCAGCGATCAAGGTCACCGCCATCGTGATATTCATCCTGCTCGCGGCTTATATCGTGCTGCGCGCACCGTCCGGCTCGGACGGCGGCGCGGCGACGGTCGGCTTTCACAACTACACCGCCCACGGCGGTTTCCTGCCCAGGGGCGTGTGGGGCGCGTGGGTCGCGGTGATCGTCGCGATATTCAGTTACCTCAGCATCGAGATGATCGCCGTTGCGGCAGGGGAGGCCGCGCAACCGGAGATTGCCGTCACGCGCGCATTTCGCTCGACGGTGTTCCGCCTGATCCTCTTCTACCTGCTGACGCTCGCGCTGGTGCTGGCGATCGTGCCGTGGACCGCCGCGGGCATCGAGGAGAGCCCGTTCGTCAAGGTCATGCGCGCGCTGCGCGTGCCGGCGGCCGCCGGCATTTTCAACTTCGTGATCCTCATCGCCGCGCTGTCGGCGATGAACAGTCAGCTCTACATCACCACGCGCATGATGTTCAGCCTGTCGCGGGCCCATCATGCACCGAGGCGCTTTGGCCTCCTCAACCGGCGCGGCGTTCCGGTGCAGGCACTGCTGTTCTCGAGCATCGGCATCGCGCTCGCCACCGTGCTGAGCATCGTGGCGAGAAGGTCGGCGTTCATTCTCATGGTTTCGATTTCGGCCTTTGGCGCAATGTTCACCTGGATGATGATCTTCGTTACCCACTATCGCTTCCGGCGCGTGCGCGCATGCACCGGCTCTGCGCCCTTGCGCTTCCGCATGGCCGGCTTTCCCGCCACGACACTGCTCGGCGCCACGCTCATGGCAGCCGTCCTGCTCACGACGGCATTCACGGACGCGTTCCGCATGACGCTGGTCTTCGGGCTGCCGTTTCTGGCGTGCCTGACCGCGGCATACTGGATCTGGCGCCGACAGAACGCGCGCACCCCCATATCCAGTGCCGGCAGCACCTGAGCACTGGACGGGTGACTCCTGTGCGCGTCATTAACTTGCCACTTACCCGGGAGTAAGCTCCGGTAAGGAGAAATAGAGGAGCTGGACCCATGGCCACGAAACCGATTCCGGACGGATACCGCACGGCGACCCCGTACCTGATCATCAAAGGCGCCGCGGAGGCGATCGAATTCTACAAGCGCGCCTTCGGCGCAACGGAGCTGCTGCGCATGGCCGATGCGCAGGGCCGGGTGGGTCACGCCGAGATCAAGATCGGCGACTCCGTGATCATGCTTGCCGACGAGCACCCCGCCATGGGCTACCGCGGGCCGCGCTCGCTCGGCGGATCGAGTGTCAGCATCCTGCTGTATCTGGCGGAGGTGGACGCGGTGTTCGAACGCGCCGTCAGGGCCGGGGCGAAGGCGCAGCGGCCGGTGGCGGATCAGTTCTACGGCGACCGCTCGGGCACGCTCGAGGACCCGTTCGGTCATGTCTGGACGGTCGCGACGCACGTGGAAGACGTGCTGCCGGAGGAAATGCAGCGCCGGGCCGAGGCCGCAATGAAATCATCCGTCACATCCTGAGATCGCCCCTCGCGATGCTCCGAAGCGGCGGGCCGCCGCGTATTCTGTCCGCCGCCGCCGTGCTGTTGCGCAATGCGGCTGCGCTCCTGCATGATGAAGAAAAGCGCTGAATGGGCATTGGGGGGAGGCAGCCGGGCCGCCTGCAGGCGGACGGCGGGCCGACATGGTATTCAACTCGCTCACGTTCGTCGTGTTCTTTGCGTGTGTGCTCGCGCTGCACGCGCTGCCGCTGCCCTGGACCACGAAGAAAATCAATCTGCTGATCGCGAGTTACCTGTTCTACGCGGCGTGGAATCCGCCGTTCGTGATCCTGCTGTGGGTGTCGACCGTCATCGACTGGTACGCCGCGCAGGGCCTCGTAAAAGCGCGACGGCCCGCTACCCGCCACGCCTGGATGCTGCTGTCGGTGATCGCGAACCTCGGCATGCTGGGGTATTTCAAGTACGGACAGTTCCTGCTCGATAACTTCACCACCCTGATGTCCGTGATCGGCGTCGCCTATCACCCGGCGCACTACGACATCGTCCTGCCGGTGGGCATCTCCTTCTATACGTTCGCGACCATGTCGTACACGCTGGACGTGTACCTGCGGCGCGCGGCCCCGGCACAGAACCTGCTCGACTACGCCCTGTTCGTGACCTTCTTCCCGCACCTGGTGGCGGGTCCCATCATGCGCCCGACTGAATTGGTGCCGCAGTTCGCGCAACCGCGCCGCGCCAGCGGGGAGCAGCTGCGCTTCGGGCTGGCGCTCATGACCCTCGGTCTCTTCAACAAGATCGTGCTCGCCGACAGTTTCCTCGCGAGCGCCGCGGAGCGTGTCTACGACAGCGACAAGATCCCGGGAGCGCTGGATGCCTGGGCGGGGACGCTGGCCTTCAGCGGTCAGATCTTCTGCGACTTCGCCGGCTATTCGACCACCGCGATCGGCGCGGCGCTGTGCCTGGGATTCGCCATGCCGGACAACTTCCGCTTCCCCTACGCGGCGGTGGGGTTCTCGGACTTCTGGCGCCGCTGGCATATCACGCTGTCCTCGTGGCTGCGCGATTACCTCTACATTCCGCTCGGCGGTAATCGCCACGGTGCGCGGCGCGCCTATGCCGCCCTCATGACGACCATGTTGCTGGGCGGGCTGTGGCACGGCGCGAACTGGACCTTCGTTGCCTGGGGCGGCCTGCACGGGGTGTATCTCGCCGTCGAGCGGGCGCTGCGGGCGCGCTTCGCCAACTACCGCCCCGGACCGCTCGTGTTCGTGGCGCTCGGGCTGCTCACCTATACGCTGGTGAACGTGACCTGGGTGTTCTTCCGCGCCAAGACCTTCGGCAAGGCCTGGAGCGTGCTGCGGGGCATGTTCGGCCAGAACGCCGCCGCCAAGCCGATCCTGGCGACCTTCAATCTGCTGTCGGTGGCTGCGATCGTGGGCGGGATCCTGCTCACGCACTGGCTGATGCGTGCGCGCACGCTCGAGTCGGTCATCGCACGCGCCCCGGCGCTGGCGCTGTCCATGATCTGGGCGCTGATGGCCTTTGCGATCGTCATTGCCCAGGGAGCTGGAAATGCATTCATCTACTTCCAGTTCTGACGCCCGGCACGATGCGGCGGACGAATATCTGCGCCAGAGCGCGCCGGACCGCTATGCGCGTCAAACTGCGGCCGATCGACCCGGTGTGGCGCAGCCAGTGCCGGTGCGTCCGGTGCCGGTGCAGCCCTGGGGCAGGATCCTGCTCGGCGCAGTGCTGCTGCTAGCGCTGCTGGTGACAGGGTGGGAGGAGTACTGGCGTGCGTATGGCGTGCGGCCGAGCATCACGAATAACTTCGGCCTGTGGGCGATTCAACGCCGGCGCATCGATGCCGGCGAGGGCGACGCGACGGTGCTGGCCGGCGCCTCGCGCTTGTATTTCGATATGCAGTTACACGTCTGGGAGCGCATGGCGGGGAGGCGTCCGATTCAGCTTTCCTTCGAAGGCACTTCACCCCTTGCAGCCGTGGAGGACCTTGCGGCCGATCCGCAGTTTACCGGGCGCCTGTTGATCGCAGTCGAGCCGGATCTGTTCTTTTCGGGCTATGAGTATCGCGGCGGGGCGATCCGCTATGCACGCAAGGAATCGCCTTCGCAGCGCACCGGGCAGTGGCTGTCGATGCACCTGATCGAGCCATATCTCGCCTTCGATGATCCGGACTACTCGCTGCAGACCGTGCTCGCGCGCCAGCGCTGGCCGGCCCGTCCGGGCCTGCATTCCTTCACCAGGGTGCGCAAGCTCGCCGAGACCGAGGCCGACCGTAACAGTCACCTGTGGGACAAAGTTGACATCGATCCGAAGTACCGCGCGCTGGCGCGTAGCATCTGGGCGGAGGAGTTCGTGCCATCCGACGATGATCCCTCGCCCGCGGAGGCTATGAAATCCGAGAAGGAACAGATCGAGCGGAGCGCCAAGGCCGTCGCGCGGCTGCGGGCGCGCGGAGTGAAGGTGCTGTTCGTGCGTATGCCTAGCACGGGCCCGTTTCTCGAATTCGAGGACCGGATGCATCCGCGAGCGCGGTCCTGGGACGCGTTGCTCAGCGCCACCCGGGCGCCGGGCATTCATTTCGAGGACTATCCCGAGCTGCAGGGCTACAACCTGCCGGAGTGGTCGCATCTGGCACGTGCCGACGCTGAGCGCTTCACCGCGGCGCTGTACCGGATCATAGAACGCGACTTCTGGGGTCTGAAGACCGTGGCTTCCGCCGTGCAATCGAACGCCGAGCCGGCGCGCTGAGCGCGCGCGGCACGCGCGCACGGCACAATGGCTCGCGCGCCGGCGTCGCGGGCCGCTCAGGAAGGGTTCTTCACCCAGCCGCGCGGCTTGCGGTTGAACCCGACCTGCACGTCGACGAGCTTCTTGCCGCACCGGCACCTGAATCTCGCGATGATGTTGGCGATGGGCTCGTCCCAGCCGCCGCGGCAGTGACGCGCGAGAAACGCGGGCGCCATCTCCCGCGAGTGCCGGCAGCTGCGGCAGGTGACGAGGATGACGTAGTCGCCAAAGTGATCGCGCAGCCTTTCGAGCGCATTCCACGGGAGCATGGCGCGAGTGTGGACAACGCCGCCGGCGTGCGTCCACACAGTGCTACAGTGCTGGCGACACTGTTTGAGGCCAAACCATGTGCGGCAAGTACATCCTTGCGCAAGCCGCCAAGGCCGAGCGGGCGATGGGGATCCGGCGCGGACGCTGGGAGTATCCGCTGAGCTACCGCGTGCTGCCGACCGAGCAGGTTCCGGTCGTGGTGGCAGAGTCCGGCGAGCGTGAGGCGGCGATGATGCGCTGGGGCCTGATCCCTTACTGGGCTTACGGGGTGCCGCTCAGGGCCTCCACCATCAATGCCACCGTGGAGCGCATCGACAGCGCTCCGAGTTACAGGGATCCGTGGCATCGCGGCCAGCGATGCATTCTGGTCATGGGCGGCTTCTACGAGCCGCACGTGAACGAGGACGGTACGCGCGACCCCTTTTTCGTGCAGCTCGCCGACCGCGAGGTGTTCGGCGTCGCGGGCCTGTGGGATCGCTCGCGGCGGCAGGACGGATCGCACGTCTTTTCCTGCACGCTGATCACGGTGCCTGCCAACCGCCTGCTGGCCGAGGTGCACAACGGCAAGCAACGCATGCCGGCGATCCTTGCGGAAAGCGAGCACGAGGCCTGGCTCAGCGGCGCGCCGCCGGACGCCAGGCTGGCGCTGAAAAGCTACCCCGAGGAACTGATGGTGGCCTGGAAAGTGAGTCGCCGGGTGAACAGCCCTAAGCTGCCGAACGATGCGACCCTGATCGAGCCCGTCTAGAGTGCGAGGTGCGTCACAGTTCACGGCCTGTGCAGGGCCGGGGGTGTGTCATTCACATTGACCGTTGGCATAGTTCGCGCCGTGTGTGCGATCGATGAACACCGAGGAGTGCTTATGAGAGCGATCCGTTTCCTATTGCAATCGGCCGCCGCCCTGGTGGCGGCCGTGCCCCTGGTCCACGCGCAGAGTGTGAGTGTCAGTGCGACCATCACCGGCGAAATCGTTCCGGGAGTGTATGGCCGGGTGGTGCTGGGAAACCGGCCGCCACCGCCGGTCCTCTACGTGCAGCCGGTAGTCGCCGTGCCGGTGGTGGTGGCTCAGCCTGTGCCGATGGAGCCGATCTATCTGCACGTGCCGCCGGGTCACGCGAAGAACTGGCGCAAGCACTGCCACGAGTACAACGCCTGCAACCGGCCGGTGTATTTCGTGCGCTCCGCGGAGTACGAGCCTGGCTATCGTCACGAGCGCCGCCGGGAGCACGGGCATGCACACCATGGTGAGCATGGAGACGATGAGCGCGGCGATCGTGGCCACGACCACGGACATCACGACGACTGAGGTGGCCGCCCGCGTGCGGCTATGCTACGGGCCAGGTTGATCCGTCGCGGGTATTCATCGTCAACGCCCAACGCCCAGGCCGGACACCGGTGACAAGGTCATGGTGGAGATGGCGGTGCAATGAGCAACGGGAGCTCGCCGGCCGCGGGCTTGGCGCGCCGCGCGTCATCGTACAGGCCCCAGTGCGCCTCTTCGGGGTGCGGGCCGGGCACCGGAGTCGCATCCGCGCTGCGCCACGGGGCATCGAACGCGGCGAAGTACGCGAACGCGCGATCGCGGGTTGCGGGGAAGCGCTGGCGCAGCTCGCGGTAGAAAGATGCCTGCTGCGCAGCGCTGAAGCCGGCGCTCGCCGGTGCGCTCGGCACGCCGGTCTCCTTCACCAGGATGGGTCCACAGTAGCTCTGCGCCAGTCTCGCAACCACGTTCACCACCAACTGCGCGCCGGCGCCCTCGGGGGCATCGCGGAACCACGGCTGGAAGATGGGATGCACGTTCACCAGGAGAAAATCGAGCTCACCGAGCAGCGCGGCGGCCGACTCAGGGTAGTACATGTGAAACGGCTCGCTGGTGGACAGGGGAGTGTCGGGCAGCCTCGCGCGCACACTGGCGATCACGGCAATGAGGCCGGTGAAATCGCTGCGCCTGCTGAAGAGCCGCTCGTTGCCGAGGGACACCCCGGCCACCAGGCGCGGATAGTGACGCGCGGCGTCGATCGCGGCGCTGACCTCCGCCTCATCGAGCGGGTCCCACACCCCGATGATGAGTGCGCGAAACTTCAGAGACGCCGCTATGGACGGGATGTTCTCGGCGCCGTGCAGCGCCTCGTAGGTGAGGAGCGAATCGAACCGCGGCCGCAGGACCGCCAGGTCCGCACGGATGCCGGCCGCATCCGCCGCGCTGACTCGCCCGTTTGTCACCTGCAGGGAAGTCGGCTCATAGGCCACGAAGCGCCCGTGCGCCAGCGCCTCGCGCAAACGCGCCAGGGCGGGTGCAGCGGCGGGGCCGTGCTTGCAGACAGCTGGCGGGGCTGCACTCGCTGCGGCGTCCGCGGCCGCACCGAGGGCGAGGGCGAGGGCGAGGGCGATGAGGCGGATCACCGTGGGCTGGCTCCCGTGTGGCCGATTGTGCCAGAGTCTACGCTGGCGCCCGCGCGGCGACCGGCGCCTCAAGGAGTCTGGGTCATGCCGAGCCAACAAGACAAGGCGATGCGCTTTCGGGCGCTGCACGAGACTCCCGGCATCTTCGTGATTCCCAACGTCTGGGATGGCGGCTCGGCGAGTGTCATGGCGGGACTCGGATTCGAGGCGCTCGCGACCTCGAGCGCCGCGTGCGCAGCGACGCTGGGCAAGCTCGATGGTGAAATCACGCGCGAGGAGGCGCTGGCGCACGCACGGCTGATCGTGCACCTGAGCCCGCATCCCGTGGCCGCCGATCTCGAGAACGGCTTCGGTGACTCGCCCGAGACGGCGGCGGAAACCATCCGCCTGGCCGCCGCTGCCGGCCTCGTGGGCGGCTCGATCGAGGATGCCAGCGGCAATCCGCGCGCGCCGATCTACGCGCTCGGAGAGGCGGTGGAGCGCGTGGCGGCTGCGGCGGAGGCGGCGCGCCGTCTGCCCTTCCCGTTCATGCTCACCGCGCGCGCCGAGAACTTCCTGCACGGCAACCCTGACCTGAACGACACCGTGCGCCGCCTGCAGGCTTTCCAGCGCGCCGGTGCCGATGTCCTGTTTGCACCGGGGTTGCCCGACCTGGCCGCGGTGCGCACGGTGTGCAGCGCACTCGCGAAGCCGGTCAACTTCATGGTCGGGATGCGCGGCAGATCGTTCGCACTCGCCGATCTTGCGGCCGCAGGGGTCAGGCGCGTGAGCCTTTCCACCTCGCTCTATCGCGCTGCGATCACCGGTGTAATTGCCGCGGCGCGCGAAGCGAAGCAAGCCGGGACCTTCAGCTATGTCGAGACCCTGATGAAGGGAGACGAGCTGGACGGATACCTGCGGCAGCAGGCTCTGGCGCGCAACTAAGCCGCGCCACGGCAGCCTCAAGCCGGCGGCGTATCTCCGGGCCGCGCGCTGCGTAACCACTCGAGGAACCTCTGCACCGAGGCATCTCCCTCGGCGGGCGCCCAGGGAGCGAACTCGGCCGCCGTGGCCGGATCGTACGGGCCCTCCTTGATCTCGAGGAAGGCACCGCCGGCGGCGCCCGGGACCACCGTATGCCAGGCGCCCTGGGGCGTCTCGTACCCAATGCTGTCGGTGCCGTCGCCGACGCCGTAGCGCGCCGTCACGCGGCCGCGCTCGTCGAAGGTCAGGACGTCCACACGCCCGCGCACGATCACCGCCAGCTCCGAGCGGGTCTTATGCCGATGCGGCCGGAAGTACGAGTCGCCGCAGGCCACTACGACGAAGCGCTGCACCGGATCGGCGGCTGTGGCGTGGATGTTGTGATGGGCGCGGGCGCGCGGACTCGACGCCGCCTTCGCGGCGAGCTCATCCAGCAGGTTTCGCGACAGCAGCTTCACGCCGCCAGCATATCAACCCGCTCGTGGGGCGTGCTGCTTGTGAACGTCTGGCAGAAACGCGGCCAGCAGCCCGATAAGCGGCAGGAAAGCGCACAGCTGATACACGAAATCGATGCCGATGTGGTCGGCCACTTTGCCGAGCACCGCCGCGCCGACGCTGCCCATGCCGAACGCCAGCCCGAAGAACAGTCCCGCGACCATGCCGGTGCGGCCGGGCAGCAGGTCCTGTGCGTACACCACGATCGCCGGAAACGCCGAGGCGAGGATCAGGCCGATCGGCACGGTGAGCACACAGGTCCAGAAGAGATTCGCGTGCGGCAGCAGCAGAGTAAACGGCAGAACGCCCAGGATCGAGGCCCAGATGATGTACTTGCTGCCGAGCCGATCGCCCAGGGGGCCGCCGGCCATGCCGCCCACTGCCGCAGAGGCCAGGAACACGAACAGCAGCAGCTGGGAAGTGCGCACCGAAACGTGAAAGTGATCGATGAGGTAGAAGGTGTAATAGCTGGTGATGCTCGCGAGGTAGACGTACTTCGAGAACACCAGCGCCAGCAGCACCGTGATGGCGAGGACGACGTGACCGCGCGTGGCGCTCGATGCCTGCGATCCCGCCGCGCGCGCCAGGCGCGTGATGCCGTGCGTCTTGTACCAGTGTCCGACATTGATGAGTACCACGATGCCGAGCAGTGCCGCGATGGAGAACCACGCCACGCTCGACTGGCCGCGCGGCAGCACGACGAAGGCCGCGAGCAACGGGCCCGCCGAGGTGCCAAAGTTGCCACCGACCTGGAACACCGATTGCGCGAGTCCATGCTTGCCACCCGAGGCCATGCGCGCCACGCGCGAGGACTCGGGGTGGAACACCGAAGAGCCGGTACCGATGAGCGCGGCCGCGAACAGCAGCAGCGCATAGCTGTCGGCAAAGGCGAGCAGGACAAGTCCCACCAGTGTGAAACCCATGCCGGCGGCGAGTGAGTAGGGGCGGGGACTCTTGTCGGCGAACGCCCCCACCAGCGGCTGCAGGAGCGATGCGGTGAACTGGAAGGTGAAGGTCAGGAGGCCGATCTGCGTGAAGCTTAAGCGATACGAGCTCCTCAGCATCGGATACAGCGCCGGCAGGAGCGACTGCATCATGTCGTTCAGCAGGTGGCAGAAGCTGATGGCCGCGAGGATGCCGAAGGCCGTGCGCCCGGCGGGGCCGAGGCTGCTGACAGCTGGGACTGGGACGGATTCGTTCAAACGGGGACTTCCGCAGGCGCCTTCGGTCCGGCCTAGGACCTCCGGGACAGTACGAGGCGCGGTGCACCGCCCTGGGTGCACCGCGCCACATGAGGCTCGCGGTTGCCGGAAGGTCTAGAACCGCTCTCCGAAGCGCAATCCTATCATCCGCGGTGTGTTGATGTTGGCCAGCGGTTTCAGCCCGCAGATGGGTGTGCCGCCGCTGCCGAAGATGGTGCACTCGGCGAAGCGGTACAGCTCGACACGCTTGTCGAACAGGTTGTCGACGAACAGCTCGGCGTTGAATTTGCCGCGCGTCAGTCCCGCGGTGACATCGAATATCCCGTAGGCCGGCTGCCTGCCGATCAGCGCGTTGGCGGCCGGCGAGAGATCGGAATTGCTCGAGCTCTGGTAGACGTAGGCACCCTGCAGGTGCATATCGCCACTGCCGAGCGGGAAAGTGTAGCGCGCCGTGATATTTCCCTTGAACTTGGCCACCGTCGGCAGCTGCGTGCCCGAGGGCACCGAGTCCCACGCCGGGCAGGTCGACAGCGGGAAAGGCACGCCGGTCGCCGGGTTGGAGTCGAGGCAGAAGTCCTGGCTCATTTTCGGATCGAGCTCGGTGGCCGCGGCGGTGAGCGTGAAGCCCGGGGTGACCGCCCATTCGATCTCCTGCTCGGCTCCCTTGATGCGCGCCGCGCCCGCGTTGCGCACGATCGTGAAGGAGTTCTGGCCCAGGAACCCGAACTGGAAGTTCTTCCAATCCTCCCAGAAGAACGCGCCGTTCACACGCAGGTGGTTGTTCAGCCAGGTGGTCTTGAACCCGAGCTCGTAGTTCTTGAGGAAGTCCGGGTCGTACGTGGCCAATGGCGGATCCGGTGGAGCCTGCGTGCGACGATTGATGCCGCCCGGCCGGAAGCCCTTCGACACGGTCGCGTACACCATGTGGTCCGGATCAAACTTGTAGGTCAGGTTGAACTTGGGCGTCGAGCCGTTCTTCTTGACCTCGTTGGCCAGGTCGACACACGGGCCGCCGAGGATGCCGGGCTTCAGGCACCCGGTACCATCGGCGTTACGGGTGCCATCGGGCTGGAAGGTGGTCGCTAGCTCGCCAGAATGCGAACCGTAGACGTTGTTGAAGCCGAAGCCGAAGAAGCCGTCCAGGGAGTTGTCGTAGCGGAAGAAGCGGTAGCCGACCGTGCCGGTGAGCTTAGGCGTGAGGTCGTAGCTCAGCTCGCCGAACACCGCGTAGTCGCGGTCGACGCGAATCTGATCCGTGAGCCACAAGGTCTGCGGCCAGCCGGTGACCGACTTGTCGGTCGGCAGCTGGTCCACCAGGTAGTTCTGCAGGATGTAGTGCTGCTGCCGCTCGGTGAACAGGCCACCGACGAAGCGCAGCGGACTGTCCTTGGGCGTGGTGATGCGCAGCTCGTTGCTGAACTTGCGGTAGTGGTCGCGGCCCTCGATATGCTGCGACGGATCGATGAGCGCGCCGGCGTCGTTGGTGAAATAGGCGATGTAGGTGGTCTGCTTGTCGTACAGGAACGAGTAGTCGGTGTAGTCCGCCGGCGTGTGATCGTCGCGCTTCAGATAGCCGCTGGCGAAAGTGATGTCGAAGTTGCTGATCTTGCCTTCCAGCGTCAGCGCCGCCTGCCACCACTCGTCAGTGATCCCGTCTGGGTAATAGCGCGCGGTCGACAGGTCGCCGGCGATGGACGGATCGACCGCGAAATTGCCGTTCGCCTTGGTGTGCTGTCCCATGAGCGTCGGCGTGATCGTCCAGTTGCCGTTGAGATCCACCTTGAGGGCCGCGCGCGCGCCGTAGGTGTCCACGTCGTTGAAGCGCTTTTTTGCCAGCGTCGGCGTGCTCACACACCCGGAGGGTGCCGGGCTGGTGTTGGCGAGGCAGATTCCGGAGGTCGGGTAGGTGAAATTACGCGGGATATTGTCGATATAACCGGCGTCGTGCTCCGCCCAACCAACCAAGCGGATCGCGGCGTTGGCGGAGAGCGGCAGGTTGACGAAGCCCTCGGCGACATAGCCGCCCTGGCCGCGAACCGTATCGCCCTGTAGATCGTAGCCGGCCTTGAAGCCGGTGAGGTCGGGCTTGTTGGTGATGATGCGCACCGTGCCGGCCTCGGAACTGGCGCCGTAGAGCGTGCCCTGCGGACCGGCGAGCGCTTCGACCCGCTCGATGTCGTACACGTGCATATCGAGCGCGCCCTGGATGCTGGTGATCGGCTGCTCATCGAGGTACACGCCGACGCTCGGCAGCGGACCGGAGTGGTTGCCGTTGTCGCCGCTCGATACGCCGCGCATGAACACGCGGGCAAATCCCGGGCCGCCCGACTGGTAAGCGACGCTCGGCAGGTACTTCACGTAGTCATCGAAATTCTGCACACCAAGCTGCTCGAGCTTCTCGCTGCCGATCGCGGTGATACTGAGGGGCACGTCCTGCAGGTTCTCGGCGCGCTTTTGGGCGGTGACCACCACTTCCGCCAGTCCGCCGGTATCGGCCGTGTCTGCAGCCCACAATCGCGGCACGGCGAACATGATGGCGGCGGCAATCGGCGCCCGCCGCAGGAGTACCGGCACCCTGCCGATGCCCGTTGCGTGCCCGGATGCGCCCATTTTCTTCAGCTTGCGTGATCGGCTGCGCTGCATGAGATCCCCCTTGGAATTACGGCGTCGTTGTGCTGATTAGCCGTGGTGGCGATTATCGCGGAAATCGGGTGTGTCTGGATACGCCTGGAGCACGGGACCTAAGGCGGCCTTGAGCGGCTCGAGCCACGACTCGTAATGGCGCCACTGGTCCATTCCCTCCCGGTAGATGGGCGTGCGCACCTGCTCGGAGCTTGCGGTGCGCACCGCGCGCTCGTTCTCGTAGAAGCGCAGGCAATCCGGCTCGAACGGCAGGCGGCAGTAGTCGAGGAGTCGGCGCACCTCGGCCTCGGTATCTTCGATCATCCGCTCGTAGAACACGCGGTGCACGCGCCCGGGCAGCACCTCATCAAAATGCGCCATCAGCTCGACGTAGTCGCGGTAGTAGCCGCCCAGCTCCGCCAGGTCGTAGGTGAAATTCTGCCCGCGGGCGAAGTGCTGCTTGAACCCCGAGAAGCAGCAGCCGAGCGGGTGGCGGCGCGCGTCGATGATCCTGGCATTGGGCAGCATCAGATGAATGAAGCCCAGGTGCAGGAAGTTGTTGGGCAGCTTGTCGATGAAGAACGGGGCAGCGCTCTTGCGCTGAATGCGCGTGCGCGCGAGGTACTCCTCGCCAAGGTCGCGCAGCTCGGACGCCTGCAGGGTGGTAAGAACTTCCGGATAGCGCAGCCCGCTGTTGCGGCCGCGCTCGCCCACCGCATGGGCCAGGGCCGGAATGTCGGGCAGCTCCATGGTCCCTTCGACCCGCGAGTGGCTCGCCAGGATCTGCTCGATCAGCGTGGAGCCCGCGCGTGGCAGGCCGACGATGAAGATCGGGTCCGGGTCGGGAGCGCCCTGGTCTGCATGTGTGGCGAAGAACTCGCGCGTGAACAGCGTCCGCGCCCGCGCCAAGTGTTGCTGCCCCTGCGTGGCGTCGTAGTGAACCTGTGAGCGCCGCAGGCCATTACCCTGTCGGTAGTGCTCGAACGAGGGTCCGTAGTCCTCCTGATCCTCGAGGGTTTTGCCGAGAGCGAAATGAAAGTGATACCGGTCTTCGGTCTTAAGATCGCTCCGCGCCAGCTGCGCCTGCATCTGGCGCAGCTCGTCGGCCGTGAAGCGGAAGGTCTTGAGGTTCGCGAGACTCCACCACGCCTCCCCAAGGCCCGGATCCAGCTCGAGCGTACGTCGATAGGCGTGGATCCCCTCACTCGATCGGCCGGCGGTCTTGAGCGCATGCCCGTAGCTCAGCCAGATCTTCGCCTGGCTGGGGTAGCGCCGCAGCACCTCGGCGTAGATGTCGATCGAGCGCGCATATTCGCCGATACCCGCGAGGATCGCGGCCTCGAGACTGCGGTAGTTGGGGTTAGCCGGCTCGGCGGCGCGCAGCTGCTCGACCTGCGGCAGGGCGGCGGCAGGCTTGCCCTGACGGAACAACGCCACGGCGTAGTTATGGCGCGCGCCGTGAAAGCCGGGCGCAAGCTCGAGGCAGCGTGCGAGCAGATTCTCGGCGTCGTGATAGCGGCCCAGGCGAGCGGCGACCTCGGCGAACATGCGGATCGCGGCAATGTCGGTCGGATGCTCGACAAGATGCCGGCGTAGCAGCGCCTCGGCCTCCGGGATGCGGTTGTCGCACAGTGCGGCGGCTGCGGCCATCAGGTGCGGGTCACGCGTGGACGCCTTGAGAAAGCGCGCACGTGCAGTCTCGGCCCCCGCGTCATCTCCCATCGCCGTCAGGTGATCGGCGAGGGTACGCCAGGCATCGGGAAGATCGGGATTGAGGGCCACCGCCGTGCGCAGCTCGGCAACGGCATCCTCGCCCCGTGCCAGTGCGCCCAGGGTCACACCGAGTTCGAAGTGCGCCGCGGCCGAGCGGGGTTGAGCCACGGCAAGCGGCGCCAGCACCGAGAGCGCCGCGGCCGGATCGCCGCTGTTGCGGCGCGCAATACCGAGGACCAGTGACGCGCCGGGATGACCCGGGACGGCGTTCAGGATCTCGCCGGCCTGTTCCGCGGCCAGCCGCGGGTCGCGCTCGAGCAGGCGCACGGCGTGGGCGAGCGCGACGTCAAGCGATCCCACCGGCTCCGCTGCGCCGCTCCCCACGTTCATGTGACGAATCTACCACGATCCATCGAAGTCCGGCGCAGGTGGCATTGGCGTGGCGAGGCTGTTCGGCCTCGTCTATGTTGCGGCTCGTGGACATCCGCGAGGCAACCCGAAGCTATGAGCGCTGGCTCGCCGAACGCGTGCCGCTGGTGCAGCGGGATCTCGATCTCAAACACCGCCTGATGTCGGAGGATGTCTTTTCCTTCCTGCGTGCCACCTTTTACCGCTGGGCGCAACACTGGCCGGAGGTCTGCCGGGAGCTCAAGGACGCGCCCGCAGTGCTCGCGGTCGGTGATCTGCACGTCGAGAACTTCGGCACCTGGCGCGACGCGGAAGGTCGCCTGATATGGGGCGTCAACGACTTCGACGAGGTCGTGAGTCTGCCCTACACGCAGGATCTGGTGCGCCTGGCTACCAGCGCGCTGCTCGCCGTCGAGGATTCGCGGCTCACGCTCTCGGCGCGCCGCGGTTGCGAGTCGATTCTCGAGGGCTACACCGAGTCGCTACGCAGCGGGGGCGCCGCCGCAGTGCTGGCGGAACACTATCGGTGGCTGCGCGATCTTGCGGTGGCGCGGCTGAAGGACCAGCGCCCCTTTTGGGACCGCATGCGCTCGCTGCGTACCGTTTCGGGGCGGGTGGACGAGCGGGTACGGCGCCTGCTCGCGGCGGCGATGCCGGCGCACGGACTCGAGGTGCGCCTGGCGCACCGCCAGGCCGGCGCTGGGAGCCTCGGGCGACCGCGCCTGGTTGCACTGACCGACTGGCACGGCGGCATGATCGCTCGCGAAGCGAAGCCACTCGCGCCCTCCGCGTGGCTGTGGGCGCGAGGAGCGCGCGCCGTGCCGCCGCGTTATGCCGAGATCCTGACGAGAGTAGTGCGAGTTCCCGACCCGTTTCTCGCGGTGCATGGCCAGTGGCTCATCCGGCGGTTGGCACCGGACTGCAGTCGCATCGAGCTCGCGAGCCTGCCGCGCGGCCAGGATGAGAGTCGCCTGCTGTGGATGATGGGCTGGGAAACTGCCAACATGCACCTGGGCAGTCCTCGCCAGCGCTGCAGCATCCTCGCCGATCTTGGGCGCAGAAAGATGACCTGGCTCGCCAAAGCCGCCGAGCGCATGTCCGAAGCCGTCGCCGGCGACTGGCGCAAGTGGCGCAAAGCGATGCGGTCACACTGAGGCTGCCGGGAACCAACAAGCCAAGGGCGGTGAGACATGAAGGATCTGACGCAAGGGCCCATTACGCGGCAGCTGGTGGCGATGGCGGTGCCGATTGGAATCGGCATGCTGTTTCAGACCCTGTACTTCGTGGTGGATCTGTATTTTGTCGCGCGGCTCGGGGACGCCGCGATCGCCGGTGTCAGCACCGCCGGCACCATAGGCTTCGTGATCCTGGCGGCGACGCAGATGCTCGGCGTCGGCACCGTGGCGCTGGTCTCGCACGCGGTCGGCCGCAAGGACCAGGCCGAGGCCAACCTGGTGTTCAATCAGTCGGTGCTGCTGTCGGCGATCTGCGGCGTGCTCACGCTGGCGGCCGGGTTCCTGGTGGGCGGCCCCTACGTACGCGCGGTGGCGGCCGATCCGGCCGCCGCCGCCGCGGGAGTGGCTTACCTGTACTGGTACACCCCGGGGCTCGCGTTGCAGTTCGCGCTCGTGGCCATGGGTTCCGCGCTGCGCGGCACCGGCATCGTGCGACCCACCATGATCGTGCAGATGCTGACCGTGATTCTGAACACGGTGCTGGCGCCCGTGCTGATCGCCGGCTGGGGCACGCATCACCCGCTCGGTGCTGCCGGCGCCGGGCTCGCCAGCAGCATCGCGGTCGCCTTCGGGGTGGCGTTCCTGTGGATATACTTCGTGCGGCTCGAGCACTACGTCGGGCTGCGCCGGGATCAATGGCGTCCCCGGCTGCCGCTCATCCGCCGCATTCTCAACGTCGGGCTGCCCGCCGGCGGCGAATTCTTCATGCTGTTCGTGATCCTGGGCGTGATCTACTGGGTGATCCGCGGCTTCGGACCTGCGGCGCAGGCGGGATTCGGCATCGGCGGGCGCGTGATGCAGGCGCTGTTCCTGCCGGTGATGGCTATCGCGTTCGCCGTACCGGCCGTGGCCGGTCAGAATTTCGGCGCGCGCCGGTACGGGCGTGTCCGCGAGACCTTCCGCAAGGCGGTGCTGCTGAGCTCCGTGCTGATGGTCGCGCTCACGCTACTCTGTCAGTGGCGCTCCGAGCTGTTCATCGAATTCTTCACGCGCCAGCCGGATGCGGTTGCAGTCGGGGCAAGTTACCTGCGCATCATCTCCTGGAACTTCGTCGCCACGGGATTCATCTTCACCTGCTCGGGTGTCTTCCAGGCGCTCGGCAATACCTGGCCATCACTGCTCAGTTCCGCAGCGCGGCTGCTGACTTTCGTGCTGCCGGCGGTGCTGCTGTCCACGCTACCGCATTTCACACTCATGCAGGTGTGGTACTTGTCGGTTGCCTCGGTGACGCTGCAGGCGCTGACCAGCCTCGCGCTGCTGTTGCGCGAGTTTCGGCGCAGGCTCGTTGCGCCGCCGGCCGCGACCGGCGGCGCTGGTGCTGCCGTGCCGCTCGCCTCAACCGCGGACGGCTGAACCGTCGGTGCTCACTTCGGCTCCTGTCCCGGCCGCTGATCGGCGAGCGGGAACGAGCGCGTGGCGCTCGGCGCCGGTGCCGGCGGCGGCGCGGGCGCGGCGGCCGGGCCGGCCGCAGAGGCCGAGCGCTGCACACCCGGGTGCACGGCGCGGGTGCTCGCGGCCACGGCCGCGAGGAAGCGCCGCGCGGACTCATCCTCGCTCGTCACGGTACCGGCAATGATGTCACCCGAGGCGATGCCGGGCTTCCTGTAGAAGGCCGCGTTCGCCCGGTCATCAATGGTGATCGCGGTGCCGTCGAGCGCCAGTCCGGCGAACACGCCACGGCTGCGCGAGTAGGAGTAGACCTCCGCCTTGAAGGCCGCATCGGTGGCGGCCTCCGCCTGACGTCCGACCGGTCCCGCGGCGACCGAGGCATCGGCGCCGAGCGTCACCTTGCCGCCGTTGATGCCTTCCACGCCCTTGGGCGTGGTGAACACCAGGACGATATCGGTGGATTGCACGCCCCATTGCCAGCCGAAGCTGCCCCCGGTCATGGTGATGAACACCGGGTTGGTGAAGCGCCCCTGCTTGTCGCGCACCACCAGCACGCCGTGGCCACGGCGTCCGCCGGCGAAGAACGCGACCTTGGTCAGGTCAGGAATGACCGCGATGCCGTAAGCGCGCTCGAGCAGGCGATCGGGAATCGCCTGGTCCCGCGTTGTGCGCAGCTCTTCCAAAATCTGACTCGCGGTCAGGAGGCGCCCCTGCTCGCGCGCCTGCGCGTGCGCACCAGGGCACGCCCCGGCCAGGACGACAGCGGCGAATAGGGTGAGCAGAGAAGAGCGGGTGTGCATGATAGGAATCCTTTTCATTCGGCGCTGTCGCTGCTTGACGACAGGCACGAATGAGCAGTGGCGACAGGATCCGAAGCTTAACTCACCGACGCGCCACTGCGCAGCGCCGCGCGCGAATCAGCCGCGCGCTTTCTGTTCAGCGCCGGTTCAGCGCCGCGGGGAGGCGTCGATGCGGCTAGAACCAGAGCGAGACGAACACCTGAAAGATGTTCGCGTTGAGTTTGTAGAGCGGCTCGTTGCCCGCGCCGTAAGTGCCGGCGAGCAGCGCATTGCGAAAGTCGCTGTAATCGACCAGCAGGTGATCGACGCGCACGTTGGCGCTGCTCTTGCTGATCCAGGGGACGCCGGACACCTGGAATTGATACGACGCGCCCGCGCCCACGGTGTAACTGTGGAACGCGGCGAGCTCGCGATCGCGCGCCATGAAGTTCTGGTAGTTGGCCCGCGGAAACAGGTCGCTGTAGAAATCGGCGGCGCCCTGGCGGTAGTAGCGCAGAGTGCCGTCGAAAATCCAGTGCTTGCCCACCGGGTGGGTGTAGTCGAGCTCGACGGTGTGCGCGAGGATGCCCCAGGTGTCGTGGAAGTAGCGGTACTGGCCGGTGAGCGCCGCGCGGTACGGCAGGTAGTATTTCAGCTGCGCTGAGGCGGCGTAGCTGGTGCGCGTGTTGGGATATACCTGATCGGCGAGCGTGAAGCCCGCGCCCTGACCCGGCGAGAGATAGCGGATCTTGCGGTAGGGGTTGGCGAGATATCCCTGGTCCGTGAGCAACTCGTAATTGAAGCCCAGAATGGCGTTGTGCGTCAGGATCTGGCTCAGCGACAGCGAATAGCCACGGTGATCGGCGGTTGCGGGACGACCGTTGTAGAAGATCGTATCGGTCACGATCTGCTGGGTTTGCGAGTCCTTCCGGTCCTCATAGATCCGATCCCAGCCGCGCCGGTAGCCGAGGGTGAGCGTGGTCAGATCGCCGAACATGTCCTGGCTGACCGCGAAGTAGCTGGTGTTGGCCTTGTAGTCGGGCTCCTTGCTGGTGATGAAGCCGGCGCTGTAGGTGGACTTGCCGTGCAGGTAGTCCGCCCCCAGGCTCTCCTGCCTGCGGGTCTCGTGATACGGACTCGCCGACAGCTTCACGTCGATCGAGGCGCTCGAGATCATGTCCTCGTAGTAATTGGCGGACAGCGACAGGTTGTCGCCCACCTTCTTGCGCACCAGCACCGAGGGGCCTTCGATGGTGATGTCCCCGCCGTTGTAGGTGTGCCACAGGACATCGGCACGATCCTCGGGGAGCACCCCGCCGAGCGCGGGGGCGGTGATCGCGCCCAGCGTGAGCAGCGTGCGCGTGAAGGGGCTCAGCCGCGCCTGGCGGCGCGTGTGCGCGCAGCGCGCCTCGCCAGTCAATTGCATCCGCAGCCGCCGCCCACCGACCCCGTTGCCCCGCGGGCGCCCTCGCGGGTCTCGAACACGTGTTGCAGGTACGTGCTGGAGACCGGATCGCGGTTGAAGGACATGATGGGATCGGCGAAGTGCTCGCGCTCGTATGGCTTGACCCACGGGAGCGGCGCCGCGCACCCGGCGAGCGCGGCCAGCAGCAGTGCCGCCTTCACGGCCCGCATCAGCTTCACTGTCAGGCTCGCGCTCGGCAAGCCAGGCGACACGCTCATCGCGCTACTCCCGGATCAGGCTGCGGATACTGTCGAGATACCCATTCTCGTCGCCGGGCTTGAAGCCCTGGTGCAGCACGCGCAGTTTACCGCTGCGGTCGATGATCACCGTGCTGGGCATGCCGGCGACATCGTACAGCTTACTCACCTTACTCTCCTTATCGTAGAGGATGGGGAAGGACACCGGCGTGGCCTTCAGCCAGTCGTCGGCCGCCTTCGAGTCCGGCTCCACGTTCACGCCGAGCAGTGTGAATCCGAGCTTGTGGTACTTCCTGTAGATGCTCTCGAGCAGGGGCATCTCCTGGCGGCAGGGGCCGCACCAGCTCGCCCAGAAATTGATCATCACCACCTGGCCGTGATACTGCGCGAGGCTCACGTTCGGGCCGCTGTGCGCGCTGAGCGTGAACTGCGGTGCGGGGCCGCCGCTGGAGCCCGCCAGCGCCGGCAGGGCGATGGCGAGCGCGGCGGCAATGGCTGCGATACGGTTCTTCATCGTGCGTTCCTCTAGAAGAAGACGGTCGTGCCAATACGCGCCTCGAGGTTGTTGGTGAGCTTGGTGGTGCCCAGCAGGCTCGACTGGAACACCCGGTCCTGCACCGTGATGTGCACCGCCAGCCAGTCTGCCGGCACCACCCGGTAGCCGGCGCCAAAGTTCACCGTAAACTTCGTGTCCCCGGCGAAATCGGTGCCGCCGATGCCGCCGATGAGATAGAAGGCGTTCGTCATGGCGATGCCACGACCGAGGAAGGCTTCGCCTGGCAGGAAGTTGTAGCCCAGCGACAGGTCGTAGTACGTGAAGCGCCTCTCAGACTCGGTAATCAGCTGAATGTTGCCCCCCAGGGTCTCGAAACTGGTGCGCCCGGCGTGCGAGCGGCCCACATCAGCCTGGAAGAAGAAGTCCTCGGTGATGTGGTAGGCGGCGCTGATCCCGTAGACCGGATGTGTGCCGAAATCCTCGATCGACAGGACACCGTAATTGAGGCCCACCTCGACGTTGGAACTGTGGATGCGTGGCACCTTGATCTTGCGCCGCGCCACCTCCGGCTCGATCACCCGTGGCGGCGCGCTCTCATCCTGCGACGAGTCGCTTACCGGCGGTGGCGCGCTCTGCGCCCGGGCCGCGGCGCGGCGTTCGGCGCGGTGGTGATACCAGTCGCGCACCGAGGCGCAGCCGGGCAGCACTGCCAACAGCGCCGTCAGTAGAAGAATGCGAATCCCAGTTTCCATTCGTCGGCTTCCTGGTTCTGATTGCGCTTCGTGAAAACGTAGTGGGCCTTGTATTCGCCGCGCACGAAAAAGCGCCGCGTGAGGTAGTAGCGTACACCGCCGCCGACGTAGGCCGTCTGTTCGGTGCGGTTGGCCGCCTGCACCAGGGTCGCCTTGGGCTCGACATGCACTTCGCCGACACCCAGCGTCAGGAACGGTGACCAGCGTGCCTCGGGCACGATCACGTGTGTCAGCCCCACATCGGCGGTGACGCCGTTGGAGAACCTGCCGAGGAACTGACCCAGCGCTGCCTCCAGCGCCAGCTGCGAGTTGAACGAAAGCGACGCGTACCCCGATACGTAGTTGGCGCCGCCATAGGCTCCCGCGAACAGGCCGGCCTCGTAGCGGTGCGCGCCGAAGCCGGCGCGGTCGCCGACACTGAACCTGAACGGCGAGCCGTCCGCCAGCACCATCCCCAACATGTCCTGTTGCGAGGCCCAGCCTTCCACGCCGTGCTCGGTGCGCACCTTGAACCAGTCGGTGCGCCGGAACAGCACATCGACGCTGCCATCGCGCGGCACCACGTTAAACACCGGATAGCCGCGGCCGGGACCGGTGTGCAGCTCCAGGTACGGCTGGGCCACGAACAGCTGCAGGTACTCGCGCGCGCCGCCCACGGCGGGCGTCAGCAACAATCCCAGCAACACGAGGCTCGCGAGCGCGACCTGGCGCAGGCGCGCGATCAATTCGATCCTTCGCTCAATTGACCGGGACCGCGGGATCGAACGGATTGTTGAAGTACTGCGCGCCAATATCCAGCCACTCCGACACCAGGCGAAGCTCCGCCGGGCTCAGCCAGCCCACGTGCGGGGTGTTGGGACATGTGGAGCCTGTTTCGAAGCAGCGGAAGAAAGCGGCCGACAACCCACCATTCGCACTACCCGCATCCATGAACGGGCCCACCGAGGTCGTGACGCCCATATTAACTATGTTATGCGGGAACAGCAGCTGGCGATAGGAGGTGAACTCCTGCGGCACGTCGTTGGAGGCGGAATTGGTCAGATCGAGATTGGCCGCCGGAGTCTGCGCTGCACCCGCAGCATTTTTCGGGTTGTGACAACCCGCCTGCGAGCAGCTGTGATCGACCAACGCGCCGCCGACCATGGCAGGCCGCGCCGCATCCCACAGCGCCTGGATGTGCTTCGGGTAGTTGATCACGATGCGGCAGTTGGCCGCCCAGGCGGTGACGCATACGGGTGTGGTCGGAATCGCCGTCGTGAACTGGGTCGCATCGTCGTAGCGGTAGTTAATGGGCGCGCCGGGGATCGCCTGCGCCGGATCGGTCCACACATCGGTGTAGGTCACATTGACGCCCGGCACCATCTGCTTGCAGGCCGGGGAGTCGCTGGTGCAGCTGACGCGCATGCGCGCCTGCGCCATGGTCTCGCCTTGCTGCGGAATGAAGGCGCCGGCGCCGGATGCGATGGTGTGGGGGAAGGGTACCCCGCCCGTGCCCCCCGCCCAGACGGAGGCAAACAGCCCCGCCCGACCGTGCGAGATCGGGCGCTGGGCGCTCGCCGGCGTGTGGCAGCCGTTGCAGGACACCACCTCGCCCGGCTTCACCTGCAGCCATACCCCTTGCACCGGCGCGATGCGGCGCGCGTTGCCATCCAGCACGCTCATGCGGAAGGCGACGTTCGCCGGCACCTCGATGCGTACCGAGCCGTCGGGCTCGATGGGCGCGTAGCCGAGGATCTCGAGCATGTAGTCGGTAGCGCCGAAGGCTGCGGCGGAGAGATTGACGACGCTCGTGTCAGGAATCGACACCGCCTTCTCCAGGCGGATGAAGCGCGCCGGACGCGCGCTCGCGCTGGTCTTCGCGGGGTCCGCGACCGTGGCGATGTTCGGGTTGGCGGTGTCGACGCCGTCGATGTCGTAGACACTTCTTATGTCGATGACGCCCACCCCGGCGCTCACCAGATTCTGGTCGAGGTCCACCCCCGGCACCTTGTCGAGGATGATGTTGGGGAGCGGGCGCGGCTGCGCCACCGCCACGTCCGTGACCATCACTCCCTCGACCGGCTGGTCGATCGGCATGAAGGTGTTCTTCCGCGGATCGAGCATCCACAGGCTGTACAGCGGCGGCGCGGTCTGCGGGTTCGGGGCGGCGAGCGCGGTGGAAGTGCACGGCACGATCGCCGGCGGAGTCTGCGTGGTGTCGAGCAGCCGGCACTGGCTCCAGCTGACGAGTGTGCGGCCGGTGCCGTCCTGCAGGGGGTAGGCGGAAGCGAAGCGCCCGCCCGGTGAGGGACCGGGGATGGTACGCACGTCGTTGGTGGTGGCCGGGGTCTGCGCCGGGCCGGTGAGAGCGGCGTTGGCGGCGAGCGGCTGGGTGTTCTCGACGAAATGGGTGCCGTCGATGATGACGAGGTTGCCGCCCAAGTCGACATCGGTGTACTGGCGCATGAGCGCGAGGATGCGGCCATCCTGCATCTCGCGCGGCTGCACGAACTCGACGACGGTGTTGTTGGTCCCGGTCATGTGGCTGTTGGCGCCGTAGTAGAGCTCGAGATCCGTGCCGTCGGGATTGGCCGAATACAGGTGCATGGCGTCCTTGCCGGGCGCGTGATCCCAGCGGCTCCACAGCACCCGGCCGTTGGCCAGCACGGTCGCGTCGCGATCGTGGCTCTGGTTGAAGGACAGCTGCGGGTGCAGGGGGTCCGCGCCAAAAGTGCCGTCGGCGTTCATCACTTCCAGCACGAACGCCGGCTCCTGGCGCGCCTCGTCCTGCGCCGAGAACTGCGGCTTGCCCTCATCGAGCAGGATGCCCTTTGACTTGTTCTGCCGCGTCGTGGAGAACACGATGCGGCCGTCGGGCAGGTAGTGGGGCGACACGTCGTTGACGGTGAGCGGATCGGGATCGGTGGCGGGGTTGATGACCGCGTGCAGGGTGTCGCGCGCGATCACGAACTCATAGATGCGCCACGACGGCGGCTTCTTGGGATCCTGGTTCACGGCGAGCGGGCCGCGCATGGCGAAAACCACCCGGGTGCCGTCGGCGGAAGTGTCGACGTCCTTCACGTCCCAGCGGGCACCGGTGGTGAGGCGCGCGGTTATGTTGATCTCCGCTGCGCTCGCTGAGGCGCTGGCGCGCATGTACAGATCCGCGGATGGCAGCGCGTCGCGCAGCACACGCAGGTCGTCCTGCGCCACGGTGCCGTTGCTGTTCATCGGTAGCTGGCGCTTCACATAGAAGATGGGAAAGTCGACCGTGGCCGGATCGGAGAGCTGGCTGTTGGCGATGTTGACGCTGCCACCGCCGCTGCAGGCGCCGAGCGCAGCCGCGAGCGCCGCTGTCAGCAGCGCTGCGGCGAGTCGCGGCAGCGTGATCGCACGCTGTGTGCATCGTCTCAGGTTGTGCCGGCCGCGCTGCGCGTTCATGTGCGCCTCCCCAGCTACGCGGACTTTCCGCCGCCGGTGAATGTAACGTAATTCGAGGTGGTTCTGAGTACTAATCGCCATAAGTATCGCCATAAACACCGATCCCATCACGGCGTGCCGCTGCGCCCCGCGGTTCTCATGGGTCAGCGGTGTACCGTGCCCATCACGCTACTAGGTAAGCGTGCGAACGCGGGCACGCCGTGACCGCCCTCGCAGTTCGCCGCGCAATGATCTGCGCAGACCAACAACCGGCGCGAGTGTCGTCGATCGGCGACGTCACCCGCTTGAGACATTCGAGACGGGTGTGAAGGAACGTATAGTCCGCTGCGCGCTTCGGAGCAGTTTAGGGAGTTGACGAGCGCCATGAATGTCAGACTGAACAAGGCACAGGTCCTTTCCGGCGGTGCGCGCCGCGCGCTCACCGGCGCCGTGCTGCTGTTGACGCAGCTGGCGACTTCCGCCCACGCCGGACCCAACGAGCAGGCCAAGCGCATCTACGAGCGCATAGCCGGAGAGCCGCCGGCGGCGGCCGTGCTCGGCCAGATGGCCACCGCGATCAGCGGCAGTCCCGGGCAGCCGGGCCTGCTGGCCGCCGCTGCCATCGCCACCAGTGCCCCGTCGTTCTACAACGTGACGCTGAAGAACCTGGTGATCCCCTGGACCAATCGCGACCAGACGGTGTTCGCGCCGTTCAATGACTACGCCGCGACCGTCATCGGCATGACCCGCGACGACGTGGCGTTCAACACCGCCCTGTCGGATGACATTCTCTATATCGTGAATGCGCCGGGGCTGCCGGCGCCCTCGGCCGCGAACAACAATCACTACGCCACCGCGGAGATGAACGGCGTTGACTTGAGCACCACGCTCCAGCGCACCACTCAATCGGCCACCTACGGTACGCCGGTGCAGGCGACCGCCGGGCTCATCAGCACGCGTGGCGCGGCCTCTGCGTTCTTCATCAACGGCACCAACCGCGCCATGTTCCGCTTCACCATGATCAATCACCTCTGCCACGACATGGAGACGGTGATGGACACCACGCGGCCCGCGGATCGCATACGCCAGGACGTGGCGCGCTCCCCGGGCGGGGACAGCCGCGTGTTCCTCAACAACTGCGTCGGGTGTCATAGCGGCATGGATCCCATGGCGCAGGCGTTCGCGTACTACGACTTCGTGGGCACCGTCGTCGGCGCCGGCACCAATACCGGCTCGCTCCAGTACACGCCCGGCCAGGTCCAGCCGAAGTACCTGATCAACTCCACCAATTTCCAGTTTGGCTTCGTGACCCCCGACGACGGCTGGTCGAACCGCTGGCGCGCCGGAGCCAATGCCTCGCTGGGCTGGGATCCGACCCTGCCCGGCAGCGGTGCGGGCGCCAAGTCGCTCGGCCAGGAACTCGCATCGAGCGATGCCTTCGCGCAGTGCCAGGTGAGCAAGGTCTTCCAGGCGGTGTGCTTCCGCGCCCCCAGCAGCGGCACCGATCAGGCGACAGTCGCGGCCATCAAGGCGAGCTTCAAGTCCGGCGGCTACAAACTCAAGCAGGTGTTCCAGCTGTCCGCTGCCGCCTGTCCGGGCCAGTAAGGGAGCGCCGCAATGAACCGCAAATCCGTTGCCAGCCTGCCTGTGCGTGCAGAGCTCCTGAGGCGCGCGGCGCGCCCCGTAGTCGCCTGCACCGCGCTCCTGATTCTCGTCACCCTGGCAGCATGCGGCGGCGGGGGCGCGCCGACCATGGTGAATCAGCAGTCGACGCCCCCCAGCAGCACTGCGAACGCCTACACCGGGCCCGCGGCAGCGAATGCGGACGTGCAGGCATTCAAGATCAACCTGTGGGAAAACATCCGCCCCGCCAACCGCTGCGGCGGCTGTCACCACCAGGGCGGCCAGTCGCCGATGTTCGCGCGCTCGGACGACGTGAACCTCGCTTACCAGGCCGCCGGCCCGCTGGTGAACCTGGTGCGGCCTGACCAGTCGACCCTGGTGCTCAAGGTGGGCAGCGGCCACAACTGCTGGGTCGCAGACCCCTCCGCCTGCGCCGCCACCATGCTGGTGTGGATCCAGGCGTGGATCGGGGCCGGCTCTGCGTCCACCACCAGCGTGCAGCTGACCGCACCCCCGGTGCAGGCGGCCGGTGGCGGCAAGCAGTTCCCCGCCGATCCCACCGCGGGCAACCCGAGCTTCCAGTCGACGGTCTATCCGCTGCTGACCAGGTTCTGCTCGGGCTGTCACACCTCGAGCTCGGCCACCGCACAGCAGCCGTACTTCGCCAGCGCCAACATCAACGAGGCTTACGCCGCGGCGCAGCCGAAGATGAACCTGGCAAGTCCCAACCAGTCGCGCTTCTACGTGCGCCTGGCGGACGAGTTCCACCATTGCTGGGTCACGCCCTCATCCGGCGGCGCCCCCGACTGCCCGGGGAGCTCCGCGGCGATGCTGGCCGCGATCACCGCGTTCGCCAACGGTATCGCGGTGACGCCGATCGATCCCAACCTGGTGATCTCCAACGCGCTCACGCTCAAGCAGGGCACCGTCGCCTCCGGCGGCAGCCGCTTTGAGGCGAACCTGGTCGCCAAATACATGTTCCAGACCGGCAGCGGCAGCACCGCCTACGACACCAGCGGCGTCACGCCCGCGGCCGACCTGTCGCTGTCCGGGAACGTCAGCTGGGTGGGTGGCTGGGGCATCAGCATCGGCGCGGGTGGCAAGGCGCAGGCCTCCACCAGCACCAGCCAGAAGCTTGCGGCCATGATCCAGTCCTCGGGCGAGTATTCGCTGGAGGTGTGGGCGGCACCGGCGAACGTCGCTCAGACCGCCGCCTACATCATCAGCTACTCCGGCAGCAACACCACGCGCGACGCCACGCTGGGCCAGGACGCCATGCAGTACGAAGGGCGCGCGCGCAGCAGCACCACCGATACCAACGGTGCTTCGCCCCTCATGACCACCACCGCGAGCGGTGCGGCCCAGGCGGCGCTGCAGCATCTGGTGCTCACCTACGATCCGGTCAACGGCCAGAAGATCTACGTCAATGGGGTCTGGACCGGCGATGCCGATCCGGCCAAGGGCGGCTCGCTCGCCAACTGGGACAGCACCTTCGCCCTGGTACTCGGCAACGAGACCACCGGGCAGCGCCAGTGGCAGGGCGTGATCAAGTTCGTCGCCATCCACAACCGCGCGCTCACCCCGGCGCAGATCCAGCAGAACTTCTCTGCCGGCGTTGGGGAGAAGTACTACCTGCTGTTCGGAGTGAGCTCGCTGTCGGGCGTGGCGCAGTCGTACATCCTGTTCCAGGCCAGTCAGTACGATAACTACAGCTACCTGTTCTATCAGCCGAAGTTCATCAGCCTGGATCCCAAAGCCGTGGTGCCGGCGAATCTGCAGATCAGCGGCATCCGCCTCGGCGTGAACGGCGTGCTGGCCCCGGCCGGGCAGGCCTACGCCACCATGAGCGCCAGTGTCGGCGGCGCGAACTACACCCCCGTCAACGGTCAGCTGCTGTCGGGTCTCGGCACCGTGATTCCGGTGACCCTGGGACCGACCAGCGACCTGTTCTTCCTGTCGTTCGATCAGCTCGGCTCGAACGTACATGCCTATGTGGAGCCGACGGTGGTGGTGTCGCCGCCCGCGCCCGATCCCACGCCCAAGCCCGACTTCGGCATCGCGACCTTCGAGCGCGTCAACAACTCGCTCTCGCGTATCACCGGAGTGCCGATCACGAACCCGGTCGTGTCCGCACTCTACAGCGTCTCGCAACAGTCGCTGCCCGCGGGTCCATTGATTTCGGCGTTCGTGCCTTCGCAGCAGACGGCGATGTCGCAGCTGGCGAATGCGTATTGTGGCCAGTTGCTCGCCGCGCAATCGCTGCGCGATACGTTCTTCGGTGGCACCGGGCTGGACGCGAGCCTCAACGCCAGCGCGTCCGGATTCTTCGGTGCCAGCGGCAGCGCCAATCGCCAACTCGTCATCAACGCGCTGGTCACCAACGCGGTGGGCAACGCGACGCCCGCCTCGGCCGGCGCCGTACGCAGCGAGGTCGATAGCCTGCTCACCCGCATCCCGACGCTCAACGCCGGCGCCACGGTGTCACAGGCGACCGTCGCGGCCTGCACCGCGGTGCTCGGCAGCGCCGTGGTGACCCTGCAGTGACTTCAAGGACCTGGAGATAGGCAGATGTTGATCCGCAAGAAACCCCCGCGATCGCACGCGCTCGGCGAGCCGCTGCTGCACGAGAATCACCCGCTGCCGGTGACGCGCCGCGACTTCGTTGCCGCCGGGTTCCTGTCCGGCCCGGCCATGGTGATCGGGCCGGCGTGGCTCGGCGCGCTGCTCAAGGCGAGCCGCGCGGATGGCGCGCTGTCCCCGGACATGCAGGCGCTGCTCGCCTCGAGCCAGTGCAACGTACCGACCGCATCGGGCAGCCTGCCTTTCATCTGTTTTGATCTGGCGGGCGGGGCTAACCTGGTCGGCTCGGAGGTACTGGTCGGCGTGCAGGGGGGCCAGACGAACTTCCTGTCCACCGCCGGCTACGGCAAGCTCGGCGTGCCGGGCAACATGGTGCCGAGCTCGAGCGCCAACATCGACGCATCACTCGGCCTGCTGTGGCACGGTGACGGCGCCATCAAGCGCGGCATCTTGAGCAAGGCGACGACTCCGGCCACCGCCGCCGGCACCAACGGCGCGGTGCTGTGCGCCATGTCGCAGAACGACACCCAGAACAATCCGCACAACCCGATGTACGGCATCGCCATGGCGGGCGCGCAGGGCCTGTTGCTGACGCTCATCGGCACCGAATCCTCGGTGTCCGGGGGCAACTCGCAGGCGCCCATGGCGCTCATCAATCCGGCGTTGCAGCCGACCACCATCAGCCAGCCCTCCGACTCGACGTCGCTGGTGCCGATGCCTCCGGGCGGCGGCGCTCCGGATCCGCTCGCGGTGGCGGTGCTCGAGTCGCAGGCGCGCATAAGCGGCGGCAACACCGCGCAGGTCGGCGCGGGCGACACCGCCGCCTTTACCGGCACGCTCAGCATGCCCAACGGAGCGACCCCCGGCGTTCAGCTCTACGGCAGCGATCCGAACGCCGATGCGGCGCTGAAGAACCAGGTGCGCTGCGCCTACGTCAAGGCGGCCCACACGGCCGACAAGTTCGGCGATCCGGCCGCGCTCGATCCCACCAGGGACACGAATATCACCGGCGGCGCCGCGCCCATCTTCACGGCGAGCGACTTCTCCGACTCGGATGTCGCGAAGACCGCCACCGTCATGAAGCTGGTGCTCAATGGCTTCGCCGGCGCCGGCACCATTACCCTGGGCGGCTACGACTACCACGACGGCACCCGGGCAACCGGCGAGATGCGTAACTTCAAGGCCGGCCAGATGATCGGGGCGGTACTGGAGTACGCGCAGCGCTTGAAGACGCCGGTGATGATCTACGTATTCAGCGACGGTTCCCTCACCTCCACCGGCATGGTCGATAGCAGCGTCGGCGGCCGCGGCAAGCTCGGCTGGCAGGGCGACAACGCCTCGGTGGCCTCGACGTTCTTCCTGGTTTACAGCCCCGCCGGCCGGCCACCGCTGCGCAATGGCGCTGCCGGCCGCCAGATCGGCTACTTCAGCTCCGATGGCTCGGTGGTGAGCACCTCCAGCCCCGCGGCCAACGCCGTGAACCAGCTGGTGGAGGTCGTGATCCTCAACTACATGGGGCTCATGGGCCTGGACGGGCAGTTCCCGACGCTGTTCCCCATGCAGAGCCTTGGGGCGGGCAGCGCCCTGGCGGGGCTGACGGCCTTCAACCGCGTCGTCTGAGGCGGCGGGCGCGCCGGCAGGCGCGCCACGGCGCCCGGGCCGGTGTCGCGTGCTGACGACGCCGCCAGCCCTTTTTTCACCGCCGGCTTTGTTTGACAGTGTTAAGTGCGCTGTGCAATTTTGCGCGCTTGGCGCGGGCGCCACCCCTTGGCGAAGGATCATTATTGAGCTGGCAACGGCCGAACCACGCGGTGTGGCGTGAGGTGGCAGAACGTTGGCTGCTGGCGACGTGCTCCGTCCGGTCACGCGCACAGGTGTTGCTGTGCGTGGCCGTGATGGCACTAGGCTGCAGCCTGGCAGTACAGGCACAGATGCGCTACGCGCTCATCGGCCAGAGCGCGCCTGATTTTGCGCTGCACGCCGCCGTCGGCGGCAACGCACGCCTGTCGGAGCACCGCGGCGAGGTCGTGGTGCTGAGCTTCTGGAGCAGCCGCTGCACTCCCTGCCGCACACAGCTCGCGGCCCTGAACCGCAGCCTCGCGACCTATCACTCCGCGGGACTGGCGATGTTCGGGATCGGTGTCGATGACGATCCGGCTCAGGCGCGCGAATTCGCGCGCTCGGCGTCCGTGAGCTTCGCCCTGCTGCTCGACCCCGCCAAGGGGGTCAGCCGCAGCTATCAGGTCGATAACCTGCCGATGACCGTGCTGATCGACCGCAACGGCACCGTCCGCGACGTGCTGCGCGACTACAGCGCCGAGAGCGAACAGCTCTACCTGCAACAGCTGCGGGCTCTGCTGAACGAATGATCGGAACCACCATGCTGCAGATGACACGCGCCCCGTCACGAGCCGATGCTGCGCCGCGGCGCGGTGCGCTCCTCGCCCCGCTGCTCGTGGGCGCGCTGCTCGCAGGGCTTGCGCCCACGGCGCTGGGCGCACCCCCGGCCGGGCCGGACGCCACCACCACCCCGGCGGCCGCCGGCACCACGGCACCCCCGGGCGAGGCCCCCGCCGCAACTCCAGCGGACGCAGGCTCACCTCTCGCCACGTCGCCTGCCGTCCCGGAGTCTTCCCCGGATACCCGCGGCCTCGACCAGGAGATCCAGGATCTGAAGAAGGACGTGGTCGATCTCAACAAGGACCTGTTCATTCTGGAGGAGGAACTGCTGTTCCCGGCCAACACCCAGGTGGCGGTGTTCCTGTCGGTCGACGTCGGGCAGTTCTTCGCACTCGATTCGGTGCAGCTGAAGCTCGATCGGAAGGAGGTCATCAACTACCTGTATACGCCGCGCGAAGCCGAGGCGCTGCTCAAGGGCGGCGTGCAGCGCCTGTATCTCGGCAACCTCAAGGTAGGCGCGCACGAGCTGGTCGCCTTCTTCAACGGCAAGGGGCCTAACCAGCGCGCTTACAAGCGCGGCGCCTCGCTCAGGTTCGAGAAGGGCGTCGGCGCCAAGTACCTGGAGCTCAAGATCGATGACCGGCAGAGGAAACTGCAGCCGGAGTTCGAGATCAAGGACTGGGAATAGCCCTTGACGCGAGCTTCCGGCATGCGTGCGCTGTTTCTCGCCGCCGTGCTGGCGCTGCCGGCCGGCGCGGCCAGCGCACGGCAACACGACCCCGAGAAGCTCCCGATCACGCGTATCCGTGATCTGCACTACGGCGACGCGCTGTTCTACTTCTATCAGAACGAGGATTTCGCGGCCCTCACACGAGTGCTCGCTTACGAGCACTGGGGCCGCGTGCCGCACCATGCGGAGGAAGCTCAGCTGCTCGAGGGCGGGTTGTACCTGGCGCTCGGGATGCACAACGAAGCGGGCGAACGCTTCGAGAGGCTGCTGACCAACGATGTGCCCACGGGAGTGCGCAATCGCGCCTGGTTCTATCTGGCGCAGGTGTGGTACGCGCGCGGTTATCTCGAGCGCGCGGACGCGGCGTTGCGCAAGGTGAATGGGCGCATGTCCCCGGAGCTGGAGGCGCAGAAGGAGCTGCTGTTCGGCAACGTGCTGATGCACGAGGGACGCTACGATGAGGCCATCCGCCTGCTGTCGAGCTGGCGTGGCCCGCAGATCTGGTCCGCCTACGCGCGCTTCAACCTGGGGGTGGCGCTGGTGCGTAACGGACGGCTCAACGATGCCGACCCGTTCCTCAGCAGCGTCGGCACCATGCTCGCCGTGACTCCCGAGCTGGCGGCGCTCAAGGACCGCGCCAATCTCGCCCTCGGCTTTGCGTGCCTGCAGGCCAACCAGCCGGCGCGGGCGCGACCGCCGCTCGCGCGGGTGCGCCTGAACGGTCCGTACTCGAACAAGGCGCTGCTGGGCATCGGCTGGGCGGATGCGGCGCTTGGGGACTACCAGGGGGCGCTCACGCCGTGGATGGAGCTGCGCAACCGCGACGTACTGGACGCGGCCGTGCAGGAGTCCTACCTCGCCGTGCCCTACGCCTTCGGCAAGTTGAACGCCAACGCGCAGTCCGCCGAGTACTACGAGAGCGCGGTCAAGTCCTTCGATGCCGAGAACGGGCAGCTGGATGAGGCCATCGCGCGGATCGAGAAGGGCGATCTGCTCGAGCGCGTGCTGGGCACCGATCTGGGTGCCCGCTACGGCTGGTTCTGGCAGCTGAAGAGCCTGCCCGATGCGCCCGAGTCCCGCTACCTGTACGCGGTGCTGGCGGGACACGATTTCCAGGAGGGGCTCAAGAACTACCGCGACCTGGTGTATCTGAACGGCACGTTGGAGCGCTGGGGCGACAGCATGGGCGCCTTCCAGGACATGATCGAGACGCGCGAACGCGCCTACACCGAGCGGCTGCCACGGGCGGATGCGCTACTGGCCTCAGGTGCGGTCGAGAAGCTGCAGCAGCGCAACGTCACGCTGGCAAATGAGCTGCGCACCATCGAGACGCAGCGTGACATGGCCGCGCTCGGTACCACGGCCGAGCGCGAGCAGTGGGCGCGCGTGCAGCGTGTAGAGACGGCGCTCGCCGCGGCTCCCGACACACCCGAGTACGCGGACTTGCGCGTGCGACTGGCGCTGATCAAGGGGGTATTGCAGTTTAACCTGAGAGATGCCTTCAACGCGCGCTTGTGGCAGGAGCATCGCGGGCTGAAGGATCTCAGTCTCGCGCTGCATGAGGCACAGAGCCGCTGGATCCGCGTGGAGCGCGACCGCAAGAGCGTGCCGACCAACACCGGGGAGTTCGCCGCCCGCGTCACCGAGCTGAAGCAGCGCATCGATACCCTGCAGGCGCGCCTCGGCGGCACCGAGCAGAAACAGAGTGTCTTTCTCGCGCGGCTCGCCGCTCATCAGCTCGAAGAGCAGAAGGATCGGCTCGCCGCCTACGAGGTTCAGGCGCGCTTTGCGCTCGCGAGCATGTACGATCGCGCCGCCAGCGCGGACACCCAGAAGGGAAGCGCAGGCGGCAATCAGGCCGCGCCGGCCGAAGAGACCCCGGCGCCACCCGAGCAGGCTCCGGCGCCACCCGAGCAGGCTCCGGTGCCCAAGGCGGCGGAGCCGCCGCGATGAGAGTGCGCATGACGGCCCCCGCATCCTTCGCGCCGGCGCTCGCGCTCGCCTTGCTCACGGGCACGCCGCGGGCCTCGGCGCAGAGTGCCCCCTCCGCTGCGCAGCCTACAATCGGGGATCTCGGTTCGCGCAAGGTCGAGGTGCACCGCGACACGATGGTGAGCGCCAGCGTTTCCCGCGCGATGGAGAACTACCGCCACTTTCTAGAGCTGCAGAATACCGATCCGAAGCTGCGTGCCGAGGCCCTGCGCCGCCTCGGGGACCTCAACCTCGACGCCGGCGAGATGCAGCGGCTGGAACAGGAAGTCACCGCGGTGGACTTGCAGGGGGCCGAGGCGATCAAGCTGTACACGACGCTGCTCAAGGCATTCCCCGACTATGCGCGCAACGACCAGGTGCTCTATCAGCTGGCGCGCGCCTATGAGACCACCGGCCAGTCCGGGCCGGCGCTCGGCACGCTGGATCGGATCGTGCAGCGCTACCCGCAAAGCCCGCAGCTCGATGAGGTGCAGTTCAGGCGCGGCGAGCTGTTGTTCTCCGACAAGCGCTACGCGGATGCCGAGCGCGCCTACGCCGCCGTCATCGGGCGCGGCGCCGGCTCGGCGTTCTTCCAGCAGAGTTTGTACAAGCGCGGCTGGTCGCTGTTCAAGCAGTCGCTGGCGCTCGAGAGCCTGCCGTCCTTCGGCGGAGTGCTCGATCAGGAGCTTGGCACCGGCGGCGGCAAGTCCGTGCGCCTGGAGAAGCTCAAGCGCGCCGATCGCGAGCTGGTCGAGGACACCCTGCGGGTCATGAGCATCACGTTCTCCTACAACGACGGCGCCGCCTCGCTCGAGCAATACATGAGCCAGCGCGGCGAGCGTCCCTACGCCTGGCTGCTGTATTCCCGGCTCGGCGATCTGTACGTCGACAAACAGCGCTACCAGGATGCGGCGAACGTCTACCGCGCGTACGTGGCCCGCGATCCCTACAGCGACCACGCGCCGGACCTCGACATGGCGGCGATCGAGGCCTACGGCAAGGGTGGCTTCAGCCAGCTGGTGGTCGACGGCAAGCACGAGTTTGTCGAGCGCTACAACTTCGACTCCCCCTACTGGAAAACCCGCAGCCGTGCCGACAATGCGCGCGTGGTGCAGGAGCTCAAGACCAACCTCAAGGACGTGGCCACCTACTTCCATGCGAGCGCGCAGAAGTCCAAACGGGTCGCGGACTACCAGGAAGCCGCGCGCTGGTACCGGGGCTACCTGAAGTCGTTCCCGGAAGATGTCGACTCCGCCGCGACCGATTACCTGCTGGCGGAGGCGTTGTTCGAAAGCCATCAGTATGCCGATGCGGCTGCCGAGTACGAGCACACCGCCTACGGCTATGCGAGGAACGACAAGTCCGCGACCGCCGCCTACGCGGGGCTGGTCTCCTATCAGAAAGGCGAGGAGGGCTTGAGCGGGGCGGACAAGGACGCCTGGCACAAGCGCGCCATGGACGCCGGAGTCAGGTTCGCGCAGACCTTTCCGGAGCACCCGGACAGCGCCGGGGTTCTGACCCGCGCAGCCGAGGAGATCTTCGCCGCCGGGGACCGGCCGCGCGCGGTCAGCGTCTCCGAGTCGATTCTCGCGCGCCAGCCGCCGGTGGATGTGGCCAAGCAGCGCATCGCGTGGACGATCATCGCGCAGGCGCGTTTCGACCAGGGCGATTACGACAAGGCGGAGCCGGCGTTCCTGCAGGCCCGCGAGCTCGCCGGCAAGGATGACAAGATGCGCGCCGATCTCACCGAGCGCCTCGCCGCCAGCGTATACAAGGCGGGCGAGGCGAAGCAGAAGGCCGGCGATGCCGGCGGGGCGGTGGAGGATTTCCTGCGCGTCGGGCGCGTGGCCCCGGAATCGAAGATTCGCGCCAACGCGCAGTACGACGCCGCTGCCGAGCTGCTGACGCTCAAGGAGTGGCAGCGCGCCATCGGCGTGCTCGAGGATTTTCGCCGCCAGTTCCCGCAGCATCAGCTGCAACCGGAGGTCACCCGCAAGCTCGCCGTGGCGTACTCCGAAGCCAACCGCCCGGGCGAGGCCGCCGCGGAGTTCGAGCGGATCGCGGCGAACCCGGGCGAGAATCGCGCCGTGCAGCGTGAAGCGCTCATGCGATCCGCGGACCTGTACTCGAAGGCCGGCAACAATCCGCGCGCCATGGGGATGCTCGAGAAGTTCGTCGACACCAACCCAACACCGCTCGCCGATGCCGAAGAGGCACGCCAGCGCCTGGCGGACTACGCCGGCAAGAGCGGCGATTCCACGCGGCGCGATCACTGGTACCAGGAGATCATCCGGGCCGACGCGCAGGCCGGCGCGCAGCGCACCGATCGCACCCACTACCTGGCCGCGAAAGCGCAGCTGACGCTCGCACAGCCGGCGCGCGATGCGTTTCGCGCTGTGCGCCTCACGGCGCCCCTGAAGAAGAGCCTGGTAGTCAAGCGCAACGCACTCGAGAGCGCGATGGAGGGCTACAAGCGTGCCGCCGAATACCAGGTCGCCGAGGTGACGACCGCCGCCACCTACGAGATGGCGGAGCTGTACGGCACGCTCGCCAAGGACGTCCTGGGGTCGGAGCGGCCGTCGAAGCTCACGGGCGACGCGCTGGAGGAATACAACTCGCTGCTCGAGGAGCAGGTGTTTCCGTTCGAGGAGCAGGCAATCAAGGCGCACGAGCTGAACGCCGCGCGCGCCAAGGATGGTGTGTACGATGAGTGGGTACGCAGGAGCTTTCAGGCGCTGGCGCGGCTCAAGCCCGCGCGCTATGGCAAAACGGAGCTGATGCAGGATGTGGTCACCAGCCTGGAATAAAGGCCCGCGCGGCCGCGCGGCGCCTGCCGCGCGGCACGCCCGACACGCGCGGTGCGCTGCGGCGGTCGCGCTCGCGGGACTGGTGCTGGCGGCCCTCGCCGGCTGCAGTTCCAAGCCCGCGCGCACCGCGCCGCGTGCCGCGCAGCCGCTCGCGCCGCCGGAGCAGCACGCCACAGCGCCGCCGCCCCCCTCCGTGCCGGCGAGTGCCGCGACTGCGGCCGTCCATGCCACGGCGCCCGCTGCGGCGGCCCGCCCGCAGGTTCCACCGGCGGCACGCGCGGACTTCGAGCGTGCCGTGAATCACCTGCGCGCCGGCAACACCTTGGATGCGGAGCTTGGCTTCAAGCAGGTCGCCCTGCAGTACCCGCAGTTCGCGGCCCCGCTGGTGAACCTCGCCATTCTGCAGCGCAAGGCGGATCACCTCGACCAGGCGGAGGAAACCCTGAAGAGCGCGGTCGCGCACGAGCCCGGCAGCGCGGTGGCGTGGAGCGAGCTCGGCGCCACCCAGCGCATGCGCGGGCAGTTCAAGGACGCGGCCTCCTCGTACGAGCAGGCCGTTGCGGCGGATGCGCACTATGCACCAGCCTGGCGGAACCTAGGTGTGCTGTCGGATCTCTATCTTGGGGACCCTGCCCGCGCGCTGACGGCCTTCGAGCAGTACCAGCGGCTCACCGGCGAGGACAAGCCGGTGAGCGGCTGGATTGCGGAATTGCGACAACGCCTGGGGATGCCGCCGGTGAAGCGGCCGGCGCCTGCCGCGCCCGCGAGCGGCAACTCCGGCGACACGGCGCCCGCGCCAGCCCCGGGAGCGCCGGCATCCCAGCCGCGCGCGGCGCCTGAGCCGCCTTCGCAACCCGCCCCCGGTGACAGCGTTGCGAGCGGCACCGGCAGCAGCAGCGCCTCGAGAGCAGGAGGTTGACCATGTGTCGCGTGTGCGTAAACCGATTGAGCCCAACGGCCGTGCTGTCGGCTCTCATGGCCTTGTGCCCGCTCACTCTCGGCACGGCGCGGGCGCAGGAGTCTGCGCCGCCGAAGCCCTCAGGCTCGCAAGCACCCGCGCGCGCCCTGCCGCGCCCGGAGCAGCTCGACCCGGCAGTGGATACCTCGAGGAGTGCCCCGGCCGCGGCCACACCGGCTGCCGGAGTCGCCGCGGATGCGAACGCTCCGGGCGCTGCGCGCAGGCCACCTGCGGCCGGGACGGCCGCGCGCACGGAGCCCTCCGGCTCCAAGGCGAGCGCGCGCAAGGGCCCGGACCGGCTCGAGCTCGACCCGACCGACATCACCGGGAACCGTGAGCTGCCCAAAGTGTTGTACATCGTGCCGTGGAAGCGCTCCGATCTTGGCGATCTGCTCGGCAAGCCCGTGAACAGCCTGCTGGACGACGTGCTGCAGCCGCTGGATCGGGATGTTTTCCAGCGGGAAAACCGCTATTACGACGCCTTGAAGCCCGAGCGGGCGGATCCCGAGGCGGGCGCGGTGCAGGGTTCGGGCGACAAGCACTGAAAAATGGCCGGGGCGCGGTATCAGGATGAGAGCTGGGTCGCAGCTTTTTGGGCTTATGTCATTCAGTTTTCGCAGGTTAATGCGTGTATGGCGGTCTCTATGAGCGGGAGTGTTTAGATGGACCTCTGGAACTTGATCGTACGATTCTTTCAGGGCGGCGGGAATTTCATGTACCCCATCGCCATCGTGTTCGTGGTGGGTCTGGCGATCGCCATCGAACGTTACATCTATCTGGCGCTCACGGCCGCGCGCAACCGCGGTCTGTGGAACGAAATCGTGCCGCTGCTCTCGCAGGGCAACTTTCGCCAGGTGGCGCAGGCGACTTCCAAATCCGAGTCGGCCATCGGCCACATTCTCAACTACGGCCTGGCGCGCATTCAGTCTGCACGCCGGCGCGATGATATCGAGAAGGCGATGGAGGAGAGCCTCATGGAGGTGGTGCCACGGCTGGAAAAGCGCACCCACTACCTCGCGACCTTCGCCAATCTCGCGACGCTGCTCGGGCTGCTGGGCACGGTGATGGGACTGATCCGCGCATTCGCGGCGGTGGCGACCGTCAACCCGGCCGAGAAGGCCAACCTGCTGTCGGCGAGCATCTCGGTGGCGATGAACTGCACCGCCTTCGGCCTCATGACGGCGGTACCGCTGCTGTTCATCCACGCGTGGCTGCAGACCAGGACCACCGAGCTGATCGACAGCCTGGAGATGGCGTCGGTCAAGTTCCTGAACGCGATCACCGAGCGCCAATCCGCGCCCGCCGCGGCCTGAGCCCGCGCCCGCCCTGGAAGGACTGAAGGTCGCGCATGCGCCGTCCGTATCAAATCCGCAAGCTGGAGCGTCACTCGCGCAAACCGGCGGAACTGCTGCTGGTGCCGATGATCGACATCTTCACGGTGCTCGTGACCTTCCTGCTCATGACCGCGGTGTTCTCGCGCACCGTGATCCTGCAGCTGAATCTGCCGGCCTCGCAGACCGAATTCCGGGAGCCGCCGCCGGGACTGCAGCTGGAGGTGATGGTACGCAAGGACCTCATCCAGGTGGCAGATCGCAATAGCGGACCGCTCGCAACGCTCCCCAACACGCCCGGCGGCTACAACTACGATGCACTGACGGAGTACCTCAAGCGTGTCAAGGCCAAGTTCCCCGAGAAGACCGACGCCAGCATCCTGCTGGAGGCGGACACCCCCTACGACACGCTGGTGCAGGTCATGGATCGCGTGCGCGTATTTGAAGTGACTCAGGGTCTGAACGTCGTGCAGGCCGAGCTGTTTCCGGACATTTCCATCGGCGATGCGCCGGCGGCCCCTCAGGCCACGGGCGGCACGGTGTCCCCGGCGACGGTATCCCCGGCAGCGGCGGCGACCCCTGCCGCCGCCGCCCCCATTCACGCCGCGCTGGCGTCTGGCAACGGAGCACACCCATGAGCATGTCGCATCGCGCCCAGCGCATGGCGCAGCACCACCTGCGGCACCGCGCGGATGCGCAGCTGAACCTCATTCCGCTCATCGACATCCTGTCGGTGATGGTCGCGTTCCTGCTCGTGTACTCGACCGAGGTCGAAGTCATCCAGAACGCCAAAGGCATCGAGATTCCGCAGTCGATCGCTGAGGTCGCGCCCAAGCAGTCGGTGGTGGTCATGATCACCAGGACGGACCTGTTCGTGCAGGGAGAATTCATCGCCACCGTGGAGCAGATCCGCGCCGGGCAGGGGAGGCTGGTCGAGCCGCTGCGCGCCGCACTCAAGCGCCCGCTGCTGGTCGGCACGGTGATCAGCGAGCGCGATATCGCCCAGCGCGAGATCACCATCATGGCGGACAAGGCGCTGCCCTACGAAGTACTCAAGCGCGTAATGGCGACCTGCACGGATGCCGACTACGGGCGCATCTCGCTCGCGGTCATTCAGAAGGAAAAGCCGGTCGCCGCCGGCCAGTTCAAGCCGGTGTAGGCCCGCCATGGTCATTGCGCCCTATTACCGCGACTTTGATCTGCCCTGGGAGGGCGATCCGGAATCGAGCGCGCGGTTCCGCAAGATCCTGCGCGTGCTACTGATCATCCTGGTGCTGCTCGGGATCGCATTTCCGCTGCTGCCGACGCCCAAGCGCGAGACTCCCGAGGAAGTCCCGCAGCGGCTCGCGCGCGTGATGCTCGAGAACAAGCCCAAACCGCCGCCACCGCCACCGCCGGTGCCCAAGGAGCAGGAGAAACCGAAGATCGAGCCGAAAATCGCCATGGTGAAGCCGCCGCCGATCGATGAGCGCGAGCGGGCGCGCCGCAAGGCGCAGAAGCAGCTGAACCAGGTCAAGGACGAGCTCGCCGATCTGCGCGACGTCATGGATCTCACCCCGCTCGAGACCAAGAACCTGTCCGGCTCGGTCAACGCCGACGCGCACGCCGAGCGCTCGCTCATCACCTCCAAGGTCGGGGTCGGCAGCGGCGGCATCACTTCCGCGAACAACAGCCGCGGCTTCGGCACCGGGGCCGGCTCGCTCACCGGTCACGACACGACTGCCGTCACCTCGGGCATCGTGCGCTCGGGTCTGAACAGCCGCGGCCCCGCCCGCAGCGGTGGCGGCGGCAAGGCCGCCCGCTCGCGTGAGGAGATCGAGCTGGTCTTCGATCGCAACAAGGGACGCATCTACAGCCTGTACGCCCGGGCGCTGCGCGACAATGCGGAGCTGCAGGGCAAGCTGGTGCTCGAGTTCACCATCGCCCCAACCGGTGAGGTGACCATGTGCCGCATCGTCTCCAGCGAGCTCAGGGACGCGGATCTGGAGCGCAAGATTATTGCGCTGGTGCGCCTGTTCCGCTTCGATCCCAAGGACGTCGACACCGTCACCACCACCAAGCCCATCGATTTCTTCCCGGCATAGCACCGCTCGAGCGCGCCCCATGAACCTCAATTCCGAAATCGAGTTCTTTACCGAGCTGCGGATCGTCGACAAGGCGCGCCTGCTGAATCTGTTCCTGCACGAACTCGCGGAAGAGGCGCGCGGCACCTACGGTCCCGCGGAGCAGGTGCACGACGGTGCGCACCTGCGCTTCGTCAACGAGCTGTACCATCGTCTGACACGCGTCATCGAGCAACTGCTGGCCGAGGAGCCGACGCGCCCGGCGGATGACGTGGTGCTGCGGATGCTGCTGGCGGAGCGGACCGACAAGGTGGCCGAGCGGCTGGTGTTCAACGCCTACGCACGCGCCATCCAGGGATTCGAGAGCTACGATACGACGGTGCTCATGGGCGGGGGCTGAGCCCCTTGAGCCGGCGTCGGGGAGAGCCGCGGCGCCGGCGCCGCGTTGCAGGTCCACCCATAAGGACCGGCGAACGATGAGCATCGCACCTGGGCGATGGCTGCTGGCCGCCCTTGCAGCCACCACGACTTGCGCTTTCGGTGCGCCCCCCGACCCCGCCACGCCGGCGCGCGCGACATTGCTGCGTCCGGCGCAGGTGTGGAGCGCAGGCGAGCCCCTGCATGAGGGCTGGGTGGTGCTGACTCAGGGCGAGCGCATCGTGGCCGCAGGTCCGGCGAGCGCGGTGCATGCACCCGCGGATGCCCAGGTGATCGACCTGCCAGGCGCCACCTTGCTGCCCGGCCTCATGGACGTGCACTCGCACCTGTTCCTGCACCCCTACAACGAGACCCTGTGGGATGACCAGGTACTCAAGGAGCCGGTGGCGTACCGCACGCTGCGCGCCGGCCAACAGGCGCGCGCCACGCTGTTGTCGGGTTTCACGACGCTGCGGGATCTCGGCACGGAGGGCGCAGACTACGCCGACCTGTCGCTCAAGCGCGCGATCGAGGAGGGCCTCATCGACGGGCCGCGCCTGTTCGTCGTCACGCGTGCCATCGTCGCCACCGGCGCCTATGGACCGGCACCGCGGGGTCTGCGTCCGGATGTGTGCTGCACGCCGCAAGGCGCGCAGGAGGCGAGCGGTGTGCCGGAGGTCATCCGCGCGGTGCGCGAGCAGGCCGGCCGCGGCGCCGACTGGATCAAGGTGTACGCGGACTACCGCTGGGGCCCGGGCGGCAGCCAGCAGCCGAGCTTCACGCAGGAGGAGCTTCGGGCGCTGGTCGAGACGGCGCACTCATCGGGCCGGCCGGTGGCCGCGCACGCGACCACGGCGGAGGGCATGCGCCGCGCAGTGCTGGCGGGCGTCGACAGCATCGAACACGGCTTCGGCGGCACGGCCGAGGTCTTCAGGCTCATGGCGGCGCACGGCGTGGCTTACCTGCCCACCCTGACCGCACAGGAGGCGTACGGGGAGTATTTCGAGCACTACGTGCCCGGCAAGTCCGCGCCAACGGCGGGCATGCAGCAGGCCGCCGAGGCCTTCCGCACCGCGCTGAAAATGGGCGTGATCGTCGGTTGCGGCAGCGATGTGGGCGTGTTCGCCCACGGCACGAACTATCGCGAGTTGCAGTGGATGGTGCGCGACGGCATGACAGCGCTGCAGGCGCTCACCGCCGCCACCGCCACCGACGCGCAGATCCTGCGCCGCGAATCGGAACTGGGGCGCGTGCGCGCGAGCATGCTGGCGGATCTGGTTGCCGTGACGGGCGATCCGACACGCGACATCGACGCCGTGGCGCACGTCGTGTTCGTCATGAAGGACGGAGTGGTTTACCGGCGGCCGTGAAGCGAACGGCGAGCGGTATCAGTCACCCGCAAGCCGCTGCAGTGCCGTGCCGCTGAGGCGGAAGGTCGTCCACTCATCCTGCGCGACCGCCCCGAGACTCGCATAGAACCCGATCGAGGGCTTGTTCCAGTCGAGCACCGCCCACTCGAGCCGCGCGCAGCCGCGCTCGATCGTCGTACGGGCGAGCCAGGCGAGCAGGCGCTTGCCGACGCCCAGACCGCGCGCCTCGGGCCGCACGAACAGGTCCTCCAGATAGACGCCGGGTTTGCCGAGGAACGTCGAGAAGTTGTGGAAGAACAGCGCAAAGCCCACCGGCGTGCCATCCAGACACGCAAATACCACTTCCGCAAAGGGGCGCGGGCCAAACAGCGCCGTGCCGAGCTCCGCTTCGCTCGCCACCACCTCATGCTCGAGACGTTCGTACACGGCGAGCTCGCGGATGAACGCCAGCACCTGCGGCAGATCGCTCGCGGTCGCCGGACGAATGCTGATGGTGTGTGCCGCGCTGCTCATCCGGTAGTTTGCAAGCCCTGGGCGATGCCGGCGACAGTCGCCAGCAGCGCCTCGAACAGCTCGCGATCCGTGCGGCCCCCCGCGCGCCAGCGCTGCAGCAGATCCACCTGCATCAGGTGTATGGGATCGAGGTAGGGATTGCGCAGCTGGATCGAGCGCTGCAGGGTGGGGTCGGAATCGAGCAGCGCGCGGCTGCCGCGGACGGCGAGGATCTGCTCGCAGGCGCTGTCAAACTCGCTGCGAATCTCGCCGGAGAAGCGGCGCAGCGGCTCGGGCACCAGCTCGTCGTAGTAGCGCGCGATCTCCGGATCCGAGCGCGCCAGCATGGTCTCGACGTCATCGAGCAGGTTGCGCAGGAAGAACCAGCCGTCGCAGGCCGCGCGCAGGCGGGCCAGCCCGAAGCTGGCGAGCGCGGCGCGCAGAGCGCTGCCGGCCCCGTACCAGCCGGGCAGCATGTAACGGGTCTGCGACCAGGCGAACACCCACGGCACCGGCAGCAGCCCCTCGAGACCTGCGCCTTCCACACGGTGCACGGAACGCGAGCCGATCTGCATCCTCTCGATCACATCAATCGGCGTGACTGCCTGAAAATACTCGTAGAACTGCGCCTGCTCGTAGACCAGGCGGCGGTAGGCGACGCGGCTTTCCTGCGCGAGTAGCGCGGAGATTTCCAGCTGCTCGGCCGAGTCGGGCGGCAGCTGCCCGCGCCGGCATGCCGCGGTCGTCAGGCTCAACGCATTGAAGGCCCGCTCGAGTGTGCGCATGGCGATGGGTCGCAGTCCGTAGCCCTGCCGGATGGTGGCGCCCTGCTCGCGGATCCGCAGCACCCCGTCCACGGCCCCGGCGGGGGCGGCGTGCACCAGCGCTTCAATGCGCCCGCCGCCGCGCGCGATGCTGCCGCCGCGGGCGTGGAACATGACGGCGCGCTCGCCGGCGGTGGCGAGCGCCTGCGCCAGATCGTGCTGCGCCTGGTGAATCATGAAGCGCGAGGCGCAGGGGCCGATTTGCTTGTTGCTGTCGGAGTAGCCGATCAACACGCACTGGCGACGCCCGCGCGCATCCAGATGCCGCCGATACAGCGGATCCGCGAGCAGCTCCTGCAGCGTGCGGCCGCAGGTGGCGAGCGCCTCCGCGGTCTCGAACTGTGGCGCGAGGTCGAGCGCTACTTCCCCGGTGTGCTTGTCGTAGGCCGCGGCCCAGCGCGCCAGCAGCAGCGCCGCCAGCACATCGTCCGCGCCGCTGGCGCCGCTCACGATGAAGTAGCCGATGGCGTCGGGGCCATAGCGGTGGCGGCCCTGCATGATGGCATCGAACACCGCGAGGTGGCGCTTGCCGAGCGCATCGAGCTCCACGACCGGTCCGCGATCCTTCTCCAGCGACTCGGCGAGCCGGTCGCGGCGCTCGCGGCTGCTGCGGCCGAGCCACAGCGGGTCGTCGAAGCCGTGCGCCACCACCGCGTGCAGAACACTGGCATGCTCGCGCACGTCGAGCGTCGCCAGGTGAAATCCGAAGGCGTCGATCCGGCGCAGCAGACGCTCGACGTAGAACAGGCCGGCGTTCGCGCCTTTGTTGGCTTTCAGGCTCGTGGCGATCAGCGACACGTCGTCGCGGAACTGCCGCGCACTCTCGTAACCGCTCGCCCGGCCTTCGTAGGTGCTGCGCAGACGCTCCCCGAGCTGCGCGAGGAACACGCGGTAGGGCATGCGGTCGTGCCGCGCCGGGGTGATGGCGCGCGCTCCCGGCAACAGGCGTGTGTACTGCTCGACCCGCTTGGTCAGTTCGGTGGCCGCCGCCACGCGGCTGGCGCTCTGCGACAGGCGCTGCGCGATGCTCTGGCACTCCTCGAAATAGCGATTGATGATCACCTGCTGCTGGCGCGCCAGCGCCTCGCGGATGCTCTTGGCGTGCACGTCGGGGTTGCCGTCCATGTCACCACCCGCCCAGGATCCGAAGTGCAGGATGGCCGGCACTCGTGTCGCGCCGGCGTCGGTGCCGTAGAGCTTCTCCAGCGCCTGCGCGATTTCCTCGTAGAACGCCGGCACCACGCGGTACAGGATCTCCACCAGGTAGAACAGGATCTGCTCGCGTTCATCCGCGACCGTGAGGCGCTCGCGCGGCAGCTCCTCGGTCTGCCACGCCGCGGTGAGCTCCATGCGGATGCTGTTCCAGACGCTGCGGGCTTCGTTCGGCGTGAGGGTCGGGTCGAGACGCTCCAGCAGGCGCTGTGCGATGCGCTGCTGCTTGCGCAGCAGCGTTCTGCGGCTGGCTTCGGTCGAATGAGGCGCGAACACCGGCTCGATGGACAGACTGCCGATGAGTTCCAGGACCTGCGCCGCGCTCAGGCCCTGGCTCTTGAGCGCGGCGATCGCATCCTCCACGCCGCCGGGTTGGGGGCGCTGACTGTCCTTGAGCAGATACTCGCGGCGGCGCCGGATCCGGTGGACCCTCTCCGCCAGGTTGACGGTCTGAAACCAGATGGAGAAGGCGCGCACCACTTCGCGCGCCAGCGCCGGCGGGCGCTCGCGCACGCGGGCCGCGAGCTCGGCGCGCGCCTCGCGCGAGCCGGCGCGGCCGCGGATGGCGGCGACGCGGTCCAGCTCCACCAGCTCGAACAGCTGCTCCCCACCCTGCTCGCGCAGAATCTCGCCCATGAGCGCACCGAGCGCATGCACGTCCTCGCGCAGCGGCTCGTGCTTGGGCGGAAAGTGGATGTCGCTGCGGTTCACCTTTAGTATCTTAGCGGGCCGCTGCGCCGTTGGGCGCGCTTGAGTCATCCGGCCAGCAGCACCGCCTCGGCACGCTCCAGCTCTTCGGGCTGACCGTAGATCACGACGATGTCCCCGTCGCGCAGCACCGTGTCGCCGGCGGGCTCGCGCCCGAGGATTCCCTGGCGCCGCACGCCGGTGAAGGTCACCTCGACACCGCGACTGCGCACTTCGCCCAGCGTGCGGCCCACCGCCCACGCTCCCGGGGGCACCACCACGGACTTCAGCTCCTCGCGATGCTCGCTCCGGTCATCGACCGGGCGCGCATCCCCGCGCGGCACGATATTTCTCAGCACCGCGTAGCGGTTTCTGCGGATCTCGTCCAGCGTACGCACCACGCGCGGCACCGGCACGTGCAACAGCATCAGTACGTGCGAGACCAGCATGAGACTTGCTTCGAAGGTTTCCGGAACCACGTCGGTGGCGCCGGCATCCTGCAGCTCCTTGATGCGGGCATCGTCCTGGGTGCGCACCAGCACCGGCACCTCGGGCCGCAGGCGGCGCACGCTGTGCAGGATGCCGATCGAGGTGGCCGGATCGGAGAAACTGATGACGACCGCGCTGGCGGTCCGCAGCCCGACTTTGCTGAGCAGCTCCTCGTCCGCCGAGTCGCCGAACAGGACCGGGTCCCCGGCCTGGCGTGCGGCGCGGATGCGCGCCGGGTCGAGGTCGAGCGCGATGTATTCGAAACCCTGCGATTCGAGCACCCGCGCCACGTTCTGGCCGACGCGGCCGAAGCCGCACAGGATGACGTGCTCACGCCGCGCGATCCCGGTGGTGGCCGCCTCTTCGCGCTCGCTGGCGGTGGGGGCTGGGGCGTGCTCATGCAGCAGCCAGCGGGCGACGCGCTTGTTGTTGTTGAGGATCAGCGGGCTGAGCAGCATCGACAGCACGATCGCGACCAGCAGCGGCTCGCCGAGGCCTTCAGGCACCATTCCGGCCTGCAGCAGGATGGTGCACAGCGCGACCCCGAACTCACCGCCGATCGACATGACGATGCCGGTGCGCAGCGCCTTGAAGCGCGAAGTGGTGAAGGGGCGTGTGACCAGCGCGGCGATGGCCGCCTTGAGGATCACCAGGGTAAGGAGCATCAACACCGCGATGGCGAGCTCGCTCGCACGCGCCAGCAGATGCACGTCGAGCAGCATGCCCACGGAGATGAAGAACAGCCCGAGCAGGATGTCACGAAACGGGCGGATTACCGCTTCGATCTGGTGCCGGTATTCGGTCTCGGCGAGCATCATGCCGGACAGGAACGCACCGAGGGCGAACGACAGGCCGGCGATGTGCGACACCCACGCCGAGCCGAGCACCACCAACAGCACCGCCAGCGTGAACAGCTCGCGCAGACGGCTGTGGGCGATCTCGTGAAACAGCGGGCGCAGCAGCCAGCGCCCCGCCGCCAGCACCGCCACGATCGCCAGCGCGCCGCCGATCACCGCCACGAGGCTGCCGCTCAGCTCGAAGCGATCCTGTCCCGCGACCAGCGCGCCGCCCAGGGCGAGGAACGGCACGAACGCCAGGTCCTGGAACAGCAACATGCTGAATGCGAGCCGCCCGTGCGTGCGGTTGAGCTCGGCACGCTCGGTCAGTTGTTGCAGCAGGATGGCGGTCGAGCTCATCGCCACCGCCCCCCCGAGAACGATCGCGATGAGCCACGTCATACCGAGCAGGTGCCCGCACAGTGCGAACACGCCGGCAGTGGCGGTCACCTGTGCCGCGCCGAGGCCGAAGACCTCGCGCCGCATCGCGAGCATGCGCGGCAGGGAGAACTCCAGCCCCAGTGTGAACAGCAGGAACGCCACGCCGAGCTCGGCCAGCAGTCGCGTCGCGCCCGAATCCGACAGCACGCCCAGCGCGTGCGGTCCGAGCACCAGACCGACCACGAGATAAGCAATGCTCGTCGGCAGCGCCAGGCGCCGCGCGATCGTCACGAGCAACACGGAACCCGCCAGCAGAATCAGGGCCTGGGAGAGCGGCGCGAACATTGAGGCGCAACTTAGACCGCGCCCGCGAGCGAACGCAACGCCCGCGCGGGCAGGGGATGCCGGCCGCTACGCCGGCCCGGCTCTGCGGTCGGTGACTTTCAGGCGCGCGTACGCCGCTGGCCCCGCGACCAGGCGGCGACCGCTCCGGGCACCACCGCCCCTGCGGGGATCAGATTCCCGACTGCCAGGTGCTCGGCATGCCGGCCTTGCTGATCGCGTCCTCGATGGCGAGGCAGGCGTCGCGCGCTTCCGGTTGCGCGCGCAGGCTTCTCGCGATGGAGTTCAGGAAGCGGCACATCAGCGCCACGTTGGGGTGCCTGACGTGCAGCTGTTCTTCGACGCTGTCAATGGCCTCGATCAGATCCTCCTGATCGCAGCTCGGAAAAGTCATGCTCGTTACGGCATGTTGTACGGCAACCAGCGCTTGGTGTATTGCGGCCTGTCCCGTCCCATCCATGGAAGCAAATTTGAACCCGTTTGCGAAAAGCCGCAAGCCCCCGCTCCCCCCGCCGGCAAACGGCAGGGCCCAAAAACAAGAGCCCCGCCTTTGGGGCGGGGCTCAGTAACCTGAGTCAAACGAGTGACGGTTACTTGGCAGGCGCGTTCGACGTATCGGTCTTCGACGCGGCAGACTTGGCGGCTTTCTTGCTGTGTTTCTTGTGATGGCTCTTGGCCGGGGCAGCGGGCTGCTCGGCGGCCGGCGCAGTGGCCGGTGCGTCAGCGGCGACAACCGGACCCGCGAGCAGGGCCAGGGCAACGACTGGGACGAGCTTCGTGAACATCGATTTGGTCTCCAAAGGCAGAAGTAGGATGCTAAAGCGCGCGTATTATGACTGGATTCGGGCCGCGCAAGTGCCGTATGACCGCAACGTAATGTTGCGCGTTCGATGCGCGTATCCTATTGAAAAACAAAAAGTAATCTCCGGACCGGAGGCCGCTCGTCAGTGTCCCTCAAAGGCAACAAGCGTCCGGACCGGCACCTGCAGGGCGGCAAGGCGCGCCGACCCGCCGAGCTCTGGCAGGTCGATGATGAAGCAGGCGGCGAGGATCTGGGCGCCGAGGGAGCGCAGCAGCTTCACGGCGGCCTCGGCCGTGCCCCCGGTTGCGATCAGGTCGTCCACGAGAATGATGCGTTCTGCGGGGGCGACGGCGTCGCGATGCATTTCCATCTCATCGAGCCCGTACTCGAGAGAGTAGGCGACACGCACCGTGGCATGCGGGAGCTTGCCCTTCTTGCGGATGGGGACGAAGCCCGCCGACAGTTGATGCGCGATCGCGCCGCCGAGAATGAATCCGCGCGCCTCGATCCCGGCGACGCGGTCGATGTGTGCGCCGAGCCACGGCTGTACCAGTTGGTCCACGACGGTACGGAAAACGCGCGCATTTCCCAGCAGCGTGGTGATGTCACGGAACGCGATGCCCGGCTTCGGATAGTCGGGAATGGTGCGGATGGCCGCGCGGATCTCGCGCAACGTGTCGGGGTCCATGCGTGCACTGTACGCTAAGCGGCGGCCGGCAACCGGCGCCACACCAGCGTGCGGTTGTTGGCCGGCATGGCGTGGTCAGCGCTGAACACCAGGCCCTGCGCCCGCGTGAGCGCTTCCAGCGCCTCGAAATCACGGATGCCGCTGTCGGGGTCGCGGGTCCTCAGCCAGCCATCGAATTCCGCATTGCTGTCACTCGTATATTGCCCGCGGAAGCGAAAGGGTCCGTACACGCACAACACGCCCGGCGCCGCCAGGCAGCCACCGACGCCGCGCACGAACTCCCGCACCGCGCTCCAGGCCATGATGTGCAGTGTGTTGGCGCTGAATACCGCGTCCACGGGCGCCACCTGCCAGGGATGGTCGCGCGCATCGAGCGCGATGGGGGCTCGCAGATTGGACCTGCCCTCCAGCCGGATGCGCTCGGCGAGCGGGCCCAGTTGTTCCTCGAGCTCGCTCGGCTGCCAGGCGAGGTGCGGCAGGTGCGCGGCGAAGTGCACCGCATGCTGGCCCGTGCCGCTGCCGACCTCGAGAACGCTGCGGCTGGCGGCGAGCTCGCTCCTGAGAACCTCGAGGATCGGGTCTTTGTTACGCTCGCAGGCTTCGGACAGCGTCAGCATGGCGCGAGTCTGCGACAATAAGCCGATGCAGGCCATAGACGTACTTCTGCAGCGGCGCTCCGCCCGGGAGCTGACCGAGCCGGCGCCGGACGAGGGCGCGCTCGAGCTCATTTTTTCCAGTGCGGTGCGCGCCCCCGACCACGGCCGGCTGCGTCCTTGGCGCTTCGTGGTGGTGCGCGGCAGTGCCCGCGAGCGCCTCGGCGAACTGTTCGCCGATCACGCGCAGCGCGCCCAGGCGCAGCTTAGCGCACAGGCTTTGCAGCGCGAGCGGCTCAAGGCGTTGCGCGCGCCGCTCATCGTTGCGGTGGCCGCGCACTGCAACCCGGCGGTGAAGATTCCGCTGATCGAGCAGACCCTGTCAGCGGGCGCGGCCGCGCACGCCATGATGCTGGCGGCGTTCGCCCTGGGCTTCAACGCCATGTGGAAGACCGGAGGGCCTGCCTATGATGAGACGGTGAAGCAGGCGCTCGGCTTCGCCTCCACCGATGCCATCGTCGGGTTCCTGTACCTCGGCACCGAGACCGCGCCGACTGCGCCGCCCGCTCGTAGCGAGTGGCGCGACCTGGTGCGCTACTGGGGCGAGCAACCTTAGAGGCGCGACGAGCCGAGTGATTGCGCCGATGAGGCGAGTGCGGGAACGTGCGGCGACACTTCCCGCAGCCTCCGGGCGGCGCGACACTGCCGTATGATGTGCGGCTTGCGCGTACCTTCGAAGGTCTTGAGGCTATGAGATTACTGTCGTGGATGGCCGCGCTGGCCCTCGTCGCCGCCTGCGCTTCAAAACCCGTCGAGGAGAAATCGGTGCCCATCACGCCCGATCGCGCCGCCCCAAGGGCCGCTGCACCCGCACCCGCCAAGCCGCTCATCGGTGATTACGGCCTGGACCGGAGCGCGGGCAACCACAGCGTAAAGCCCGGCGATGACTTCTTCGCCTATGCGAACGGCGCGTGGTATGAGAGGTTCACCATTCCCGCCGATCACGCGAGCTTCGGTCCGTTCGACACGCTCGATGAGCTCTCCAAGCAGCGCGTCCGCGCCATCATCGAGGAGGCCGCCGCCACCCATGCCGCCGGCGGCACTCCCGAGCAGCAGATCGGCGATTTCTACGCGGCCTTCATGGACGAGGCCGCGATCGAGGCCAAGGGCCTGGCACCCGTGCAGGCCGATCTGCAGCGCATCGCCGCAGCCAACACCCGCCAGGGGCTCGCGCACCTGTTCGGGGAGCCCGGATTCGCTTCGCTGTTCGACGTGCAGCTGCCGGCCGACTTCAAGAACCCCGACCGCTACAGTGTCTTCATCAGCCAAGCGACGCTCGGCCTACCCGACCGCGACTACTATCTCAAGGACGATCCGCAGCTCAAGGCGCTGCGCGGCAAGTACGTCGCCTACATCGCGCAAATGCTCACCCTCGGCGGCGCGAGCGACGCTGCGGCCCGGGCGCGCGACATCATGGCGTTCGAGGCGGCGGCGGCGCAGGTCCAGTGGCCGATCGAGAAGCGCCGCGATGTGGAGGCCATCTACAACCCGCGCAGCAAGCAGCAGCTGCTCGGCTTCGCACCCGCATTTCCGTGGCAGGCGTTTCTCGAGGCCCAGCAACTCGGCGCCCGGCAGGAGCTGGTGCTCGCCGAGTACGGGGCCATTCATGATCTCGCCGAGCTCTTCGACCGCACTACGGTGACGACGCTCCAGGCCTTCCTGACGTTCCACTATCTCAGCAGCCACGCGCAGTACCTGCCCCGGCGCTTTGACGAGGCGCGCTTCGCGTTCTACGGCCAGTCGATGCGCGGGCAGCCGCAGCAGCGCGAGCGCTGGAAGAGGGGCGTGGATGCGGTCGATGGGGCACTCGGTGAGTCGGTCGGGCGGCTGTATGTGGCACAGTATTTCCCGCCCGAGTCCAAGGCGAAGATGCAGCAGCTGGTGGCGGATCTGCGCGCCGCGCTGAGTGCGCGCATCGACGCCCTGGACTGGATGACGCCGCAGACCAAGTCGCGGGCCCACGAGAAGCTCACGATGTTCACGCCCAAGATCGGCTACCCGGATAAGTGGAAGGACTACTCGGCGCTCGCGATCCGCCGCGACGATCTCATCGGCAACGTGCGCCGCGCGGCCGAGTGGGACTGGAACTATCAGGTCGCGCGCCTCGACCAGCCGGTCGATCGCGCCGAGTGGCAGATGACGCCCCAGGAAATCAACGCCTACTACAACCCCTCGAACAACGAGATCGTGTTCCCGGCGGCGATCCTGCAACCGCCGTTCTTCGACCCCAACGCCGATACCGCGGTGAACTATGGCGCCATCGGCGCGGTGATCGGCCACGAGATCGGCCACGGCTTCGACGACCAGGGGCGCAAATTCGGGCCCGACGGCTCCATGCAGGACTGGTGGACGGCGCAGGATGCCGCGGTGTTCGCGGCGCGCACCGCGCGCCTCATCAAGGAGTTCTCGGCATTCGAGGCGCTACCGGGGCTGAAGGTCAACGGCGCCAACACCATCGGCGAGAATATCGGCGACCTGGGCGGCCTCAATATGGCGCATGAGGCCTACCAGATTTCACTCAAGGGACAGCCGGCACCCGTGATCGACGGGCTCACGGGCGATCAGCGCTTCTTCCTGGCTTACGCACAGGTGTGGCGCAGCAAGTACCGCGAGGGCGCGCTGCGCGAACAGGTGATGGCGGACGTGCACAGCCCCGATAACTTCCGCGTCAACGGACCGCTGCCGAACATTGACGCGTGGTACGCGGCGTTCAACGTGCAGGCGGGCGACAAGCTGTACATCAAGCCCGATGAGCGTGTGAGGATCTGGTAGCCTCAGGGCTTGACGACCGCGAGTACCACGATCGCGACCAGCAACAGCCCCGGCAGCTCGTTGAACAGGCGGTACCAGCGCTGCGAGTGGCTGTTCCTACCCGCGCGCAGCACCCGCATCAGGTGGTAACAGCAGCCGTGGTAGCCGACCAGCGCCGCGACCAGCAGCAGCTTCGCGCGCATCCACCCCAGGGTGAGGTACCCGGGCGCGCCGACGATCATGGCGGCGCCGCACAGCACCGCGAGCAGCGCACCCAGGGTCATGATGAAGAACAACCGCCGCTCCATCACCACGAAGCGCTCCAACCCTTCCCGCTCGCTCGCCGCCACGTGGTAGACGAACAGGCGCGGCAGGTAGAACAGCCCCGCGAACCAGGTAACCACGAACACCACGTGGAAGGCTTTGAGCCACAGCACGACCGCGATTGTAACCAAGGCAAACGACCCCGGTGCGGGCCTCTGGTAGCATGACCGGCCCGGACCACCGCCACAGCACGCACCATGCCCGATACGCCCGCCGCCGCAGCCACTTCCTTCCCGAGCAATATCGAGATCGCCCAGCGCGCCACCATGCTTCCCATAGGGCCGCTCGCGCACGAGCGGCTCGGGATCCCGCAGGAGCGTCTCGAAGCCTACGGGCACTACAAGGCGAAGGTGTCGCTCGATTACGTGGCGCAACTCGATCCCCGCCCCGCCGGCAAGCTGGTGCTGGTGACCGCGATCTCGCCGACGCCCGCCGGCGAGGGCAAAACCACCACGACCGTGGGGCTGGGAGATGCGCTGAACCTGCTGGGCAAGCGCGCCATCGTGTGCCTGCGCGAGCCGGCCCTGGGGCCGGTGTTCGGCATGAAGGGTGGCGCGGCCGGCGGCGGCTACTCGCAGGTGGTGCCGATGGAGGACATCAACCTGCATTTCACCGGCGACTTTGCCGCCATCGCGCTCGCCAACAACCTGCTGGCCGCGCTCATCGACAACCACATCTACCAGGGCAACCAGCTCGGTTTCGACGTACGCCGCATCAGCTGGCGCCGCGTGGTCGATGTCAACGATCGGGCGCTGCGCCAGATCGTCATCGGACTCGGCGGCACCGCCGACGGCGTGCCGCGCGAGGACGGTTTCGATATCGTGGTGGCGTCCGAGGTGATGGCGATCCTGTGTCTCGCCGACAGCCTCGCTGATCTGCGGGAGCGCCTCGGCAGGATCGTGGTCGGTTACCGCGCCGATAACTCACCCATCCTGGCGCGCGAGCTCAAGGCGCACGGTGCGATGACGGCGCTGCTGAAGACGGCGCTCGCGCCCAATCTGGTGCAGACGCTGGAGAACAACCCGGCCTTCATCCACGGTGGTCCGTTCGCCAATATCGCGCACGGCTGCAACTCGGTGATCGCGACACGCACCGCGCTGAAGCTGGCCGATTACGTCGTGACCGAGGCCGGGTTCGGCGCCGACCTGGGCGCGGAGAAGTTCGTCGATATCAAGTGCCGCAAGGCGGGCTTCAGGCCCAGCGCCGCGGTGATCGTGGCCACCGTGCGGGCGCTCAAGTACCACGGCGGCGTCGAGCTCGCCGACCTCAAGAGCGAGAATCTCGCCGCGCTCGATCGCGGCGTGGTCAACCTCGAGCGACACATAGACAATGTTCACAACCGCTACGGCCTGCCCTGCGCGGTGGCCATCAATCGCCGCGCGGAAGACACCGAGCATGAAATCCAGCTGTTGATCGACCGCATTGCCCCGCACGACGTGCGGGTGATCGCGGCGACCCACTTCGCGCACGGCGGGCGCGGCGCGCTGGAACTGGCCCGTGAGGTCGTGCGCCTGTGCGATGAGCCCAACGGCTTTCGCTACGTGTACGAGGATGATGCCAGCTTGTGGGACAAGATGAAGGCGATCGCCACCAAGATCTACCACGCCACCGATATAACCGCCGACAGCAAAGTGCGCGCCCAGATCCGCCAGCTGCAGGATGGCGGCTATGGGCACTATCCGGTGTGCGTCGCCAAGACTCAGTACTCCTTCTCCACCGATCCAAAGCTGCGCGGCGCGCCGGCGCACCACGTGGTCAACATTCGCGAGGTGCGGCTCGCCGCGGGCGCGGAATTCGTGATCATGATCTGCGGCGACATCATGACCATGCCGGGGCTGCCCAAGGTGCCGGCGGCGAACAGCATCGATGTCAGCGCCGACGGTCGCATCACGGGTCTGTTCTAGACAGACACGCTTAGCGCCGCATCTGCCCGGACTCTCGCCATGCCTTTCTGCGAAGCCGACCCCTGGCGCATGCAGTACTTCGAGGGCGTGGCCTGCCCGCCCGAGGTGCGCATTCCGACCGAGGACCCGGACGCCTACCAGTGGTACCCCGCGCATCGCGGGATCTATAACAAGCTGGCGGTAGCCGAGTCGCAGGGCCTCGCCTGCGCGCCGCACGGTGTGTGCCCGCAGGCCTTCCCGGTATTCAGCAAGCCCATCATCAATCTGGGCGGCATGGGTGTCGGCAGCCGGGTGTTGCCGGATCGCGCTCACTACGAGCGGCACAAGACGCCGGGACACTTGTGGATGACGCTGCTCGAAGGCGAGCACGTCAGCACCGACCTCGCCGTGCAGGCCGGAAGGGTGATGTGGCTGCGTCACAGCCTCGGCACGCCCGCCGCGGGCGGGACTTTCGATTACTGGACGATCGAGGCTGCGGCACGCGCGCCGCTCGAGGGCTATCTCGGCGCGTGGGTCGGGCAGCATCTCGCCACCTACACCGGCATGCTCAATCTCGAGACCATCGGCGGGCGCATCATCGACGCGCACCTGCGCTTCGCCGATCAGTGGCCGGATCTGTACGGCGACGGCTGGCTGGCGGCCGTGGTAGGCCTGTACGAGCAGGGCGCGTGGCGCTACGCCGATCGGGAGCGCAGGATCGGCTACAGTGTCGCATTGTTCGGCCCGCACGGCCGCGAATACCAACATCCGGCCGCGTCCCTGGTCGAGCAGGTGCGGCGCATGCCGGAGGTGAGCAGCGTGCAGATCACCTTCCACGCCGACCGTCCGGCCGCCGCGCACCCGATGCCACCGGGGGGCTTCCGGCTCGCGATCGTGAACTGCCTGGATCTTGAAGCCGGCCGTGCGGCCCGGGCACGCCTGGCGGAGTTTTTCCGGGTGTGAGCGGCGTCGGACCGTCTCGCGCGGCGGCCGCTCAGGGCTGCCAGCCGCGCGTGCGCGCTGCGGCCTCGGCGCCCGCAGCGAGCGGTTCACCCGCGATCAGCTCATCGAGCGTGTGCGTCACGCTGGCCGGCAGCGCTGAGCCCGCCGGCCGGTAGCCCGCGGCAGTGGCCGGCGGGGCGGGATTGTGCGCCAGCACCTCGAGCCTCCAGGCCTCGTGTCCCCGGCAGGCGAGTCCGGCGAGCGTACCTTGCTCGCGCAGCACGAACGTGCGGCAGTAGTCGCCGTTCCGGGCCCGAAAGCTGACACCGATCTGCACCGGCGCACCGGGCGGCTGATGGCTCGCGAGCTGTTCGCTCAGGGCGCGCGCCAGCGCGCCGCTCGCCAGCACCTGCCCGTCGCGGGTGACGAGCGCCGGGCCCGCGGGGGCGCGCAGCAGCAGCGGCCCTAACAGCACCCCGCCGACCAGGCTCGCCGCGATCGCGCCCCACTGCGGCCACGACCAGCGCGGTGCGGCCTGGCGCTTCAGCGCGACCACGTTAGCGGCTTGCCCGCGCGCCGGCACGCCGCGCACGCTGGCGAGCAGACGCTCCGGCAGCGGCTCATCGAGCACCGGTTCGAGCGCCGCACGCAGCCGGGCGCGCAGCGCCCGTTGCCGCGCGACCCGGCGCGCCAACTGCGGATCGGTTGCCATCGCAGCCTCCAGCGCCGCGCGGCTCGCGGGGTCCAGTTCACCGTCGGCGTACGCCATCACAGTCTCGTCGCTGAAGTTCATCGCAGCGCTCCCGTTGTCTCGCCGAGCATCTCCTGCAGCGCCTCGCGGCCGCGCGCCAGGCGGCTGGTGAGCGTGCCGATCGGGACCTCCATGATGTGCGCGGCCTCCTTGTAGGAGAGACCTTCGATCAGCACCAGCGCGACCGCCGCGCGCTGCTCCTCGGGCAGGCGCGCCAGCGCCTCCTGCACCGCCAGCAGATCCGCGTGCGCGCCCTGGGAGGCATCGCCGATCTGCTCCGCAGACTCCTCGGGCGCGAACAACCGTGCGCGCCTGCCGCGCGCGCGCAGCTCATCCAGCCACGCGTTACGCACGATGCCGAACATCCAGCTCGACAGCGGCGCGTCCGGGCGCAGTTGCGCGCCGCGTGTCAGCGCCCGCTCGACCGCGATCTGCACCAGGTCGTCGGCATCGTTCACATCTGCGGCGAGTGCCCGCGCAAAGCGCCGCAACCGCGGCAGTAACATGACCAGCTCCTCGCGCAGCTCATCGGGCGATGCGCGCATGTCTATACCGGCATTACGTTCATGAGTGCCATTTTCTTCCATTTCTTCCCTGCGCGCCCACGTTCAACTATGGTGCTCGCATGCCCACCGTTGTATTGACATTGCTGCTGTTGAACGCCTCGGCGGCTGCCGCGCAGGTCGGTCTGCCTGCCGTGCGTCTGCCGCCGGTACCTGGCGTCACACTGCCGAATCTGCCCGCGGCCGGCGTGCTGGACATCGACAAATCCGCCGCCGCGCTCGCGGGCGAGGTCGATCCGCGCCGCCTGCGGGAACTGCGTGCCCTGCGGGTTCGCGAGCTGCTGCGACGGCACCGGGACGTGCTCGAGGCCGACCCGCACGGCGCGCCCATGGTGCGCGGGGAGATACTGGCGCTGTCCCCGAGCACTGCCGCGCTGCAGGCGGCCGGCGGCGCGGGATTCTCGGTAGTGCGCGAAGACTCGTTCGCCGAACTCGGGACCCACATCGTGGTGTTGCACGCCTCGGGAAGTACCGCACGTGCGTTGGCGCGCCTGCAGAGGCTCGATCCTGCGGGCGTCTACGACTTCAATCACGTCTATACCGACAGCGGTGGGGTCGGGCTCGCTGCCCCGGGCGCGGCGCAACCCGCGCCGGCGCCGGGCGGCGTGGCGCGCGCTCCCGCGGCGGAGGGTGTCGCCGCGATCCGCGTCGGCCTCATCGACAGTGGCGTGGATGTCACTCACGAGGTGTTCAGCGGCATCAGGGTTCAGCAGCACGGCTGCAGCAGCGCGGTACCGGCCGAGCATGGGACCGCGGTGGCCTCGCTCATGGTCGGACGCGCCAGCGCTTTTCACGGCGCGGCGCCCGGGTCCACTCTGTATGCCGTGGATGTGTTCTGCGGCCTTGCCACCGGGGGCGCGGTGGATTCGGTGGCGGAGGCGTTTGCATGGCTGCTGCGCGAGCAGGTTCCGGTCATCAACGTGAGCCTGGTGGGACCGCCGAACAGAACGCTCGCGGGCATCGTGCAGAACGTGCTGGCGCGCGGTCACCTGGTGGTGGCCGCGGTGGGCAATGATGGTCCGGCGGCGCCGCCGCTGTATCCGGCGGCCTGGCCGGGGGTGGTTGGAGTGACGGCGGTGGACGCGCGCCAGCAGGTGTTGGTCGAGGCGCTGCGCGGCGCGCAGGTGAAATTCGCCGCCCCCGGAGCCGACATGGCCGCGGCGCGGCCACACGGGTATGCGCTGGTGCGCGGGACCTCGTTCGCCTCGCCAATCGTCGCGGGGCTGCTGGCGCTCGAGCTGCACACGCCCGACCCGGGCGCCGCACAGCAGGCGGTGGCTGCTCTCGCCCGGCAGGCGCTGGATCTCGGGGCGCCGGGCCTCGATCCGGTCTACGGCCATGGACTGGTGGGTGCGGATCTGCGCCGGCAGCCGGCGCTCGCGCTGCTGGGGGCGCATTAAGTCAAAAGCGACGAAAATTCCCCGGGCCGCGGAAGATTTCGCCACGGCCGGTCGTAGTACTCAGCGAAAGGTCGCGGACGGGCCGCGGCCTCGAGAGGAGGACGACCATGAAGATCAATCATCTTTTCACGAGCGCCGCAATCGCAGTCGTGTTGGCTGTGGCGGTGCCTGTCCACGCGCAGATCCTGGGCGGCGGCGCGCAGGGCGGGCTTGGCGGGACGCTCGGTGGCACGTTGGGCGGTGACGCGGGCGGCATGCGTGGCGCCATGACTGGCGGCGCCGGCGGGTCCATCTACGGCGGCGCCGGCGGGCAGCTCGACGGTCGGGGCCGGATCGATCGCACGGTTGACGGCAACGCACAGGGCGCCGCACATACCGGCGCGCGTGCCGCGGGCAAGGCCGAAGCGTCAGCGAGCAAGGCCGAAGCGTCAGCGGGCAAGGCCGCGGAGTCGGCGCGCCACGACGCACGAAGGGGCGGCGATTTGGCCGCTGACACTGCCAGCTCCGCTGCTGCGAGCGCGTCGCGCGCGACGGCGAGCACCGCGGCGAGTGCCGCAGGCGGGGGTGAGGCGCAGACCCACAACCTGGATGTGGGCGGGGCGCTGAGCGGCGCTGCGTCGGCGAGCTCAGCCGGCAACACGGGCATGAGTGCCGTCGGCGGCGGTGACGCGTCCGGCCAGCGCGCCAACTCGAGTCCTGGGGCGGCGCGCAACCCGGGTGAGGGTGCCCATACCCGTAACCCGGGCAAGCCGGCGGCGAGTGGCGATACTGACTCGCGTCACCGCGAGGGTGCCGCGGCCGGCGGCGACATCTCCGCTTCCGCCTCGGCGGACGCGTCGATGAATGCCTCGGCGTCACACTGAGCGCAACGCGGCTGTTTGAGCGGCAGAGGTAATACTCTGCCGCTCAACTTTACGGCAGCACGGCGGGCCCTCACCTGGGCGGGCGGTCTCCGGAGAACCTGACGGCGGTGGCGCCCTCCACGCGCCCGATCATGGCCCGGTCGCTGACGTACAGATTCACCTTGCGCTCGAACCTGAGAGTGCCGCCGACGACCGAGCCCGGTCCAATCACTACGCGCGAAGTGTCCTCGGACCAGAACCAGATATGGAACCAGCTGGTGTCCTTCTCGACGTGAATTCCACCGTCGACGTGCGCGTTGGGACCGATTTCGATGTCACCCGTCGCCGTGTCGATGAGACCCCCGACGTGAGCGGCGGCGATCCGTATGGCGCCGTTGACATTGCTCAGCGTGCCGGCGACGTCTGCGCCGTCGGCGACTGTCACCGCGCCGTTGACCGCCTGGACCGTGCCGGTTACGCGCACCGCCTCTTTCAGGTGGATGGACCCGTTGACGGTCACGAGTGTGGCCGCCGTGGCGTGTCGCTCGGCGGAGATGCTGCCGTTGACGGTGTTTGCTCGGCCGACCACGGCATTCTCGCCAATACGAATGGAGCCGTTTACCGTCGAGACATCCCCGCTGTGCTGCTCCGCGGCGATGTCGATGGAGCCCATGACCTTGGAGATCGAGGTGTCAGCGGCGCGCGCCACACAGCACGCTGCGCATCCGCTGAGGACACTCACCACGGCAAGCACCGCACGTGACCCAATCATTGCACTCCCACCTTTCGTTCAGCCCGCCGGAGCGCGCCAGCATAGCGCGCCGCCAGCTGGTGCGGGCAGTTCTGTCGGTGGTCAAAGCCGCCGATTCCGGGGAGAATCCGCACCGATGCGCGCCAGAGATAAGGTCCCGAGCAACTTCAGTGCGCGCCACATCCTGGTCATCGATGTCGGCGGCTCGCACGTGAAGTTGCGCATCGATGCACGGGGCCCGATCCGCAAGTTCGTTTCCGGGCCGAAGTTGTCCCCGGCGAGCATGACGCGCCAGGTCCTCGAACTCACCCGCAACCTCAGCTTTGACGCGGTGTCAATTGGTTACCCGGGGCTCGTGTTCCGCGGCAGGATCGTCGCCGAGCCTCACAACCTCGGCAAGGGCTGGGTCGGGTTTGACTTCGAGAAGGCTTTCGGCCGGCCGGTCAAGGTGATCAACGATGCAGCCATGCAGGCGATCGGCCGCTATCGCGGCGGCCGCATGTTGTTTCTCGGCCTGGGCACCGGGCTGGGTGCGACCCTGATCGTTGATGGCGTGGTCGAGCCCACCGAAGTCGGGCATATGCCTTACAAGCGCGGCCGCAGCTTCGAGGATTACGTCGGCGAGCGCGGCCGCAAACGACTGGGCACCAGGAAGTGGCGCCGCAAGGTCCTTGATGTGATTGAATATCTGAAGCTCGCGTTCGAGGCGGACTATGTCGAACTCGGTGGCGGCAACGCCTTGCGCCTGAAGAGCCTGCCGCAGCAGGTACACCTCGGTGACAACCGCAATGCGTTTATCGGTGGTCTGCGCCTGTGGCGCCGGGACGACGAGCGGCTGCGCCTGCCCGGCGAGCGCGCGGCGGTGGGGCGATGAGCGCGGCGCCGGGAGCTCCCGGACTGCCTCCGACCTGGTGCAGCAGCGCCAAGGAAATGGTCGGCTGCTTGCGGCAGCCGGGCTGAGGGCGCGTCATGCCGTTCACGCTCGCACACCCCGCCGCCATCCTGCCGCTGCGCGGCCTCAAGTACCTGCGCACCACGCCGCTGATCATCGGCGCCATGACTCCGGATCTGCCGTACTACGTGCCCGCGCGTTTTGCACACTTCGGGCCCGAGACTCACTCCCTCACGGGCGCGTTCACGACTTGCCTGGTGCTCGGATATGCCGCGCTGGGCTGCGTATACCTGCTGCGCCGGCCGCTCACCGCGCTGCTGTCGGCACGGGCCCGCTGGCTGTACCTCACCGCGCTCGCGCCGTTCAGCGGGCGGCCGCTCGAATGGGCGCTGGCGGCGGTGTCGATCATCCTCGGCGTGTGGACCCATCTCTTGTGGGACTCCTTCACCCATAACGATGGCTGGATAGTGCGTCGGGTCGCCTTTCTCAGCGCCCCGGTGAGCTTCGGCTGGTACAGCGGTACGGTCTGCCACGTTCTGCAGTACCTGAGCTCGGGGGTCGGGCTTGCCGCGATGGCGCTGTGGTACTGCCGCCTGCCCGTGCCGGCGGCGGCACCGGTCGGCCCGGGCGCGCCACGCTCCTCGGTCGGGCCGGTGTTGATGCTGGTCGCGGTCGCCGCGATCCTCATCGGCGGCGTGCAGGCCACGCAGGCGTTCTCTCACACGCCGGTCATCTACCGTACGCTCGATATCTTTCTCACCCGCAGTCTCGCCTGGTTCGCCGTCCTGTATCTGGTGGCCGGTACCGTGGTCACCCTGGAACACGGCCATGACGGCGCGTCCGGCACGCACCGTTAGCGCGGGGTGCCGAACTCCAGCGCCCAGTACACGCCCGCATCGCTGCGCGAGTTCACTGCATACGCCAAGCCCATCTGCCGGAAGCCGGGATCCATGAGATTCGCGCAATGCTCGGTGCTGTGCAGCCAGCCCGCGACCGCGTCCTCGGGCCCCATGATGCCGCTCGCGAGGTTCTCACCGACCGCGCGCCAGCGGTAGCCGCTGCGCGTGATGCGCTGCGCCGGGGAGCTGCCGTCGCGGCCGGTGTGAGCCATGTACCCGTAAGTGGCCATATCCCGGGCGTACTGCTGTGCCACGTGCTCGAGGCTGGCGTTCAGCACCAGTGCGGGCGCCGGCTCAAAGGGCGTGGAGCCGCAGCGGCGCGCGTGGGCGCGCGCCTGGTTGATCAATGCGAGCGCGCGGCGGCTGATCGCGGCGCGCTCGTGCGACGCCGGCGGGCTGAAGGGCGCGGCGAGAGCCAGCCACACGTCGGTGCCGCGCCGCCAGCTGCCGATTTCGCGGAACG